>Ga0187783_10003267_pt1 | contig 11972 bp, 10 predicted proteins | sample 1015_SJ02_MP02_2_FD_132471 | JGI IMG/M metagenome (GOLD analysis project Ga0187783, IMG submission 132471) | Tropical peat soil microbial communities from peatlands in Department of Meta, Colombia - 1015_SJ02_MP02_20_MG | ecosystem: Environmental > Terrestrial > Soil > Wetlands > Peat | place... | reverse complement strand
GATCGATGTGGCGATAAATGGCGCCAACCTCGTCACCGTGCCGGTACTCGATGCGCGGCTCGCCGCTTTCGAGGCCAGGATGGACGTCCGCTTTGCTCACCTGCAGGGCGAGTTCAGGACAGATCTGCAGCGGAGCAAGGCCGAGTTGGTGCGCTGGGTGTTCCTCGTGATGCTGGGCAATGTCGCCCTGACCGCGGGAGCGACCGCCCTCCTCAACGGACTGCAACGGATACACTGACGCAGCCTGTCGCGTCGCGACGACGATTTGCCTGGCGCCTGATGGGCGTGTCAGATCATTGGCCATGCCTAGCCACAGATGCTGTCTTCTGCTCGGGCTGTGGCTGCTCGCGAGCCTCGCCGGCTGCGGCGGCGGAGGCGCGCCGTCGGCCACGCCCACGAGCCCGAGCGCGCCCACGGGCTCGACGCCGACGCCCACCCAGCACACCGACGTCGTCACCTACAAGAACGATCTGGCGCGCACCGGACAGAATTTAACCGAATCGGTCCTGACGCCGGTCAACGTCAATGCTGCGAGCTTCGGACTGCTGCGTTTCCTCAGCGTCGACGGCAAGGTCGACGCACAGCCGCTCTATCTCTCCGCGCTCACCCTCGGCGGTGCCACGCACAACGTCGTATTCGTTGGCACCGAGAATGACTCGGTGTACGCCTTCGACGCTGACACCGGAGCGGCCCTGTGGCAGGTGTCACTGCTCGCCGCGGGGGAAGCGCCGAGCGACCCGCGCGGCTGCGAGCAGATCTCGCCGGTGATCGGCCTCACCTCGACGCCCGTCATCGACCGTACTGCCGGCCCGCACGGCGCGATCTTCCTGGTGGCGATGTCGGTGAGCTCGGGCACCTATCACCAGCGGCTGCACGCACTCGACGTCACCACGGGTGCGGAGCTGTTCGGCGGCCCGCAGGAGATCACCGCGAGCTACGCGGCGCCGGCCGGCGGCGGCACGCGCAGCTTCGACCCCGGGCAATACGCGGAGCGCGCCGCACTGCTGTTGTCGCAGGGGACGATCTACACCAGTTGGACCTCGCACTGCGATATCGCGCCGTACACCGGCTGGATCATCGCCTACAACGAGCTGACGCTGGCCCAGACGGCGGTGCTCAACGTCGCCCCGAACGGCACCGGCAGCGGCGCGGCCGGGGTCGGACCTGCGATCTGGATGAGCGGCGGCGGGCCGGCGGCGGATGCCTCCGGCAATATCTACCTGCTGACCGCCAACGGCGCTTTTGAGACCAGTCTCGATGCCGGCGGCTTTCCGAGCGGCGGCGACTTCGGCAACTCCTTCCTCAAGCTCGCCCCGAGCGGCACCAGCGCGCTCGCCGTGGTCGACTATTTCACCATGTACAACGAAGTGAGCGAGTCGGCGGCCGACGAGGACCTCGGCTCGGGTGGCATCCTGCTGCTCCCTGACCTCACCGACTCCGGCGGCACCGTGCGTCACCTGATGGTCGGCGCGGGCAAGGACGGCAATCTGTACGTGGTCAGTCGCGACTCGCTGGGACGGTTCAATCCCAACACCAACAACATCTGGCAGCAGCTCAGCAACGCGCTGCCCGGGGGTATCTGGTCGACGCCCGCCTGGTTCAACGGCACGCTCTACTACGGACCGACCGGGGGGCACCTGCTGGCTTACACGGCGAGCAGCGCCCGTTTTGCCTCGAGCCCCGGCTCGCAAAGTGCCGCGACCTTCACCTACCCGGGCACCGCGCCGGCGGTCTCCGCCAACGGCACCGCCAACGCCATCGTCTGGGCGCACGAGAATGCAAGCCCGGCGGTGCTGCACGCCTACGACGCCTCCAACCTGGCGCACGAGCTCTATAACAGCTCACAGGCGCCCAACGGGCGCGACCAGTTCGGTGCCGGCAACAAGTTCATCACCCCGGCCATCGCCGATGGCAAGGTGTTCGTCGGCACGCAGAATGGCGTGGCGGTGTTTGGTCTGCTGAACTGACCTCAGACACGGTCGACGCGCGCGGCGTAGCAACCCGGCCGCGCATTGTGCAGGTGCAGATAGGCCACCTCGGGCGGAGCCAGCAGCCGCTCGATGGCGCCGGCGAGCGCCGCTCCTTCGCTGACTTCGGCATCGAGCAGCATCCCCTCGGCGCTGAAGGCCCGCAGCGACAGCAGCCGCTTCTCGAGCACTGGCGGAATCTCATCGGCCGCGAGCCGTGCCTCGATCGCGTTCTCGCGCACGTAGATCGCATAGCGCGCGCGGTAGGGACTCGCGACGGGCAGGTGCTCGTAGTTAACGAGCAGCACACGCTCCCCCGGGCTGGCATCGACCAGGCTCACGCGGCAGGGAAAGCCGGGGTGACGATCGGCGATGAGCCGCCGGGCGTTGCGGGCGAGCAGCTGCTCGTCCGAGAGCGCGAGCAGCGGTGCGAACTGTCCGAATCCTAACCCGCTGATGATGAAGCTCATGAAGACTCTCCGCTTTCTCGAACTGGAACCGATGGCCGCCACTATCGGGTGCCGCGGGTGCGAGCGCATTCCGTTTCTTGCTCGGCGTCGACAAGCCGCAGCGCGGTCCGTATCCTCCTTTCGATCATGAAGTTCTGCGAAGATTGCGGCGCCCCGGTGCAACTCACCGTTCCCGCGGGCGATCACCTGCCGCGCTACGTGTGCACGGCCTGCGGACACATCCATTACCGCAACCCGCGCCTGGTGGTGGGCTGCGTGCCCGAGTACCAGCGGCGCATCCTGCTGTGCCGGCGCGCGATCGAGCCGCGCCGCGGCTACTGGACGGTGCCGGCAGGCTTCATGGAGAACGGCGAGACGCTGCAGCAGGCGGCCGCGCGCGAATCGTACGAGGAGGCTGTGGCTGAAGTGACCATCGGCTCGCTGCTCGCCATCGTCCACGTGCTGCACGCCGAGCAGGTCCACGTGTTCTTTCGCGCGCAGCTGGCGGCGGCGCGCTATGCGGCGGGCCCGGAGAGCCTCGAGGTGGCGCTGGTCGCGCAGGCGGACATTCCCTGGGCCGACCTTGCTTTCCGCAGCACCGACTTCGCGCTGCGCCGTTACCTCGAGGACCAGGCGGCCGGCAGCGAGCCCTGTCACTTTCACACCATCGACCAGCGCCCGCGATCTGCGCCCGCGGACTGATTCACCGACGGCGCGGCACCCGTGGCACAATGCCCTCGCCTGCGTGAGGAAGCCGCATGACGTTTGTCGTTACCGAAAACTGCATCAAGTGCAAGTACATGGACTGCGTGGAGGTCTGCCCCGTCGATTGCTTTCACGAGGGGCCGAATTTCCTTGCCATCGATCCGGAGGAATGCATCGATTGCACGCTGTGCGAGCCCGAGTGCCCGGTGGAGGCGATCTTCTCAGAAGAAGAGGTCCCCGCCGGCCAGGAGCACTTCAAGCAGCTGAACGCTGAGCTCGCCAAGCAGTGGCCGGTGATCACGGAGAAGAAAGAGGCGCCCGCCGACGCCAAGGAGTGGGAGGGCAAGCCCGACAAGATCAAGCTGCTCGAGCGCTAAAGCTCGCTGCCCCGCGCTGACGGCGCACGGCCGGCTTGGTGCGGCTACTTGCCGCCGCCCTTCAGTTCCTGCACCAACTCCTGCGGCGACACATACCCCGGCAGCATCTCGCCAGACGGCAGCAGGATCGCGGGGGTTCCCTGCAGCGCGAATTCCTGACCGAGCGCGAAGCTGTGCGCCACCGGATTGTTGGCACAGGGTTTGGTCTTGAGCTCCTGTCCGAGCTTGGCGCGGGTGAGCGCGTCATTGCGATTGGCGGAGCACCACACCTGCTCGGCCTTGGTCCACGAAACGGTATTGGGCCCGGTGCGCGGATAGAGCAGGTAGCGCACCTGCACCCCGAGGTTGTTGTACTCGGCCATCTGGCTGTGGAGCTTGCGGCAGTACGGGCAATCGACATCGGTGAACACCGTCACGGTGTACTTCGGTGACGGCGGGCCGAAGATCAGCATCTCGCTCTCGGGGAAAGCGGCGATCCGCTTGACGCGCGTCTCGCGGCGACGCTGCTCGGTGAGATTGTTCTTGCTGGCGAGCTCGTACAGGTCGCCGGTGAAGACGTACTTGCCGTCGGCGGTCACGTAGGCGATGTCGGCGCCGCGCGCCAGCTCGTAGACTCCCGGCACCGGTGAAGGGTGCAGCTCGTCGGCGCGCGCGCCCGGGATTCGCGCGGCGATCTCGGCGCGCGGGTCGGCCTTGGTGGCCCCAGGCTGGGCTGCGCTCGCCGGCGGTGTGCTCGGCGGTGACCCAGGCTGCTGCGCCGCGAGCGCTGCGGCGGCACAAAGGGCCAGCAGCGTCATGAGCTTGTTACCAACCATCAGTGCTGTCTACGGTGTGGTCTGCGTGAATAGCTTGGACCGGAACGTACGCCGCAGGTTTCCCTTGTGGTCGGCCGGCCAGGAGCGAGATGAGTCTACCATGGGGCCGAGGACGGCCGATGACCGGGCAGCGAAACGTTGGCGCGCTGCGCTGCCGCCGCGGCAGCTTCAGCCGCGCGGGTGATGGTGCGTGTGCAGCTCTTTCAGCCGCTCGCGTGCCACGTGGGTGTAGATCTGGGTAGTCGAGAGGTCGCTGTGCCCGAGCAGCATCTGCACCACGCGCAGGTCTGCGCCGTGGTTGAGCAGGTGCGTGGCGAAGGCGTGGCGCAGCGTATGTGGCGAGAGTTCCTTGGCGATCCCTGCCTTGCGGGCGTAGCGCTTGATGATGTGCCAGAAAGCCTGGCGCGTCATGCGGTCACCGCGCCGCGTGGGGAACAGATAATCAGTCTGGCGCTCGAGCAGGATCTCACCGCGTGCGCCCTTGCCGAATTCCTTGAGCGCGCGCATCGCTTCCTCGCCGAGCGGGATCAGCCGTTCCCGGTCTCCCTTGCCGAGGATGCGGATCACGCCCTGGTTGAGGTTGATCTGGCTCTGGCGCAGGTTGACGAGCTCCGATACTCGCAGCCCGGTCGCGTACAGCACCTCGAGCATGGTGCGGTCGCGGTTGCCGAGCGGATCGCTCACCACCGGTGCCGACAGCAGCGACTCGACCTCCTCTTCGGTCAGCGAGCGCGGCAGCGAGCGGCCGATCTTCGGCATCGCGATCTGCGCCGTCGGGTCCTCACGGATCACACCCTCGCGCAGGAAGAAGCGGAAGAACCGCCGGAAGCTCGACAGTTGCCGCGCGGTCGAGCGCGGGCGGGCACCGGCGCGCACCCGGGCGGCGATGAAGTCCTGCAGGTCGGCGCGCGAGGTGCGCATGATCGGCACGCCGCGCTCGGCCAGCCAGCGGGCGAGCGCCGTCAGGTCGGCGCGGTAGGCTGCCAGGGTGTTCGGCGACAGGCCGCGCTCCATCCATACCGCGTCCAGGAAGCGGGACACCGCAGGGTCTGCGGATTCGGTGTTGGCGGTCACGGCGATGGCGGTGTTGGACAAATCATCTCTCGCTGGAGACCTCGGACCTCGAGGCGCGCCTCATGCGCTGCCGGGCCGGGTCTCCCGGCAAAGTGCTGACCGCAGTATGGTGAGCGCGCCCCTGCCATCGACGTGACCACCTTCACATCTGCGATCCGGCATTAACATAAAGAGAACCCGATCACATTTCAGATTTGGGAAACTGCGCCTCAACTCATGACCGCGCTCAGTTCGTGAAACGACCCGGCCCAGCGCTCGCGAGGGCGGCGCTCGCGCCGCTGCGCCTCGTCTACGCCGCCTGGACGCTGCTGCTGTTCCTGGTCGTGGGCAGCGTCGCCTTGCTGCTGCTGTGCGCGCTGCCGCGCCTGCGGCTGCGGCGCGTGGCGGCGCGTGCCGCGGCACGCGCCCTGTTGCTGCTGGCGGGCATGCCGCTGGTGGTGAAGTTCACCGAGCGACTGCCCGCGGGGCAGTGCGTGGTGGTGTGCAATCACGCCAGCTTCCTCGACGGCATCGTGCTCACCGCCGCGCTGCCGGCGCGCTTCGCCTTCGTCATCAAGCGTGAGATGGCGGCGGTGCCGCTCGCCGGCACTCTGCTCAAGCGCCTCGGCTCGGAATTCGTCGAGCGATTCGACCGCGCCCGCGGCGCCAGCGACGCGCGCCGGGTGCTGCGCAGCGCCCTCCAGGGGCAGTCGCTGGTGTTCTTCCCGGAAGGGACCTTCACGCGCCAGCCGGGGCTGCTCAAGTTCCACACCGGCGCCTTCGCCACCGCAGCGCGGGTCGGGTGCCCGCTGGTACCGGCGGTCGTGCGCGGCACGCGCCGCGCGCTCGCGCCAAGCGGCGCGCTGCCGAGACCCGGTGCACTCGAGCTCGAGATCCTGCCGCCGCTCGCGCCGGACGGCGCCAGTGCCGATCAGCTGGCCCTGCTGCTGCGCGAGCGCGCGCGGGCGGCGATACTCGCCGCCCTCGGCGAGCCCGACCTCACATGTTGCGACGATACTGGCCGCCCACCTGGTACAGCGCCCGGGAAATCTGCCCCAGCGAGCAGACCTTGACGCACTCCATCAGCTCGGCGAATACGTTGCCACCGCGCGCCGCGGTTGCCTGCAAGGCGGTGAGCGCTGCGGCAGCGCGCGGCGCATTGCGCGCCTGGAAGGCGCGCACCGCGGCGACCTGGGCCTGCTTCTCGTCTTCGCTCGAGCGGATGAGCTGCGTCCCCTTGTGCGCCTCGGCGGCATCGGCGCCGGAGAGAAAGGTGTTGACGCCGACGATCGGCAGCGAGCCGTCGTGCTTCTTGGTCTCGTAGTACAGCGACTCCTCCTGGATCTTGGTGCGCTGGTACATGGTCTCCATCGCCCCAAGCACGCCGCCGCGCTCGGACAGTGCCTCGAACTCGCGGTAGACGGCCTCTTCCACCAGGTCGGTGAGGTACTCGATCGCGAATGATCCGGCCCACGGGTTCTGGATCTTATTGAGACCGAGCTCGCGGTTGATGATCAGCTGGATCGCGACCGCGCGGCGCACGCTCTCCTCGGTGGGGGTGGTGAGCGCCTCGTCGTAAGCGTTGGTGTGCAGGCTGTTGCAATTGTCGAACAGCGCGTACAGCGCCTGCAGCGTGGTGCGGATGTCGTTGAAAGAGATCTCCTGCGCATGCAGGCTGCGACCGGAGGTCTGCACGTGGTATTTCAGCATCTGGCTGCGCGCGCTCGCGTGGTAGCGCTCGCGCATGGCGCGCGCCCAGATGCGCCGCGCCACGCGTCCGATGACCACGTACTCCGGGTCCATGCCGTTGGAGAAGAAGAACGACAGGTTCGGCGCAAACTCATCGACGGCCATGCCGCGCGCCAGGTAGTACTCGACGATGGTGAAGCCGTTGGCCAGCGTGAAGGCGAGCTGCGACAGCGGGTTGGCGCCTGCTTCGGCGATGTGGTAGCCCGAGATCGAGACGGAGTAGAAGTTGCGTACCCGGCGCTCGATGAAGTACTGCTGCACGTCTCCCATCATGCGCAGCGCAAACTCGGTCGAGAAGATACAGGTGTTCTGCGCCTGGTCTTCCTTGAGGATGTCGGCCTGTACCGTGCCACGCACTGCCTGCAGCGCCTGCTCGCGAATGCGCTGGTACTCGGCAGGCTCGAGCAGCTCATCGCCGCTAACCCCGAGCAGCGCCAGGCCCGAGCCGTCGTGGTGTGCGGGCAGCGCCCCGCGGTAGACGGGCGGCGCCACCCCGCGGGCGGCGGCCTCCGCGTGCAGTGCGGCGATGCGCTGCTCGGTCGCGGGCCAGCGTCCCGCGGCCTTGAGATGGCGCTCGACCTGCTGGTCGATGGCGGTGTTCATGAACATCGCCAGGATCATCGGCGCCGGCCCGTTGATGGTCATGGAGACCGAGGTCCCGGGATCGCACAGATCGAAGCCCGAGTAGAGCTTCTTCATGTCGTCGAGAGTCGCGATCGAGACGCCGGAGTTGCCGGTGCGCCCGTAGATATCCGGCCGCGTATCGGGGTCCTCGCCGTAGAGCGTGGTCGAGTCGAAGGCGGTCGACAGGCGCGGCCCGTGGCCGTGCGCCAGGTAGTGGAAACGGCGGTTGGTGCGCTCCGGGCCGCCCTCGCCGGCGAACATACGCGTCGGGTCCTCCTCTTCGCGCCGGTACGGATACACGGCAGCGGTGTAGGGATAGGCGCCCGGCAGGTTCTCGTTGAGCAGGAAGCGCAGCACTTCGCCCCAGTCACGCAGGCTCGGCACGGCGATCTTCGGAATGGGCGAGCGCGACAGGCTCTCGGTGTAGTTCTCCCCCTGCACCAGCCGCTCGCGCACCTTGTAGGAATAGGTCGGCGCAGTCGCCGCGTGCAGCCGCGCCGGCCAGGCCTTGAGCTCCGTCACCGCCTCCGGGCCCATCTCCTCGAGGGCGCGGTTGTAAACGGCACGCAGCTCGCGGCGGGTGGCGTCGACGGTGGTGTCGGCGAGCGCCACCTGCGGGTAAGGCTCGAGCGCTGCCGGCAGCCGGCCATCTGCCAGTGACTTGAGCGACTCGTAGGCGCCGAACGCGCGGCGCGCGGCTTCCACCTGCGCCTCGATGCGCGCGCGCGCCGCGCGACCGCCGTGGGCGATTTCGGCGAGGTAGCGGGTGCGGGCGGCGGGAATCAGCGGCGCACGCGCCGCGAGCTCGGTCGGTCCGGCGTCGGCGAGCTGCCAGGCGCCGTGGCCGATGCGCCGCTCGGCCAGCTGCGCGCACAGCGCACCGAACAGCCGATTGACGCCCGGGTCGTTGAAGCGGCTAGCGATGGTCGGGAACACCGGCAGCTCGGCATCCGGCAGCCGGGCACGATCGGGGTGGTTGCGGCGCCACTGCTTGCGCACATCGCGCAGGCTGTCCTCGGCGCCACGCTTTTCGCTCTTGTTGAGCACGATGAAATCGGCGAAGTCGAGCATGTCGATCTTCTCGAGCTGGCTGGCCGCACCGTACTCGCTGGTCATCACGTACAGCGACAGGTCGGTCAGGTCGACGATCTCGGTGTCCGATTGCCCGGTGCCGGCGGTCTCGACGATCACCAGGTCAAAGCCCGCCGCCTTGTAGAGCGCGATCACCTCGCGCAGCACGGCCGCCGTCGCCAGGTGTGCGCGCCGTGTGGCGAGCGAGCGCATGAAGATATTTTCCGCGGCGAGGCTGTTCATGCGGATGCGGTCGCCGAGCAGCGCACCGCCGCTGCGCCGGCGGGTCGGATCCATCGCCGCCACCGCGATTTGCTTGCCGGGAAAGTGTCGCGTGAGACGCGCCAGCAGCTCATCGGTGAGGCTCGACTTGCCGGCACCGCCGGTGCCGGTGATGCCGATGACCGGTACCTTGTGCCGCGCGCGCGCCAGCGCCCGCCGCACCTGCTCGAGCTGTGGCCCGTCGCCTGCCGCACCCGCCCCTTCCAGCAGCGTGATGGTGCGCGCGATCAGTCCATGGTCGCGCGGATTGAGTGGGCGGAACTCGTACGGCGGCCGCCTGACGGCAGCAATGCGCGCGAACACGTCATCGATCATGCCGGCGAGACCCAGTCGCCGGCCGTCCTCCGGGGTGTAGATCTTCTCGACGCCGTGCCGCTCGAGCGCGGCGATCTCATCGGGCGCGATGGTGCCGCCGCCGCCGACCACCACCCGCACGTGACCGTAGCCGCGCTCGCGCAACATGTCGACCATGTAGGCGAAGTACTCGTTATGGCCGCCCTGGTAGGAGCTGACGGCGACCGCGTCGACGTCCTCGTCGATCGCAGCGCGCACGATGTCGGCGACGCTGCGGTTGTGGCCAAGATGTACCACCTCCGCGCCGCGCGCCTGCAGCAGCCGGCGGATCATGTTGATGGCGGCGTCGTGGCCGTCGAACAGCGAGGCCGCCGACACGAACCGCAGCGGCGGCCGGACCGCTGCCGCGACGCTCGCTGCCGCGCCGCCCGCGAGAGGCGCGCTCATGGCCGTGCTCCCATTGGACTTGCCTCTCTACTCGCCAGTAAGATTACCTACTTATGAGTATGATTGAGCTGCGTGCAAGCGGTCAACGCGCTGCCGCCCGCCGCCGTGCGCCGACCAGGTCCGCGGCCAGGCGCCGCTATAATACCCCGCTGCCATGAACAGCCGTCGGACAGCTCCGGGCACCGCGGCGCGGGCCGCCGTGCCGGCCGCCTCGCCCTGGCGCGGCAGCCGCGAGCGGCTGCGCGAGCGCGAGCTCAAGCGTGATGCCGTGATCCGCGCCGCGGCGCGCGAGTTCAACCGCAAGGGCTATCACAATACCTCCCTCGACGACATCGCCGCCCGGCTCGAAGTCACCAAGCCGACGGTCTATTACTACGTCACCAGCAAGGAACAGTTGCTGTTCGAGTGTTTCCTCGCCGGGGTCGAGCAGATCCGCGCTGCCTTCCGCGAGGTGCGCGAGCTGGCACTGCCGGCGCGCGCGCGCCTCAATGCGGTACTGCGCCATTACGGCGCCGCGGTCGCCTCGGAGTTCGGCTGGTGCATGGTACGGGCGGAGGACCAGGACCTGTCACCGGCGATGAGCCGCCATATCAAGGCGCTCAAGTCGGAGATCGACCAGGGGATCCGTCGGCTGATCCGCGAGGGGGTCCAGGACGGCTCCATCGGTCCCTGCGACCCCAAAATGGCGGCCTTTGCGCTCGCCGGGGCACTCAACTGGATCGCACACTGGTATCGTGAGGACCGTTCCCTGACCGGTGCCGAGATCGCCGATGCGTTCGTCACCATATTCGAGGCGGGCATGCGGCCGCGCGGCAGCGCCTCCCGGGTAAGCGTCCGTGAGCGTCCCCGCCGCCGGACGCGGGGCGCCGTGACGCGCTGATATCCTCTTAAAAGCTCAAAGCGAGGCTTCACATGTCCCCTTCCGATGTGGTCATCGTCTCCGCCCGGCGCACGCCGATCGGTGCGTTCCTCGGCGCGCTCTCCCCTCTCACGGCCGTGCAGCTCGGCAGCGCCGCCATCAAGGCGGCACTCGAGTCCGCCGGCCTCGCCGCCGGCGACGTGCAGGAGACCATCATGGGATGCGTGCTGCCGGCAGGCCTCGGCCAGGCGCCGGCCAGGCAGGCTGCGCTCGGGGCGGGCGTGCCGCAGGCCACGCCGGCCACCACTATTAACAAGATGTGTGGCTCGGGGCTGAAGGCCGTGATGATGGCGGCCGATCAGATCCGCTCAGGCACTGCCGACATCGTGCTCGCGGGGGGCCTCGAATCGATGAGCAATGCCCCGTACCTGTTGCCGAAGGCCCGTACCGGCTATCGCATGGGACCGGGCGAGCTGGTCGATCACATGATGCGCGATGGCCTGCAGAGCCCCTTCGATGGCAAGGCTATGGGGGTGTTCGCCGATGCGACTGCAGCGAAATACAACTTCAGCCGCGCCCAACAGGATGCCTTTGCCACCGAGTCGGTGCGGCGCGCGATGGCGGCGCTGCAGGCCGGGGAGTTCGACACCGAGGTGACGCCGGTCACCGTCAAAGGTCGCAAGGGCGACACGCTGATCGCGCGCGATGAGACGCCGGGCACCTGCGATGTCAGCAAGATCCCGAGCATGAAGCCCGCCTTCAACAAGGACGGCACCGTGACGGCGGCGAGCTCCTCCTCGATTTCCGATGGTGCGGCGGCGTTGGTGCTGACCAACGAGCGCACCGCCGCGGCCAAGGGGCTCAAGCCGCTCGCGCGCGTCCTCGCCTACGCCAGCAATGCTCACGAGCCGGAGTGGTTCACCACGGCCCCGGTGGGTGCGCTGCGCAAGGTGCTGGGCCAGCTCGGCTGGAAGCCACACGATGCCGACCTGTACGAAATCAACGAGGCCTTCGCCGTGGTCACCATGGCCGCGATGCGCGACATCGACATCGATCACGCACGCGTCAACGTGAACGGCGGCGCCTGTGCGCTCGGTCATCCGATCGGCGCGACTGGCGCGCGCATTCTCACTACCCTGATACATGCACTGCGCCGCCGCGGCGGCAAGCGCGGTATAGCCTCGCTCTGCATCGGCGGCGGTGAGGCCGTGGCGATCGCGGTCGAGGTGCTTTAGCTCCTAACGCGAGAGGGGGGAGCATGAAGATCGCCGAAGCACGTG
>Ga0187783_10003266_pt1 | contig 11973 bp, 20 predicted proteins | sample 1015_SJ02_MP02_2_FD_132471 | JGI IMG/M metagenome (GOLD analysis project Ga0187783, IMG submission 132471) | Tropical peat soil microbial communities from peatlands in Department of Meta, Colombia - 1015_SJ02_MP02_20_MG | ecosystem: Environmental > Terrestrial > Soil > Wetlands > Peat | place... | reverse complement strand
GCAATGCTGGAAGCTCTGCTACCAACCCGGCGGTCAATTTCCTGTGCGCCACGAATGGTCCTGGAGCCGTGACGGTCAGCATCTTCCCGACCAACACGCCTTGCCTGCTGGCTTTCCCGACAAATTGGGCATGGGTTCAGACGAATAATTTGACACTGGCGGGGGCGGCAGGCGTTTACACAACCATTTTGACCAACGTGAACACGCGCCCGATTGTGGGTGTGTTATCATTGTTTTCTTCGATCAACCCGACCACGCCGACGCTTCAAAACAAAGTTCTGGCGACATTTCAATGCCTTCAACAATGAGAATGTTGGGAATTGGGATGGCGCTGATGTGGTGTCTGGCGGCGGCGGCCCAGCCATTCACATTGAACGACCCGGCATTGTTGGGCGGGTTTTCCAATGCCGCAGCCTCGCCGACGCCGCCAGCTTTTGTGGAGTACTGGACAGGAAGTGTAGGGGCAGGTGGCACAGGGTTTACGAACAGTTCATTTTCTGCGTCCGGCGGAAACTATGCGGTGTTGGTCATTGCGTTCAGGACAGGCGGCAGCTTCACGACCACTCCGACGATCAACGCCGTTCCAATGACACTGCTTAATAGCGCAAGCTATTTTACTGGGAGCGGCTCGAACATGGTTTATGGGTTGGCCAATCCGAGTTCTGGAAACGTTGCCGTTGCGTTCTCAACAGCTCCAAGTACAGGAGCATCGGCTATCATTATGCTGTTCAGCGGGGTTCACAACGTCGGAACTGTGGCTAGTTACTACCCGGGTGCAACAGCCCAGACGAGCGTATCACAGACTCTCACCAGCACAGGGACAAGCAACCTGTGTTTTGATTCCTTGGCTTGGTCTGGCACAGGCACTACCGTTACAAACGGCGCAAGCCAAACCCTTGTGACAACTTCCATCGGGAACGGTTCGGACACAGCTTCATCCACGATACAAGGTTCTTCATCAGGAACCACAACGCTATCTTGGACGTGCGCCAGCCAGCGGGTTAGCTGGATTGGTGTTGCGCTTTATTGAAATGAGCGAAACCGAGCACCACCAGAAATCAAAAAGCAACGGAGAAATCCGGTTCTACAAGCACGTCCTGCCGGTTATCCTGTCGGTGCTGGCGTCCGCTGGCGGCGTTGAACTGCACCACCACGGCGAGACGGAGAGCGCCAAGCGCGAGGCCCACGCCGACACGGAGCGGATCGCCGCAGACGTGAACAGCCTCCGGCTGGACGTGGCCAAAATCCAGCAGCGCATGGACGACGGGAGGCAGAGCCGTGACACACAGATCGCCGAGTTCGAGAAGCGCGTGGACGAGCAGTTGCAGGGCCTGAACAAGCAGGTGGACAAGCTCACGACGCTCGGGGAGACGCACTCCGAGCAACTGGCCAACATCAACGCCCGGCTGGCGGCTCAAAAATAATTCGAGAAAGTTCTTGCGTCGTTTCGCCCGCTGTGCTTTATTGGCCATGTGAACGACGCGAATCAGGCCATTGCCAACACCAGCCAGCCAGACTCTAACGTGGCGTCGTTCACACTTCCCGCGTTGGTTGCGCGGATGGCTGGTGCTTGCAGAGGCCAAGGATATTAATGAGCAAAAACACCCGCCGCAAGCGAAGCCAAGCCCCGCGGATTGCGATGGCGGTTGCTGCGCATGTTTATACACGCGGGCTGCCATTTGATCAAAGCAAATTCATTCGTCGTCTCGCCGCCCACTTGAAGCGCTTCGGCTTCGTTTGGCTCGCGCTGGCGGCGGTGATGGTGGCGGGGTGTGTGGAATCCGAATCTGAGTCACGCAGCCGTGTTGAAGCCGTATTTACAAATGGTGACATTGAACAGCTTCCAACAGCGAACCGTTATGGCTATGAATGGCTTGTGAAATGTCAAGACGGCAGAATTGTTTATGTTCAAGAAGACAGCGGCAAGGTTACAAGTAACACCATTTTCAAGGCGGTGGAGAAATGATACCCCAGCGTCTCAGTAGTCGTCATTCCAGCCGATACTGCCGTATTGATGACTGGCATCCGTGGATTGTAATCACGGCGATCCTGTTTTTAGCGGCGGCAATTGTAGCGTCCATTGCATTGCTCTCCGGCTGCGCCCCGCAGCCTCCCGCTTCAACAGGAAAGGTGGTGATGACGAATGCCCCGTACGCAAGAACCACTGAACTACCGAAAACGGGACATATAGCCATGGCGGCATCGGTGTCCAGCCTCGCGCCGGTGCCGCCTGCCATGCCGGTTATTCCTCCGAAGCCTGTTCATCCGAATGTAACATGGAGCAACCAGCCGCAGACAGGGCTGCCTGCCGTCACGAACGTAGTCGGCTTCTACGTCGAGTGGGGCACGCAACCGGGCGTCTATACAAATGCGACTTGGATTGCTGGCGGGCAGTCAAGCAACGCCCTCGTATCAACGCCATACGGCGTCACGTACTGGATTGTTGAGGCTGTGGATTCCCTTGGATTGCAGAGCGCATATACGCCGATGTGGGTAGTGACGAACTGGCGCGCCACGAACGTCCTGACAATTTCAGCGGTGTCCACAAACGGAACGTCTTACGGATTGACATCAGTGACTAATCCGGCGGGCACCGCCTTCTTTCGAGGCACCGGTAACGGCGTTGGCGTGCTAAATTTGCAAAGTGCGCCAACGCTGGCTGGGCCGTGGACCAACACGGGCGCGACGGCGACCAATCCAGCAGGCTGGATAGGGTGCAGGCTGGCGGTGACGACAACGAATTTATGAGCACTCCTGAAATAAAACGACTAGTCGAAAACGTCAGCACAGCACGCAGGGTCATCCTTGAGGACCTGAAAGCCCGTTACAAAGCTGGTGATAAAACAGTGAAAGCAAACACGCAATGGTCCAGCGAATACGACAATGTGGATGAGAGCGGGAACTTCTTCACTGGGGCTGGCAAGCTCGCATGTCCTGTCTGCAAAACCGGCGAACTGCGTTACACCCGGTCCAGTTACAACGGCCATGTTCACGCAGCTTGCACAACAAAAGGGTGTGTATCATGGATGGAATGACCCCCGCCGAATGGAAAGCGAAGTTGGAGAATTGGCTTTCAGAGTCTAAGAAGGCTATGTTACATGCAGAGTTAAGTTCTCCAGTCAACGACGGTCGCATAGACGGCTTATTGCTGGTCCAAGACTGGCTCGCCCGCAACCCGATGCCGGAATGTCAGAAGTGCGCATCGGAGAACGTGAGGCAGTTTCCTGTGTTGCACGACGAGGCGCTGGCGAAGCTGTTTGCGGCGGCAACAGGCGTGGACAGGCGTTTTGACACAACCGATTGCAAAGTGTGGATTGAGGCTCAGGAACTAAAACAAGCCCTCGCCGACATCGCGCGTTTCGTGCCGGGAGGGGACAAGTGACAGCACTTCTTGTTTTCATTGCGTTGTTCGTTGGATGGGTGAGTGGTTGTTGGTCCATCATTTTGCGCATACGCTGGTTGTGGAAACACAACCGAACGGAAGCCATTCGGTTGCTTGAGCAGAGATTGTTCGAGCCATTCCCGGGAGGGGACAAGTGAATAAAGCCATTGACAATTTCATTTATTCCGACCCTGCCGTTAAACGCGATGCGATTGTAAGGGGCATTGAGCAAGAACGCGACGCCGCCCTTGCCGAAGTCAAGCGGTTACGTGCGGCATTGGAGATTATTTGTAACACTTATCCAGACCACAGATCATCTGTCATCGCCGCCGAAGCCTTGGAGCGAAAATGACATGGCCTCATGGGATAAATCGGACCGCGTTCTGGACGCCATCGTCACACTGCTGCGCAAGCTCGACGAGCCTCGCCGCCGGATCGTTCTCAGGAAACTCAATGCGCTGCTTGGGTGGCATCCTGCGAAGGTCAAGTCGCTGCGAATTCCTCGGGACTCTGAATGAAAAACGCTTGCGCCGACGGCGGCGGGCAGGGTAAAATTGGGGTATGAACAAATTCACCCAATCCCTCGCGCACTACGGCACGGCGCTCGTGTCGAGCGTCATCAAGGGCACGGCCACGTCGCTCAAAGTCTCACCGGCTGTCGCGGCCCTCGTCAGCACGAAGGCGGTGCCAATATCGTCGTTGACGCTCAACAGCTTGGGACTCCTGATCGCCGGGGCCGCGCTGTACCACCTGATTGACTTCCTCGGGGAGAACCCTTTCCCAGTGTTCGGCAATGGGAACAGCATCGTCACAGCAGGTATTCAGCCGCCAACAATGCTTGGCGGACAGCACAGCATTGTAACCGGATCACCATTGCCGACCGCACAAATGCAGTCCGATAACGCGCAGCCGACCGGGGCGCAACCGACGAAGGTATGAACTTGATCGAACAAGCCGACGCAGCACACCGCGCAACCACATGGCAGCCGATAGCGACCGCGCCGAGGGATAACCGAGAGCGGGTGCTGTTATTCGTTCCGCCGACACATGTATCCATCGGATTTTGGTCAGACATCTGCCATAATTGGATGCACGACTATGGTGATTGTCCGACGCATTGGATGCGTCTACCCCCGCCGCCAGCCGGGAAGGAGGGGGCATGAGCAAAGAGCGCATCATCCACCTTTTGGTTCCGAAGAAATTCGAGATTTGGTGCCGTCAAGGAAAGTCGCCGGGCAAGTTTGACATTACCAACCTTCCGAGCAAGGCGACGTGCGCGAATTGCTTGACCGCTATGCGATCAAAAACCATAGGCAACCGGAGGGCGTTTGCTGTGAGCTACACAGGGCGAGACTTGCCGGAGCCGGAGCGCGCGTCATATCTTGACGGCAATGGGATGCGGCACGAAATATGAAACTCACCACCTTAACCACTCTCACCGGCCAGCCGCGCCTGACGGAGAAGGGCACGGCCTTGGCGGTGGCGGAGTCGGTTGCTGACGCACAGCAGAAGTTGGATGGGACGTGAGCATAATCGTAATTATTTACATCGTCGGCGTGGCGGGAACCGCTTTGACTTACTTGGAGGATTTGCGATTCATCAAAAAATACGTCAGCTTCACAGTCGCGGCTTTGGCCGCATTGCTGTGGCCGCTGACTTGGACCGCAGCGATTGTCCTGTTGATTCTATGCCTAATAAACATCAGGCAGGGTGCTCCGTGAGCGAGTTCAAATTCGTAATCCCGTCGGTCGAGGAAATGATGCGCGAGTTGCAAGAGCTTGGCTGGACGATGTGGCGCAATCATCGCACGGTCTGGCAATCGCCCGACGGAAGACTCTTTCGCGGTCCTGCTCTCGCGTGGAAAGTGGCAACGGGGCGCTTATGAACCGGGGATGGGAATGGCGTTGCCGGTTTTGCGACTTTCCTTTGACGCAGACTGCGCGGCGTGCCGATGGGGCCACTTCTGGATGGTGCCGCGCCTGCCGGTCAAGAACGCTCGGGTTTTGGAAGCTGAAACGGCCCCCGCCTCCCGCCCCGCCCGCGTCTATTGTCCGGTGAAAGCGGAGACATGAACCAGAAGCGCCTACGTCATATTCGCAAACGCAATCTCGCAATCGCCCGTCAAGTGCTGCGTCAGTGGCATTATTCAGCCTTGCAAATGAGTCGTCCTTCGTGGCATATTTTGCCGGACAAGTACAAATAACGAAAGAACAAACCATGAAAAATAAACTACTGCTAGCCGCGCTTTTGTGCGCGGGTAACTGTCTGGCCGACACTTCAACCATGTCCCCGCTGCCCCTGGGCGAGGACCAGTACTGGAAGCCCCGGTTTGCTTCGCTCGAACGCGGCGGGGACGTGGGGCAGTCAACCAATGCACCAGCGTTGCCAACCACTGCGTCCGGGTGGGCTGAATTGGTGGGCAGCTTCACCAACATCGGATTGACGATTGGCTACCAGCATGGCATTTCCACGCAGCCGGTACGAAACGGCGTTGTCGCTCTTGTGCTGTACAACTTTTCGGACAATGTCGGTGCGGGGCTTGGCGTGCAGTATTTTGGCAGCTTCCAACAGGTGACAGCCACCATCCAATTGCAACTGCCCATCGCGCCGCTGGCCAGCTTGGGTTACACGAATAAGTTCTTGGTGCCTTGGACTACAACGGCTGTCGGTGCGCCCATCGCCGGGTCAAGCACGTCGTCGCCAATCGCCATTACGGGGGGAGGCTTGGATGTTGTAATCGGGCACGTCTTTGGAGGCCGGTTTTTTGGTGGCGGCGGTTATGGCAATGAGGTCGGAGCAGGGAAGCAATCCGGCAGCTTCATTCTGGCCAACGTTGGGTGGGAGTACAAGTTTTAAGCAGAGTAATCCAGCGCTGCCTCTTTTTCAACCTGCCGGAACTGGTTCTTGATGTCGCGCTTCCAATCCTCATTGACTTGAAGCTCTTTCGGCGGCTTCAACTTGCGGATGACGAACCCCCGGCGCAAGGCTCCATAAAGGGCAATGGCGTTGCAGTCTGCTTCGTCGGGAGAGCGTCCGCACCGGATTTTCATCTTGTCCTTCGGCTCGACCTGAATCTTGTTCTTGCCGGTGTATCCGTATTCCCGCTGGCAAAATTCCCACATGGCCCCGTCGCGCAAGCCGCGCCATTGCCCGGCCTCGATGCAGAGCCGTACAGAGTACCAAATCTCGGTGATCTTGTTGAAATAATGGTCCTTGGCCAACGTGGCAATATCACCGGAAACCACCTGCTCCGAGGCTGTTCCCATGCAATCCACGCTTTCGCACGCATTTGACCACAGGCGCGAGAACGCGGTCACGAGGGATGTTCTCATGCCTGAGTCGTAAAAGACGTTCTCAGGGCCAATTCCGCGCGATTCGCACTCCTTCCTGACGAAGTTGACGATCTGATCCTCCGGCAGTTCTTCAAGTTGCGGATTTATGGGGACAACAAGGGTGTCTGTGGTGGCCAAAATCAGCCGGTTGTTTGAAACAACAGGTTCTTGCGAGATGATGCCTGTGTTCATGGCGGACACGTCCACGGCTCCGTTTTCGTCCGGCATGGATTCCTCGCCCCATTCAACAAACGTTACCATGCAACGGTCGCCACCGACGCCACGGTATGCTGCGTCCAGTCCGGCCCCTTTTCGTTTGATTGTGCCGCGCCAGAGCGGCTCATCGCGGGCGTGGAATTTCTCGCAGGCTTGGCGGGTGATGACGCGCCGGGAGCCTTGGCCTCGCGGCATCATCCCCTGATTCATCATTGTGTACCAGACCGATTCCTTGCCGTAAAAAGCCACGTCGGCGTCAATCTTTTCCTGACTGATGATGGGTATGCCCATCTTGCCATCAAGGTTAGGGGAATCCGATCCGACAAACTGGATACAACCGCCTTTTGGCCGCCTGGTTTCCCAAACCTTTGTGACCGGGTTTTGGTCAATACGGCCTTCCCAACCACCCTTCGCCGCCGACGGCTCCCCAAGCACGCCAAGCGCATCTGTGGTGTCCTTGGGATTGCCTAAACCGAGAAATTTTAGATCGTCGTTCTTATCGAGATTCGAGATGGCGTCAACAACAGCGCGAGGCGCAAGCTGCAATTCGTCGCAGACAACCCGGACCCGCTTGTTTTTGCAGCCGATCAGGGTGGACACACCTGCAAACTCGTTACCTTTGAACAGAGCCACACCGAGCACGCCGTTACGGAAGTCGCGCCCTTCCTTGGCCTCGTCCCGAGGATCGGTGACAAGACGCATTCTGCCTTCAATCAGGTTGCCGGGGACTGGATGCAGTTCTTTGGCTTTGCGATGGTTGGCCTTCATCTCACCCCAAATGCGCTGCTCCAAAAGCTCTTTTGTGGTGGAACAAATCAGGACGGTGGTTTCGTCTGGATAAAGGTAATAGTCGGCAAGAACGCAGACGGCGGCACAGGCGGTTTTGCCGGAGTTGGCCGGCCCGATGACAACGAGCGTCCGCCATTTCAAGTATTCCTGAACAAACAGATCAGCCCACCTGTGCCAGACGAAATGCGGCCAAAGCAGGCTGATGAACGCTTTGAAATGGAAAAAGAGGCCGTTGCCAAAGACCTGTTTGCCGATATTGTACGTGCCTTCAAAACGGCACATCTGGCGTTCGATCTCGAAATCGGTCTGATTATCCAGTGGCCACGAGAGGCCGTATTTGAGGCGGTTGGTTGCTTTTAGTCTTGCCACTTGACGGAAGGTGCCATGGCGTTACGCTTGAGGCAAGATGGCCGGTGAAGCCACAATCAACATGTCCAAGGACGGCAGCCTTGACTGGTCGTTGGGCGTTGATTCCCTCAAGGTGCCGACCGTCCAGAGCCAGTTGAATCCAAACGGCCTTGAGCGGCAATCGCTCTCTTGGCTCGTCAATGGCACCGTGCGCGATGGAGGTATAAGCCCGAGATGGGGATGGCAACCAATGGGTAGCCTTGGGATAACCGGATTATTTCAGGGATCGGCCTGTTACCAGCCGGTCAATGGGAGCACGCCGTATTACATTGCCAGCATCGGCGGTCACATTTATCAGATATTCGCCGATGACGCGACTAACCCGGTGGATTTGGGGCTTGGTGTGCAGGACAATTATCCGCCCGGCACACCCTCAACAATTTCCAACACCTACACAGTCGTCATGGAATGGTCGTACCTGACGCCAACCGACGTGCAGGTGGGGGACACAATTGCCGACACAAACCTCAACGTGAACGGATTGGGAGCACAGTTCGCGTCTTTCGTTATCCCGGAGCAAAACGTGCCGGTTTATGTGACGATCACAGAGGGACAGATTCCAAGCTCGAATGTGTTTGCGGGGAACAACATCCAAATCTGGCTGTCAACCGGCGCGCACGGCGGTTCCAACGTGGCGACAAATTGGAATGTGATCGCGGTGATCCCGGCAGGGATTATTGAGCGGACGGTGATCCCGTTGGCCAACATCGTCAATCCACCCGGCAACGCGTACAGCTATTTTTGTCAGGCGGAACAGTTTATGATTATTCAGGCGGGCGATTACACAGCGCAAGCCTTGTCGCAGGCCGATGCCGCCAACGGATATTACATCGTCCAGATAACGCCCTCGCAGTTGACGACTCCGCAGTTCACGCCCGGAGGAACGATTGGCGCGAACGGTGTTCTTAACGGTTCAAAAGAGGGCGCAACGGTTTATCCGATGGCCATCAATGGGTTTAATTGCAATTTCCAGACGTTCACAATTCCATCCATTGGAACATCAGTTGCTGTCAGTTGTCAGGTCGGCGAGGCCCCAACGCAAAATGGGACGTTGCTGGCCCCCGGAGACACCATTGAAATTTGGGTGGGCACACAACCCACCTATTCAAGCATTTGGACAGTCAACGCCATCAATTTTTACATCCCGAACCAGTACCCGACACTGCCCCTGTTTTGGGATGGAACAACGCTTTGGCGCTCCATGGGCATCACGACATTGCAGGCGACACCGGGCCAGTCCGGTGTGAACTACATCCCGCCCGGAGGGCCGATGGTTTATTACATGGGTCGGTTGTGGTACGCGCAGGACCGCACCTTGTCTGCCGGGGATATAGTCGGAGGACCGTCCGGCACACTCGCATACAACTTCATGGACAGTTTGTTGCAGGTGACGGAAAATCCTCTAGCCACCGGTGGCGACGGATTTACCATGCCAGCACAGACCGGCAATATCACGGGCTTGTCTTTCCTGCCGCAATTGCTCCAAACATTCGGACAGGGACCGCTCATCGTGTACACGCCGGGCGGTGTTTATCAAGGCCAGATTCCGGTGACACGGGCGCTCTGGATAGCGGCCAATGCGAGCAACCAGCCGCTTTTTACCATCGTGCAAAATTCAGCGGGCAGCACCAACGACCGGAGCATCGTGCCATACAACGGCGATTTATTTTCTCAGACCTACGAGCCGGGCATCCGCAGTTTGATCAACGCGATCCGATATTTTGATACGTGGGGCAACACACCCATCAGCAGCAACGAGGACCGGATTTGGAAGTTCACCAACACCACACTGCTCAATTACGCCAGCGGCATTATTCACGACTCCCGGCTCTTGATGACTGGGTTGCCGCAACAGACCGCTTTGGGCGTAACACATCAAGTCCTGATGCCTCTTGATTTTACACCGCTCAACGTGTTCCAGAAGGAATTGCCGCCGACATGGGAAGGGCATTACGAGGGGTTGAACTGGTTCCAATTGGTTCAGGGCAGTTACAGCGGCAAGACCAGAAGTTTCGGCTTTGTCCTCTCGGAAGCCGGTGGCGGCATCGAGCTTTGGGAGCTGACCACCAACCAGACGAGTGACAATGTGGTGCCCAACTCGCCAATTACGGCACCGGAGACGCGCATCACCACTATCGCGGAATTCCCGGCTTTCAACCATAACCTTGACATGGAGTTCAAGGAATGGATTGCGTGCGAAATGTGGATTGATTCGCTCTACGGCGAGGTCGAGTTCGAGATGGATTACCGGATTGATTCCGACCTGTGCTGGCATCCGTGGGCGCAGTGGAAACTTTGCAGCGCCCGAAATTCAGCCGAGTTTTTCAACCAACCGTCTTTGGGGAACAACGGGAGCTATCCACTGACGCCATACCGCAGCGGCTACCGGACGGCGATCACGCTGCCAACACCGCAACCCAAATGCCAGAGCACCACCGGGCGACCGATGAACGTCGGTTACTGTATTCAACCGCGCTTGCGTTACAAAGGCTGGTGTCGTATCCGTGGATTGATGCTCTACGCGAACCTGAAAGATAAGGCGACCGGCTACCAGATGGTCTGCAAAAATGTTCTCTTGCCCGGCCAGGTGCCGCTTCAAGCCAGATGATTTTCCCCTGCAATCAAGGTGTCAATTGCCCGGACGATTCGAGTCCGACCTACGGCATTTCGAGCGAGGCGGCAGACGGGCCGACGTTCATTTCGACGAACTTTGGCCGGGCGCAGGTCATCCCGCCACTGGACAGCGTGTGGAGTCAGGCGCGAGGCTTCGCCTTCGGAGCATCCACAATTGATCAGGCAACCGCCGACGCACAGGCGCAGGCGGGACAGCTTGTGGATCAGGTTCAGTGCGGCACACCGGACGGCGGTTGTTGGGAGCAAGCCGAGGTGTACTTCAACAGCCCGCAGGTTATCGAGCAGGTTTGCGCAGATGGGCTGCCGTTTAACTTGACGATCCCGGCAGGGACGTTTGCGGCCACCGACCCGCTGACAGCGAACCTGATTGCGTCAAATCCAGAGAGCGAATTTGCGCAGATGTATCCGATGTGCTTGTCGGGCATCAATGGAACCCTGCAAGAAGGTGGGGCATACGATTTGAGCATCACCATCACTGGAGGTGTTGCGCCGTACACAGTTAATGTTGTGTCGGGAACATTTCCGCCCGGAGCCACGTTAGGGCTTGTCGGCGGCACTATCATGATTTTTGGCCCGCTGGCAGACCTTGGCACCTACACTTTCACGTTTCAGGTGCAGGACTCGACTGGCGCGTACATGCAAAAGACCTACACACTGACCCTGCCGATGCCGTGGAGCCAGTTGGTTTGGGGAATCCCAAGTACTTCCGGCACGTTCAGCAATGTGTCGTTTGCTGGTAATTCGTTTGGATTTGGCCTTTCGCATCACGGGGTTAACCCGGCGAGCGAAGTCAGCAACACCGGAACAATGCAGTACAGCAGCGATGCTGCGGTTTCCGCCACCATGACAGTCGCTTGGACAAACTCAATGGCCGCAGGAGACGTTAGTGGATCGCTTTACCTTCAAGTTAATCTGGGGCCAAATGCCAACGGCACGCCGATCCTGCTGGCTCAATATTTGGGAGTCAGCAACGCTTCCGGGAGTTACACTTTTACTTTCACTGTGCCGGCGGGAACCGCACAATACATAAGCGTTTATGTTAGTGGGTACACCAGCTACACGAATTCCACATCCGCATTTCAATTCACAGCCCAACTTTCCTGACCAAAACCAAAACAGACAAATCCATGAACGCACTCGCAAACATCGCAGCAGGGGCCATCGGTTCAACCAGCAATTCTCTAGGACAGGCAATAGGTGTTAATCCTTGGG
>Ga0187783_10003265_pt1 | contig 11974 bp, 10 predicted proteins | sample 1015_SJ02_MP02_2_FD_132471 | JGI IMG/M metagenome (GOLD analysis project Ga0187783, IMG submission 132471) | Tropical peat soil microbial communities from peatlands in Department of Meta, Colombia - 1015_SJ02_MP02_20_MG | ecosystem: Environmental > Terrestrial > Soil > Wetlands > Peat | place... | reverse complement strand
TCTTGGAAAGAAACGGATGGCTCATGGTTGGAGCGGGCTTTGAGGAGCTATCCTTAACTTTCGATGTCTTTCTTTTACTTTCTTTTTTTGACGATGTCAAGGTTAGTTCGGCAGCGGATTGCCAGCCTACATTTCGCTAATTTTGCCGAGCCACCGTTATAGGGAGATCTCAGGCACCTTTTCAATTTCGTCAAAACGGCGCCATTTGTAGACAACGATCGACACAATCCAACTCAGTATGAAAAGCCCGACGATGAAATAGCCAAGCGCTCCAAAATTGTCGTTCAGCGTGGCAATCCCTTCCCAGAAGCTTCCTTTCAAGTGAAACTGACTTCCTAGAAGCCCGAGGGTTTCGATGCCTCCGACAAGCAGCGCAACAATTACTGAAACCGAGGTGATGGTCATGTTGTAGTAAAGCTTGCGCACTGGCTTCACATAAGCCCAACCGTACGCACCTAACATCAGAATGTTGTCGGTCGTGTCAATAAGGCACATCCCGGCCGCAAAGAGTATGGGAAACACGAGGATCGACCAAAACGACAGACCCTTCGAGCCCTCAGCAGCGGAAATGCCTAACACGCCGATCTCCGTGGCTGTGTCGAATCCCAATCCAAATAAAATTCCGAGCGGATACATGTGCCAACTGCGCCTAATCATCCTGAACACCGGTCGGAAGAGCCGCGCAAGAAATCCGCGATTGCTCAGGAGTAGATCGAGATCTTCTTCCGTGTAGGGCTCGCCTCGACGAACTCTTACAAACGTCTGATAGATTGATCGCAAAATAATCAGATTTATGATCGCAATCGCCAATAGAAAGAAGGCGGAGATAAGCGTTCCGATCAGACCTCCGATACTTTTCCACGCGTCTATCCGATGCTGCAGAGCAAGTGCTGTGCCAGCAATGGCAGCGGCTCCCAAAATGACGATTGTGGAATGGCCCAGCGAGAACATGAAACCAACGGCCACAGGACGTTTGCCATCCTGCATCAACTTGCGGGTCACATTATCGATTGCCGCGATGTGGTCCGCGTCCACGGCGTGCCGCAGACCAAAGCTATAGGCCAGCAGTGCGGTTCCTAAAAGCACCGGATAGTGGCGAAAGGCAAACGCTGCCCAGAACCAAGCGACAAGATTAAATGCCAGCAAAATGCAATAAATCGCGGTGATTCTGGCCCGCAGTTCATCGGGGGCGTCATTGAATAACGCTTTCAGGGAGAAATGCATCGTCAGCTTTTCTCTCGGGAGGGTTCGAGCCTATTTCTCCGCTGCGGGCGCCACGACATAGACATATTCAAATGTCTCGGTTCCAGTGTTCTTCACATTGTGCCGGGTGGCGGGAGGGATGTAGGCCATCATATGCTCGGTGACCGGCATTCCCGCAGCGCCTTCGATCATTGCTTCTCCTTTGCCATGGAGGATTATCAGCGTCTCTTCATTTTGTCCCGTGGTGTGCCACCCGACGGACTCACCCGGCTTCCCAAAACCGCTGCGAAGGCCGGCGGTCTGTGGCATTCCTGTCAATAGCGGGCAGTCTGCTGAGGCGCAATCTATCGGTATTGTTCTCGGTTCGTGCTTGGAAGTGGGCGCTTGAAGACGGGAAAGCGCGAACGCGGAGCAAATACAGAGTAATGTTCCACAAAAAATTGTCATCGGGTCTCCCTAATCTTTCGGGTCCATAAGAGAAAACAGGTTTGTCCTCGTAGCGCGCTCCATTGCTCAGACTTCTAAAAGGCAAATTTCGTGGCGAGCTGAACTAGACGCGGAGCCGCCGCACTTACGACTTGTCCGAAATGCGGGTCGTTGATTTCGCCGTCTACCGATGCCGGGCCATAGAACTGGGCATGATTGAAGGCATTGAATCCTTCGAGGCGAAACTCAAGTGACTTGGATTCGGTGAGGCGCAGAAGTTTGGCTAGGGTCAGGTCGAAATTGTTGATCCCCGGGCCATAAAAGAATCTTCGGTTCGCGCTTCCCAATTGCCCAAGGGTTTCCGGGCTAAATGCAGACGTGTTGAATTCCGGCTTTCCGTTCCGGGGATTGGTGTTGATATCCAGCGGCCCGCCGCTATAGTTCGGAGTGTCCAGCAAATAGTTATTGATGCCATTTCCCAAAGTTCCAAGCAACGAGTTGTCGGAATCGTCGTATAACGTCACCGGAAGTCCGGTACTAAAGCGAGTTGTGCCAGATAAGGTCCAACCGTCGGTCAGGCGATTCTTCCGGCGAAAGAGCTCGTCGAATGGCAGGCCCACCTGGTAGCTCGCGACGAAATTGTGCTTCATATCGAAGGCAGATATTGCGCGCGTCCCCCTCAAATTAAGCGGATTCAGTTGTTCGCCCAAATTCGAGCCTTGGTCGATGGACTTACTGTACGTATAGCCAAGCAAAAAACTGGAACGTTTTCCCGTGTAGCGCAGATTGGTCTCCAAGGCGTTGTAGTTGGAGTTGGCGATCGTCTCTTGAGCGGTATTCTCGCCGTAATCCGGGCCGAGTCCAATGCGCGTTCCGTGATAGACCTGGCCCGTGCGGCTCGTAATCACAGCATCCTCCGCAAAAGGACCGCAGGTGGGGCTTCCTGGCGCTACCTCGCTCGGTTGACTAAGGCTCAGACAGAGAGCCTGATCGCTTGGGTTCGTCGACACCACTGCAAGAATGTGATGCCCCTGGTTTCCTACGTAACTCATCGTTAGCAGCATATGAGGCGTGATTTGCCGCTCGAAGGAAAGCATGTAATTTTCGGTGTAAGGCACATCGTTACGGTAATAAAAGTACGGATCGGCTGCGATAGGAATGACACTGGCAAAATTAAACGAGGTGTCCGGATTCTTTGCGGAAACGTTGTGCGGCGGAAAGGTTAAGGGAAATGGATTGACGTTTTCTACGCCATTCGCAGCGTTTACGAACGGCGCGGCAAAAAGCGATGGCTCGGGGCTCAAGTAGTTATATCCGTAAGGCGGAACCGCATACATGACGCCAGCTGACAAACCGGGAAACGCAGTGTAGAAAATCCCATAGCTCGCGCGAATGCTGCTCCGTCCGCCCGCTCCAAATATTCTTTGCAGAATCCCATGATCGAAGTTAGGTGAGTAAGCCAGACCTAGGCGTGGAGCAAAATTGTTTCCTTTGGACGGGGACAGGGTGCTTGGAATTCCAGGATCGCCCGGAACCAACAAGCCGGGAGGCGCGTTGGGATAAAGAACCGACTGCCTGCCTGGGATGATGGTTTGGATGGAGTTGTACTTTTCCCAAAAGGGCATGATGTATTCCCAACGCAGGCCAAAATTGAACGTTAGATTGGTTCGGACGCGCCAGCTGTCTTCCGCGAAAAGTCCGGTGTAGCGGTTTCGTAGATAGAATGGCTCGCCGGACGATTGCGTAAAGTTGCTCGGCACACCGATAAGAAAGTCGGCGAAGGCATTGCCGGTCTCGGTTCCGTCGATATTGAACGTGCCGTTGAATGTGGCGTTCGGATGCTCGTTCACCTCGTCAACATGAAATTGGCCACCGAACTTCAGAGTGTGTTGCCCCATCACCCTCGAAAATGTATCGCTGAAGTACCACGTGTTGTTGTTTTGGGTTTCATTCGTGACCGGAACGCCCATCACAAACGTAGGAAAAGTTATGTTTTCCACGCCTTCAAACTGTGGCGCTTGCACCACGATTCCAGTCGGAGGTGGCGCGAAACCCTGAGATATCAGGCTGACACCGAGGCCGCCTTTTGGTTGTCCAATCACATTCGCGTAGCGGAGAAAGCCGAAGTGGAATTCATTCACGGCGCTGGACCCGAAGGTTTTCGCGTCGCCCAGACTGATCAATTGCGCTTGGCCATAGGTCAGTGCATCGAACCCGGGTATACTCGCGCCTCCCTGCTGTCCCGGATAAGGATTGTCGACGTAATAGTTGTCGAAAAAATAGTACGCGGAGAGCTGGCCCCATCGGCTGTTGACGTCAACTCTTCCCGAAGCCTTATCGTCGCGAACGGTCTCGGGAAAAGCTGATGTGGAATATTGATCCGGGCCCTCATTCGGAGCAGGAATATACTTCAGCAGATTGAGAGCAGGCGCGGACCACCCACTCTGCGGTATAGCCGCGCCGGGAAACACGCACGTGGCGGTTGTGCAGCCGGACGTATAGTAAGGCTCGTTGGCTGTAACTGTGTGGCCCAGTTTCTGCGATAGCAAGCTGGCGAGATAGCTGCCGCTCACGGTTCCCGTCAACGAGCTGGCAATATCCGACAGATTTCCCAGGCGGTCTTGTGCCGAAGGCACCGAGATGAGGCCGGTCTCCACGCCTTCGGTCGTTCTGGTTCCTTGATAGTCACCGAAGAAATAAATCTTTTGGCGTTTGACCGGGCCTCCGAGCGTACCGCCGAACTGGTTTTGACGGAAGGCCGCCCGGCTGGGATCGAAATATCCGCGAGCGTCCAAGTTTGTATTCCGCAAGAACTCGAACGCGTCTCCGTGAAACGAATCGCTCCCGGATTTGGTTATGACCGTCACCATGCCGCCGTTGTAATTGCCGTACTCGGGATCGAAGTTGTTGGTCAGGACGCGGAATTCATCGATCGAATCGAGGTTTGGCACGATGGACGTGCCCCCGTTCATGTGCTCCTGCACGTCGATTCCATCCACCATGAAGCCGTTCGACGATTCGCGCTGGCCGTCGATGGACAAATTACCCGGATTCAGATCTCCCGATGGCGACAGGCCTCCGGTAACTCCGGCCATAATCACGGAACTCGACAGCAAGGTCGTTACCGGAATGATGCCGGGTTGAATTGCGAGAAGGTCGGTAAAACTGCGACCGTTGAGCGGTAAAGCGGTCATCTCTGAGCCTGTCACGACCTCTCCGAGGTGGGTAGCCACCGTGTCGACCTGTGTGTCCGAAGCTTGAACGACGACAATCTCGGACTGTTGTCCTATCTGAAGGAGTACATCTATCGTGACCGCGGAGTCCGTGTCGATCTTCAAGTCCATCTTTTTTTGCGTTGTGAATCCGGTTGCTTCAATGGTCATGTCGTAGTGGCCCACCGGGAGAGTCGGGAACGAATAGTATCCTTGGACGTTGGAAGCCGTCGTGTACGTCGACTTAAGCGCGCTGTTGATCAAGCTAATTGTCGCGCCTTGAATGACAGCGCCGCTCGGATCCCTGACGGTTCCTGAGAGACTGCCGTTTGCGACAGCCCATGCGGCAGCCGCCGAACACAAGAGTATTGAGGCGACCCACGCGATCTTAAGCAGTCGGTTCATCGACTTGTCTTCCTGTGCTTGTGTTTATGTTTTGCCGATGAATGAGCAATGGCCGGAGAACTCATGACCAGCCGTCCATGCTGGACGCCCTTCGTGCTGATCAGCAGATCCGCCAGGTTTTGAATCTGCTTGGACTTGCCCTTTACCACGACCACTTCGAGGCAGGTGTCATGATCGAGATGAGCGTGGACCGTGGAGATGATTGCTTCATGGTGTTTATGCTGAATGTCCGTCAGTTTTTCGGGCAGAAGGCGGCTGTGATGGTCGTAAATGAGGGTGACGGTTCCGACAACTTCCGCGTCGGGAGCCACAACGGATGTGGCGACCAGATGATCGCGAATGAGATCGCGCAGGGCCTCTGACCGATTCGCATAACCTTTGTTCTGAATCAGTTGGTCGAACTGCTCCAGCAAGACCGAATCAAGAGAAACTCCGGTGCGACTGAGATCGCTCATGGTGATCTCCTGATATGCGAAGTGTTTCGGGCGAGCACTTCGGGGGTAGGCGCGAAGAAAGCGGGCAAAAGTGTAGCACGAATATGATTTTCGTAATACCAGACATTTATAGGGTCGAAAGAGATTTGCCGCTTGGATCTTTAATCGTTTGTAACATCTTCAAACGAAAATCCAATGCACGGGCCGACTGCGCTTTTCGTGATCGATAGAGATGGTTTTTGTGTCTGCAATGCAAATTGTTTGGCTTGCGAATGCGATTTTCCTAGCAAGCGCATCGTTCCTGTGTTATTTCTCTTTTGTGGCAATTTATTTTTTCCTTCGCTCACCCGAAGTCTATGGCTCGCCGCACACCATGTTCCGATTGCTGAGCTATACCGCCAGCTACTTCTAACCTGTTTTTTTCTTGTCCTGTGGTCTACCTGGGTTTCTAAAGTTTATAGAGAGGAAAATCGATGGGTGTTTCTATAAGTCCGGTTCGTTCTTTCATTAAGCACCACTACCGTCATTTCAATGCCTCCGTTGTGATCGACGCCGCGGAAGCCTACAACAAGCATCTGGACACCGGCGGCAAGATGTTCGTAACGCTCGCGGGAGCGATGAGCACCGCCGAGCTCGGATTGTCGCTCGCAGAGATGATCCGTCAGGATAAAATTCATGGAATCTGCTGTACGGGGGCCAATCTCGAAGAGGATCTCTACAACCTCGTCGCTCACGATCACTATGAGCGGGTCCCTTACTACCGGCAATTAACGCCGCAACAGGAAGTCGATCTCCTCGACCGTCACTTGAATCGCGTCACGGATACATGTATTCCCGAAGAGGAGGCGATGCGACGAATCGAACGTGTCGTCATGGAGGACTGGTATGCAGCGGACAAGAGCGGTCGCCGATGCTTTCCTCACGAGTTTCTCTACAAGATTCTGCGTGAAGGTAAGCTGAAGCAGTTTCACCAGATCGATCCCAAAGATAGTTGGATGGTCGCCGCCGCCGAAAAGAATCTGCCCTTGTTTGTTCCCGGCTGGGAAGACTCGACGCTCGGGAACATGTATGCTGCGCAGGTCATCATCGGGAAGGTGAAGAACGTCACCACCATTCGTAGCGGCGTGGAGTATATGATCGAGCTTGCGCGTTGGTATACGGAAATCACCGCGAAATCCTCACTCGGATTTTTCCAGATCGGGGGAGGTATCGCGGGCGATTTTCCGATTTGTGTCGTTCCCATGCTTCACCAGGATCTCAAGCGGCAGAACATCCCGCTCTGGGGTTACTTCTGTCAAATCAGCGACTCGACGACAAGCTATGGTTCGTATTCGGGCGTGGTGCCGAACGAGAAAATCACCTGGGGCAAGCTCTCCGTCGACACGCCGCGCTTTGTGATCGAGTCCGACGCGACAATTGTCGCGCCCCTGATTTTTGCCTATGTTCTCGGCTGGTAACTGGGTTCAAGATTGGTCGGAACAACGCGTCCTCGTCACGGGAGGAGCGGGTTTTATCGGGAGCGCCCTCGTCTGGGCGCTGAATCGGTGTGATTGTCAAAACATCGTGATCGTCGACTTCCCGCCCACCGGCAGAAAAACGCGCAATCTCGACCCGCTACGCTTCCGGGACTATCTTGCGCCGGACGCACTACTGGCAAAGTCGGCGTCCGGCTGGCTCCGCGAATTCAATTACATCTTTCACATGGGCGCGTGCTCCTCCACAACGGAGACTGACGTCAGTTATCTTCGCCGCAACAACTATGAATATACGAAAACCCTCGCACTGGCCGCTCTCGCTTCGGGAACGCGATTCGTATATGCGTCTTCTGCGGCCACCTACGGCGACGGAACAAACGGGATGGAGGACTCCGGTTACGAGAACCTCGAACGGCTGAAGCCGCTCAATCCCTACGGCGAGTCAAAACATGCATTCGACCTGTACGCCTCGAAGGCGGGTTGGCTCGCTCAGATTGTAGGGTTGAAGTACTTCAACGTCTTCGGTCCGAATGAAGGTCACAAAGGCGATATGCGTAGCGTCATCCACAAGAGCTATGAACAGGTTCGAGAGAATGGAACGATACGGCTATTCCGAAGCCACCGTCCCGAGTTCGCCGACGGGGAGCAGAAGCGCGATTTCATATATATAAAAGATGCCGTCGCCATGACGCTACATCTGGCTCGCAACCGGTCTGCTGTCGGCCTCTTCAATATCGGCAGCAGCGTGGCGCATAGTTGGAACGAACTCGCGCTTAGCGTCTTTTCAGCAATGCAAGTGCCTCCGCGCATCGAATACGTGGATATCCCGGAGCCGATCCGTGCCCGCTACCAATACTTCACTGTGGCGAATATCGCTAAGCTTCGCCAAACGGGATACTCCAGCCCTGTTACGCCACTGCGCGATGCGGTGTACGATTACGTTCGAGCCTACCTCATGCCCGATCGCGGGCTAGGAAACGAGTAGTGCTCGACCTGTAGCCGCTTGCCGCTTCCGTTTCTTCCGTGTACTTTATTCGAACTCCGGTACCGCCCACGCCGAAGAGCTCAAGCTACTTCTAGGTCGCTGTAGTCGGAACCTTTCGTTATGTCTCGATTCGCCTGCCTTCTTGCGGCACTCGCTCTCGTTTCAGCCTCCGCCGTCGGCCAAGGCGGCGCAGCCGCGATTCAGTCCTATTTCACCGGCAAACAGGTGATCGTCAAGATCGACATGCCGGGCAGCCAGAAGGGCATCGATCTTCGCTTCAACAAACCCACGCCTATGGACTGGAAGGAGTATGGCTCACGAGTCAAACAATTCGGCGTGGCTATCCATCAGGGAGATGTGGCGCGTGTCACGGCTGTCGTTGTGAAGAATGACATGATCGAGTTCCAACTCGATGGCGGCGGCTTTGGAACCTTTGGTGACGATACGAATACGACTGTCACTGCGAAGCCGGTAGAGAAAAGCGATTATGAGAAGAGCCTGGAAAAACAGATCGCGGATACCGACGACCCGGACAAAAAGAAGCAGCTTCAGCGGGATCTGGATCGCGAGCGCGCGCGTAGAGAACGCCAGGACGCCGTCAATCAGCAGCAGGCCCAATATGCCAGCCAGGTCAAAGCACAAACGGTGGCGCAAAACCGCGCGGCCGGTGGATCGCGGTTCAATCTACGGTGGTCAGGCTCGATTCCGGCCGATCAACTTACACCCGAAGCGGTGATGCAACGCCTCTCGGAATACATCGATTTCAAAGGCAGTCAGCCGGCAAGCGCAGCCGCGTCCGCGCCAAACAACGCCGTTGCCGCGCAACCGGCCTCGACTGCCCTCGATGCCAACACGCCGGCCACCGCTAAGCTGAAGCGAGGCATGAAAATCGAGGAAGTTACAACCCTGTTTGGTCCCGGCAAGCAACTTTCCGAATCCGTCGGCGACCAAGGCCTGAAAACGCAAGTCTACGAATACACGAGCGGCGATCGGCGCGTGGAGGTGACATACGTCGATGGCCTGGTCGTTCGTTATTCGATCAGCTCTAACTAGCTCGATAATTCGCTACGCGGTCAGGGAATCAGGGTGTGGCGTACCGGCGAAAGAATGAGTCCGGTTTCCACTGAGGGCGCGCTGCGTCGTTGGCCGTCTCGATGAGTAAACGGCGAACGATCTCCTCATAGAAAGCGGCGGCCTGTAGATCGACGGGTTGATTCAGGTCGTCGGAAGGCGCGTGATAGCGGTTTGTGAGCCAGTCCTTGAAAATCTTTTGCTCGGGAGTGCCGAGTTCGAAGCCGACGTCCATCTTCACAGCGGGAACGCCTTTCTTGATGAAGCTGTACTGATCGCTGCGAATGAAAGCGTTGCGAAGGGGTTCGGGATCGGGTATCGGCTTGACGCCCAACGACTGCGCAATGGCGGCCGCTCGCGTGCCGAGGTCGGATTCTTCAAGACCCTCAATCTTCAAAACCTTCAGCGGCACGATGGGCAGGAACATGTCGACATTGATGTCGGCGATGATCGACTTTGCCGGAATCGTCGGATGGGCGGCGAAATACTTTGAGCCCAACAACCCTTTTTCCTCACCGGTGATGAGAAGAAATAGCACGGAACGCTTAAGCGACTCCGGATGCGCCTTCAGGCTGGCGGCCATATCCATAACAAGAGCGGAACCGGAGCCGTTGTCCATGGCACCGTTGTAGATGCGGTCGCCGTTGATGGGCGCTCCGATGCCGAGATGATCGATGTGGGCGGACAGGACTACAAATTCATCTTTAAGAGCGGGATCCGTTCCGGAAAGTTTCGCGACAATATTTGCGGAAGTGACCGGCTTGGTGAGGATAGCCGCGGTCGCCTCCAACGAAGTGTCGAGCGGGAAGTGCGGTAACGGTTTGCGGTCTTTCGCGAGAGCGGCCAGCTCGGCGAAAGTATGCCCGGAACCGGCAAAAAGCAGTTCGGCGGAAGCCGGGTTGAACACCACGCCGATGTCGAGGCCCTGCGTTTCGTTGAACCCGGGTTCGGCCAGGTCCATGGACGCCTGGTTGCGATTGATCGAGATGCGCGACCAGGGAATGTCCATGGAAGCCGGATTTGCGATCGCAATCAGACCGATGGCGCCGGCTTCGTGCAGCGCTTTCCAACGCTCGCCGAGCGATTGGTAATGGGCTGATAGGGAAGTGGGAATGTCAGCCGGGGAACCGGCGATATAGACGACGACTTTGCCGGAAAGGTCCATGCCGCCCAGTTCATCGAGCTTCTTCTCGGGGATTTGTAGGCCGTAGCCGACGAAGACGAGACCCGCGGAGATTCCGGCCGAGGCGTGCGTGAGACGGGACGAGATGAACGCGTCGTCAGAGAAAGAAAGCCGGTGCGATTCTCCCTTGTTGACCAGAGCGAGAGAGGACTTCACCTCATCGACAGTGTATTGCGTGAAGCGAACGGGTTGGTAGAAGCCCTGTGTACCGGCGGGTTCGAGACCGGCCTTTTGGAATTGCTCGACGGCGTAAGCCTCTGCTTTCTTCAGTCCTTCGCTGCCGGTGTCGCGGCCTTCCAGAGAATCGTCGGCGAGGAATTTTACGTGCGCCCACCAGGAATTGCCGTCGAAATGCAACGAGGCCGTCTGGCTTGCCGCTACCGCGCCGAGTAGGGACAGAAGAAAGAAAGGGCACAAAACTTTGCGCATCCAGGGCCTCCAGTGTTTGGAATCGATGACAGAAGGATAGCAAGGCTCGATACGGGAGTCACTTGCTGGACCTGACCGGACGCGTGTGGCTAAGCAGCTATTGGGCCTTGTCGTAGGGCAGACCTTGGTTGGCCCAGTCCGTTTCGAAGCTGTTGGGCAGCACAAGGACACGAAGCTTCGTGAAACCGAGGTCGCGGAGCGCCTCGAACGCCGGACGAATGTTCGGGCAGCGCTCCATGGGGCAGCAGCCGCAATAAATCACGAGATTCGTCGAGCGGGGAACAGACGCGGCCCATGTTTTGATTTGCGCGAGTCCATCGGCGCTACCGCCGCTACCGTGAAATTGCGCTCCCCTGATGTGGCCCGCTCGATAAAGCCGCTGAAAGCCGACAAAGAGCACAAGAGGCGCGGTCTTCGAATCGGCTAGCTCTTTGTTCAATTCGGCGGATTGAACGGTTTGCGAATCTTTCCAGGGATGAGAAGAGTTTTGGGCGAAAGCAGTCGACAGAAAAGGGATGGCAAGCAGAACAAAAAAACTGAAGCGGCGCAACATCGGGAATCCTCCGGCTCGCAACGACGTGCCTAGATGCGATCAGTAGCCGGGCATGTGGAAAACTCGACCGAGCCTGCCCAGCTGAGTCTTGACCCTGGCCCACTGCGCGGTCGTGTCGGAATCGAGTTGGACAGACTTAAAAACAGAGTCGATCTGGCCCGCAGCATCCAAAGATGCCTGAAGATACGGATCGGCCTTTTTGGTTTGCCTGAAATTGTCAGCCATGTTCTTGGTCTGGTTCTGAAAGGCCTCCGCAAAGGTCTTGGCATCCTTTTCCTGACCGGTTTTCCGGATCGTACTTTTCGAAAGCGCAGAGTCGAACATCGAGCGGAATGTTTTGGCATCGGAGTTGAGATTCTTCATGAGTTGCTCCACATCTTTATCGCTGAGGCGTTCCTGAGCGGACGCCCGAGAGATCTGCAGCAAAGAGAAGGTCAGTGCGAGCACAGCGATGAAAAAGAAAAAACGGCTCGATTTCGATGGGCTGACGGTCTCCACTTGGATCTCCTTGATTCGAGTTGCTGTTAAGAAAGTTCGGCCATTGTAGCGCAGTGCGGAGCGGAAAGCGGCCCAGGAATATCTCCATTCTTTTCTTTCT
>Ga0187783_10003264_pt1 | contig 11975 bp, 11 predicted proteins | sample 1015_SJ02_MP02_2_FD_132471 | JGI IMG/M metagenome (GOLD analysis project Ga0187783, IMG submission 132471) | Tropical peat soil microbial communities from peatlands in Department of Meta, Colombia - 1015_SJ02_MP02_20_MG | ecosystem: Environmental > Terrestrial > Soil > Wetlands > Peat | place... | reverse complement strand
GAAGGTCATTCTCGAAGCGACCGAATAACGAGCCCAAGAAAATGAGCTCTGAACAACGAGCTCTGAACAACGAGCTCTGAACAACGAGCTCTCAACAACGAGCTCTCAACAACGAGCTCTCAACAACGAGCTCTCAACAACGAGGTCTGCTCTTCGAGCTCGCGGATTTCCTTCAGCGAATCTGCGACAGCTCGGCCGCGAGAGGCTCGAGCACTGAAGGGTCATGCGGAGGCGGGAGCTGGACGATGGCGAGCTCGACACCGGCGTCTCCCAACGCGGCAGCCGACTCGGCCGTGGCAGCGGGTCCGACTTTTGGATCGAGACGGACGTGGCTCGACAGGACGATCTCAGACGGATCTCGGTCGATCGCAGCGCAGTGCTTTTCGAGCACCTCCTTCTTCCGGCGAAAATCGTCGACGCTCCCACCCACAAAATTCCAGTGCTGCGCCCAACGCGCTGCTGTCTTCAGAGTGCGTCGTTCACCGTTGCCGCCGATGCAAATCGGAGGGTGGGGTCGCTGGACCGGCTTGGGTTCGCAGCGAGCGGATTCCAGTTTGTAGTAGCGGCCGTCGAAGTCGGTCGTCTCATCGGTGAGAAGACCGGTCATGACAGCGCAAGCTTCCTCGAGACGGTCGCTCCTCTCCGCCGGGTCGCCGAGCGCGATCCCGTATGCGCCGGACTCCTCCTCGTTCCATCCTGCACCAATGCCGAGCTCGAGCCTGCCACCGGAGATGATGTCGGTAGTGGCTGCCATATTCGCGAGTACCGCCGGATGCCGGTAGTGGATGCCTGTGACCATCACACCGAGCCGGAGCCGTTCCGTGGCCTGTGCGAGCGCGGCAAGGGAAGTCCATCCTTCTAGACAGGGTCCTTTCGAGTCGGAGAAGATGGGATAGAAGTGGTCGAACAACCACCCGGACTCGAAGAGCTCGATCTGGTCTGCGCTTCGGAACACGGCGAGCATGTCGGACCAAGTGGTGTTCTGGGGCGCTGTTTTGACGGCGAATCGCATCTGATGAAGCTACCTCTGGTTGGGTGGTCGCCTCGTCGCCCAGCGCTTCGTCGGGGTGGTCGCCTCGTCGCCCGGTCGCTTCGTCGGCGTTGTCGCCTCGCCGCCCGGTCGCTTCCTCGGCGTTGTCGCCTCGCCGCCCAGCGCTTCGTCGCGGCGGTTGCCTCGTCGCCCGCAGACGCAGCATCCGCGATGATTTGGATTTATTCCCACCCCGACGGTCCTGGCACTTTCTGCTCGCACCGACGTCCGGGTTCACTTGTGCTCGGTCGGCACAGAATCTCCGACTGGGGTGATCGAACCAGGGCCGCGGCACCCTTAGGGTGGTAACCGGTGAGCCGAGCGCCCCGTTGGATATCGGATCAAATAGGCAGCTGCGGCGAACGGTGAGTCGCACGGCACAAGTGGCTCCACACAACTAGGACCCGGGGACAGCAATCCGGGGACCGGGCAAAAGCGACTAGGGACCGGGGAAAGCCATGGACAAGAAGTGGTGGACGTTGTTGGCGGTCTGCGTGGGTACCTTCATGCTGCTGCTCGACGTGACGATTGTCATCGTCGCGATACCCGAGATCCAGCGAGGGCTCCATGCGAGCTTCAGCAACATCCAATGGGTGATCGACGCCTATGCCCTCACACTTGCGTCGTTCCTTCTAACCGCCGGAGTCTTGGCCGACCGCTACGGACGGCGTCGATTGTTCACGATCGGGCTCGCGATCTTCACCGTCGGCTCGCTTCTGTGTGGTGTCGCCCAGTCGCCGCTGATGCTCATTCTGTCGCGAAGCGGTCAGGGAATCGGCGGCGCAATCATGTTCGCGACGTCCCTCGCACTTTTGGGTCAGGCGTTTCTCGGTAAAGATCGAGGAACTGCCTTCGGCATCTGGGGAGCCATAACCGGCGTAGCGGTCTCTCTCGGGCCGATTCTCGGTGGGATCATCACAACGGGCATCAGCTGGCGCGGAATATTCCTCGTCAATGTCCCCATCGGCATCGTTGGTCTTGCGATCACCTGGTGGAAGGTCGAGGAATCGCGCGCAGCAGATCCTGGTCGTCCGGACTGGATCGGGTTCGTCCTCCTCACCACGGGACTAATCAGCTTTGTCTACGGCCTGATCCGGGCGAGCGAGACGAGCTGGGGTGATGCCGGCGTCATAACCTCTCTCACGCTCGGCGTTCTCTTGCTCGCCGGATTCCTCTTCGCGGAGAGCAAGGTCAGATATCCCATGTTCGACTTGTCGTTGTTCCGCACGCCCACTTTCGACGGAGGCTTGATCGCGGCTTTCTGCATGAACGGCTCGCTGTTCTCGGTGCTCTTGTACCTGGTGCTTTATCTGCAGAATCTCCTCGGGTACTCGGCGCTCCAAACCGGACTGCGAATCCTGCTGATAAGCGCCTCGTTGATGATCTCCGCCACGATCTCAGGTCGCTTGAGCGAACGCGTCCCGGTTCGCTGGCTGATCGGCCCGGGCCTCATCATCGTGGGCGTCGGATTGTTGCTCATGACCGGCCTCACCGCTACGAGCGAGTGGACTCATCTGATTCCCGGCTTCATCATCTCCGGCTTGGGAGCCGGGCTCGTCAATCCGCCTCTGGCATCGACGGCGATCGGTGTGGTCGAGCCGCAACGTGCGGGCATGGCCTCAGGCGTCAACACGACGTTCCGCCAGATCGGCATCGCCGTGAGCATCGCAGCTCTGGGCACGATCTTTACGTCGTCCGTCCAGCGGAACCTTCACAATCTCCTGGCGCCGGTCCCCGGGCTCTCCGACCACGCGCAACGGATCGCCTCTGCAATCCGACAGGGAGAGGCGTCGTCAGCCGTGTCGAGTGTCCCCGCGAGCCTGAGAGGACAGCTCGAGTCGGCCATCAGGTCGAGCTTCACCAGCGGGATCAATGAACTTTTGGTCGTCACGGCCGTGCTGGCTCTCGTCGGGGGCGTGCTGTCGGCGATTCTCATCAGGAACAGAGACTTTGTCGCCCGGCGCGCACCCGAGCCGAGCCCTAAGGTCACGGCGCAGGTCGTGCACGGCACTGCGTGACCCGTTTGCTCGAAGGCGAAAGGCGGAAGGTCGAAGCCTGGCTACTCGAACCTCTAGGGGAGCCGGAAGGGACTACTGATGCAGTACCGAATGCTGGGACGCACAGGAGTAGAGGTGAGCACACAGTGCCTCGGGACGATGATGTTCGGTCGTCTCGGGAACCCCGACCACGCCGACTGTGAGCGAATCGTCCACCGCGCTTTGGACGCGGGCATAAATTTCATCGATACCGCCGACGTCTATTCGGGTGGCGAGAGCGAGGAGATCCTCGCGGGCGCGCTTAAGGGACGTAGGGAGGACGTGGTCCTCGCCACCAAGGTCTTCAACCCAATGAGCCGCGCCCGCAATCATCGCGGTGGCTCGCGCAGGTGGATCGTCCGTGCTGCAGAGGACAGTCTCCGACGTCTAGACACCGATCACATAGATCTCTATCAAGTTCACAGGTTGGATTGGGACACGGCGCTCGACGAGACGTTGGGTGCCCTGACCGACCTCGTCCACTCGGGCAAGGTGCTGTACCTGGGTTCGTCGTCGTACCCGGCCGAGTGGATCCTCGAAGCCCAATGGGTATCGGCAAGCCGTGGGCGCGAGCGGTTCGTGTGCGAACAGCCTCAGTATTCGATCTTCGCTCGCTCCGCAGAGGCGGCGGTGCTCCCTACATGTCAGAGACATGAAATGGCGGTCATTCCTTGGAGCCCGCTCGCGGGAGGATGGCTGACCGGAAAGTACCGGCGTGGTGAACAGGTTCCGACGGGCTCGCGTTTCTCGGGTCAAAACTCCTGGGCTCCGCGTCCACAAGACTTATCGTCCGATCCTCGCTTGGATCTCGTGGAACGACTCGCGAAAGTGGCCGAGAAGGCTGGCTTGCCGATGACACAGCTCGGCCTGGGTTTCGTAGCCAACCATCCGGCAGTGACGTCGACGATCATCGGGCCGAAGAACATGGTCCAGCTCGACGAGCTGCTCGCGGCAGCCGACGTGACGCTCGATGCAGACACCCTCGACGCGATCGACGGGATCGTCCCTCCGGGCACGGATGCTGCGGGTATCGAGCATTACGTGAACAATCCGGCGTTGGAGAAGAAAGCGCGGAGGCGGAGCTGACTCAGGAGGAGGGGAGGAGCTGAGTCGCAGCGGCCGGAGCTCAAAGGTAATACTTCTTCTCCGACGTCATCTCGACCCCACGCTTTCGAGGAGGACCCCGTGAGCGCCACCGTTCCGTTAGTCGATTATCTGGTGCTGGAGGGTGAGCCGCATCTCGTGGCCCATGAATGCACCTCTTGCGGTGCGAGATACTTCGACCGCCGCAACGCGTGCGCAGCCTGCGGGGGGCTGGTCTTCACAGAGGTCGAGGTCGTCAACGAGGGCGAGTTGACCGCTTTTACGATCGTGAGCTTCGCAGCGCCCGGGATTCCCGTCCCGTTCGTGGCCGGAGTCGTCGACTGCGAGGGGACGACGGTGAGGGCGAACATCGTAAACACGCCCGCTGATCCCGAGCACGTGCGAACGGGCATGAAGGTCCGGTTGACCACCTTCCCGATCGGCAAGGACGGTGAAGGGGTAGAAGCCATCGGGTTCGGTTTCGAGCCGATCAATGGAAAGGAAGTGCGATGACCGACCAGGTCTGGATACTCGGGATCCATATGACCAAGTTTGGTAAGTACCCGGACAAGGACACGGTCGACCTGGCATCGGAAGCCGCTCTCGCTGCATTGTCGGACGCGGACGTCTCGATCAAGGACATGGGCATCCTCGCAGCCGGAAATCTCATGGCTGCGTCGGCCGGGATCGGCCAGCAACTTCAAAAGCAGATAGGTCAGACGGGAATTCCCGTCTACAACGTCGCCAATGCATGCGCAACAGGTGCGACCGCTTTGCGGACGGCGATCATGGCGGTGAAGGCGGGCGAGTGCGATTTCGGGCTCGCTGTCGGCGTCGAGAAACTTGCCGGTGCGGGCCTGCTTGCCGGAGGATCACGCAAGTCCGAGGGGGACAGCTGGACTCCCGCGGGTCGATTCGGCGCGGTAGCGCCGCTGGACGGTCGTGTCGGCACCGAGACCATGCCCGGGGTGTTTGCGCAAATAGGCATGGAATACGGGCATCGTTACGGGGGCACGAGCTTCGAGCTGTTCGCCCGGATCAGCGAGAAGAACCATGCGCATTCAACGCTGAACCCACTAGCCGCGTACACCAAGAAAATGTCGCTCGAAGAGATCATGGGCGACGTGATGATCGCGTACCCGAACACACGGCCGATGTGCTCCGCCAACTGCGACGGCGCTGCCGCGGCTGTCGTGGTGAGCGACTCGAAGCTGAAGACGTTGGATCCCGACCAACGTCGGCGAGCGATAAAGGTGTCAGCATCGGTGCTGAGCACCGATCCGTACGAAGAAGCCTGCCAAGTTCTGCCCAACGTGAACACACTTACCCGGAACGCCGCGCGTCAAGCGTACGAATCCGCTGGAATTGGGCCCGAGGACCTCGATCTCGTCGAGCTGCACGACTGTTTTGCAACGGCAGAGCTCGTTCACTACGACAACCTGATGCTGTGCGAGGTGGGTGGTGCGGTCGATTTCTTCAAGTCGGGGGCAACTTGGAGAACGGGTGACAAACCCGTCAACGTCTCAGGAGGGCTCGAATCAAAGGGGCATCCGATCGCGGCGACCGGCATTGCGAACATCTGGGAGATCTGCCATCACCTGCGCGGGGAAGCAGGGGACCGCCAGATCGAGGGAGCCAGCGTCGGCCTGGCCCATGTCATAGGTCTCGGGTCGGCGTGCGGCGTGCACATTCTCGAGAAGGCCGCTTAGCCGCTAGTTGTCCCTCCGACAACTAGTGCAACTGTCGCTGCGAAACCGGTTGCCGTTTCGACACCGGATGTCGCTTCAAAACTGGTTTTCGCTTCGACAACCCGTGGTGTTTCTTTAGATCCTTTAAGTTGCTTCGCCGCCAGACGGGGCGGTTGCCAACGGCATGATCACGTCGTCGATCACCTGCTGTGCGAATTGCGCATCCGGTACTTCCCCGTTGATCAGCAGGTGGTGGAGGATGAGCGCCGGAAGAAGCAGCGTGAGCAAGTCGAGATTGCGTTCTGGAGAAATCTCGCCACGAGCAACGGCGCGCTCGAAGACGTGCTTGACGTTAGCCAGTCGGGGGTCGATGAGGCGTTCTCGAAAAACCTGGCGGAGCTCGGAGTCGCGAGCGAGCGCCGTGATGAGGCCGGTAGTGAGCTGTCCGTCGAATCTGTCGTTGCTACCGGAGCTTTGAGCTATCGCTTCGAGGTCGTCCCGCAGGGTCCCCCTATCCGCAACCGGGCGTTCGCCCTTGAGGCAGTTGAGCGCGTCGACGACCAGTTCCGCCTTGCCGGACCAACGGCGATAGATCGTGACCTTGCTGGCACGAGCCCTTGCGGCGACTTGATCCATCGTCATGCAGTCGTATCCGAACTCTGAGAGCAACTCGAGTGCTGCCTCCCTGAGGGCCACGTCACGCGATGCGTCCAGTGGCCTTCCCTTTCGCTGTGAGACCTCGAGTTCGGGATCAGTATCGGTCGTCGTGCTCAATTCGGACTCCTGAGCGGGGCTGTTGCCCACGATACCACTAAACGATACGGTATCGTACTGTTATGTGACGCGGGCCGGGTTCGGGACCGGCTTCGATTCTGGCTTCGGCATAGCCCGGACGAGCCCACGACAACCCATCAGACCAGTTCGAGAAAGGTCCTAGGAGGCTCACGAAGCCGACCAGTTCTACAGACAAAGTTCCCCGACGAAACCAGAGAGATCCGCCGCCCCACATGTCCCTCGACGTCGAAGACACCACGCTGGAATCCGAAAAGACGGCCGGCAAACCCCCGCGTTCCGAGCATCGCAAGCTGCTCTTGATCATGTCTGGGCTGATGCTGGGAATGTTCCTGGCATCTCTCGATCAGACCATCGTCGCCACGGCACTTCCGACAATCGCCGGCGATCTGCACGGTCTGAATCACTTGGCGTGGGTGGTCACCGCTTACCTTCTCACCTCCACAATCTCCACACCTCTTTGGGGAAAGCTCGGCGACCTTTACGGCCGTAAGAAGCTGTTCCAGTCCGCGATCGTCATATTCCTCGTTGGCTCAGCATTGGCGGGACTTTCTAGGACGATGATCGAACTCATCGGTTTCCGTGCAATCCAGGGGATCGGTGCTGGCGGACTGATGGTTGGCTCACAGGCGATCACGGGGGATGTGATCAGTCCCCGCCAGCGCGGACGGTACATGAGCTACTTCGGGGCAGTGTTCGCCTTGACCAGCGTGGCAGGCCCGCTCATCGGAGGGTTGTTCACGCAACACCTCTCTTGGCGCTGGGTGTTCTACGTAAACATCCCGATCGGTGTCGTGGCACTATTCGTCACGGCGAGCTTCCTGCGGCTTCCGAAAAAACGGACCGAGCACTCGATCGACTATCTGGGAACAGCTCTGCTCGCTGCCGCGACCACATCGGTGATTCTCCTCACCACTTGGGGCGGTACTACATACAGATGGGGATCCAGCGAGATCATCGGACTTGCCGTCACGGCTTTGTTGTTGATCGTTGCTTTCTGCGTGGTCGAGAGCAGGGTGCCCGAGCCTGTAATTCCTCTCGAGCTGTTCCGAAACAGAGTCTTCACTGTCACGAGCGGAGTCGGTTTCATCGTCGGTTTCATCATGTTCGGTGCCATCATCTACATACCTCTCTATCTGCAGACCGTTCACGGTGCTTCGCCCACCAGCTCGGGGCTTCAGCTGCTTCCTCTAGTAGGGGGAATGCTGGTCACCTTCATGACGAGCGGAAGGCTCATCGCGCGCTGGGGCCGGTACAAGGTGTTCCCGATCGTTGGCACCGCCTTGACCGCCGTCGGGCTCTGGCTGCTTACGCTTCTCACACCGTCGACCACCCTCCTTGAGTCTTCGCTGGCGATGGTCGTCTTGGGACTCGGGATCGGTTCTGTCATGCAGGTGCTGGTGGTCGCAGGACAGAACGCGGTCGAGTACCGGCAGCTGGGCACAGCCACCTCTGTCGCGACCTTTTTCCGCTCTATCGGAGGCGCGTGTGGTGTCGCACTCCTCGGCGCGATCTTCAACAACCGACTTTTCGAGGAGCTGCCCAAGTACTTGCCGTCGACGCTCATCCACCAGTTCGCAGGCCACAACATTTCATCGAATCCCGCGCAGATTGACGCGCTTCCTCCCGCGATCCGCCACGGATACGTGGAAGCGTTCAGTCATTCGCTGCAGTCGGTATTTCTCATCGGTGTCCCGATCGCTCTCTTCGCGTTTGCATGTACTTGGCTGCTTCGCGAGGTTCCGCTGCGGGACTTCGCCCCCGTCGATGTGGATGGGACCCTCACGGACAAAGGTAAGGATCTGGCTGCAGGCCGGTCAGTTGAGGACATCGTGGCTGCCGACGGCACCGTTGGGGACAGCCGCTCCTCTGGTGGAATCATCCCGTTCGAAACAGGATGATCCGGAGCTGAGCCTGAGAGCATTCTCTTCTTGCCTTGACCCTGCGAAGGCTCGACCCTGCGAAGGAAATCAGATTGACCCAGGATTTCTCGCACTTGCCGATTGGCCATCGGTGGGTTGCATAATGAAACTCAATGGCCTATTGTTCGGTAGGTGACAGACCTGAGAGGAATGACGACTGCCGACGGCGACCACGGTGGCGGAATCGATCTCGAAACTGGAACCGTGTCGAGGGGGGTGTCACACGGCGTCCCCGGAGTCGTCTCACACGCCGTGCCCGAAGCCGTCTCACATGAGATCTCACAAAACTGGGGAGTGGAGTCCAAAAAGACGATCTCGTGGCATGACCCGATGATCAGTGCAGCTGCGCAAGCGCAGTTCAGCGGCATCGAATTCCTCCGAGCTATCAAAGAGGGAGAGCTGCCTCCCCCTCCGATCGCTTCGGTTTTGGGATTTCGGATCATCGAGGTCGAACCGGGAAGGGTGGTGTTCGAATGTCAGCCCGACGAGTCTGTGCACAACCCGATTGGCGTTGTCCACGGTGGCGTCGTTTGCACGCTCGCTGCCTGTGCGGTGCAGACGACCCTGGACATTGGTACCAATTACACGTCGATCGATCTGAACGTCTCCTACTTGAGACCTGTTACCAAGGACAGCGGTCGACTCGTCGCGACCGGTGTAGTCACCAAGCCCGGCCGAAGGGTCGCTTTCTCGAATGCAGAGATAGTCGACGGGGCTGGAAAGCTCGTGACAACGGCGACGAGCAGTTGTCTCGTGATCAAAGAAACCTGAGGCAGAGCGCGAGCTCAATTGCCTCGGCGTGTATGGCGTGCGCGGCGTGCACCAATCGTCAGTTTGGTTGGATTTGCACGTCACCGGGTGCTCTTCGGCGATACCCCCAATCTATTGCTCTTCAGAATCATGAACGCGATTGAAGCAAGTAACGCGACGGCCACAGCACAAGTTGTTCCGGCTGCGAGCAAGCCGTATTCACGCGCTCCGATCCCTACTCCGATCACGGGTATGGAAATACCCACATACAGGACTAAGAACAGAAGCGACGTAACCTTCGCACGGTCGTGCGGAGCTGTTGCGGCGTTCACGAGCGACATCCCCGCAGAGAAGCTCAACCCCTGGCCGAAGCCCCCCACCAGTCCACCGGTAATCAGCAGAGCGAGGGAAGGGAGCTGCAAACCGGCAGCCAGCAATCCCATTCCTAGCACGAGTACGACACATCCCGACCGAAGAGCGCGGCTAGCGGTGAAAAGGTGCAGGATCGTTTGTCCGACCGTAGAGGCGAGAAACACACCGAAGAGAACTGCGCCTACGGCGGCCGGATCGGTTACCGAAAGGATGTGACCGAGTGCAGCAGGCCCGACCGAGCTGAACACCCCCAAGACAACGAAACCGGCAAACCCGGCAAGCGCTGCTGGGATGAAAACTGGACGGACCTCATGAGGTAGGCCGACCGTAGTACGAAGTCGTAGGCGTCCCCGATTTACGACCGGTTCGGGCATCAGCCAAACACCTACGACAGCGGGGACGAGTATTGCCAGGTTGAAGACGAACGGACTTTTGAGCGGATTCGACGTCGAAGAGGCGAGCAGGCCGGCCGCCAGAGGTCCGAGTCCCAGACCTCCCATGTTGGCGAGGGTCGCGACCAGACTCGCTCGTCTGAGACGACCTGGATGCGCGAGATCCAAGAGCGCAGCCGTGGCGGAACCGGTCAGGAGTCCAGCGGAAAGACCTGACAGAGCTCTCCCCACGAACAGAAGAGCGAGATCGGAAGCGACGAGAAACACGACGGCACTCGCCACTGCGAAGGCCAGTGCGGCTGCCAGGACTTTCCGACGTCCTACCAGGTCAGAAACGCCACCCGCGAAAAGGAGAGTTGCCAGAACTGCGAACGCGTACGTCGCGTACACCAACGTAACGGTGAGCTCCCCGAAGCCGAACTCGCGTTGATAGAGCGGGTACAAAGGGGAAGGGAGCGTAGTTCCGCACATCCCGACGACGAACGTATAGGCGACGGCGACGAAGGCGCTCCGCCTTGTCACTGCAATCCGACCGACTCGATGATCTTGGGACCCAGGTCTTGGAGACTGTTCAGAACGATCGTCGCCTTATGCGAAGCGTCGTCATCCAGTGGATAGCGTGTTTGGTGCACGGCTATGCACCTATACCCGGCTGCCGTTGCGGAGCGGACACCGTTGCTCGAGTCCTCGATCGCAATGGACAATCGCGGTGACTTTTCCATCCGGCTCGCGACCTCGAGGTACACGTCAGGCGATGGCTTTCCGCGTGGGACTTCGTCGGTCGAGACGGTCGACTCGAAGTAACCGGAAAGCCCCGAATACTCAAGAACGGTGTCGATGAGCTTGCGGGGAGAGGAGCTCGCAAGGCCAAGAGGCCAGTGAGACGCCAGATCCCTAACCGCTCGATCAGCTCCGGGCATGAGTGGGATGCCCTTGGAATAGCGCTCCGCCATCGACTGGGTGACAAGGGCCGCCACTTGTGAGGGCGGAAGCCCGACGCCGAGATCTTGGCTGAGGTACTGCGACCACTCCTCGGTGCTCATCCCCATCAGGCGGCTCTGCGAGTCGTGAGCCCAACGCCCGCCGTTCTCGGCGACGAAATGCCGACGAACGTCTTCCCAGACAGGCTCAGAATCGACGAGCACGCCGTCAAGGTCGAATACCACAGCTTCGGTCATTGTCTCCTCGGCGCTAATTCACGACTTGGCCATGTTCCTTTCTCGCAGCTTTCGACGCCAACGGTTCGCGTGACCGAAGCTGTCGTTACGATGAGCGTCGGGCCGGCGTTCGACGTCGAGGTCACGCCGCGGCAATGCAACGATTGCGGAGCGTGAGCCCGAGCTGAGGAGTGGCCATGGACGACATCGACATAGTGCACAGAATCGACGCACTCTCTGACGAAGAACACGCGCTCGAGCGCTCGCACCAGGGAGAACCACTGTCCGAGGACGAGCTGGGTCGTCTCAGGGCAATCGAGGTGGCGCTCGACCAGTGCTGGGACCTCCTCAGGCAGCGGAGGGCTCGGCGAAGCGCGGGAGAGGATCCGGACGAGGCGACCGCACGGCCTGAGGGAGTCGTCGAGCGGTACTGGCAGTAGGGCCGCGAGTCCGCGGACTCATTACATCGAGCAGATGGAAGGCGTAGTCGAATTGGTCGCGACTGTCTGACGCTTCGGGGGCGGGGACGGTCTAACTAACGGGGCGCGCTAGCCGCTCGGACCAGGTGGTGGATCATCCGCCGGACCAGGGGGATGCTGTTTTCGATCGGGTGGCGACTCGGCCGGCGCTTCGGCCGATGCTTTCTTTTTCTTTCGCATGTACTCCTCGTACGCGAGGCGGTTGTGGAACCGGCACAGCAGCCTCCCGTTTTCCACGGTCGTAGCCCCGTTCTCCGAATACGGCTCTATGTGG
>Ga0187783_10003262_pt1 | contig 11977 bp, 13 predicted proteins | sample 1015_SJ02_MP02_2_FD_132471 | JGI IMG/M metagenome (GOLD analysis project Ga0187783, IMG submission 132471) | Tropical peat soil microbial communities from peatlands in Department of Meta, Colombia - 1015_SJ02_MP02_20_MG | ecosystem: Environmental > Terrestrial > Soil > Wetlands > Peat | place... | reverse complement strand
GAAAATATCATCGACCGCGCCGCTCAGCTCGGCGCTCGCCTTCATGATGTGGTCACCTCGACGATGACGCCGGGCCCCCGTTCACTCCTGAGTGGAGTACGCGCGGTGGGCCTGCTCATCGCCATTGAATGGCAAACCGATTACATGGCGCTAGACTTCATGATCGAAATGCTGGATCGCGGCGTCATTCTTTCGCACTCTATGAATGCTCCGCGGGTGACTCGCCTGACTCCACCGGCAATCTTAGTTGACAGCGACGTGACCGCTCTGCAGGCCGCATTGGCAGGGAGCGGGGAGGCGATGGCCAAACGCTAACTGTTCCCAGCTAGGGCTCATCTAGCTCAAAACGAAACGGCAATTGCAGCGCCCATTTTCCTAAGAGCTGCCGAGCTGCCAACCGATTGGGAGGATGAAATCGAGCGGCTTGAACATCGCGCCAAAGCCTGGCCAATATTCCCGTCCGGCCGTAGGATTTCGCACCGAGAAGTTCGGCGGCTCCTTCTACGGCCCGTATACAGGCGTCTACTGCGACATGCTTCACTGCCAATGCCGTAGGCACGAGACTACGTGGGTCAGACTCCTCCCTGTCCATGCGTTCCGCAACGGCTGCACACGCCGCCTCGATCGATAGCGCTCCGGCGAGAGACTCTCCCAACGCAGCCTGTGCGCTGAGCGATGCCGCGCGTTCAACATTCCCGAAGAACGTTTGGCAAAGGCCGTCCCGGGTTGCGTCAATTGCCGCTTGGACGACCCCCAGATAGGTGGCCGTGGTCAGGACACAGAACCAAACGAGACCCGCGGCAAAGATCTGATCGTCATCGAAACCGGGTTCGCATCGGTGAAAGATCAATTCATCAGGCACGAAGCAGTCTTCGAGCCTCAACGTCTCTGATCCAGAAGCTCGCATCCCAAGCGCGTCCCATGTCCTTTCTACCCGAATGCCCGGAGCTGTCGCAGGAATGATCGCCAGCATGAGACCGTTCGGCTCCGCCGGTTCGGCTTGCATTTGCAGAGATATCAAGTTGCAGTGAGCAGCTAGCGAGCAAGGCGACTTGACTCCTCGAAGAACGTAGCCTCCCTGCCTGTGCGTCGCCTTCACATTGGAGCGCAGCAGCGCGCCTCCTAAACCTGGTTCTGCAAATGCAGACGCCAAGACGAGATGCTCTTGCGCAATCGCGTTCAACAGCAGGCCGCAGCTATCTTGCCGGCGCAGCCAGTGCTCAACCGACATGCCAACCGAGAACAAATGCATATTTCCCGCGATGGCTACAGCCGGATCACTCTGCGCTAACCTTCGTTGTACAGCGGCGCATTCAAGCAGGCTCGCGCCGCCCCCATCAAGAGCCGCAGGCACTGGCAGACCGAAGTAACCTGCTTCGCGAAGCAGGTCGACCGTCGAGCCACTGAGCACGCCAGCTTCGTCGGCGGCAGGAGCTGCCTCGGCTATTGCGGCCGCCACTGTCTCAGCTAGTAAATGTTCGGTACGGGGCCAGATGGCCTTCACCGCTTGATCGAGCGAGAAGAAACTTGCCGACTCGTGATTCATTTCCAATTGGCCGGAAGTATTGTACACTTGCACCGCCCTAGTACTCCGGGAGCGCATGCGAACGGCTTTCGCCTGCAGGACTGGGTAAAGTGCGTTAGCAGCCGTAAACATTCATATATAGTTGCGTGGGACAAAGGGTATGAGGGACGGAGTGAGAAACGAAATGGAAAAAAAGGTGCAGGCGGGCGGCGGTGAACAAGCGACCCAAACAGGTGAATTTTGCTTCCCGGGTTGTGGGTGCCTGGAGGAGGGCGCGATCTCGACCGCCGGCAACAGCGTCGCCGACCGCGTTGACAGGGTTCGGCGGGTGGTAGAAGGCGCCGAGGATCCGGATCTGTTCTCGCCGAACTTCGTGAACCGGGCACCGTGGGATATCGCGACGCAACACCACACAGGCGATCAAACTGCGGCGTTTCGTGCCGACGAGGTGTTTTCCGATTTAAATATCAGCGTCAATGAGGCGTTCGCGGCGCGAGATACAGTCGTGGTACGTTGGACGCTACGAGGAAACTGGTCCGGACCTCTGCCGTTCGCACCGACCATCCCACCCACAGGCAACCGGGTAGAGTTTCCCGGTACTTACATCTTCCGATTCGAAGGCGACAAGATCGTGGAAAAGACAGGTGAGTTCGACATTAAGGCTGCTTCAAAGTCGCTTCTGGGTGGCCTGAATATCACTTGTGGATCCGAAGAGTGCATCGACGTCGTCCAAGTTTTGTCCAGTCGCCCGGACAACCGGGGCATGGGGTCCTAAAGCGTAGGGACTACCCACGAGGCAGCTTGGCCGTCAGTAACATCGGCTGAACGCTTCGGCGTTCGTATTCTTGTGCAGCGCTCGTCAACGTCCCGACCATTTGTTCGTACGCCTCGTGGCCAAACATAGCGGTGGCGCAGTGCCCCATGAACCGAAGCATGAGTAGGCGTTGCCGGACCAGGGGTAGGGCCCAGTCGAGCAAGGAAGACATCGTTTCCACCACCAGTCCGGCGGCCTCGATCTCAGCTCGCCGGCCTGCAATCGTGGTTTGCGCAACGACTTCGGGGGGATGGTTTTTCAGGAACTCCTCATTGGGTTCCGCTTGACTGTCTGGCCGCAAACCTACCTCGTCTGTCATGACCACGACGCCCCCGGGACGCAGAACGCGAGCGCATTCGGAAAGTACCTGGTTCATGGAACGCAGAAAAGATGCGGACCCCGCTGCGAACACCGCATCGATTGATCCTGAACGGAGTGGCAGTTGCCGCGCGTCGCCGTTGACGATAAACGGTTCGACGTCCCCTACAACTCGTCCGATCGTTGCAGCAAGGGAGCAATACTCGCGGATGAGTTCAATACCGGTGAGCCGAGGTGAAAGACCTCGGGCCAAAAGATGGCGGCGTGCGAGCCGTAATGCTCCTCCGAACCCGCTGCCGAGTTCAACAATGTTGGAAAGCGGTCCTTCCGATTGGAGAACGAGCTGGTCGAGAACGAGTGTTACACCCCGGGGACCAAAATGGCCGATCAAGTCGATGCCTAGCGTCGCCGCCGCCTCCGGGCTCCCCGCCATGTCGATGCTCATCTGCCAGATCTTCTCCCAGGGCAGCAGTGCCTCGAAGATCGAATCGTGGTACGCCCGCTGGATGTCGATTTCGCGGGATTTTGAAGGAGAAAGCGCTGCGTCCATTACATAAGCCGAGATGCTCGCCATGCACCGCTGGCGACGAAATGTTGTACCTCTTCAGTAGCCCCGCCAATCAGCTTCAACCTGCGCGAGAGACCTTCCAGAGCGAAGTAGCTGACCCGGACACTCGGATAATCAAGGAATTCCACGGGATCCAGTCCGTCGCAGGCAGCCTGTCCACCTTCCACCAGGACCCCGGAGGCAACGGGCAGCAGCTCCAGCAGCGCGTTCTGCACGAGAAAGCCGTCGCGCTCCTGCTCGCGGCATCTGGACCTTAGGTAGGACGTTCCCCACGCGATATGCCTGTGCTCGTCGCGCCTGACCATCTTCAGTGTCGAAGCGACGTTGGCGAGAATAGATTTCCGCTCAAAGTAGTCGATCAGAAAATGCATGCCCGTAAGTCCCATCAAGCCTTCGACTATGAGGTGATAGATTGTCACCGCTTCCACCTTGGCATCACGGTCGCGCGGGTTGAGTCGCAACCTGTCCAGCACGCCGGCGAGCCGCCGGTCGAACAGTTCTGAGAAGGCTTCATTGCAGCGTGCTCGAGCGCCGGCGACTGCTGCGCGGGTGCTATCTTCGCCAATCCCGAGAACCTCGCGCCACAATCGGTCGAAGAACAGCATGTGCCGTACTTCATCCGACTGTTGCGTCGCCAGAAATGCGGCCTGCTGCTGATCCTCTGCCGATAACAGTAGCGGTGCGAACGATACTGCAATCCGCTCCTCGCCGGCGAAGAACGTTGCGATGCTGTCGATCAGCATAATCTGCTGTTCTTCGGGCAATCCAATCCAGTCTTGCCGATCGCGGGTGAAATCGACGCTGGTCGCGGACCAGTGCTGGTGTTCCCAACTTGAGTATAGGCGCGCCTCGATGAGGTCGAGCCCACCCGAGTTCAGCTCCTCCTCGATCAGAGAGTCGCCTTGATCATTTTCGGTTAGAACGCTCATAACGGCCTACCTTGTTTATCCCTGCCAATCGAACGTGTTCTTCTCCGCGTAACCGCCGCCCTGCCACTCCCTCAAGTCGGGATCGCGCCACCACGACCCCGTCCCCGTCGCGAGGGCAACGTCATCCCGAAACCCACCCGAACCGTGCAATCGTAGAGATTCGCCATCCGGCGGTGACATAGGCTTCACACGTGCCTCGCCGAAATTTCCAACCGTAAACCAGGTGCCATCGCAGTCTTCTTGTTTGGAGATCGGGGCGATGATTGGAGGAAGAACCTTCGGAACCAGTTCGGGCATACGGCTAAAGACGCCTCCGAGTTTGCCGCCGATCAGATCTCGGAGGGCGTCCCGTTGTGGTTCTGTGGTTCCTGGGTCGAAGTAGAGTCGTCCGGTTCCCTTCCCGGCCATCATCGGACCTGGCCAATCGACAACGGCGGCAATGCTGGTCCCGCCGACGTCGAGGTCTCCAATGTTGCCGCTATCGATCTCCATGATCTGAACCGCGCAGCAGCCATCGCTTCCCCGCGTCTCGTTTCCGCCGTACGCACAGGAGCATCCGACGCCACAGCTACAGCACGCGTATGAGTTGCCTTGAATATGCCAATGCAATCCCGATTCTCCAACTCTTTGCAACCGATTCATGACGAAACACTCGCGGGAACCGGCATCATTCTTCGAGCGTCTGCTCCGAACAAGCTTGGCCGTATGCCCTGCCGGACCGCCGCGCGAGCCAAACGCTCGGCGAGCTGAACGCGAGGCGTTCCCACAGAATGTTCCCGAATCCCATCACGGGCAAAAAGATACGTCTCCGCCAGACAAGCATACGTCTCGGTTGGATCCGGAAGGCCGAAATCATACGTGCATCGGTAGTTAGGGATGCGGACGCGCCCGCCCCTGAGGATTTTGATATCGCCAGGCCACGTTCTTTCAGCATCACTTGAGATATTCGGCGGCTCAGCCGCCTCGATCACAATGCAACCGGCGCGAACCACCTCAGGGGTTAGTTGTGCCGACGGGTCGTTGGTCAGCACAACAATCACATCAGCTGTGATCAGTTCACCGAGGCAATCCGAGACGCGGGCGGCCGGCGCAACAGAACCCAAGAGTTCCCGAACTTTTCGAACTGTTCGGCCTATTAGAAGCAGATCCACATCGTCTTTGGCCAACAATGCGCTGAGCACGCTTCCAACCGATCCCGTGCTCCCCACGATGCCGACCCTTGGAGGCCGGTCCAGCGAAAGCATCGCTGCCGCTGAGGTTACATTCTCGCGAAGAACCGCGGCGGTATAGGCGTTCCCATTCGTGAGGGTCACGCCCCGCGGCAACTCGTCAATGAGACTTCTGCCTCCATCGGTCGCGGACGACGTGAGAGCTCCGAGTCCAATGACCCTGACGCCCTGCTCAACCATCATTTGCACCGCTCGTGTTATTTCCGCGCGCCCTTTCGCGGTAACTACTTGTTTCGGAAGGAAGCCGATGCTGACGAGGGCGCCTCGGAACGGTGAGAAACCAAACACAATTTCTCCCACGACGGTTGGAGGACACTTGCAGGCGCGGCAAACAAACTCCTGGTCATCCGTGCTTAGATCACGTAGCAGAGTAAGACAGCGCGCGCGGAAAAAATCCTGTTCGTCGCGTGGATGGACGATGAAGGCAAATGTCGGCGTGCGACGAACCATCATCAGCTACCGAAAGCGGGAACGAGCACCATCGAGCCGTACATGTCCACCAATGTAGACGCACTGCCCAAGTGTTCCGGCCAGCTCACAAAGAATCGAGTATCGTAGCGGACGTGAACTGGTTGACCTTCCTGTAGATTCGCTAAGCTCTCCGAACCGGAGGCAATTCGGCCATCTCAACCGCCAGTAGCGCCGGCCCAGAGGGACCCGGGGAGAAAATCGAGGCAACCAAGCGCTCTCCACCCTTTCTGATCGGGCGTCATCGTGCAATCATCCGTCGCAGTCAAACGGATCGGATTCAACAGTGATAGGTCGTGATTACCGGAACTGATCAGATGATACAGCGCAGGGAACACAGCCTGCGCTCCATACCGAACCTTCAGCTTCTGCATCCTGAAATCGGCGACGCCCAAATTACTGCTCGAATCCGCCTCAGGATCGATGGTCAATGCGATCGGTCCCGAGTGGATGGATCCAAGGGCGCCAAGGGGTAGATCGACCCCTTCCGGACACAGGCCATAAAGAGATGAAATCCGGAAGATCACACGGTCGGGCACTTTAACCTCATTACGTCTTGCTTCAACGGCTTCGAGCGTAAGAGTAGAGGTCAGATAGCTTCCTCTTTCCCAACCGAAGGTCTCAAGTTCTCACAGTCGCCGGGGTCTGTCAACAGATCTGTGGAGCGAGATCTGTGGAGCGAGCGATGTTCGCGCCCGCAACACAGATAACTACTGCTTCGCTGCTGCCTACGCTCCTGACAGGCCGGGTTTTGGCCATCGTTCGATCGAATCATGAGCCATCCGCGGTCCTTGGACTTGCAAACTTTCGAAAGAGGTGCGGGAATCTCACTGGGTGCTTTTCGACGGGTATTAGCCGGCTCGGTTATGATCTGCGACAGCTTGGAGCTTGGGCCACCCCTGTGGGGTGGTTGTAAGAATCTAAGACTCGACGTGAGATTAGCGGAGCGTGCGCTCTATCATCTTCTCCTGTTCATCTTTTCAGGCGAGTATGCCTGACATGATTAAGGTAAGAGCGGAGACTTCGATCAAGGAATTTTATATCTCCGCAAGCGCGATCATCGTTCGCAATGGTCGCATCCTTCTTGCCGAGTATCGCTATATGGGTGAGGTCTAATGAGTCTGGCCGCAGATATCCTCAATCAGGAGCAGTACCACCGCCATCTCTTTTCAGAACTCTTCGATTGGGACAGGTTTTGGGGCGCAACTCTCCAACTCGTTGATGACGACGCAACTCTGGCCGCCAACCTGGCACTGGATCAGCTGGGCCATTTCGGTGCTCACGGCGTCGTGCTTGCAGCGGAGCGGCTCCGTAGTGCCGTCAAAGGCCCGCTAGCTCGCGTGGTCGAGCTGGGTAGCGGATTCGGCGGCGCCCTTCGTCATGTTGGCAGGGAATTGGCCGCGCGAGGTGTGCGCCCGACCCTCATTGGCATTGAGTTCGTCGACCGGCACTGTAAGCTAGCCAGACAAATAGGACAAGCAGTGGGAGCGACAGGTTCGAGCTTTGTGCAAGCGGATGTTGCAAATATTCCACTCGCCGCGGCATCAGTCGACGCGGTCTTCGCAGCCGGCTCCGCGTCACACTTCGCTCGAGTGGAAGCTGTCTTTGCAGAGTGCCATCGCGTCCTGAGAGCTGACGGTGCTCTCGTGATGCTTGAGGAAGTCAGTCTTCGTCCTGAGGGAGCTCCTGTGCCCGGAGAGCGGTTTCTTCACTACCACCCCCCGGAGGTTTTCCACCGGGAAACCCCCGCCCGCCGCCGGTCTCAACTTGAAGCTGCGGGCTTGAAGATCGAAGTCTTCGAAGACTTGGCGGAGTGGGCCGCCGTTCTTCTTCGGGAACGCGTACGCGTCCTCCAGTTTCTTGGCCAGTGCGCAGTCCGCATGTACAGCCGCGAAGCCTACGAGCGGATCCTCGGAACGCTCAGCAGTGCGGCGGAAGAGTATGAACGTAAAACGGTCACGCCGGCGCTGATTGCTTGTCGGCGGTCTTAAAATCTGAGGTAGCTGAATTCACGGGAACGGATGCCATATGGAAAGCTCTCTGGATCGAGGCAATCGAGCCGGCCATCTGCAGTTTCCGCGACGGGATGCGTCAGGAACCGAACAGGCGCAGCAGTTGACCGCGGCGCGGTCACGACCAAGTGCGTACGTCGGTGTTTGTGCGATCTGCTCGAAGTGGTAGCACGTGGATCGACGACACCATTTTCCATCGTGGCGTGCTTACGTGGTATGTTAGGCCCGACTGTGGATCTGGATCAACGTTCACTGGATCTTAAAGCGCAGATTTGCCGAACGCCTCAGTGGGCCGCGGCTGTAGAGGCGGCAAACCGGTTGTCATCCACAGTCTGTCCTCGATCTGTCAAGGATGGCAGGAAGTTCCTGCGACTCGACGCCTGGCTGCCTGCCATCATAAGCCGAGCGTCTATCCTGCAGATTCAGAATTGCAATCCGCTGACGATTCTCGATCTCGGTACGGGCACCGGGCTTTTTCCGTTCGTCTGCCAAAACCTCGGTCACACAGCGACCGGTCTGGATCTGCCGGGAGATCTCATGCGGAGTCCGGAGCGGGAGATCTTCACCCACATGCCCGGAATTTTCGGGGTGACCGTCAGGCGCTTTCCGATTCGAGCCTTTACGCCCATCGAAGGCATCGGCTCGTACGATTTGATAACCGCTTTCCTGGTGAACTTCAATAACCATAAGAAATGCGATGAATGGAGCCGAGGCGAGTGGGAGTATCTGATCGCCGATCTCCGGACACATCTCCATCCAGGCGGGCGAATCGCTCTGATGCTGAACACCAATGTTCCAAGATACGGCGAGGATCTGCAATATTATGACGAGAACACGAGGCGCTTTCTGGCTTCGGAGGGGAGGGTCTATGGTGCCGCCGTTCTCATAGGTTCAACATCCGGTGCCGGTTCCAGTGCGAGCTCATCGAGGGAAGAAGCCCTCGAATGGCAGCATCAACGGACGGTGGAAGCGCTAATCGGGGGTGGGATCCTAAGATAGCACCTGTCTAACGAAGGATTGGCGCCATCATTTCATTTTGCGTGTGGCTGGCGATCTTTTGCGCGGCTTCCATTCCGCTGAGGATGGAATGCGTCATCAGCATATCCAGCCACAATCCGTACTTGCCACAGGGAATAATCGAATGAGCATCCAGGTAATCCAAAATCACACGGACAGCAGCCTTGGTGCGGTGGTTGTAGATCACATGGCCGTAGTGGATATCCCGGAGGTTTTCGACCACGATCTTTTGATTCTTCCCCAAAATACCTAAGCGACGGAGTCCGCTGCGGAAGTCGTCCATGGCAGCCCGTTTCGAGATATGGTGTCGCGATGCCTGGTAACTTGTCTCGCCCACGATGACATTTTGCCCTGGGGGTGCAGACCCTTTGGCATACCGCGAGGGAAACGACAACCTGTAAAAACTGACGCCAGAATCGGGTATGCGGATCAGCGACCATGGAGGGATAGGGCCGTCAACCCCGACGCTGAGGACGTATATCGACGTGTATTGCAGGTCCTCCGACGCATGTTGCACGGCCTGCGGTGGCTCCTTCAGCATCGACACAATCTCGGGCAGCGGTAGGCTGATTACCAGGAATTGATAATTTAATGGCGGTCCGTTCTCTCGAAAAATGCAGCGGCCTCTTGCATCGATTTCCATCAATCGATTGCCGTAGTGAAGGTTGGCGGGCGGCAGCAGATTCGCCATCGCCCGCGGTAATGCTTCGATCCCCCCCGATCTCGGATATAGAAAACGGCTCTCCCTGGATTTTGGTCGTGTACAAACGGACATCCATCGCGGGACAAGGAGAGAACCCAACGATAATGGTTCGAGCCGATCCGTCCAGTCCGGAGGGATTTCGTCCAAATTGAAACGAAGCCGTTTGGACTCGTACGGCCGCAAGAACATTTCGTAGATCCGTTTTCCGCATCGGGCAGCCGCGAACTCACCGTAATTGGTGGGACTCCCGTGCCGCTCATCGCGGGCGAGCAACTCTGCCAGCACCTGCATCCTGATCGAAAGAGGCAGGTAATTTAGGTGTTTTTGAACCGGAGCGGGAACGACCAGTTCCATGTCCCGGCCGAAGGCAACGCACGACCGGCCGGAACAAACATCCAGGTCGAGATCGGGCAACCCGTGGAACCATCCACGCAATTCAGCCCCAACCCCGAGCAAGATGTGAGGTCCATAGTCAAGACGAAAGTCGCCGGCCACTTCGGTTCGTGCCAGACCTCCGGGGCGATTGTCCTTCTCGAACGCGACGAACGGAATATTTCGCCGGGTCAATTCCACCGCGCAAGCCAGTCCGCTGACGCCGAGACCCGCGATCACAACTGAGGTCGTCATCACGGCACGCTCTCAACACGGAACTGCGTAGAGTGTTCAGCGAACCCCAGATAATCCGGCCTCTGTTGCAAACGCTCGATCACGCCGCGGTAGCGGCCAGCCAGCTGTCGCTTCGCCTCGAAGCCGGCACAAATCGAGGAGAGGGATCGGTCGCTAGCAAAAGCGTGATTTATGACCGTGTAGCGAAATGGAATTCCGGGAAATTCAGACAAAAGGTCTTCGATCTCATTCTCTCCGTCAATCATGAAGAACAGCATCGGCATCATCCCTGCCGCCCGGACCTGGGTAATCCGTTCGCGTGCCTCTTCAATCGATCCCTTATCCGCGATCCGCACCCTGTTTTCAATGCCAATAACCATCCCATGGCAACCACTCGCGGCCAACTGCTGAATCCGGCTCGTGGTCAGGAAATTGGGAGATACCTGGCAGTAATAACTGAAGGTGTGTCCTGTCCGTTCATAGAGGTCACGGAGTTCCGTGTATTCAGCCGCATTCAAGAGAAAATTCGGATCGGTGAAATAAAAATGCGTGTACCCATGCTCCCAAATCCGCTCGAGCTCGGAAACGAACGCCAAAAACGCCGGCTTCGCGGTGGGTTCGATGTCTGCGTAGTAACAGAAGCTGCATTGCAACGGGCAGTTCATCGAGAAGCCAATCGAAAAAGCCCGTGCGAGGTGCATGCGTTTACCGTCAAAGAATTCGCCGTTGTAGTTAACGTGAAGCTGCGGCTCGAGCCACTCGTCGGAAATACCGGAGTTGCGAGATGGCCCGTTGTCCGCGAACTCCTTCTGGAAATCCAGACTCTCGATCACGCGAAGCGGGCGGCCGGTGAGCGCACTCACCGCGCGAGCCTGGGGTCCGACTACCGTTAATTCCGCGCGTAGGTCCCGCAGAGAGTCGAGTCGCTCCCGGAATCGCTGCGGATCCCAATCGAAGCACATCCACGTTCCGGCGGTCTCGAGAAAAAGGCTGATACTGTCGCTCGGGGGCAAGGGCAACTCTGGCGGATGAAATCTCAGGTCGATCACTTCCACACGGTCTCGGGGAAACCTGCTTGCGAGGCGCAGCACGTCGTAAGGCGTGTTATTGATCAGCCGTCTTCGCACATCGATGAGAAAGAGATGTTCGAGTCGGCCGCGTCTGTTTATGGCCATACGGTATTCGCCCCGCATGGCAGGGCCTGATTCCACCCGCTCACCACTTTGATGAGCCGATCGATCCGCTCCTGCCATCGAGGCGAATCGTCGCTATCGGCAACACAGACCATCATCCCGACCCTCAACATCCAGGCAAACACATGCAGATTATCTTCCTCTAGATTAACAAGCACAGCAAGAGGCTTGGACAGGCGCAGCGCATCCTCGTAGTGACGGAGCAGCCACTGATAGAGGTCACGCGGTGCGATCGCCGCACTCAATGCCGGCAACGCGATTGCCACGGCCGGGGCTTCGGCCAGAATCTCACTCCAGTTCAGCAGCGATACGGGCGAGGCCAGCCGGCCAATGAGGGCGACTTCACTCGCTTCGAGGCGGCGAGCCGCCGCAGTGACATCGCCTGGTCTTTCCGCGTCGACCAGCAGGTGAATGCTCGCGGCATTCCATTCGCTTACATTCACCACGTCCAGCCTTTCACTGGGATCCAGCAGGATATGAGCGCCCGAGGCGGCCTCAATCAATTCTGCAGCGTCTCCGGGGAATGAATCCAGAGAAAACCGAAACCAGCCAATTTGCCGTTCCCTGGCCCAGTTCCGATTCGCAGCGCTCGATG
>Ga0187783_10003261_pt1 | contig 11979 bp, 7 predicted proteins | sample 1015_SJ02_MP02_2_FD_132471 | JGI IMG/M metagenome (GOLD analysis project Ga0187783, IMG submission 132471) | Tropical peat soil microbial communities from peatlands in Department of Meta, Colombia - 1015_SJ02_MP02_20_MG | ecosystem: Environmental > Terrestrial > Soil > Wetlands > Peat | place... | reverse complement strand
TTCCAGCAAGGCCAGGACCGGCGCCAGCAGCGGCAGCGCGGCCAGCAGGGTCAGCAAGGCCAGGATCAGCAGGGCCAACAGGGCGGTCAGCAAGGCCAGCGGCCGGGCGACGAGATGGGCGATTTGCGCCAGAGCCAGCAGGCGCTGCGCGAGCGGCTCGATAAGCTGCTTGAGGATCTCAAGAACCACGGCCTCGGCCAGAACCAGCAGCCCGGTCAGCAAGGCCAGCAGGGGCAGCAGGGGCAGCAAGGGCAGGGCCAGGGCGAACTCGACCAGCTCGGCCGTGCCGGCGAAGCCATGGGCGAGGCCGAAGGCAGCCTCGGCGAAGGCAACGCCGACAGCGCGGTCGAATCGCAAGGCCGTGCGCTCGACGCGCTGCGCAAGGGCGCGCAGGGCCTGGCGCAATCGATGATGGGCCCGGGCGGCACCTCCGGCCGCGCCGGCCGCATGGGAATGCCGCGCGCGCGCCAGGACACCGATCCGCTCGGCCGCCCGCTGCGCGGCCACGAATATGGCGATGATACCGTGAAGGTGCCGGGCGAGATCGACGTGCAACGCGCCCGCCGTATCATCGAGGAGCTACGCCGCCGTTTCGGCGACGTCGCCCGCCCGCAGGAGGAGCTCGACTATATCGAGCGGCTCTTGAAGGACTATTGAGCGCGAGCGGCGGCAAGCCGGGGCACGTATCAGTCCTTTGTTTGCACGAAAAGATTTCCACGCGCCCGCGGCGTTTTATTCATGGTAATCTCCCGTGGCAGCGGTAATCCGCCCGTTTTGGACCGGTGAGGAATTCGCGGTGCCGGCGATCAACGAATGGTTGGCTGGTCTCGGCCTTGGCGAGTATGCGTCCCGCTTCGCCGAGAACGATATCGATTACACCATCCTTTCTGATCTGACCGACCAGGATCTGGAAAAGAGCGGCGTCGCCTCGCTCGGCCACCGCCGCAAGATTTTGCGGGCGATCGCCGCGCTCGATGGCGCGACCGCATCCTTTCTGATCTGACCGACCAGGATCTGGAAAAGAGCGGCGTCGCCTCGCTCGGCCACCGCCGCAAGATTTTGCGGGCGATCGCCGCGCTCGACGGCGCGACCGCGGCGAAGGCTCAGGCCGCGCCGATGTCCCCGGCAATTTCGGCGCCGGTTTCGGCGGCCCCGTTGCCGCGTACCGCCGCCGCGGCCGAATCCACCGGCGCCGCCGAGCGGCGCTATCTCACCGTGTTGTTCTGCGATCTCGTCGGCTCGACCGGCATCGCCGCCAAGCTCGACGCCGAGGAGTGGCGTGATCTCGTCGGCGCCTATCTCGACGCCGCCTCGGCGGCGGTGACAGACATGGGCGGCCACGTCGCCAAAAAGCTTGGCGACGGGCTCCTTTCGCTGTTCGGCTATCCGGTGGCCCAGGAAAACGACGCCGAGCGCGCGGCGCGCGCCGCGCTGGCGATCCAGCGCGCGCTTGCCGAATTCAATCGCAAGAACGCCGGCGCCGGCACGCCGGAGCTTGTGGCGCGCATCGGGCTTGAAGCGGGCCCGGTCGTGGTCGACGCGGCCGGCGAGATTTTCGGCGACGCGCCCAACGTCGCGGCCCGCGTGCAGGCGCTCGCCGAACCAGGCGCGGTGCTGATCACCGCGCAGGTGCAGCGCCAGGTCGCCGGCCTTTTCGTCGTCGAGGACCGCGGCAGCCACGCGCTCAAGGGCGTACCCGAGCCGACCGCGCTCTATCAGCTCATTCGCGCGAGCGGCGGCGGCCGCCGCTCGGCGCAGCGCAACCTGACACCGCTCGTCGGCCGCGACGACGAGATGGCCGTGCTCGTCCGGCGCTGGGAGCGGGCGCGCCAGGGGGACGGTCAACTGGTGATGATGGTCGGCGAGCCTGGATTGGGAAAATCGCGGCTAATCGAGGAATTTCACGCGCGGCTGCGCGACACGCCGCATACCTGGGTCGAATGGAGCTGCTCGCAACTCCTCCAGAACACACCGCTGCATCCGATCGCCGAATGGGGCCGGGCGCGCTTCGGCGGCGCCGACGTGGCGGCCGAGCGGCGGCTTGCCGAACTCGAAAGTTCGCTTGCCCAGGTCAAGCTCGATCCGGCGGAGAACGCCCCGCTGCTGGCGCCGCTCCTCGACATTCCGCTGCCCAAGGAACGAGTGCCAGCCGTGGCGGCGGAAGAGTTGCGCCGCCGGCAATTGGCGGCGCTGACCAACTGGGTGATGGCGGGCGCCAAGGTTCAGCCGGTGGTTTTGGCGTTCGAGGATCTGCATTGGGCAGATCCGACCACGCTCGACGTCCTGCGCGGCATCGCCGAGCGCGGCGCGCTGGCGCCGCTCTTCATCGTGGCGACGACGCGGCCGGAGTTCCGGCCGCCCTGGAGCATGCGATCGCACCACGGCACCATCTCGCTCGCGCCGCTCGACCGCGCCCAGGTGCGTGACATGGTGGCCGAGCTTTCCGCGCGCCATGCGCTGCCGAAGGAGGTCGTCGAGGACGTCGCCGCGCGCACCGGCGGCGTGCCGCTGTTTGTCGAGGAGGTGACGCGGCTTCTCCTCGAGCGCGGCGAGCAGGGAAGCATCCAGGCGATCCCGCCGACCTTGCAGCAATCGTTGATGGCGCGGCTCGACCGCTTCGGCCCGGCGCGCGAGGTGGCGCAAATCGGTTCCGTGATCGGCCGCGGCTTCTCATATGGCCTCCTGCGCGACGTTGCCGGACTGGAAGACGCGCCGCTGCAAGCGGCGCTGGAAAAGCTCGCCGAGGCCGACATCGTGCTGGTGCAGGGCGTGCCGCCGGAGAGCGACTACCGCTTCAAGCACGCGCTCATCCAGGATGCCGCTTATGAGAACCTGCTCAAGAGCCGCCGCCAGGTGCTGCATCGCCGCGTCGCAGAAACTCTGCGCGACCGCTTCGCCGACACCGCTGCGGCCGAGCCGGAAGTGCTGGCGCATCACTTCACGCAGGCCGGCCTGACCGACGCCGCGATCGAATGGTGGGGCAAGGCCGGCGATCAGGCGCTGCGCCGCTCCGCCTTCCAGGAAGCGATCTCCCATCTCGGCAAGGCCATCGAGATGGCCGACAAGACCGAAGAGGGCGCGTCGCAAGGCGCGGCCGCAACTCGAACCGGCGAGCGATTGAAATTACAGACTAACTACGGCCAGGCGCTTCTCTGGGCGCGCGGACACACAATGCCGGAAACCAAAGCTGCATTTGCCCGCGCTCGCGAACTTGCGCGCCAAGTCGACAATGCCGCCGACCGCTTCTCTGCCTACTACGGCCAATGGGTCTCAAGTTTCACACGGGGCGAAATCAGATCGGCACGAGAAGCGGCAGAACTGTTTTTGCACGAGGTTGAGGCCGACCCGAGTCTGCCCGAGGCATGCGTTGGTCACCGCATTTTTGGCACCACCTGCTGGTACATGGGCGAGTTCGCGAAGGCTCACGAGCATCTACAACGTGCTCTCAGCCTTTTCGATCGCAGTCAGCATCAAGACTTTATGCATCGGTTCGGGCAGGACGTGGGCTCACAGGGGGGGATATTCGATGCGCTTGCGCTTTACGCGCTCGGTCAAGTTGATGAGGCTTTGCACCGCGCCGATCGGGCTGGAAAGGACGCTATCACGACAGCCCATGTCCCGACCCTGGCGCAACTCCACTACTGGCGGTTCTTTCTGGGCTTAGTCCGCGGCAGACCCGATTGGGTTCTAAGCGATGTAAATTCATTATCAAGGCTGGTTTCGGAGTACAACCTTCGGATTTTTGCTGGTTTTCTGACGTTCGCACAAGGGTGGCTCAGTTGGTCCCGTGACAAACAAAACATTGCAATAACCGAAATGTCGGAAGGGATCAGCTACTCCAGAGAACAAGGCCTGCTGATGTGCTTGCCACTCTTCGAGGCCGTGCTCGCAGAGGCCGAAGCGGACACCGGCAACACCGACACAGCCTTAGCGCGCTTGGATAGGCAAATTGCGGACATCGATCAGACCGGCGAGCGTTGGTGTGAGGCCGAACTGCACCGCATCCGCGGCGAGATTTTGCTCAAACGCGATACCGCGATTACGGCGCCGGCGGAGGCAGCATTTCTGACCGCGATCGACGTCGCGCGGCAGCAGAACTCGAAAAGCTTCGAGCTGCGCGCGGCGCTATCGCTGGCGAAACTATACCGATCGACCGGTCGCGCTGCCGACGCCCATGCCGTCCTCGCGCCGGCGCTCGAAGGCTTTTCGCCGACGTCCGAATTTCCGGAAATTGAAGAAGCGCAAACGCTGCTGGACACATTAACACAAGACGACCGGGTCAAGGGGGCGCTCGCTAAGCAACAGGCCCGGGCGAAGCTGCATGTCGATTATGCGCGCGCGGTGCAGTGGGGAATGGGCTTCGCGGCCGACGAGACCAAGGCGGCGTTCGCGCGCGCGGGCGCGCTTGCGCTCGCCGCGCCACGGGACCCCGAATATTGGGCGCTGATGTACGGGCGATTTGCGAGCTTTCTCATGCGCGGAGAGTTCGTCGCGGCGCACGAGGCGGCGGCGACTTATCTTCGGCAGGCCCAGGTCGCCGGCTCGCCGGAGCACGCGGTCAACGCGCGTCGGCTGCTTGGCACGGTCAAACTCGAACAGGGCGCGTTCCGGGAGTCGCGAGAGGAATTCGAAGCTCTGTTGGCGAATTGGGATGAGGACAGGGACAGACCGCTCCGGGCCGTGACCGGCGCCGACGTGCTCTGCGTCGGAGGGGCTTACATGGCGCAAGCGCTGGTGTGCCTCGGCGATGTGGAAGCCGCCGTGCGAATGTCGGGAGACGCGATCCGCCGCGCCGAGGCTCTCGACGATTTCGGCGCGCGCGCGTTCGCCTTGACCAATCGCCTGCAGATCGACGCTATGCGAGGAAGGCCCGACGCGATGCGCGAGCCCGCCGAGGCTTTGCGCAAATTGGTTTCCGAAAAAGCCACGCCGCTGTGGGAGCTGAACGCCAGGGGCTACGCGATCTGGGCTCGCGATCCGGTGCACCTTGACCCGGCGGCAGCCGCCAATGAGTTCGGCGAGATCATCGCCGCCAAACTCGAGCGCAAGGAACTGATGCGCATTTACCACTGGCACGGCCTGCTCGCCCAGTTGCAAAGCGCCGCAGGCGCGTGCGAGGACGCGCTCGCGTCGGTTGCGATGGGCCTGGAAATCGCCGCGCAGACTGGCGGCCATTGTAAGGATTCATATCTTTACCGCGTGCGCGGCGACGTTCTGGCAAAACGCGACGCCGCGGCTGCCGAAGCCGCGTACCGCGAAGCTCTGCGCGTCGCTCACGAACAAAGTGCGCGCACGTTCGAGCTCCAGGCGGCGCTGTCGCTGGCGAAGTTTTATCAATCGACTGGGCGTGCGGCTGACGCACACGCCGTGCTCGCGCCCGCACTCGAAGGCTTTTCGCCGACTCCGGAATTTCCGGAAATCGAAGAAGCGCAAACGCTGCTCGCCTTGTTGTAGCTCATTCATCCGTCATGGCCGGACCTGTTCCGGCCATCGACGTCTTCAAGCTCGCCGCCTTAAGTCGTAGATGCCCGGCACAAGGCCGGGCATGACGCGTCACGGGTAAGTCGCGCACAGCAGCCGCGCACTCGCCACTCACCATTCGCACTTTGAGTTCCTTCCGCAATTGTTAACGTCTTCGAACCGAATCTTAACGCTTCCTTGCTAACGGTGCGGCCTCGCCGCGGCATCGCCCGCGGCGGCGCAGAGGTTCCCGTGGCATCAATTGGTTCCGAACACGCGCCGCGTTCGAACTGGCGCTCCTCTACGCGCGCGCTGGGCTACGCGGATTTCGGCGATGTGGTCGCGCGCCTGCGCGCGCTGTTCAACGACGGCAGCGATTCCTCGCTGGCGCGGCGGCTCGCCGGCGCCGCCTTCATCATCCGCGTCGTCAGCGCGCTGATCGCCTTTCTGTCGCAGATCCTGCTGGCGCGCTGGATGGGCGGCTTCGAGTTCGGCATCTACATCTACGCCTGGACTTGGGTGCTGTTGATCGGCGGCATGGTCGATCTCGGCCTCGGCTCGGCGGCACAGCGTTTCATTCCCGAATACACCGAGCATAGGCGGCTTGCTTTGCTGCGCGGGTTTCTCGGCGGCAGCCGCTGGCTCGCGCTCGCGATCGCCTCGACCATTGCCGCGATTGGCGCGCTCGCGGTCACCGCGCTTGCGCCGCATCTCGACCCGGTGACGATCGTACCGCTTTACCTCTCCTGCGCGGCGCTGCCGATCTTCGCCGTCGGGCAGGTGCAGAGCGGCATCGCCCGCTCCTATAATTGGGTCAATCTCGGCCTCACGCCCGCCTTCGTTCACCGCCAGCTGGTGCTGCTGGCGCTGATGGGCCTTGCCTATAAGCTCGGCCTGCCGACCGACGCGGTCACCGCGACGCTTATCGGTGTGGTCGCGCTGTGGAGCGTCACCATCGGCCAGCTCATCGTGCTCGATCGCCGGCTCACGAGCGAGGTCGAGCGCGGGCCGAAGGCCTATGCCGTGCACACCTGGCTTTCGACCTCGACGCCGATCTTCGTCGTCGAGGGATTTTATCTGCTGCTCACCTATTCCGACGTCATCGTGCTGCAGCAATTCCGCCCGGCGAACGAGGTCGCGATCTACTACGCCGCCGCCAAGACGCTCGCCATGGTCGCCTTCATCTACTACTCGGTGGCGCAGACAATCGCCCACAAATTCGCCGCCTATCACGTCACCGGCGACCGCAAGCGGCTCGCCGATTTTCTCAAGCTCGGCATCCGGTTGACGTTCTGGCCCTCGCTCGCCGCGATCCTCGTCTTTCTTGCTCTGGGTGAGCCGCTGCTGCGGCTGTTCGGCCGCGATTTCGTCTCCGGCTACTATCTGATGTTCATCATCGCGGTCGGGCTCCTGGCGCGCGCCTCGGTCGGCCCGGCCGAGCGGCTCCTCAACATGCTCGGCGAGCGCCGAGCCTGCGCGCTCGTCTATGCCGGCTCGTTCGGGATCAACATCACGCTCTGCGTCACGCTGATCCCTTGGCTCGGCATCGCCGGCGCGGCGATCGCGAACGCGGTTGCGCTGACGATCGAGTCGGTGAGCCTGTTCTTGGTCGCCAAATACCGGCTCGGCCTCCACTGCTTCATCTTCGGCGGCAGGTAACGTTGAGCGCCGGCATGACGATCGAGGCGTTGACCGATCAGGCCCATCCGCTGACGCTCGAGGGCGGCGCCGCCTCCGCGATTGCCAGCGCGCGCCGCGCCGCGCTGTCCGAACGCTATGCGGCGGAAGCCTTCGCGGTCGAATGGCGGAACTTCGCGGCGCTCGGGCCGGTCGTAAACGAATGGCGCGCGCTTGCCGGCTGCGCGCTTGCGCCCAACGCGTTCTACGAGCCCGCTTTCGCGCTAGCGGCGGCGCCGGTTTTTGGCCGCGGGGCGGGAGCCTTCCTGGTCTGGTCCGGGAGCGCGCCGCGCCGGCTCCTCGGCTTTTTTCCGGCGCGCGCGCAGACGCGCCGTTACGGGGTCAAATTGTCGATCCTCCTCGGCTGGACCCACGCCTACGCGGCGCTGTGCGTGCCGCTGGTCGAGCGCGAAGCGGCCGAGCCGGTGATCGCCGCTTGGCTCACGCACATCGCCGCACATGCGCAGTTGCCGGGCCTGCTGCTGTTGCCGTTTCTTCCCGCGGCGGGTCCGTTCGCGGCGGCGCTCGACGCCGTGCTGCGCCGCGCGCAGATGCCGATTGCCGATTTCAATCGCCACCGGCGGGCGTTGCTGGCCCCCGGCGGCAGCGGGCGGTCACACTATGTCGAGCGGGCGCTGGGAGCGCGCCGGCACAAGGAGCTGCGCCGCCTCGGGCGCCGCTTGGCTGATGTCGGCGCTGTGATGTTCACGTCCGCCACCGAGCCCGCGAGCGTCGCCTCGGCGATCGAGGATTTCTTCGTCATCGAGGCGAGCGGCTGGAAGGGGAGGGCCGGCACCGCCGCGGCCGGTCACGATGATCTGCGCCGCTTCATCCGCGCCGCGGCAACGGCGCTCGCCGCCGAAGGCAAAATCTCGGTCAACCGCATCCTCCTCGACGGCCGGGCGATCGCCGCCGCGATCATCTTGCGCAGCGGCGCCAGCGCCTGGTTCTGGAAGATCGCCTACGATGAAGCCTTTGCTCGCTTCTCGCCCGGCGTCATGCTCACGGCGGCGCTCACCGAAACGCTCGCCGATGACGCAACGATCGCGCAGACCGATTCCTGCGCCACGGCGGATCATCCGATGATCGACCATTTGTGGCGCGAGCGGCTCGCGCTCTGCGACCGCTTGATTGCGGTCCGGCCGCAAGCGCCGTTCGCGCCGGCCCGCGCTCTCGAGGCGCTACGCGGCGTGGCTATCGCCGGCGCCAAAAATATCCGCCGCCGGTTCCGCCGTTAGAGCAAAGTCCGGAAAAGAGGACGCGGGCGCCTTCCTCCGATTTAATCCCGCTTCAGCGTCACCGCCCGGCGGCATAGGCCTGCATGCCGCGCGGATTGGCGGCGGCGCGGCGGCGGCGGCCATCGCGCGCTGCGGCGGTGAGCCGGCCTTCTGACCAGTCGGGACCGACTTCGACGATATGGCCGCGCCGCCTGAGTTCGGCGACGGCTGCGCTCGGTACCCGGCCCTCGACCACCAAGACTGGCCGCGCCGTGCGCGGCCAGAACGAAGACGGGAAATGCTCGGAATGCCACGCCGGAGCGTCGATCGCCTCCTGCAGATTGAGGCCGGCGTGGACGTGGCGCAGGAAGAGCTGCGTTGTCCATTGATCCTGCTGATCGCCGCCGGGGGTACCCCAGGCGAGATACGGCTCGCCGTCGCGCAGCGCGAGCGTGGGCGAGAGCGTCGTGCGCGGCCGCTTGCCGGGCGCGAGCGCCGCCGGATGGCCCTCCTCGAGCCAGAACATCTGCGCGCGCGTGCCGAGGCAGAAGCCAAGCTCGGGAATGACCGGCGAGGACTGCAGCCAGCCGCCGGACGGCGTCGCCGACACCATATTGCCGGCCTCATCGACGATGTCGAAATGCACGGTGTCGCCGCGGGTGCCGCCGAGCCGCCCCACCGTCGGCTCGCCGGCGCCGGCGGCGAGCGGGACGCTTTGCCGGCGCAGCTTCACCACCGCGCCAAAACCTTCGATCGAGCCGGGACGCAGTTCGAGCGAGGCTTCATCGCCGACGAGCTTGCGCCGCGCCGCGTTGTAGGCGTCGGAGAGGAGCGTCGCCATCGGCACTTCGACGAAATCGGGATCGCCGTAGAACGCCTCGCGATCGGCATAGGCGAGCTTCGAGCATTCGACCGCAAGGTGGATGAAGTCCGCCCCGGTCGGGTCGCGCCCGTCGAGCGCGAAGCCCTTGAGCAGGGCGAGTTGCTGCAGCATCACCGGTCCCTGGCCCCATGGGCCGGTCTTGCACACAGTGTAGCGGCCATAGTCGTAGGTGAGCGGCGGCTCGACGCGCGGCGCCCAGCGCGCCATGTCGTCGCCAGTCAGGACGCCGCGATGCCGCGCACCGCTGGAGTCGAAGACCTCCTCGTGGCGGCAGAAGCGGTCGATCGCTTCGGCGACGAAGCCTTGCGACCAAATCTTGCGCGCACGTTCGATCTGCGCGACCCGGTCGCGGCCGGCGCTTTCGGCTTCCTTGACCATGCGGAGATAGGTCGCGGCCAGCGTTTTGTTGGTGAACAGCGTTCCCGGCAGCGGCACGTCGCCGTTCGGCAAATACGTGGCCGCCGAGGTCGGCCAATGCTCGCGGAACAGTCCGGCGACCGTCGCGACGGTGGCGCTCGCGCGCTCGGCCAGCGGATGGCCGTTGTGCGCATAGTCAATCGCCGGCGCGAGCACGTCGGCAAGCGACATCGTGCCGTAGTCGCGCAGGAGCAGCATCCAGGTCTCGAACGTGCCGGGAACGCAGGCGGCAAGAAGGCCGGTGCCGGGCACGAGATCGAGCCCCTCGGCGCGGTAATGCGCGATGGTGGCGCCAGCCGGCGCCGGGCCCTGGCCGCAGACCACCTCCGGCTTGCCGTGCCGCACGTCGTAGAGGATCACCGGCACGTCGCCGCCGGGGCCGTTGAGATGCGGTTCGACGATCTGCAGCGTGAATGCGGTTGCCACCGCCGCATCGAAGGCGTTGCCGCCCTTCTCGAGCATCGCCATACCGACGGCGGTCGCAATCCAGTGCGTTGAGGCGACGACCCCGAAGGTGCCCTCGATCTCCGGCCGCGTGGTGAACGGGCTGGGATTGATGTTGGTCATGCCGCTGTGTAGCCCGGATTGAGAGGCGGCGAAATCCGGGAGCGTCTAGTAGCCGGTACTGAGCGCAGCGAAATCCGGGAGCGATCGAGTGGGCCGCCAACCGGAATCCCGGGTTTCGCAAGCGCTCAATCCGGGCTGCGGCTTCGGCGTTTTTCAGCTCGACCCGGCGGGCGCGGGCTCGAACTTCATCGCCACGCCGTTCATGCAATAGCGCAGGCCGGTCGGCTTCGGCCCGTCGTCAAAGACGTGGCCGAGATGGCCGCCGCAGCGGTGGCACGAAACTGCCGTCCGCGTCATGCCGAAGGAGTGGTCCTGCGTCTCATCGACGGCGTGCTCGAGCGGGGCCCAAAAGCTCGGCCATCCGGTGCCGCTCTCGAATTTGGTCTTCGACGAATAGAGCGGCAGATCGCAGCCGGCGCAGGCGAAGGTCCCGGCGCGGTGCTCCTTCAGGAGCGGGCTGGTGAACGGCCGCTCGGTGCCCTCGTGCCGCAGCACTTCATAGGCTTCGGGGCTCAGAAGCTTCCGCCATTCCGCGTCGGAGTGGCTGACTTCGTAGCTCTTGCCCTCCTCCGCGATGACCGAACCGGGCCACGCCAGCCGGCCAAGTACGAACGCTGCCGCTCCCGCAGCGCCGGCATAAAATACATGTCTGCGTGTCAGCATGGTTCATCCTCCCGAGAGCAATCGCGAAGCTGCGGACAGGCACCGTATGGCAGACTTAACTCGCACGCGACAGCCAACAATCTGTGAAGGCAGTGTGAAGTTTATCAAATCTTCCGGCTATCATAGGCCCAGTGCAGAAGAGCCTGGCGTTGCCGCGGCCGGCAGCTCACGTCGCCGGGCTCGCAATGGCGCTCTACCTGGCGGACGTGCCGGCGGATCGCCTTCCAGCGCTTGATCTGGCGCGCGTCCTCGTCCGGAATGCGGCGTCCCATATAGTAGCGGCAATACCACTGAAACCAGCCGCGCGGGTCGTCGCGGTAGATCCAGCCATTGCGGCGCCATACCGACAGTTTCTGGCTCGCATTGACGCCGAAATAGTTGAGCGAGCAGTCGCGCTCGTTCTTGGCAAGCTTGGCGCGGACGAACCAGCTGCGCGGGAATTCTCCCCGGCAGTCGGTCATGTACTTGCCGCAGAACACGCCGAGGCTGAGCATCTGCGCGGGCGTCAATTCCGGCCGGAATTCGGGAGCAAAATTGCGGCCGGCCGGTTCAACAAGCGCGTAGCGATAACCGCGCTGCATCTTGTCGTTTACGGTGACGCTTTTCCTTTTCACGCTGCCCCGACCCGATTTTTCCCGATCCGCGCCGCGCCGTCATTGTCCGAAGCCGCCCGGCGTCCGCGAGCGACGACGCAAACGGTGATCGTGGCATTGATCCTCGCCGCGGCATAGTATGGATCGCCCAATACGGGTTCAATCACTGACGTGCTCGATCAGACAGTCTTAGCCAATGCGAACCCGGCCCGCCGATGCTCGGCCCCGTAGCAAATGATTCCCGTCCCGGGCTGACGCTGCCGTTTCGCGTGCTGTTCCTGGAAAGGGGCGGTGACGCTGCGCAGATGCGCCTGCGGCCGTTACTCGATCTGCTGCGGACGCAAGGCGAGATTGGCGGCTACGCCGTCGTCGACCGCGATCTTTCGATCAGCGGCGACATTGCCGACGGCTACGACGTCGTTCTCGCGCACCGCGTTCCGAGCAGCCGCCAGCTTGCCTGGCTGCGGCGGGCGGCGCCGCCCTTTGCTTACGACATCGACGA
>Ga0187783_10003260_pt1 | contig 11980 bp, 7 predicted proteins | sample 1015_SJ02_MP02_2_FD_132471 | JGI IMG/M metagenome (GOLD analysis project Ga0187783, IMG submission 132471) | Tropical peat soil microbial communities from peatlands in Department of Meta, Colombia - 1015_SJ02_MP02_20_MG | ecosystem: Environmental > Terrestrial > Soil > Wetlands > Peat | place... | reverse complement strand
CTGGCCTGATGCCGGTGAGCGCGCCCAGCAGCGTCGACTTGCCTGCCCCGCTCGGCCCGATCACGCCGAGCAGGCATCGCTCGCCAAGCGGGAAGGTTACGTGATCGAGCAGGACCTTGCCGCTGGGCAGCTGCACGGTGAGATCCTTGGCAGTCAGCGAGATGTCGCCGGTGTCGATGAACTCCTGCAACTGGTCGCCAACGAGGCGGAACGTGGCCGGGCCGATGCCGATTAGGTCAGTCTCGGTCACCGGCGCCGCGTTGACCCGCTGCCCGTTGACGTAAGTCCCGTTGTGGCTATCGAGGTCGACGATCTCGTAGCCAGACTTGATGGTCCTGCGCAGCTCCGCGTGGTGCCTGGACACGCTCAGGTCCGCGACAACGACGTCGTTGTCGCTCGCCCTGCCGATCCGCAGCTTGCGCGTGGGCAGGCTGAGGACAGCGCTCGGGTTCCGGTCGGCGGCTGCCGCCCGCGGGCGCACCTGGTCATCGGGTGCGGACTCCGCTGGCGCGGATTCGGCTGGCGCGGACTCGTCAGCCGGCGACAGGTCGGGCGGCGCCACCGCGGTCGCGGCCTGCACGTGGACCGGACTGGCTGGCGCGCCGTCGGCCTGGCCGGCCAGCGAGCACTGCAGCACGGGCCCGTTGTCGGGATGGCCCAGCCGCACCACGCAGGGTCCGGTGATCGCGACCTGGCGCACCCGCTGCCGGTTTACGAAAGTCCCGTTGGTGCTGCCGTCATCGCGCAGCAGCCAGCTGCTGCCCTGCTGCTCGAGCACGGCGTGCTGCCAGGACACGCGCGGGTCGGTGACGACGATGTCCGCCTGCGGGTCGCGGCCGATCCGGCAGCGTGTCCCGGCCGGTAGCAGCCGGTCAGCTCCTTGCGCCTGGACGCGCAGCCGTACTTCCGCGAACGGCTCGGCGGCCGGCTCAGTGCTCATCGGCAGCCTTACGCTCGTCGGCTTCAGTGGTCATCTGCCAACTGTAGAGCCGCTCAGCAAACGTGAGGATAGTCCGGACTGTTTCACCCTGGCTCGAAATCGACTGTCCCGGCAGCGCCGTCAATCGCGTACCATCGGGCGAATGAGGCAGCCGTGGTGAGCCGCACGGCCTCGCGCAGTACGCGCAGCCGCAATGCAGGCCGCAGGCGAGGACGCCGTTGGCTGGTCGGCTTGGCCGTGGTCGTTGTGCTGCTGGTTGGGCTCGACTTCGGTGCCAGGCTGGTAGCGCAGAACGTCATGGCCGCCCAGATTGAGCAGCAGGGGCTGCCGCGCAAGCCCGACGTCAGCATCGAGGGCTTCCCGTTCCTCACCCAGGTGGCCGCTCGCGACTTCCGCCAAGTCGACATTAGTGCGTCGAATGTGCCGGCCGGGCCGGTCACCATCACCAGCCTGACCGCGACCGCGAGAGGAATCCGCCTCAACTCGTACGCCTTCTCAAGCGGCACGATTACGAGCCTGTCGGGCACCGTGGTGATCAGCTTCTCCTCGCTCGCTAATACCATGACCGCGGAGGTGGGCCCGCTCGGTCAGCTGGCCAGCAGCGTCGGCCTTGACCTGACCGCTGCTGGCCCCGATGAGGTCATCGCGAGCCTGCCCCTGGTCGGCTCGGCCACCTGGCGGGTGACCCGGCTGACCGGCAACCGCCTGAACATCCACCTGGTTTCAAGCAGCGGCGACCTGTCGCCCTCGCTCCTCAGCGCGATCCAGAACGTCAGGTTGCGGCTTCCGAAGCTGCCGCTCGGCCTGACGATCGACAGCGTCTACGTAGGCCCGGCTGGTGTTGTCGGCGTGGTCAGCGGCAAGGACGTGCCGTTCAGCAAGAGCTAGCACCTGCGGCCACGTTCCTGGCCGGATTAGTCGAGGAAGTTAGCCAGCATGAAGATCTTCCTCTCCACCGACATGGAGGGCACCGCCGGAGTCGTCGACTGGGAGCAGTGCGTCGGCGACAGCCCCGCCGCTCAGGCGGGGCGCCGGCTGCTGCTAGCCGAAGTCAACGCCGCGATCGAGGGGGCGGTCGAGGGCGGCGCTACGCAGGTCGTGGTGAATGACTCGCACTCGACGATGCGCAACCTGCCAGCCGATGAACTGTCCGGGCAGGCGTCCTACATCGCTGGCAGTCATAAGCCGCTGTACATGATGCAGGGCCTGGACAACAGCTTCGACGCGTGCCTGTTCGTCTCCTACCACGGCTCGGTCGGGGCGCCCGCCGGCCTATCGCACACCTACAGCCCGCGTGCAGTGACCGAGGTTCGCCTGGACGGCGTCGTGACGGGGGAGGCCGGCATCAACGCTCTAGTCGCCGCGCACTACCGGGTGCCCGTCGTCCTCGTCACCGGGGACGACTGTGCCTGCGCGGAGACCGCGGCGCTGATCCCCGGCATTCATACCGCCGTGGTGAAGGACCACGTGAGCCGGGTTGCGGCGCACAGCCTGCATCCGGTCCGGGCGCGCCAGCTGATCCGGGAGCAAGCGCGAGCAGCGATGGCCGGCCTGGCGGCGGCGAAGCCGCCGCCGCTGCATCCCGGCGTGCTTGAGGTCAGCGTCCGGCACACCGACATCGCCGAGGCAGCGAGCTGGGTGCGCGGCGTGCAGCGGACCGGCCCGCGGCAGCTGCGCATTCAGGGCGAGGACAGGCTCGCGACCTACCGCGCCTTCTGCGCCGCGATCCTGCTCACCCGGACGGTTGCCGAGATCGTCTGAACCGCGCTCGACGCCGGTTAAGTGCCACGTCAAAAGCCATAAGACAGCGGATTGTCGGTCATAGCCAAGTCGATTGCCGTAACGTTGCCCCGTCCCGAGTTGCGTTTTCGAGGCGGTAGCTGGTGCAGCAGATGAACGCGACGGAAGTGAACAGCCGGGCGCTGCAGCGTGTTGTCGCCCCGCTGGTTCCGTCAGCAGAATGGCCGGTCCGTTCTGGTGCTGTCCCGCCGCTTGCGGACAGGTTCAGCCCGCGGCCCGAGACGGCGCCGGATCTGACCACGGCGTTCGCCCACAGCACCACCGTCGTCTTAACGCCGCGGGCCCGCCGCCTGGGAGCTGGATCATCCCAGGACTGGCTGCGCTGCTCCGGCAAGACTCAGCTAGCCGCATTCTTCGCCGAATCCCAATGGCGTGCCCGCGCAGTCGACCTGCTGCTGTGGGTAGACGCCAGCTGCCGGGCATCGATCCTGTCCGGCTACGTTGCCGCGGCACGGGCCATTACCGAAACGCGGTTGCCAGGCGAGGCCGCGTCCGTCGCTGCCAGCTTCCTCCGCTGGCTTGGCCAGACCGACCGACGCTGGATCGTCGTTCTCGACGACCTGGGTGTCGGCGACGTCCTTGACGGTCTCTGGCCGTCGGGCCCAGGCGGCCGGGTCGTCGTCACCGCCGCGAGCTCTCAGTCGGTGACGGCGCTGCGGGATCCGCTGGTGCTGGAGATCGGATCATTCAGCCCGCGCGAGGCGATGAGCTACCTGGTCGGCCGGCTGTCGGCTGACCCCGATCAGCGCCGCGGCGCCATCGACCTGGTCGATGATCTGGACTGCCAGCCGCTGGCGCTAGCGCAGGCCACGGCGGCGATCGGCAGCTCCTGGATGACCTGCGCTGACTATCGCGACCAGTTCTACCGCAGATCGGGCGTCCTGTCCCCGGCTGGCAGCGTGCCGCCGCCCGCGGCGGCGGTGACCTGGACGCTGTCCGTCGACCATGCCGACCAGTTGCTGCCCGGCGGCGCCGGGCAATGCTGCCTGGCCGTCGCGGCGATGCTGGACGGACGCGGATTCCCCATCACTGTGCTCCTGTCGCCATCGGCCTGTGAGTACATCGTGGCCGACCGGTCCGCCGAGCGAGCCAGGCGCGCGGTGACCGTCCTAGAGCAGGCCGGGCTGATCGACGTTGACCGTGGCACCGAGCCGGCTGCGGTCCGGATGAACCCGATCCTGCAGCGTGCGGTGCGGGCGGCCATGCCGGCTGAGATGTTCGAGCAGGCGGCGCGGGCTGCGGCGGCGGCACTGCTTGAGTCCTGGCCGGACAACGAGTGGGGCACCTGGTTCGGCCAGAGCCTGCGGTCCAGTACTGCCTCGCTGCGGCGCGCGACCGGAGGCCTGCTGTGGGAAGACGGCTGCCATCCGCTGCTGCTGCGCGCCGGGCGGAGCCTGGAAGAGGCGTGGCTGACCGACCCTGCCATCGAGTACTGGACCGAGTTGTCGGCCGTCGGCGACCAGGTGTTCGGGCCAGGCCACCCTGACTCGATGGTGATCGTGGAGCGGCTGGCCAGCGCGTACCTGGCCGCCGGGCGGGCACCCGAGGCTGTCCGCTGGTACCAGCGGATCATGGCAGACTGGAGCAAGGCGTTCGGTCCTGACCACCCCCGCACACTGCAGGCGCGGGTCAGCCTCGGCCGCGTCCTGGTGAGCGCCGGGCTGTTCGACGACGCGATCAGCGTCCTGCATTCCGCCCTGCAGGACTGCGAGCGGGCCTACGGAGCAGGCCACCCGGACTGCACCGTCATCCGGGACGAGGTAGCTGCCGGTTACCGCGCCGCCGGGAAGTACGGCGAGGCGATCCGGCTGTACCGGCTCATCGTCGGGGACCGGGAGCGCAGCGTGGGCACGCAGCATCCGGTGACGATGGCAACGCGGCAGCGGCTGGCCGAGACCTACCTGGCCGACGGCCGGCTGAAGGATGGTTTCTCGCAATACAAGCGGGTGATTGCCGACCGGCAGCGCAGCCAGGGCGCTGACCATCCGGACACCCTGCGCGCCTCAGCCGCGCTCGCTACCGCCTACCACCAGGCAGGCCGGATGGCCATGGCCGTGCAGCTGTCCGAGCAGGTGCGCGCCGGAATGGTGCGAGTCCTTGGCCCTGATCATCCGGATACGCTGGCCGCTTCCGTCGGCCTGGCCCAGGCCTACTACGCCGTCGGTCGGCTCAGCGACGCGGGATCGCTGTTCCGGGAAGCCGTCACCCGCGGCGAGCACGTCCTTGCCCCTGCGGATCCGCTCACCCGGACGGCGCGAGCGGGCCTGGCCGCGATTACCGGCGAGTGAGCGCAGCACCGGCGTCGCTTTCACGCTGCAACTGAAAGAACGGCGAGCGCCAGTAAAGCCGCGCGATCAGCATCACGACCACGCCCAGCGCGATGATCGCGATCAGCGACCACTGCTGTGAAGCGGGCGCGGACTGGACGGACTTTTCCAGCATCCAGCCCAGGAAGCCGGCTGCGCCCAGCGGCAGCAACCCGAGAGTCAGCATGTCCCAGCGGTTGGAGAAGACGCGGCGCCGGTAGTAAACGGTCGTGGCCACGGCGGTGAGAATGTAAAAGATCGCGAAGAGCAGCCCGGTCACGTCGATCACGTCGGAGAACGCGTTCTGCACCGAGGTAGCCAGCAGGTAAACCCAGGTCAACCCGATCAGCAGCACTCCCACCACGACGCTCGCCGCGACCGGCGTGTTGTATCGCCTGGACACCGTGCCCAGCACGGGCGGCAGAGCCCGGTAGCTGGCCATCCCATAGGCGATACGGGCGGACAGCACAATGCCCGTGCCGGTGGTGGCTATCACCGATAGTGCGATCGACAGGGCCATCACCTTGGCCCAATTGCCGCCGCCGAGCGCTTGGGCGACGTAAACCAGCGCAGAAGCGGAGTTGTGCTGAAGCCTTCGCGGCGACACCACCCCCTGCAGGCCGACCTGGGCCAGGGTGTAGATCACCGCGAGCAGCGCGACCGCGATGACGGCGGCCCGGCCAGGGTTGGTGCGGCGGTGCTTCACTTCTTCGTTGACGTACAGCGAGCCATCCCAGCCGCCGTAGACGAATACGGCGATGAGGAAGCCCGCTACCGCGCTGCCGCGTCCGCCGATTCCGCTCAGGCTCAGCCAGCTCTTGCTGAAGCCATACGTGCCCGGATGGTGGGCGAGCACTGCCACCAGCCCGGCGATGGAAAAGCCGATCAGGATCACGTACTCGACCAGCGCCATTCCGACCTGAGTTCGGGCCGTGATGCGGATGCCGACGATGGCGATCACCAGCATGATCAGGCCAACGGCAGTGCCAATCCCGATCCATCCCCAGGTATTGGTGGCGGTAGAGCCCGCCACGGCCAGCACGGACGGTCCGAGCAGGAGGATCTCGGCCACGGTTCCGATAATGTACGCGACGACCATGAACCATCCGGTCAGGAAGCCGAGGTAGGGGTTGATCGCGCGGCCCACCCATTCGAATGACGCGCCGCAATTGGCATTCCACATGTTGCAGCGGCGGTAGGCATTAGCGATGATCAGCATGGGAAACGCGGTCAGAATCAGGATCAGTCCGCTGGCATAGGCCGTAGCGGCGGCGAGTGCGGCCAATGCCAGCCCGATGGTTGCCGCCGGGGCCGATGAGGCCATGCCGATGATGGTGTCCTGAGTTACTCCGATTGCGTCAGGCTCCAGATGGCCCCCGGTGACCAGCGACGCTTCGCCGACGGTGGGAGGTGAGTCCGGCATCGGGTTCCTCTCGGATTGGCTGGCCGTGTTGTGGTCGTGCGGCGCTTAGTAAAGGCCCCTTATAAGGTAATAATGGGGATTTCCTTCCTTGTACTCAATAGGCAAGTTGGCTCGGTTTGATCGCCCGCCCGCCGCGGCCCGATCGGCAGATGCTGTCCAGGGAAGCTCCGCCGACGTATCTTGTGCTTTCAGCTAGATTCAACTTCCGGAGAGGTATGCCCTAGATGATCACTGGTCGTCGGTAACGGTGGTGGAGAGCCATGTTCCGGCCGTCACGTCGACCGGTCCACGCGCGGCCCAAATATCGTGGCCAGTTCGCTCGGGTGTAGTTCCGCCGCTCGCTGACAAGTTCAGCACCAGGCCCGAGTCAGCGCCTGGTTTCGAGATGGCGATTGAGCGTGGCGGGGTCGTGGCGCTCACTGCCGGCGGCCAGGGTGATGTCCGGGTGCCTGACCCGCGCCCGCCAGCTGGGGAACCGGCTGACCGGCGCTTGCCGAACTGGGCTGCGGCGTGCGGGAAGACTCAGCTCGCTGCCTATTACGCCGAGGCGCAATGGCACAACCGCGCCATCGACCTGCTGGTGTGGATTGATGCCAGCAGTAGGGCCTCGATTCTGTGCGGCTACGCCGACGCGGCGAAGGCTGCTACCGGCACTGTTCCGGCTGGTGACCTCGATTCGGTGGCGGTGAGCTTGCTCGACTGGCTTGCGGTCACCGAGCGGAGATGGCTCCTGGTCCTCGATGACCTGGCGGATGGCGCCGTTATCGAGGGGCTCTGGCCGCATGGACCGTTCGGCCGGGTTGTGATCACCACGCGGAATTCAAGTGCGGTGGCTGGCCGGGCCCTGTGCTTTGACATAGCGGCGTTGAGCCGCAGGGAGGCGATGAGCTACCTGGTCGGTCGGTTGTCATCGGATCCCGAACAGCGCCGTGGCGCGATTGACCTGATCGAGGACCTTGACTTTCAGCCGCTGGCCCTGAGCCAGGCCAGCGCGGTCATCGCAAACTCGTGGACGACCTGCGCTGACTATCGCGACCACTTCATCTCCCGGCGGCGGCGGCTCGCCGAACCCGCGGGCCGGACGCCGTCAGCAGCTGCGGTCACCTGGATCATGGCCGTCGAGCAGGGCGATGTTCTGCTGCCCGGTGGCGCCGTGCAGAACTGCCTTGCCCTTGCCGCGCTGCTGGACGGACACGGCATACCCGTCGATGTCTTCAGCACGACCGCAGGGTCCGACCTGGTCGCCGCTCGGGAGAACACGCGCATCGGACCCGAAGAACTGATACGCAACGCGCTGACAGTCCTCGACCGGGTGGGCCTGGTCACGCTCAACCGGACCGGTGCGCCGCCGACAGTCCAGATCAATCTCGACGTCCAGTCGGCGGTCCGGGCCTCGCTGCCGCCCGGCGGACTGCAGCGTGTGGCGACCGCCGCGATGGCCGCGCTCCTCGAGGCGTGGCCGCAAGGTGAGCAGCAGACGCGGCATGCGCAGCTATTCAGGGCGAGCGCGGCCGCCCTGCAGCGTTGCGCTGCGGAGGCTCTGTGGACCAACGGCTGCCCGCTGGTGCTCATCAAGGCTGGCCAGAGCTTCGACAGTGCCGGCTTGATCGGGCCGGCCGTTGGCTTCTGGCGTGACCTGGCGGCAGCCAGTGATCGCCTGCTCGGACCCGGCCACCCGGATTCGCTCAAGCTGGTCGAGCATCTGGCGCACGCCTGCGCGGCAGCAGGCCGGGCAGATGATGCCGTCGCCGCGCACCGGCGCATACTCGACGCCCGGATCGCGGCTCTCGGACCACAGCACCCGCAGGTAGTCGCGGCCCTGGTCAGTCTCGGCCGCGCGATGGCAGCCGTTGGCGACTTCACCGGCGCTATCGCCGTCCTCGATTCGACGCTGGCCGAGGCCGAGCACGCCCGAGGCAGCGCTGATCCGGACGCCTTGCGCGTCCGTGACGAGCTTGCCGCCGTCCATCTGGAAGCCGGCCAGGCAGACAAGGCAGCGCTCATTACCCGCCGCACGCTGGCCGAGCGTGAGCGAAGTCAGGGGCCTGGGCACCCCGACACGCTGGCGACGCGGCAGGCTCTGGCCGAGGCTTACCTGGCCGGCGGGCGGATCAAGGACGCGCTGGCGCAGTACAAGCGCGTTCTCGCGGACACCGAGCGGAGCGATGGCCCAGGTCATCGCGACACCCTTCGCGCGTCTGGCGCCCTCGCTTCCGCATATCACCTGGCTGGGCGGATGGCAAAGGCGCTGCAGTTGTACGAGGAGACTAAGGCGGGCTGCGAGCAGGCGCTGGGCCGGAGCGACCCGGACACGCTGGCCGCATGCGTCAACCTGGCGCGCGGTTACTACGCCGTTGGCCGTATTGGTCATGCCACGGACCTGCTGCGTGACACGATCGCGCGGGCCGAGCTTGTGCTGCCGTCAACCGACCCGGTGTTGCGATCCGCGCGGGAATCTCTCGCCGCCATCACCGGCGACTAAGGGGACCGGTGTCACAGACGGCCGGACGCGGCAGTGCCGAGCTAGCCAGTCGCTGGCAGGCGCTCGATCCGTTGCTTCCGGCACCGGCCGCCGTGGCTGCCGATGTGCTGGCAGCAGGCGGTGGCCACGCCATCCTCGCCGAGGTCGGCGATCAGCAAGTAGCCGCCGGGACCTGCGACCACTGGGCCGGGTCGCTCGACTCGCTTGACCTCACCTGGGGCGCGGCCCGCAGGTTCCGGCTAGCGGCGGAGGTTGCCGGACCCGACGTAGCGAGTTCGCTGGACACGCTGCTGTCGCGCTGGCGTGAGCACCTGGACCGCGTCGAAGGCGCTGACGACGTTGATAGCTCAGCCGTCCTCACCTGGCCAAGCCGCGATGTCGCCGGGGTCAAGACCTTGTTCAGGCACGGATTCGCGCCGCTCGCGGTCATCGCGGCGCGTCTAACTAGCGCCCCCTCCGCAGCGGTCGGCACTGGACGAGATCGCGACACCGCAGTGCCGGCTGGCGTCACGATCCGCAGGGCGACGACGGCTGACATCGATGATGTCGTGCGGCTGGGCCTGGACGTGATCCGCTACGACGCGCTGGTCAGCGGCGTCACCGAGCGGGCAGGCACGGCCGACGCACTGCGGCGCGAGATAGCCGGGCTGCTTGCCGGGCAGGACCCGTGGATCTGGCTGGCCGAGCAGCGCGGGCAGGCGGTCGGGATGCTCGCGGCTGAGCGTCCGCCCACAGCGCAGTGGATAGCGCCGATGGTGGCGGGCGCGCCGGTAGCCTACCTGCTGCTGATGGGCGTGGCGGCGCAGCTGCGGGGCGGGGGCGTCGGCGCGGCGATGACAGCCCGCCTGCACCGTGAAATCGAGACTGCCGGGGTAGCGATCACGCTCCTGCACTATGCCCAGGTCAACCCGCTGTCGGCGCCATTCTGGAGTCAGCAGGGGTATCGGCCGCTGTGGACAGTCTGGGAGGCCACGCCAGTCCGCTGCTTCCGGTGACGACGTGTGCCGACCGTGCTCTGACGAGGCTGCCTAGGCGTGCCGCGCCCGCTCCCGCGGTGTTGGGTGGTCGCTTTCGCGCTGGATCTGGAAGAACGGTGACTTCGCAACGAAGCGCGCGATCAGCATCAGGATGACGCCGACCCCGGCGATGCCCACCAGGGACCAGTTCAGCGGAGCAGTCTCGGCGATCACTGACTTGACGAACATCCAGACCAGGAAGCCGGCCGCGCCGAGCGGCAGGATGCCGAGGGAAACCGCGTCCCAGGCGCTGGTCATCACCCGGCGCCGGTAGTACACGATCGTGGCCAGCGCGGTCAGGATGTAGAAGACGGCGAACAGCAGCCCGGACACGTCGACCACGTCGTCAAAGGCGTTCTGCACCGAGGTGGCCAGCAAGTAGACCCAGGTCAGGGCGATAATGAGGAAGCCGACCACGATGCTGGCTGCAACTGGCGTGGAAAACCGCCTGGAGACGTTGCCCAGGAACCCTGGCAGCGCCCGGTAGCTGGCCATGCCATAGACCATCCGGGCCGTCAGCACGATACCGGTGCCGGTGGTCGCGATCACCGACAGCGCCAGCGCCAGCGCCATGACCTTGGCCCAGCCGCTGCCCCCCAGCGCGTTGGCTACGTAGACAAGCACATCGGCGGAGTTCGCCTGCAGCTTGGCGGGCGAGACTGCGCCCTGCAGGCCTACGGTCGCGAGGGTGTAGATGATCGCGAGGAAGGCCACGGCCAGGATCGCCGCGCGGCCCGGGTTCACGCGCCGGTGCTTGACCTCCTCATTGACGTAGATGGTGCCGTCCCAGCCAGTGAACATGAAGACGGCGATCAGGAATCCGGCTACCGCGCTGCCCTTGCCGCCGATACCGGTGACGCTGAGCCAGCTCCTGGTGAACGCGAACGTGCCGGCGTGATGGTTCAGCACGGCGACGAGGCCGACGATCGCGAAGCCAATCAGGATCGCGTACTCGACTACCGCCATGCTGACCTGAGTTCGCGCAGTGATCTTGATGCCGACGACCGCGATCACGAGCATGATGACGCCGACTGCGGTGCCGATGCCGATGTTGCCCCACGTGTTGGTGGAGCTGGAGCCAAAGACGGCGAGCACCGAGGGTCCCAGTACCTCGACGCCGCTGACCGTCGCGATGATGTACGCGGCGATCATGAGCCATCCGGTCAGGTAGCCCAGGTACGGATCGATAGCGCGGCCGACCCATTCGAAGGACGCTCCGCAGTTGGCGTTCCACAGGTTGAGCCGGCGGTAGGCATTGGCGATGATCAGCATGGGAATCGCCGTCAGGATGATGATCGGCCCGGTGCCGTACGCAACCGCCGCGACCAGGAACGGCAGCGTGAGAGCGACAGATGCGGCCGGAGCTGACGAGGCCATACCGATGACGGTGTCCTGCGCCACGCCGATGGCGTCGGGTTCGAGCCGCGCAGCCGGCGTCATGGGGGCTCCGACGAGGGACGCGGCCGAGTGATCCGTCATCTGGCTCTCCTCTCGCTCGCGGGCCATCACCGATAGCCGTTAGCGCGAGCGTCGTGGGGGAAAGATCGGTTATTGACTGCTTATGTGATCGTAGCTGCCATTCGTCAGTCTCGGAAGATCCACTGCAGTGCTTAGTACTCCGGTTTGCGATATAAGCGATATATACAGCGAATAACTCAAACTAAATAAGATAATTGATGGTGCTTGTTGCTATTCGCCGCTTGCGTTGACTGCTCGACCGACTGTGCATAACGCCGCGCCAGCTCGCGGTAGATCTGCGCGTTGGTGGTCGACGTGGCGCCGTTACGGTCGGCTGGGCGCATGACCGGCCGCGTTCCGGTTAAAGAGCGCTCGCGGTAACAGACCCGCACGTCAGCAGCCTGGGCTAGGCCAGGCGGACGTACTCGTAGTCGAACGGCTTGCCGTTGATGCCCTGCCGCGGCGGGGCGATCCAGGCGGCAATCTTGCCACGCTCGCGCACCGGCTGCATCAGCGACAGCACGTGCGTCTTGTCCACGCTGGTTGGCAGCCATT
>Ga0187783_10003259_pt1 | contig 11981 bp, 8 predicted proteins | sample 1015_SJ02_MP02_2_FD_132471 | JGI IMG/M metagenome (GOLD analysis project Ga0187783, IMG submission 132471) | Tropical peat soil microbial communities from peatlands in Department of Meta, Colombia - 1015_SJ02_MP02_20_MG | ecosystem: Environmental > Terrestrial > Soil > Wetlands > Peat | place... | reverse complement strand
CGGCGTCTCGCCGGAGGCGCTCGACGCTGCGGTCGAGGCGGCGCTGCAGCGCTTCCTGAAGGAGGGGGTCGACGCCGAGGCGCTCGAACGCGCCAAGACGCGGCTGGTCGCCGACGCCATCTACGCTCAGGACAGCCAGGCGATGTTGGCGCGATGGTATGGCGCCTCGCTCTCCACCGGCCTCTCCATGGACGACGTCCGACAGTGGCCGGCGCGGATTGAAGCGGTGAAGGCCGCCGATGTTGCAGCGGCGGCCGAGAAGCATCTCGACCGTCGTAACGCGGTCTCCGGCTTCCTCGAGCCGGAGGATGACAATCAGGCCGCTGCCTGATCCTAAAGAACGGAGAGGCGCCAGCACTCAACGCGGCGCCGCTCGAGGGGAGTGAAACGAGCTTTGCTAGGCAAGCTCAGGGCCCTTGGAAGATCGCCATGACCGCACTTGTCAGTCAGCAAACCGTTTCGCGCGCTGTCCCGGTTCAACAAATTGCAAGCCCCCGGGGCGTCAACGCCTGGCTCGTCGAAGACTACGCCGTGCCGCTGGTTTCGCTCGAATTCGCCTTCAGAGGCGGCGCGGCGCAAGACCCTCCGGGCAAGGCCGGCGCGGCGACTATGTTGGCGGGCCTTCTCGACGAGGGCGCGGGCGACCTCGACTCGCAGGCCTTTCAGCGCGCGCTCGACGAAAAGGCGATCGAGATCTCGTTCAATTGCGATCGCGACCATCTGGGCGGGCGGATGCGCACGCTCGTGCGTAACGTCGATCGCGCCGGCGAATTGTTGCGCCTGGCGATCAACGCCCCGCGACTCGACGAGGAGCCGATCGGAAGGGTGCGTGAGCAGATCAGCGCTGGCTTACGGCGCGACGCCAACGATCCGGCCTCGCTCGCCGGGCGCATTTGGCGGGCGCGTACTTTTCCCCACCATCCCTATGGCGCGCCGGCCCGCGGCACGCTCGAGAGCTTGGCGACGATCGAACGCGCCGATCTGACGGAGCTCGCGAAAAGACTGGTGACCCGCGGCGCCCTCCATATTGCCGTCGTCGGGGCGGTCGACGCCAAAAGGGCGGCGGCGCTCCTTGATGAGATATTCGCGGATCTCCCGCGCGAAAGCAGCTTTACGCCGGTCGCCGATATTGCGCCGGCCGGCGTCGGCGGGATCGAGATCGTCGATCTCGATGTGCCGCAATCGACGATCCGCTTCGGCCGCGCCAGCTTCAAGCGCCACGACCCAGATTACATGGCGGCGGTCGTCATCACCCATATCCTCGGCGGCGGAACGGGCCTCTCTTCGCGGCTCTTCCGCGAAGTCAGAGAAAAGAGGGGACTTGCCTATTCGGTCGACGCTTCGCTCTCGACGCTCGACCATGCCGCCTTCCTGCATGGCGGCACCTCGACCAAGAACGAGCGCGCGCGCGAATCGCTCGACGTGATCAAGGCGGAAATTATCGATCTCGCCAATTCTGGTCCGACGCCGGACGAGCTGGAGAAGGGAAAGAAATACCTTGTCGGGTCCTACGCCTTGCGCTTCGACACCTCGGCGAAGATCGCCGGTCAGCTCGTGCATATCCAGATGGACGGTTTTGGCCCGGAGTGGCTGGTCGAACGCAATCTCCAGATCGAGGCCGTGACCATGGACGACGCCAAGCGCGTCGCTCACCGGTTGTTCGGCGACGGCGGCTTGAGCGTGGCGGTGGTGGGAAAGCCGGCGGGGCTCTGATTTTGACGAAATCTGCGCATGCGCCCGCAATAGGTCGCGGCGCGCTTGCCTCGCCCCGGCGCGCAGGCCCAATCTGCCTCTCCCGCGAATCGTAGCCGGTTTCGCCGGCCTTTTTGGCTTTCGCTGATGCCCATTCGTCGCCTCGATCCCTTGTTGATTGACCGAATCGCGGCGGGCGAGGTCATCGAGCGCCCGGCGGCCGTGGTCAGGGAGCTTGTCGAAAACGCGCTCGACGCCGGCGCGCATCGCATCGATGTTGCGATCGAATCGGGCGGACGCGCGCTGATCCGGGTCGTCGACGACGGCTACGGCATGGACCCGCAGGACCTCGAGCTCAGCGTCGAGCGCCACGCGACCTCGAAACTCCCCGACGGCGATCTGACTGCGATATCAACGCTGGGCTTTCGCGGCGAGGCGCTGCCGTCGATCGCGGCGGTTTCGCGCCTGGAAATACGCAGCCGCGCGCGCGGCGCGGCCGACGCGCGCCTTCTCACGGTCGATGCGGGCGTCAAATCCGCGCTCCGGCCTTGCGCGCAGCCGGACGGAACGCGCATCGAGGCGCGGGACCTTTTCGCCGGAACGCCCGCCCGGCTGAAGTTTCTGAAGAGCGATCGCGCCGAATCGCAGGCGGCAGGCGATGCGGTGCGTCGGCTCGCCCTCGCCCATCCGACAACGCGCTTTTCCTTCGCCAGCGACGCCAGCGCAAGCTTCGACTGGCCTTCTTGCGGGGATGACGAAGCGGGCCTGGCCGCGCGCGCCCGGCAGGTCCTCGGCCGCGAATTCGCCGAGAATTCTCTCCCGATCCGCGCTGAGCGCGAGGGCTTTCGCCTCTCGGGCTTCGTCGGCTTGCCGACGTACCATAAGCCCAACGCGCTCAGCCAATATTTCTTCGTCAACGGCCGGGCGACGCGCGACAGATTAATCGCCGGGGCCCTGAGGGCGGCTTACGCCGACTATCTTCCGCGCGAGCGCCATCCTGCGGTCGCGCTGTTTCTCGACTGCGACCCGCGGGAGGTCGACGTCAACGTGCACCCCGCCAAGGCCGAGGTTCGTTTTCGCGACGGCGGCCTTGTCCGCGGCCTCATCGTCGGAGCGCTCCAGCATGCGCTCCAGGGGGCATTGCATCGCGCCGCGACGACCGGCGGGGCGGGCGCGCTCGCCGCGATGGCCGCCGGCAGCGCCGGCTTTGGCGCCGGGCGGGCCGGCGCGCCGGGTAGGACCTGGGACTGGCGCGCTTCGCCGGCCGCGCCTTTGGCGTTCTTCGAGCCGGCCCAGGCGCCCTTCGAGCACTTTCCGCCGGCCGCCAGGACCGACGAGGCGACGCTCGGCCGCGATGCAGCCGCCCCGCTTGGCGCGGCCCGCGCTCAAGTCCACGACGCCTATGTGATCGCTCAGACCCGCGACGGGCTCGTCATCGTCGACCAGCACGCCGCGCACGAGCGCATCGTCTATGAGCGCTTGAAGCGCCAGCGGGCGGAAGGCGGGATCGAAAGGCAGATCCTCTTAAGCCCGATCGTCGTCGACCTCGAGCCTGACGCCGCCGCGCTCATTGTGGCCAACGCCGCCGCGCTCAACGAGCTCGGCCTCGTCCTCGAGGGCTTCGGGCCCGGCGCCGTGTTGCTCCGCGAAGCGCCGACGCTGCTCGCCGACGGCGACATGAGCGCGCTGATCAAGGATCTCGCCGACGATCTCGCCGCCGAAGAGGGCGGCGCGTCGCTCGAACGCCGTCTCGATCATCGCTTGGCGACGATTGCTTGCCATAATTCGGTGCGCGCCGGCCGCAGGCTCAGGGTCGAGGAGATGAACGCATTGCTCCGCGATATGGAGCGCACGCCCGGCGCCGGCCAATGCAATCACGGTCGCCCGACTTATGTCGAACTGAAGCTCGCCGATATCGAACGCCTGTTCGGGCGAAGGTAAAGGCGAAGAAATCGCGCCGATTGGCGTGGCGATCCCGTTCTGCGCCGCTACGCCCTCCTCCCGCGCAGGAAATTGATAATCCCCGAAAAATCATCGCCGCCATGGCCTGCCGCCGCAAACAGCCCATAGAGCTGCGCAGCATGCGCGCCGAGCGGGGTGGAAGCGCCGGCGGAAAGCGCGGCTTCTTGCGAGAGCTTCAAGTCCTTCAGCATCAGCGCCGCCGCGAAGCCCGGCTTATAGTCATTGTTTGCCGGCGACGTCGGGACCGGGCCCGGAACCGGACAGTAGCTCGACAGCGACCACGACTGGCCCGAGGAGGTCGAGGCGACGTCGAACAGGGCCTGAGCCGAAAGGCCGAGCTTCTCGGCAAGCACGAACGCCTCCGAGGTAACGATCATCGTCGCCCCGAGGATCATGTTGTTGCATATTTTCGCCGCTTGACCCGCGCCGCCTTCGCCGCAATGGACGATACGCTTTCCCATTTTCTCGAGGATCGGCTTGGCGGCCGCAAACGCCGCTTCGGCGCCCCCGCACATGAAGGTCAGCGTCGCCGCCTTGGCGCCGCCGACTCCGCCTGAGACCGGCGCATCGAGCGAGGCAACGCCCGCGACCTTCGCCGCCTGGTGCGCGCGTCGCGCGCTCTCAACGTCAATGGTGGAGGAATCGATAAAGAGCGCGCCGCGCCTAGCTGCGGAGAGGACGTCGTCCCAGACGGAAAGAACGTGACGTCCGGCCGGGAGCATGGTGACGACGATGTCGGCCTCGCCGACCGCCGCGCGCGCCGAAGCGGCCGAGACGACGCCCGTCGCCTCGGCCTCCTTGCGCAAGTCTTCGACGAGATCGAAGCCAAGCACCCGATGACCCGCCTTGACGAGATTGGCGGCCATCGGCCCGCCCATATGGCCAAGGCCGATGAATGCAAGCGTGGTCATGGCGTCTCCTCTCGGTCGAGGCGTTCGTTCAGCGGGGCGTTGCGACAGTCTGCTACCAAGGCGTCGGCGCCGTCCAGCGGCGCGCCGCGTCCGTCGGCCGTCCTGGCGCGCGGCTAAGGTCAGGCCGCGCCGTCTCCGGCATGGCGATCGCGAAGAGGCAGAACGCCGCGGTCGCGACAATGCCGAGCGCGACAAAGCCCGCCGAATATCCGTATCGATCAACGACGACGCCCGCGCATAGCCCGCTCAAGGACGCCCCGGCGCCAAGCGCGCTCGCCACCGCTCCCTGAGCGAGATTGTAGCGCCCCGTCCCGCGCATGATGTCGGCAATCACGAGGGGCGCCAGCGCGCCGAAGATTCCCGCGCCGACCCCGTCGAGCAATTGCACGCCGATCAGCCACCAGCCATCGTTCGACAGCGGATAGAGAAAGGCGCGAAGCGGCAAGATCGCGTAGCCGATGAGGAAAATCGGCTTGCGGCCGAAGCGGTCGGCTGTTCGGCCGACGATGATGGCGATCGGAAGCATGATCGCCTGCGCGGCGATGATGCAGGACGACATCATCGCCGTCTCATAGGCGGGATGAGCCAGGGCTAGCTTCTGGCCGACCAGCGGCAGCAGCGGCGCATTCGCGAAGTGGAACATCGCCGCGCACAGCGCGAAGATGACCAGCGGGCGGTTGCGCAATAACTCCCTCCACGAGGCTGCCTCGTCCGTTCGACAACGCGCACGCTCGCGCGCCTTGTCGTGATCGATGGCGCTCGCCGGAATGGTGAGGACCGCCGCAGCGGCCAACGCCGCAAAGATTGGCGTCGACAGGAAAACCGCGGCCGGCGAGGACGCCCAACCAACCGCCGCGGCGACGAGCGCCACCGCGATGTTGCCGGCGTGGTCGAAAGCGGAATTGCGACCCATACGCCGCGCCAAAAGTCGACGCGGGAAAAGCCCGAGCGTAAGCGCGGCGATGGCCGGTCCGAAGAGATCTCCGACGACGGACATGGTCGTCGAGGCGAGCAGCAAAGGCCAAAAGGTCGGGACTAGCGCGATCGCGGCGCCGCATAGCGCCAGTACGGCCAACGCGGCGACGACAAGGCCGCGTTTGGCCCGCGTCTCGTCGATCAATGCCCCGGCGGGGGCGTTGAAGAGAAGGCCGACGAGGCCGCTCGTTGTGGTGACCACGCCGACCGCCGATTGGCTCCAGCCCTGGTTCGCGACGAGGAAGACATTGAGATAGGGCCCGACGGCGCCGCGCACGTCGGCGATGAGGAAGTTCAATGCGTCGAGCGAGCGCGAATCGAAACGGAGCGCTCTCGCGGCGCTCGATTTCATCCGGAAATCCAAATCAACGCGATCAGCGCGGCGCCCAGCGAAGCCGGCATCACGAACGCGCCAAGTCTCAAGAACCGCCAGGCGCTAAAGCTCTCGCCCTCGCGTCGCAAGGCGACGAGCCAAAGGATCGTGGCGAGGGAGCCGGCGATCGAAAGGTTGGGGCCGAGATCGACGCCGATCAACGATGCGCCGACAAGCGAATGCGGCAGACCGTCGCCGGCGACGGTCGAGCCGACGATCAGCGCAACCGGCAGATTGTTCATCAGGTTGCAGGCAAGCGCGACCAGCGAGCCGGCGCCCGCCGATGCAAGAGGAATGGACTTGGCGGAGAATTGCTCGACCCCGCGGGCGAGGAGCGCAATCGCGCCGGTTTGCTGGAGCGCCTCGACCAGCACGAAAAGCCCGGCGACCAGCGGCAACACGCTCCAGGATACGCCCTTGACGATCGGCCACGGCGAACGACGCGCGCCGACCAGAATCAATGCGGCAGTGATCGCGCCGGCGAGAAATGTGGGAAGGCCGAGCCGCCAGCCGATCGCCGACGCGCCGATCAGGGCAAGCCCGGTCGCCGCAATTCCGATCCCCGCCAGACGACCGCCAAACGTCAGGGCGGTCGTCTCCGGCGCGGCGTCGAGCACGCCTTTGAGTTGATCGCGCAGGACGAAACGCAGCACGAAGTAGGTCGTGACAATCGACGCGAGGGATGGCGGAGCAAAGCGCGCCAGCCAGATCGGCAGCGGCGGCATCGCAGCGCCGAAGACCACCAGATTGGCCGGATTCGAAATCGGTAGGACGAAGCTCGCGGCATTGGCGATGAAGGCGCAGATCAGAAGGTACGGCGCTGGCTCGGCGCCGGCGGCGCGGGCGGCGGCGTAAACGGCCGGGGTCAGCACGACTGCGGTCGCATCGTTGGAGAGGAAGGTCGTGACGATGGTTCCGACGCCATAGATCAAGGCGAAGAGGCGCCGCGGCGAGCCCCGCGCATGAGCGACGGCTTGCCTCGCCAGCCAATCGAACAGGCTCTCCTGGCGAGCAAGCTCGGCAAGAACCATCATGCCGATGAGGAAGAGATAAACGTCCGCTCCCTTGGCGATTCCTTCAAGCGCCGAGCCGACTGGGACGAGACCGAAGGCGACGAGCAGGATGGCGCCGGCGACGGCCCAGATCGCCTCCGGCAAATTCCACGGCCGCGCAATCACTGCGGCCGTCGTAAAGACAGCGATGCCCCAGGCGGCGGTCTCGGAGGACATGTCCCTTCCGGATGCGGGTTTGAAAGCCAGCGCGCTGTTGCGCTTGCCGCCGCCAAGGGGCAATTCCCGCGCCAACCTCGGAAGGATTGATTTTCCTCGCCTATTTCTCGGCGAGGCGGGATTTATCGTCCGGTTTCCTGACGCTATCTGTCCGCTCAGGCGACGTGTTCAGCCCGTAGCGCTTGATCTTCGCATAGAGAAGCTGGCGATGGATTGCCAGTTCCCTGGCGGCTGCGGCGCGGTTGCCGCCGCTGCGCTCAAGCGCGCGCCTGATCAACATTTTCTCCAGGCGTTCGATCGCCGAGGCGAGATTCTCGTCGGGCCATTCCGCGATTGCGGCGTCGAGAGGCCGAGCGCTGGCGATGAAATCGAGATCGCCGGCGCCGACGACTTCGCCGCGCACGAGCGCTGCAGCGCGCTCCATCGCGTTCTTCAGCTCGCGCACGTTTCCAGGCCAGCAATGGGTGAGAAGCCGCGCGACCGCTTCGGCCGACAGCCGCTTGCCCGAAGCGCGAGCAAGAAAATGCTCAGCCAAGGGAACGATGTCGGCAAAGCGCTCGCGCAGCGCCGGCAGGTGGATAGGCACGACGTGCAGCCGATAATAAAGGTCCTCGCGAAAGCTTCGTTCGCGAACACGTCGCTCCAAGTCGCGATGGGTCGTGGCGATGACGCGGACGTCGACCGGGGTCGGCGCGCCGCCGACCGGCGTCACAACGCGCTCCTGCAGCGCGCGAAGTATCTTCGCCTGCGTCGCGACGTCCATATCGCCGATCTCATCGAGAAGCAGGGTTCCGCCTTCGGCTTCGCGAAACGCGCCCCGGCGGTCGTTCGCCGCGCCAGTGAAAGCGCCGCGCACGTGTCCGAAGAGTTCGCTTTCCATGAGGTCGCTGGGTATGGCGGCGCAATTGACCGCGACGAAGGGCTTTGAGCGACGCAGCCCGTGCTCGTGGATGGCCCGCGCGACGAGCTCCTTGCCGGTTCCCGTCTCGCCGGTGATCAGCACGGTCGAATCGCTGTCCGCAATCATCCCGATCGTCTTCTGAACGGACCGAATTGCCTCCGCGGCGCCGATCAGCCCGATTTCTTCGGACTCGGCCGGCGCGGCGCGCGCTTCCCTCGGGGCGCCGATCATCGCGTCAAGCGCACTCTTCAACGCAGCGCGGCCAATGGGTTTTATCAAATGATCGAAAGCGCCAAGCCGCATGGCCTCGATCGTATTCTCGGCTGTCGCATGGGCTGTCAGCACCGTCACCGGCGGGGCGGATCGCAACACGCGAATGCGACGCAAAACCTCCAGGCCGTCCATGCCGGGCATGCGCAGGTCAAGGAGAATCGCATCGACAGGGCTGCCGGCCAGCGACGCCAGCGCATCGGGTCCGGACCGAGCGAGGCAAGCCTCGTAGCCGAGATCACGCGCCGCCTCGCTGAGCGCGTCGCGCATGGCTTCGTCGTCGTCGACGATCAGGACTATGGGCATGGCAGGACAATCTCGAAGGTTGTTCCGGTTTGCGACGCTGCGATGCGCGCCTCGCCGCCATGCGCCGCCGCGACTTCACGCACCAGCGAAAGACCGAGTCCGACGCCGTCAGGGCGGCCCGTAACGAAGGGCTCGAACAGGTGCTCGCGCACGCTTTCTGCCGGTCCCGGCCCGTCGTCGTGCACGGACAGGGTGAGGGCGCCTTCACCGTGCAAGGCCGCCAGAAGGACGGTCGAGCCCGGAGGCGCCGCCTGGACCGCGTTCAACACCAGATTGTCGAGCGCGCTGCGCACCTGGTCCGGATCGAAGCTCCCTTCCTCAGCGTCCGCCCGGCAAAGAAGCGAAAGCCTCTTCGCGGTCGCAATTTCCGAGTGGCCGGCGATGCAGGCTTGGAGAAACGGCGCAAGCCGCACCGGAACGCGCTGGGACTTCTCGCGCGCGGTGACGCTGAGCAGGCGGCCCAACAGGGCGTCGAGCCTGTCGACCTGCCCGAGAATCGCCGAGAGGGCCTGGTCCTTGCGTTGCGCATCGCCGACGATTGCGTTCTCCGCCTTAAGGCGCATGGCGGCGATCGGATTGCGGATTTCGTGGGCGAGACCGGCGGCGACGCGGCCTATCGCCGCCAGCCGCTCGCCGGCGGCAAGGTCCCGCGCGAGCCGATCTGCGGTGCGCCGGGCTTGCGCGAGGCGTTGTCCTGTCTGGTTGAGAGCGGTGACAATCCGATCCAGCTCGCGTTCGCCGGTCGTCGGCAAGGCTGGCAGCTCAGAGACATCGTGCTGCTGCAAGGCCGCCTCGATGCGCCCGACATGCCTCGACCACGACATGGTCAAACGGGTGAGCAGAGTCGCCGCAATCAGCACCGAAGCCATCAGCACCGCGAGCCCCGCCATCAGAAGCCGGTAGCTGTCGCCGGCGAAAGTGAAGACGCGCGTCATCGTCCAGGCGGTGAGGCCCGCTTCGGCGCCTTGCAGGGGACAGGCGGCGATTAGCAGGATCTGTGAGGAGCCATCGAAGCGGCCCGACACCGCCCGATCGCCGGCCAAGGCCGCGCGATTGACGGTCTCGATGCGAGGCAGCTCGGCCTGGGGCAGGTCCGTCTTCGGTCCCGCGCCTTGGTAGGTGGGAAACGCATAGGCTAGCGATCGCGCGCCATCTCGCCAGACGCCTCCTTCTACGCCGGCCCGGTCGCGCAGGGCCCTCTCCACGATCTGCGTCAGCGTATAGCCCAATCCGGCGCCCCCGCCCTCGGTCGACGGCGCTTCGCCGGAGGATCGATAGGCGGCTTGGATCGCCTCGCAGGCGCGGCCGATCTCCGCCTGCGCCTGGCCAACCTGCGCGCTCGCCGACTGCCGGAACAGCGCAAACATCAGCGCGCCGGCCGAAACGGCGGCGGCGACCAGCAGAAACAAGAGAACGATCAAGCGTCCCCTTAGAGATCGGAGCATCGGCCCTTCGCGAATCTGCTCGCTCGGCGAGCGCTTCAGCAATTCCGATCATACTCCGGGCCGGGTTCACGAGCGATGCGTCGCGCTCATCCGGCGACCCTCGCCGCGGGAACCGCGGCGTCGATCTCTCGGCAGTCGTTTTTTAGCCTGAGAGGCCCTCTCGACGGCGTACCGGCGAAGCTCAGGCGCTAGGCTCGCCATTGACAGACCTCCTCCGGCAGGAGACCTGCGGCCAGGAGACCTTGAGAGATTGATTTTCAGAACTCGGCGTCGCCAGTCGGCTGTACTCTTCACCCGGCGCTTCGCGGGCTCCAGCTCAGCGGGATCCAGCTGTCTTTCGGCAGCCGTCGAGAAAGAGCCGCACTGCCGATTGCAGCCGCCTCTCTTCGACTTCGGGCGCATCGCGATGACCGAGCAGCGCCAGTCTTTGCGGAACGCCGATGACGAGCATGGCGAAATGCTGGGCGGCCAGTTGCGGATCGTCGAGCTTGAGCGCGCCGCGCGCTTCGTAGTCCGAGAGGAAATGAGCGATCCCCCCGAGGCCGCGTTGCGGAAAATTCTCCGCAAAGAGCTTCGCGTAGTCGCGCATGCGCGGCGCCTCGGCAAGGAACAGCCTGACGATCGCCAGCGCATCCTCGCGCAGCGCGACGCCCAGGATTTGACGCCCAAGCGTCAACAGCCCCTCTTCGACATCGTCCGGCGGCGCCCCGAGCGCCCCGAGCGCGCCGATCTGCTCGTCGCGGAATTGCGCGACGGCCGCCATGAACAAGGCCGCCTTGTCGGGATAGCGGGCATAAAGAAAACGCTTGGCGACGCCCGATTGGCGGGAGACCTCGTCGATCGAGGTCCCCTCCCAGCCGCGCTCCAGCAAAAGGCGTTTGGTCGTCTCCAGGAGTTCGCGGTGACGCCGCTCCGCCTCCTTGCGCGTCGGGCGCCCGCCCGGGCCGCGGCGGAACGCGCCGCCTTCGAGTGAATTTTGCCCCAGAGACATTCCGGCTCTTGTCGACCTCGTCGGCGAGTGATAATGTAACTATATCGTTTCGTTGCAATTGGTCAAGCCCATGAATAGGGGCCTCTTCGCAGTCGCCGTCATCGCGGCAGCCCTTGCCGGCTGGTGGCTGTTTTTGCGTCACGAGCCGGCCAAATCCGTCGAATGGCAGGGCTACGCGGACGCCGACTTCGTCAAGGTCGGGCCGACCCAGCAGGGACTGGTGACGGCAATTCATGTGGAGCGCGGGCAATCCGTTGCGAAGGGCGCCCCGCTCTTCGACCAGGACGAAACGAGCGACAAGGCCGCGGTCGAGCAGGCCGCCAAACTGCTCGCCCAAGCCGAAGGCCAGCTCGCCAATCTCCAAAGCGGCGGCAAGCCGACCGAAATCGCTCAGGCCGAGGCCAATCTCGCCGACGCCGAGGCGGCGCGCGATAAGATCCGGGCCGACCTTGCCCGTAATCAGACCTTGCTGAAGACAGGCGCCGCTTCCGCCCAGCTCGTCGACCAGGAGGTCGCGGACGCGCGTTCGGCCGACGCCAAAGTCGCCGTCCAACAGGCGGCGCTCGCGCAGCTGCGCGCGCCTATGGGTCGGCCCGAGGAGATCAAGGCGCAGGAGGCGGCGGTCGAGGCCGCTGAGGCCGCCCTCGGCATGGCCCGTTGGCGGCTCGATCAGCGCCACGTCGTCTCGCCGGTCGAAGGCGTCGTCGCCGACACGCTCGCTGAACCAGGCGAGACGCTGGCGGCGGGCGCGCCTGTCGTCTCGTTGCTGCCGCCGGGGAACATCTACGTACGCTTCTTCGTGCCCGAGCCGGACCTCGCCAAAGTGCATGAGAGCGATAGGGTCGCGCTCCTCTGCGATTCGTGCCCGGCCGACTTGACGGGCTCGATTTCCTATATCGCGCCGCAAGCCGAATACACGCCGCCGG
>Ga0187783_10003258_pt1 | contig 11982 bp, 11 predicted proteins | sample 1015_SJ02_MP02_2_FD_132471 | JGI IMG/M metagenome (GOLD analysis project Ga0187783, IMG submission 132471) | Tropical peat soil microbial communities from peatlands in Department of Meta, Colombia - 1015_SJ02_MP02_20_MG | ecosystem: Environmental > Terrestrial > Soil > Wetlands > Peat | place... | reverse complement strand
CGAACTGCCCCTTTTCGGTCTCGACGACGACGGCCGAGCGAGACCAGTCGATTAGGCGCACGACGTGCTCGAGGCGCACGTCCAAGTTCTGCCCCAGGCGTCGCGGAAGCTGATCGTTCCCGCCGGCCATCTGCAGGTACCGCTCCGGCCCAAGATGCAGGCGGCTGGCATCGACGAAGCGCAGCGGAACCGAAGGCTGGATCTCAATGATCGCGTCGAGGAGTGCAATTGTTTGGGCGGAGAGGCGGCAGCGTCGTACCCACGCCGCAGCCGACTCGAACGGCTCGGCCGGATGTGCGGAATGGGCTTTCGCCAACTCACCGAAGCAGGCACCGACCTCCTCCGAATCGAGGAGACGACCCCCGAACTTGGCACGGGGGAGTTCAGCTCCGACTGTCTTGATGGATGTAAGCTCGATCCCGAACTCACGGCAGAGGTCGAGGATCGTGTCCTGCCCCTCGTACAGGATCATCGCGCCGACGTCCGCGTGCTGTCCCTCGGCGAACGGTTCCCGCAAGGTCAGGACGCGACCGCCGACCCGCGACCGCGCTTCGAGAATGGTAACCTCATGGCCGGCGCCCTGGATTCGGTTGCCGGCTATGAGACCTGAAAGCCCAGCTCCGACAACGAGAGCTTTCATGGGACCCGTCCTCTCCCTGCGGCAGTGAGGCCTTCGTCGAAAGGCGCGGGCGCAAGCGCGACCCTCGACCTGGCGCGAGCGGCGGCCGGATCGGGCACTTTCATGGCGGCTATTTGCTGCCCAATGTCGGCCGCGCCGGTGCGCGGCCGAGAGTTTTTGTCCTAGTCGTCCTTATTCGTAGTTCTTCTTGCACACCGGCACGTCGCGGGCAGGTAAGCCGACCTTGTCGAAGGCCGCCTTGGAGAGGCCGAGTCTCTGGTCAACGTTCGGCACAACCTTGACCACTTTATTGACCAGACCGCCATTCGGCTCCTTGATGACTTCGGTGACAAAGCTCGCCCCTATCGCCTGGCGATTTTCGTCGAGCTTCATCTGTCCATTAGGCGCGTCGAGAATGAGAGAGGCCAGCGTCTCACGGAATTTTTTCTGGCCATCGCCAAGGTCGCCATTGACCTTGTCGAGTGCTTGAAGCGTGGCTTCGGTCTCGTCGTAATAATTGACCGCGCACAGCGAAGGACCGGCGAAGCGAGTCTTGAAATAACCTTCGTTCGGCGCCTGCTGGTAGGCTTTTACAAACGCCTGCCATTTCGGGTCATCCCAGGTGTCGGCGAAGGGCCCTGCGGCGTTAACGCCGATCAGCGCCTCTTTGGCCTTACCCTTCGACGACAAGATTGATTGATCGACCATGATCGATCCGCCAACGAGCTTGGCGTTACCGCCGGCCTGCTGGTACTGGTTGAGGAAGTTCAACGCGTCCGCGCCGCCCAGGCCGAGATAAATCGCGTCAACATCCGCGGACAGAATCTGCGGAATGAAGGAGGAGAAGTCCTTCGTGCCGAGCGGCACCCAGATTCGCTTGGCGATCTCTCCGCCGGCCGGGCAATAATTGAGCGCAAGACCGAACACCTGCGTATAGATGAACGAGTAGTCCTCGCCGATTGTCGCGATCTTCTTGTAGTGTTTGACGTTGTAGATGTAGTCGCCGAGCCCCATGTGCATTTGGGCGCCGTCGATGTTGAAGCGGAAGAAATTCGGCGCCGGATTGACATAGGTGGTCTCGAGCGCACCCGAGCAGCCATTGATGAATGTGACTTGCGGTTGGGTCTTCGCGTAATCGTGCAAGGCAATGCCTTCGGACCCGGAGAGCGGGGCGATCAGGAGATCGACCTTGTCCTGCTCGACAAGCTTCTTGGCGGCGCGCAATGCGGAATCCGGGCTCGCATCCGATGAGCCCCTGATGATTTCAAGCTCCTTGCCGCCGGCTTTGTTGTGATGCTGCATCAGCGAGAGCTCGAAGCCGCGCATGCCGTCCTCGCCGAGCGCGGTGTATGTCCCTTCGAGCGTCGAAAAGACTCCGATCTTGATCTTGTCGGCCGCGTGGGCCGAGCAAATGCCGACGGCCGCGCTCAACGCCACCGCGGCTGTTAGTCCGATACCCTTATGCATTGGGTTTCCTCCCTCTCGTATGCTTGCGCCATTAGAATAGCCGTTTTTTCGGTCGAATACGCGTCCGCGGCGTATCAAATCAAATAATGATTTGTGATCTCCTCGATCATTAGGGGTTATCGCCGGCGGCCGCCGTGCCATCGCTGAACCTGTGGTTGCGTCGCGGACTACGCGTTGGATCATGACCGCCTTGGCACTCACGCCTGCGCACCGAGCACGGCCTCGCGGAAACGCATCTTGAGGTACGGACCGTCCCAGGACGGCACCACTAGCGGGTCCTTAGTCGCTGAAACCTTGAGAACCACCAGCACCGGTCCGATGGCTTTGCCCAGCAGTGGCAGCGCGCCCACGAGCTCCCCCATATCCCGCACGACCGTGGTTTCGCGGAAACCGGAGTGAAGTGCGATACCGGCGAGGTCCACCCCCGCGCTGGTATGGCTGCGTTGCATGCCGGTTTCGCCGTAATGCTCGTTGTCGATGACCGCAACCGCGAGGTTTTCCGGCTTTTTCACCCCGACGGTCGCCAGCGCGCCGAGACCCATCAGCAGTTCGCCGTCACCTGTCACTACCAGCACGCGGCGGCGCGGCTGCGCCATTGCCAGCCCGAGACCGACGGTAAGCGCACTGCCCATCGCGCCCCAGAGATAGAAGTTGTTCGGGTGGTCGCCTGCGGCTGCACAGTCATAGGTCGGCGAACCAAGACCGGTCACGACCAGACTATCGCCGCGTTCGGCCAATATGCATGCGACGGCGGCCCGGCGCGAAAGCTTGTCTTTATTTCCCATCGTTCTAGTCCTTGAAAAGCTTGGTTCCGATCATGCGCTGGGAAAGCAGCACTGCGGCTGTGAGGCCGCCATTGAAGGCGATGCGGGTTGCCGCTTCTACAGCCGAGGCGGCCAGATCAGGCTCTTCCACTTCATAGACGATGGCACTGGCCAGCCGCAGATTTTCGCCAGTAATCCGTCCCATCGGCACCTGCCAGGGATTCATCTCGCCCCACTGTCCACGCATCGTGACGAGCATGACGAGCGGAAATGCACAGACCTTGGCGAGCGAAAGCGTGTTGATGCAATTGCCGACACCGCTGCTCTGCATCAGCAGCACGCCGCGCTGGCCGCCGAGCCAGGCTCCGGCAAGAATGCCGATGCCCTCTTCCTCAGTCGTGAGCACCGTTGCGTTCATTTTTGACTGACAAAGTTCGATCAAGCGCGCGTGCCCGGCGTCGGGAACGTAGACCACCTGCCTGACATCGGCTTCGCACAGTTTCTGAAAGATCTGGTCCGGCCATGCCAGCGCACTATTCCCGCGGACGTCGGTTCTCGCGTTGTCGAGTGTTTGTGTCGTCATTTCCACATCCCCGCTCTCAGGCGCCGGAAAATTTTGGTTTGCGCTTTTCGCTGAAGGCGGCGATGCCCTCCTTGTAATCCTGCGTTGGGCGCAGTTTCTCGTAAGCGTGACCTTCGATCTCAAAGCCCGCACCGAGGCCGGAATCATAAGCGGTGTTGATCACCCTTTTGGCCGTCTTCAGCGCCAGCGCCGACATCCCGGTCAGCGTTGCGATCATCTCGTCGAGGACCTTGTTCAGGCCCGCGGCATCGTCGGCGACGCGCGTAACCAGGCCCCAGCTCAACGCTTCTGTTGCGGTAATGCGCCGGCCCAGCAGCATCATGTCGGCCGCGCGGGTCAGCCCGGCGATGCGGGCGACACGCTGGCTGCCGCCGCTGCCGGGAATCTGTCCCAGCGTTACTTCCGGCAGCGCCAGCAGAGTGTCCTTGGTCGCAATGCGGATATCGCAGGCCATGGCCAGTTCGAAACCCACTCCCATGGCGTATTTTTCCATCACGCAGATCACCGGCTTCGGGCAGCGTTGCGGCGCCGAAATGTTCCAGGCGAGGTCGGACATGCCGTCCAGCTCGATGTCCGGAAAGGATTTCACGTCGCCGCCCGAGGTGTAGATTCCGTTTTTGCCGCGGATGACGACGACGCGCACGTCCTCATCTTGGCCGAAAGCCTCGATGATCGCATTGATTTGGCTTCGCCCCCGGTATGAAACGATATTCAACGGCGGCCGATCCAGCCAGAGCGTGCCGACCCGGCGCGCCGCATCGACATCGTAGTGCAGGCCGTCGAGATCCTTGAAGACTGACGCTCGTTGCGCCGCATAATCTTTGCTCATGGTGTTCGACCTTCTGTTTATCTGTGATGGGCGTTAGGTGTTTTCTATTTTCTCGAATTCGCCGGCCCGCAGCTTCCGGCGCAGAAGCTTGCCGGACGCAGAGCGCGGGATGGATTTGACAAACACGTATTCCTTCGGCCTTTTAAACCGGGCGAGACCGCTATTGAGGCAGGCCTTTTCAAGCTCATCTGTCCCAAGCTCGGCGACGGCAGGCTCGACGAAGGCGACAACCTTGGCACCGAGACGCTCATCCGGCATGCCGACAACGGCACAGCCGGCGACCAGCTTGCTGCGGATTAGAGCGTCCTCGACTTCTTCCGGGTAAATGTTTTCGCCGCCACTGGCGATCATGTCGTCGACGCGTCCGACGATCCACAGGTCGCCATCCTCGTCGAACTTGCCGAGATCGCCGGTGCGATACCAGCCGGCGTGGATCGACTTTGCGTCTGCATCCGGACGCTTCCAATATGACTTGAACGCTTCCGGGCTGTTCATGCTGGCGACGATCTCCCCGGCAACGCCGGAAGGCAGATCAACTTCGATGTCGTCCTCGTGCGCCGGCGATACGACGCGCATGATCTGATTCATTCCGGCGCGCCCGGCGCAGCCGGGTTTGCGAGCGAGTCGATCGCAATAGCTGAACGTATAAATCTCGCTCGATCCGTAATAGTTCACGAACACCTGGGGTTTGAGGCGGTCATTCAGTTGCTCGATCAGAGCCGGCGCCATGCTCATCCCGGCGTAGCCCACGCGGGACAGTGAACTCAGGTCGTAGGCATCGAAATCAGGCTGCCGCAACAGATCGTAAAACATGGTCGGGACGAGGAATAACGTGCTCAGCCTTTCGGCTTGGATGAGGCCGAGAACCTGCTCCGGTTCATAGTGCGGCAAGCAAACGAACGTGCCTGTCAGAAGTGCCGAGCCGAGCAGGATACGCATGCCCATGGTGTGGAAGAGCGGCATGACGCCGAGACAGGAATCGTTCTGCCGATACTGGTTCTGCGCGATATGGGCGATTGATGCGGCAAGTTCGTTGCGGTGGCTTCGCGGTACGCCTTTCGGCCGGCCGGTCGTACCGGAAGTGTACAGCATCAGGCAGATCGAGGACTCGTCGGCGCCGCGGGGGCCGGCAATCGGCCGTACATCGAGAAGATCGGCAAACTTCCTGCCGTCGCCTTTGCCGTCGGCGGCGATGATGACGCGACGCGGGTCGAGATCGAGCGCGGCGGCGGCCCGTGCGGCGCCGTCACCCGAAGCGCCGTCGAAAGCGACGGCGGCGGCCTCGGCATCCTCAAAGCAGTATCTGATCTCGTCGGCGGAAGCGCGCCAGCTCACCGGCGTGAAGATCAGGCCAAGCATGTGACTCGCCCAATACAGCGTCGCCATCTCGTAACGGTTGCGCATCACGACAACGAGATGATCACCCCGGCGAAGCCCCATTTCTTCCAAGCCGCCGGCGACGGCTCTGATCTCGCTGTACCAGGCCGCGTAGGTGACGCGGCGCGCGCCTTCGACAAAGGCTGTGCACTGCCGCTGACGTTGGACCGATGCTGCAAAAGCGTGGCCGATGTCCATGGTCACGAATCTCTTCTGATTTCCGCTGCCGCTTCGAGAATGGCGGAAACGATCGCGGCGTAACCGGTGCAGCGGCAGATGTGGCCTGACAACATGTCGCGAACTTCGGCTTCCTTGGGCGACGGCGTCTCGCGCAGAAAATGCGCCACGGAGCAGAGGATGCCCGCGGTGCAAAAGCCGCATTGCAGCGCCTGGTGCTTGGCGAACGCGCGCTGCACCGGGTTCATTCCATCGGGATTGGCAAGACCTTCGACGGTTGTGATGTCCGCGCCCTCGACTTGCACGGCATATTGCGTGCAGCTGCGCACCGCGCAGCCATTCATCAGGATGGTGCATGCGCCGCAGACCCCATGCTCGCAGCCGACATGCACGCCGAAGGCCTGCAATTCGTGGCGGAGAAAATCGCTGAGCAGCATGCGCGGCTCTGCGAGACCGGAGCGCGATTGGCCGTTGAGATTGAGCGTAATCCGGACACGCTCGCCGGCCTTGTGGTGGACGCTCACGCCGCCGGTCTTTCGCGCTTGGTGGCGCGGCTGAGCGCGTCTTGAAAAACGCGCTCAGCCAGAACTTCGGTCAATGCCGCGCGGTACTCGGCGCTGGCGGCGCGATCGTCCATCGGAGTGATCCCGGCGGCGGCGAAAACCGGCAAGTCGTTGGCGACATCGGTCGCCGGCTTGCCGATGAAGCGCCTCACGTCGAGCGCAACCGGGCGGCTTTCGACGCCGCCGAGGCCGAAAGATAATGCTTGCAAGCATCCATCGGCGTCGACGCGCAGGCAACAGGCCGCGGCCACGATGGCAAAATCGCCGTGACGCTGGGCAATCTCGGCGAAGGCGCAGCCCGCGTCCGCCGGCGTGCGCGGCCATTCCAGCGCTACAATCATCTCGTCGGGCCGCCGCGCTGTCACAAGCGCACCGAGGAAGAATTCACCCGCGGGCACGCGTCGCTCACGCCGACGCGACCGCAGCACAACCGTCCCGCCGGACACAACGAGCGCAAGCGGAATCTCGGCGCTGGGATCGGCATGGGCGACGGAGCCTCCCAATGTACCGCGGTTCCGGGTCTGAAAATGGCCGACCCACGGCAGCGCCAACGCCAATAATGGCAGCTCCCGGGCGACGACGTCCGAGCGCAGCGCCTCGCTCTGCACGACGCAAGCGCCGGTGACGATCGTATTACCCGCAATGGCGATCGAACGCAGCGCTTCGATACGGGTAATGTCGACGACGGCGCGCGGGCGCACCAGTCGCATATTCAACATGGGACCGAGCGTCATGCCGCCGGCGAGCACGCCGGCCTCTTCCTTCATGTCATCGAGCAGCGCGACGGCTTCAGCAATGGTGTTCGGCCGGTGATAGTCGAAGGCGACGGGCTTCATGGCGTGCCTCCAAGGCCAAACAGCCGGCTAAGCCAGCCGCGTCCGCCTGCAGCCCGCGGAGCGATACGGCGCTCGAGCGCGTTGAAAAACTGGCCGATCAGATAGTCGGTGACCGTGCCAAGCATTCTTTGTCCGACGGCGGCGACCTTACCGCCCACATCGGCGTCGTAGTCGTAGTGCAGACGGGTACGGCTGCCGTCCAATTCGGCCGTCAGCGTGACTAACCCGGAACCGGTGCCGAAGCCGAGAGCGCCGCTGGCTTTGCCGACCAGACGCACCGAGCGCGGCTCGTCCTTGTCGTGCAGTTCGATGAGCGCGTCATACGTGCCACGGATGCCGGCAACTCCAATGACAATACGTGCCGAATACTTGTCCGGACCGGTTTGCTGCAGGTCACGGCACCCCGGCAGGATCGCTGCGAGTTCGTTCGGATCAATCAAGCGGCGCCAGACCTCGTCCACCGGCGCCGACAGCACGACGTCGCCGCTGCCGCGGAGCGCGCCTTTGCCGCCGAATCTTTGCTGGTGTCGCGCAGGCGGAGCGACGCTGATGTCCTTGCCGTTTGCCAGCGCCCACAACCGCTGGAGATTGACCGGCAGCACAATATCGTCGCGCTGCAGCGCATCCGCTACGGCATTGGCAATCGCCGCGGGCGTCAGCATGGAGCTGCCATCGCCCATGCCCTTGGCGCCGAACACATTCATCGGCGTCGGCGTTTCGACATGCCCGACTTCGACCGGCGGCAGCTCGGCCGCCGTCGGGCAAAGATAATCGGCGAAAGTGCCGGAGAGGAAATTGCCGCGTTCGTCATAGGCCAATTCCTCGAACAGCGCCGCGCCAAGCCCGTGTGCAAAGCCTCCGTGAATCTGGCCCTCGACAATCTTGGGATTCATCTGGCGGCCAACATCATGGACTGAGGCGTATTTCTCGAAATGAAGCGCACCGGTCTTGCGGTCGATTTCGATTGCCGCGAGGTCGACGACGAAGCCGAATGTTGCGGACGAAGCGACCCTATCGTCTCCGTCAATTGCGCCGAGCAGCGGCGGCGAGACGATGGCGGTCTCGACGATTCCAGGCGCCGTATCGTCGGGCATATGCGCACTATCCCAGTGCGCGCGTGCGGCCGCCTTGCGAAAAGGTAGGCCTCTGTTCGACTGATCGCGCACGCGCGCGTAGCCTTCGCAAAGCTCGATCTGTTCCGGCGCCGCGTCGAGCGCGGCCGCTGCCAGAAGTTTGACTTTCTGCGCGACCTGTTGCGCAGACTTGGCAATGGCGTCGACGACAATCGCCGCGAAACGGTTCGAATAATTTCCCGAAGCGAGCGACCACGCGCTGGTGCGCGTGTCCATTTCCGTCATGACATCGATGTCGGCCGGCGCAAGGCCGAGCTCATCCGCCACGATTTGTGCGGCCACCGTCTCGTGGCCCTGTCCGTTTGGTGTGCTGCACAGGCGCACCGTGACCTGGCCGCTCGGATCGACCGAGGTCACGGCGCTGGCGTTGGCGCCGGATTTGCGATCTCCGCGGCTGCGCTCCGCGGGCGTCTGTGCGAGCGAAACATAGGCCATGTTCGAGCCGGACGGTTCGACACCCGCCGCAAAGCCAATGCCGAATAATCGTCCGGCCTGCCGCGCTTCGTCACGCTTGCGCTTGAGGCCGGCATAGTCGGCGATGCGCTCGAGCTCCGACAAGGCGGCTTCGTAATCGCCGGCGTCGAACACGGCGCCGGCCGGAGCGCGATATGGAAACGCGTGTGCCGGAATGAAATTGCGCCGGCGTAGTTCCGCCGGGTCGATACCAAGCCCGCGAGCGGCCATCTCCATTATGCGCTCGAGCGCAAAATAGAATTGCGGTCCGCCATACCCGCGATTGAGCCCGACCGGCGTGCGATTGGTCACAACAAGTTCGTTGTCGATCGCAATATGCTGCACGTCGTAGCAACCGTTCGATGCGGCATGCATCCGGTAAAGCGAGGCTGGCTCCGGCGGGCGGATATAAGCGCCCATATTGGCGACGTTTGCGAACCGCAAGCCGATGAGCTTGCCGTCGCTGCGGAACGCCGCCGCAATTGAGCCGATGCGATCGCTCGAGGCAGAAGCGGCCGTGAGGTGTTCGGCGCGGTCTTCAATCCACTTGACCGGCACACCGGTCTTGCGGCTCACCGCAGCCAGCAGCACGATGTAGGACAGTACTGCCTGCTTGATCCCGAAACTGCCGCCGCTGTTCGGTGGCGTGATCAGGCGCAGCCGATTGCCCGGCACGCGCAGGGCCGCTGCCATCAGCGGCTGAATCACGAATGGTCCCTGGAAATTGGACCAAACGGTAAAGCGATCCGGCGCACGCTCGAAATTCGCAATAACGCCGAGAGTCTCTATTGGTGTCGAGGCGTAGCGCGGGTAGCTGTACGACAGATTGAAGATGCGGTCGGCTTCGGCGAAGGCCTTGTCCGGATTGCCGTAGCGGAAACTTCGGCGGTTGATGATGTTGGAGCCGGCCTTCTCGTGAAGCACAATGGCGTTCGCCGCGCTGGCGCTGGCGATGTCTGCGACGGCCGGCAAGACTTCGTATTCGACGTCGATGAGGTCGCAGGCGTCCTCGGCGAGGTAACGGCTGTCGGCGACGACGACGGCCACCGGTTCGCCGACGTAGCGTGCCCGGTCGATGGCGATCGGGTAATAGTTCACCGCCGATTTGACCACGCTCGGCACCGGACCGATCAGCGCAGCGACGTCCCTCCCCGTCACAACGTCGCGGACGCCGGGCAGTGCCAGTGCCCGCGATGTTTCGATACCCACAATACGTGCGTGGGCATGTGGCGAGCGCAGGATGGCGACGAAGCGGATGCCGGCGAGCGGAGAAAGATCGTCAATGAACCGTGCCTGCCCCGTAAGGAGCGCCTGATCTTCTTTGCGCGGAACCGGCGACCCGACCCATGCTTTTGATGAGACATCACTTGCTGTCAGCAAAGCCCTGTCCGCCACGCAGCATTTTCCGCCCTTACCATTTTTCGTGAGGCACCAGACTTATAGAGATCCGCCAGTCTTCACTGCTAATAATAATTGACGATAGGTAAAATCATTTTATGTTATCGTTTGCGGTGTGACGAGGGCATTTTCGGACGACCAATATGCTGGACTTGCGGCAAATCCAGTATTTTGTTTGCCTGCACGAGGAGCGCAGCGTAACGCGCGCCGCGCGCCAGCTCAACGTGGTGCAGCCTGCGTTGAGCATGCAAATCAATCGTCTGGAAAGGCGGCTCGGACTGACGCTGTTCGATCGTACCGCTCGCGGCATGATCCCGACCGCCGCCGGCGAAGCGATGTACCGGCTCTATGTGCCGATCTTGCTCGACCCTGAAAAACGCCAACCAGCGCGTCATGGAGTTGAGCGGCAAGGTGCTCGGCAAAATCGCCGTCGGCATCATACCGTCGATCACTAATTCCGTGCTGGCCGACGTGCTGCGGCGTTTCGGCAGCGATTATCCGAATGTCGGGATCAGGATCGACGAGGCCTACAGCGGCACATTGATCAATTGGGTCATGACCGGAGAACTCGATTTTGCGATCGTCAACAATGCGCGCCGCAAATCGGGCCTGGCCACGCTCGCACTGCTCGACGAACGGCTCGTGTTCGTCGAGCGCGCCAGTTCAAAGCATGAGTCCGGTCCCATTGCGTTCAAGCGCATCAAGGAATTTCCGCTCGTGCTTCCCTCGCGCCGGCACGGCATTCGCAGCATCGTCGATGAAGCCGCCGAGAAGGCCGGAGTGCACATCGTCCCGCAGATCGAGGTCGACGCCCTGGCGCCGACGTTGAAACTGGTCGCCGAAACCGAGTTGACGGCGGTATTGCCGGCCATCGTGGCGCAGAAGTCGATGAGCGGTCTCATGTTGCGCACGAGGCGGATTGTCGAGCCAATGCTCAAACGCCAGCTCGTTTGCGTCTATCACGCGCAACGTCCGTTATCGCGAGTCATGACCGCTTTTGTTGACGTTCTCGCCAAGGAACTCAAAGAAGCGATGGCGCCAGCGTCCGGCTAATAACGAGACCAAGCACGTTTTTGCACGGAGGAGAACAACATGCCGGTCATTGCAGGTTTCGGCAAACTGGCGTCGGTCACCGAGGAGCGGATTACCGACAAAATCCGGCGGCGCGTCGTATCCGGCAAGCAAGGGACAATGGTTTACTGGAAAATGAAGGCAGGTGCGCATGCCGCCGCGCACAAGCACCCCCATGAGCAGTTTGTGTGGATGATCAAAGGCACAATGGATTTCCGTATCGGCAACGAGAAACGAAAAATGCAATCGGGCGATGTCGCCGTGGTCGCCGGCGGGGTCGAGCATGAAGGCTATTTTCCGGAAGATACGGAGGTGATCGATTTCTTCGCGCCGGTGCGTGAGGACTTCCTCACCGGCGCGCCGCCGGCTTACATGACCGGGCGCTGAGCGGTGTCGTTCGCCGACGTCGTCCAGTTTCCGTACCAGCACACTGATGAGGGCGCGCCATGCTGCCGCGAATAAGAGTGAAGGGTGCCACCATTGTTTCAATGGATCCGAAGCTCGGCATCATCGAGTCCGGCGACATATTGATCGACAACGGCAAGATCGTCGCGGTCGGTCGCAACCTCGGCAGCTGGGCGGTAATGGAGATCGATGGCCGTGGCATGATCGCCATGCCCGGATTCATCAACGGCCACCTCCACCTCTGGCAGACGGCGCTGCGCGGCATCGCCGCCGATTGGACTCTCGACCATTATTTCGGTGTGCTAAT
>Ga0187783_10003257_pt1 | contig 11986 bp, 7 predicted proteins | sample 1015_SJ02_MP02_2_FD_132471 | JGI IMG/M metagenome (GOLD analysis project Ga0187783, IMG submission 132471) | Tropical peat soil microbial communities from peatlands in Department of Meta, Colombia - 1015_SJ02_MP02_20_MG | ecosystem: Environmental > Terrestrial > Soil > Wetlands > Peat | place... | reverse complement strand
ACCAATTTACAGACCTGGAACTCGCGATTGAACCCAGCGCCTGGAACACTTCCGGCGTGTCCTGAGATTCTGACGATTTCCGTCGAGGCCTGGCTCATGGTTCGCTCCTACGCCTTCTCGAGTTTCACCAGAAAGCCTTTGGATTCAGGGGTATGGGCATTAGGGTCGGATACGGCCGGCGTCAACAGGTTTGCCGGAGTAAGCGCATCTCTCCCTTCATCCTCAGCAATCCCGCGGAAACCTTGATGAATCGGCAGACCGATCTGATAGACCTTTTTTCCGTCGATCATCATGGGCTTTAATCGGCGCGTCACGAATGCCTTGGCAACATACGTTCCTCGCGCGCTGCTCACCTTGACCTTGTCCGCTCCACGAATTCCCTTTTCCTCCGCCAGTTCGACTGGAATTTCGACGAATGGCTCCGGAATCAACTGGACGTTCACGGGATTGTTTTTCGTCCAGTAGTGGTAATGCTCTGTCAACCGGTAGGTGGTGCAGACAATGTTGAATTCATCTGGTTGGCCGAACTTGTCGTAACGAGTCTTGAATTTCTTGACCAGAGGATTATTCGATTGGTCCGGATGTAGAGGGTTCTTGATAGGGCTTTCGACGGGTTCGTAATGCTCAGGGAAGGGTCCGTCTGCCAGCACTCCAATCGGAGCGAACAGCCGCCCGACACCTTCTGCATTCATGATGAACGGCCCCAAGTGATCCTTGGGATGAGAATCAAGCTTGAAATCCGGTACGTCACTGCCGGCCCAGGTTTGGAGCGCCTCATTCCACCATACCTGCTTCCGCTCGCCGTCCCACGGCTTCCCTTCCGGATCGCACGAGGCGCGGTTATAAAGGACGCGGCGGTTGGCCGGCCACGACCAAGACCAGTTGGGATAGACGCCCAGGCCCGAAGGGTCTTCTGTGCCGCGTCGTTGAACCTGCGCTCCTGCTTCGGTCCAGCTGCCAGAGTAGATCCAGTTCCCGCACATGGTTGTGCCGTCGTCTTTGAGCCAGGCGAACCCCGGCAGCTGCTGGCCCGTCTTGATCACTTGACCGGTCTTGTCGTCTTTTAGTTCCGCCAGTGCTTTTCCGTTAATCTCCATGGCCACCTGTGCCAGCGATGGGTGAGCTGCGTCGGCATACGCCCAGCTCAGATTCAAGATCGCATCGGGGAATTTGCCTCCCTGTTTTCTGTAAAGCTCCCGGACGCGCAGGAAAATCTGCGCCAGGATGTCTTGGTCGAGCCGAGCCAGGCCCGGGGGTGGAACCGCGGCATATTTCCAGGTGACCCAGCGCGCCGAGTTCGTCATGCTGCCGTCTTTTTCGGCAAAACCCGCGCAGGGTAGTCGGTACACGGTCGTATGGATTGTTTTCTGTTCGTCGGCCGTAATTCCCGGCGCTCTCCAGAATTCGCTCGTTTCGTCCGGGTAGATTTCCCCTACCACCAGCCAGTCAGCCTTTTTGAGCGCCTCGATGTTCTTGGTCGTATCCGGGCCGATCATCACCCCGTTCATCCCGAAGGCCATCAGGCCCTTGACTTTGCCGTTGTACATGTCCTCCCAAATGTGGGTCCACGAGTAGTCGCGGTCCACCTTGGGTAGGTAGTCAAACGCAAACCCATTTTGCTTTGTCGCTGCGTCACCGTAGAGCGCTTTCAGCAGCGACACGAAGAATTTCGGCGTATTCGAGTAGTAGTTCATCGAATCCCATTGTGCTGGCTTCGACGCCGTGGGCGTGATGCGCTTCAGAAATGCCTCCAAGTTTGCGTCCGTGGGAACAGGCGCCTTCAAGTATCCCGGCAGACTGTCATACAGGCCGGCCATGTCCGTGGCACCTTGAATATTCGAATGACCCCTCAGCGCATTGACGCCGCCGCCGGCTCTTCCCACGTTGCCCAACAGGAGCTGTATGATCGCTGCCGCGCGAATGATTTGCGTTCCGAAGGTGTGCTGTGTCCAACCAACGGCGTAAATGATGGTTGCAGCCTTTTTCATGTCACCGTCTCTGCGAACGGACGTGAATAAGTCGACAGCCCTAAGGAACTGCTCCTTGGGGATGCCCGTGATCCGTTCCACGGTTTCCGGCGTGTAGCGTGAGTATTGCTGTTTGAGTAGTTGGAAGACACAACGCGGATGCTCGAGAGTCAGGTCGTAGGCCACATTGGGCGGCAGTGCTGGCGGTGGCGCGGGTGTCGCTGGATGCGGTGTGACTCCGCCGGGGTCCGCTTTGCCCACAACCTCCCCGCCCTCTTGGTAGTTCCAGGTGGATTTATCGTAGGTCCCCGCGGCGGGATCAAATCCGGAATACAGGCCGTCGTCGGGCAACTTGAAACCTTCTTTGACGATAAAGGCGGCGTTCGTGTAGTTGATCAGATAGTCTTTGGCGATCCGGTTGTTTTCGAGCGCGTAGCGGATGAGCCCTCCGAGGAAGGCGATGTCGGTGCCCGCGCGGATTTGCAGGAACATGTCCGCCGTAGCCGATGTGCGCGTAAATCGGGGGTCGACGGAAATCAGCTTGGCGTTGCGGTTTCGCTTCGCTTCCATCGCCCACTTGAACCCACAGGGATGGTTCTCGGCGGGATTGCCACCCATGATCAACATCATGTCCGTATTCTTGATGTCGATCCAGCCGTTCGTCATGGCCCCGCGTCCAAATGTTGGTCCCAAACCTGAGACCGTGGGGCCGTGTCAAACGCGGGCTTGGTTTTCTAGATACACCAAGCCCAAACTCCTCATCGTCTTTACGACCAGGTAATTGAACTCATTGGTGTCGGTGCAGCCGCCGATGAAGGAGATGCCCTCACATCGGTTCACGGTGTGGCCATCGGCGTCCTTCTCGACAAACGTCGCGTCGCGCGTTTTCTTGGTCCACTGGGCAATTTCATCTAGCGCATCATTCCAGGAAATGTCTTGCCAGTCCGTCGCGCCGGGCCGCCGTACCTGCGGTTTGGTGAGACGCCGCGCGTTGAGCATATCCTGTTCGAGGGAGGATCCCTTCGGGCAAAGGGTCCCGCGGTTGGTGGGGTGATCGGGATCACCTTCCACATGGACCACCTGCGGCGTGACATTCTTCGCCCGATCGCCGAGCGTGTAGATGACGACGCCGCAACCAACAGCGCAATAGGGACACGTCGACCGCGTTTCGGTAGCGCGCGCGATCTTCAACTCTTTCAGTTGGGCGTAGGCCGGCTTCAGGTCGAAACCAAAGATAGTGGCGGCGACGCCGCCGACAGCCGCAATCTTGAAAAAATCTCTGCGACTCGTCTCCATTTCTTGGACCTCCCCGATGCCCACGCAGTCCGGGCAATCCCCCGGGCGCCAGGGCCTCCAGACACGTTGGCAGTTTGTTGAGCGGTGATGCGTTCTCGCTTCGGTAGGGACCCGCAATTCCCTCGCACGAGTAGGACTCCCACAGGGGCCACCAACCGCGAGCTTGGGGCGGGCCAATTATGTTAACGATTGGCAGAGTGTGTCAACGCATTTGTCTTCCGCAACAGCTGGGGCGTTGGTCAACCCAAACGGCTGCCCAGAAGTTCGACAGCGCGCGCTCGCGGGGACGTAATCCCCAGCCGCCGCTCAGCCATCTTCTTCTCCCTCCACCTACTGACCCGCTGCTTTCTCCAGGTGACCTCCGAACCCATAGCGCATCGCCGAGAGCACGCGATCCTGAAATTCCGCCTCTCCACGGGAGGCAAAACGCTGATACAGCGATGCAGAAAGCACCGGTGCCGGCACGGCTTCATCGATAGCGGCTTTGATCGTCCAGCGGCCCTCGCCCGAGTCCGAGACATGGCCCTCGAACTGTGCAAGCGCCGGGTCCTTTGCTAGGGCCGCGGCCGTCAGGTCCAACAGCCAGGGAGCGATGACGCTGCCTCGCCGCCACGCCTCGGCGATGTCGCGCAAATCGAGGTCGTATTGGTAATGCTCGGGATCACGCAGAGGTGTGGTTTCCGCGTCCACGTCATGTCGGGATTTGCCCACGTTCGCGCCGCGCAGTATGCCCAACCCCTCGGCGTATGCGGCCATGACGCCGTATTCGATCCCGTTGTGGACCATTTTCACGAAATGCCCGGCGCCATTCGGGCCGCAATGTAGATACCCCTGCTCGGCCGTCCCGCCAATCGATTCGCGGCCGGGCGTGCGGGGCACATCGCCACGGCCCGGCGCGAGGGTCGAAAAGATTGGGTCGAGGTGCCTGACCACCTCTTTTTCGCCGCCGATCATCAGGCAATAGCCGCGTTCCAGGCCCCAGACGCCGCCGCTCGTTCCGACGTCGACGTAGTGAATCTGCCTTGGCGTGAGTTGCTTGGCGCGACGAATGTCGTCGATGTAATAGGAATTGCCTCCGTCGATCAGGATGTCGCCAGCTTCGAGAAGGGGCAGAAGCTCGGCGATGCTTTGATCCACGACAGCTGCCGGGACCATAAGCCAGATCGCGCGGGGCTTGCTGAGCTGCTTCACGAGGCTCGCGAGCGAATCCGCGCCGGCCGCTTTTTCCTGCACCAAATCTTGTACTGCCTTAGGCGATCGATCGAAGACGACCGACTGGTGCCCCTTTTTCAAGAGGCGCCGCACCATGTTCGCTCCCATCCTTCCCAGACCAACCATTCCGAGCTGCATAGGTCACTCCTTGATGAGATTATGTTCCAAATCGGATTGTTTCTCTGCACCTTCTCCACATCCTACGCCTCAGTTCTACCCATCACACTTCATGACGCCGTTTTCATTCTCCGGTAGCGCCGGATCAAATGGTTCGTGGAACTGTCGTGTCCGAGCGCGGGCTCTGACGGACCTTCCAGTTCGGGGACAATGCGCTGTGCCAGCACCTTGCCAAGCTCCACGCCCCATTGGTCGAACGAATTGATCTGCCAGATCGCGCCCTGTGTAAACACCAGGTGTTCGTACAGTGCCACCAGCTGGCCGAGAGTTCCCGGCGTGAGCCGGTCGGCAAGAATCGTGTTCGATGGACGGTTTCCCTCAAACACGCGGTGGGGCACCAGCCAGTCCAGCGTTCCTTCGGCTCGAACTTGCTCGGGCGATTTTCCGAAGGCCAGTGCCTCGGTCTGGGCAAAGACGTTTGCCAAAAGTAAATCATGGTGGCGGCCGAGCGGATTGAGAGGCCGCGCAAAGGCGATGAAGTCACAGGGAATGAGTCTGGTTCCCTGATGGATCAACTGATAGAAGGAGTGCTGGCCATTCGTACCCGGCTCGCCCCAATAAATCGGACCAGTCGAATAGGTGACCGCGGTTCCATCGACGGTGACGTGTTTCCCGTTGCTCTCCATGGTCAACTGCTGCAGGTAAGCGGGGAATCGCTTCAAATACTGTTCATAAGGCAGCACCGCCACCGTTTGGGCACCGAAGAAATCGTTGTACCAAACACCCAACACGCCCAGGAGAACGGGCAGGTTCTGGTCAAACGGCGCCGTACGGAAGTGCTCGTCGATTTGGTGGAAGCCGTCCAACATGGCCCGGAAGTTTTCCGGGCCGATGGCGATCATCGTCGAAAGACCGATGGCCGAATCCATCGAGTAGCGCCCGCCAACCCAGTCCCAGAAACCGAACATGTTGGCCGTGTCGATGCCGAACTTCGCCACCTCCGTCGCGTTTGTCGATACCGCGACGAAGTGCTTGGCCACTGATTTCTGCTCACCACCGAGCCCCGCCATCGACCAGGCACGAGCCGAGTGAGCGTTGGTCATCGTTTCGAGCGTCGTGAAAGTCTTCGAGGAAACGATGAAGAGCGTCTCGGATGGGTCAAGCCCGCTCGTGGCCTCCACGAAATCAGTGCTGTCCACGTTGGAAATAAACCGGAACGTCATGCTGCGATCGCTGTAATGCTTTAGCGCCTCGTAAGCCATCACGGGCCCGAGATCGGAGCCGCCGATACCGATGTTGATAACATTCCGAATGCGTTTGCCTGTGTGCCCTTTCCAATCACCGGTGCGGACCCGATTGGAGAATTCGGCCATTTTATCGAGGACAGCATGGACCTGGGGTACTACATTCTCTCCGTTCACCACGATCGACGCCCCTTTCGGGGCCCGCAGCGCCACGTGCAGGACCGAGCGCCTCTCCGTGAAATTGATGGCGTCACCGCGAAACATAGCATCGATCTGCGATCGCAGGCCCGATTCCTCCACCAGCTCGATCAGGAGCTTGAGGGTTTCCTCGGTGACGCGATTCTTCGAGTAGTCCAAGAACAACCCCGCAGCCTCAGCCGTCATCCGCTCACCGCGCTGAGGGTCCTCCGCAAAGAGTTCTCGTAAATGCACATCGTGAATTTTCTGATAGTGGTTTTGGAGTGCCTTCCACGCTTTGCGCTCAGTCAGCGGTTCGCGGGCGGGCGTTGGGGCATTCGATGTTGCGCGTGTTGCCATGTTCCTGCTCCTTTCCTCTTACTGTGCTGCCACCTGCTGGAGCGCAGCGCTCTTGGAAGTGATGACCGCCATGAGCTCGTTCCACGACCCCACGAAGGATTTTGCACCTTCTTCCTGAAGCTGGGCAGCTAAGCGATCGATATCGATGCCGGCTTTTTGAAACTGCGCCAAAGCCTCCTCGCAGTCGCCACCGTGGACAGGCAGGATCGAGCCGATTTCACCATGATCCGCAAGGGCTTGCAAGGTTGCTTCCGGCATGGTGTTAACGGTGAGTGGCGCGGCAAGCGCCTTGATATAGAGGACGTCCGATGCCTTGGGGTCCTTGGTTCCGGTGCTGGCAAAAAGTAGCCGCTGGGGACACGCACCGGCATGGAAAATGCGCTGCCAGCGTGGAGAATCCAGAAGGGTCCGGTACGCCCGATAGGTGCGCTTGGCGATTGCGATACCGAGCTGGTCGCGCAACGAGTCGGGCACCTTCCCCATCACAGCCACGTCCCAGCGGCTGACAAAGAGCGAAGCGACCGAGGCGACACCGGGTTTGCGTCCCGCGTCGAGGCGCCGTTCAATGCCACGCAGGAATGCCTCGGCCGCCGCCAAATACTGCTCGCGGGAGAACAGCAGGGTGACGTTGACGGGGATTCCGGCGTAGATCGCCTCTTCGATGGCCGGCAAGCCTTCCTGGGTTCCGGGGATCTTGATGAATACGTTCGGCTGGCCAGCGCGCATGTGCAAATCCCTGGCTGCGGCCAGGGTGCTGGATGTGTCATGAGCCAGCAAAGGCGAAACTTCGATCGACACCCACCCGTCCACGCCATAGGTCTGGTCGTAAATGGGTCGGAACAAAGCAGCCGCCCGGGTGATGTCTTCCAGCGCCAGGTCGAAAAACAGCGTCTCGCTCGATGGGGCCGCCCTCATTTTCGCACGGATGGCCGTGTCATAGGCGCCGCTGCTCTTAATCGCTTGGTCAAAGATCGTTGGATTCGATGTAAGTCCGGTCACGGATAGCTCCTCGATGTAGCGTTTGAGCGTGCCGCTATCGAGGAGCGTACGCGTAATGTTGTCGAGCCAGATGCTCTGACCCAAATTGTGCAGCAGTTCTGTCGCCTTCATCCTGTCACCTCCCTCGGGTTGCTGGACACGACCTCCAAGGCTTTTCGGGGAGTGATCGAGCCTTTCGACCTCTTCGCGGTTTTCGTCAGATCGCGCATCCATGCAAAGGCCGCGTCGGACAGCATCTCTTGTGTCGAGCGCCATCGCCAATTGCCGTCGGCGCGGCCGGGCACGTTCATGCGAGCTTCCCGGCCCAAGTTCAGGATGTCCTGTAAAGGAGCCATCGCCAGGGCCGCCTCGGAGCACCAAGCCAATTCTATCAACGCCGCGGCTAGATCGCGGCTCTGCGCTCCTTGCCTTCCCAGGTATTTCCAGACTCTGTTTTGTTGCTCGGCCGGCAAATCCTCAAACCAGCCGCGCACCGTGGGATTGTCGTGTGTACCCGTGTACACCACGGTGTTGGTGACGTAGTTCGCTGGCAGATGCGGGTTGTCCGCGTGACCGTCAAAGGCGAACTGAAGAACCCGCATTCCGGGAAGATGAAATTGATCTCTGAGCGCGTATACGTCGGGGGTGATCAGTCCCAAGTCCTCGGCGATGAACGGTAACCTATCCAACTCTCCGTCGACAGCGCGGAAAAACTCAGCCCCGGGACCTGGCATCCAGGTTCCCAACTGGGCGGTCGATGCCCCCGCCGGTATGTGCCAAGCCGCCGCGAACGCGCGGAAATGGTCCAAACGAATGACGTCGACGTGCGTGAGGCGAGAACGCAAGCGATCGATCCACCAGCGATAGCCGGACTGGCGAAGCGCGTCCCAATCGTAAACGGGATTGCCCCACAGCTGTCCTTGGGCACTGAAATAATCGGGAGGCACACCGGCAACAAAGCGCGGTTGACGTCGCTCATCCAACAGAAACAGCTCCGGATGGGCCCACATGTCGCTTGAATCGGGAGAGACGAAAAAGGGCATATCGCCAATCAACGTCAGTTCCTTGCCGTGGGCATGGGCCTTCACGCGCTCCGCCTGACGGAACAAAAGGAACTGTGCAAAGCAGGCTCGACGGATTTGTTCGGCAAGCTCGCGCCTCGCTTGGTCGAGCACCGCTGGCTTGCGCTCGACCAATTCGGCCGGCCACTCCAAGTAAGGTGCATCATCAAACTTGGCCTTTAAAGCCCGGAACAGCGCGTAGTCACCCAGCCAATGGTCCTGGTCGTGACAGAATTGCTCGTAGGCGGGGCGCAGGTCGGGCCGAACGCCCGCTCTAAATCGCAGCCAAGCCTTTTCAAGCAGCCGGCGCTTGAATGCCGTGACCGCGTCGTAATCAACGCTCTCGAGAGAAAAAGCGCTGTGGGCGCAGTCGCTCGGTCGCAATAGGTCGTCTTCGATCAGCCAATCGGGACTGATTACCAGAGTGTTCCCCGCGAAAGACGACAAGGGCTGATAGGGCGAGTTGCCGGAACCCGGGGGACCGAGAGGCAGCACCTGCCACCAGCCTTGGTTCGCTTCGCCCAGACGGTCGATCCAAGAAATGGCAGCGGGTCCGAAATCGCCAATGCCATAAGGCGATGGCAACGAAGTGACATGCAGCAGGACACCCGAGGAGCGGTAGTCCACGGGAAATGGTGGCATGCGTACGCTGCCGCGGTTCATGTCTTTTGGCTTTCCGCGCGCCTTCGACCCGCGCTCATTCTGCTGGCCCCAACAGATTGCGCGCCGGACAGATTCTTGTTTCACCACTGCCCTGGTGGTCTAAAATGGCAGGCCTCATGGTACCTGAATCGTCCGTAGATCAGAATAAGCCCGCTCATTTCGAGGCACCGGGCGAAAGCAGTAGCGTTCGCTTGGGCAGCCCCCAGCCCCTCGGCGCGCACTTGGGAGATGGGCACTTCCTGCGAGCGATTGCAGCGGCCGCTAAAGGCCCAGTGAGGAATCCATATGAGCAGCCCTGCGTTCAACCGCTCTTCCGATACAGCTGTTTCAGACGCTCTCAGAGACTTGGCATTGGACCTGCGATGGTCCTTTAACCACTCGGCCGACCAACTCTGGGAACGACTCGATCCCGAGCTTTGGGATCTGACGCATAACCCCTGGGTCGTTCTGCAGACTGTATCCCGCGAAAGATTGCAGAGTGTCAGCGCCGATCTGAATTTCCGAAAATTGCTGGTTGATCTCCATCGGGAGAAAGCGATGCTCGAGGGCTCCGAGGCGTGGTTTCAAAGAGCGCATCCGCACTCTGGCCTTTCCGCCGTTGCATACTTCTCCATGGAGTTCATGTTGAGCGAGGCGCTGCCCATTTATTCGGGCGGGCTCGGCAACGTAGCTGGCGATCAGCTCAAAACAGCAAGCAATCTCGGCGTGCCCGTGACTGGGATTGGTCTGCTTTACCAGCAAGGGTATTTTCGTCAAGAAATCGACGCGCAGGGCCATCAGCAGGCCCTTTATCCCTTCAATGATCCTGGTCAACTCCCCATCCAACCGGTGCGTGAGCCAGACGGTGAATGGCTTCGCCTGTCCATCGACTTGCCCGGCTCCAAGTTGTGGATCCGCATCTGGCAGGCGAAGGTAGGCAGGACGAAACTATATCTCCTCGATACAAACGATCCCGCGAATGCTCCCGGGTATCGAAGCATCACCAGCGAGCTTTACGGAGGCGGCCCGGCCTTACGCCTGAAGCAGGAACTGGTCCTCGGCATCGGAGGTTGGCGACTCCTGAGGGCCCTCGGTTTGCGGCCGGAGGTATGCCATCTCAATGAAGGGCATGCCGCCTTTGCGGTGCTGGAACGCGCCCGCTCCTACATGGTGGACAACCAGCAGCCCTTCGATCAGGCATTGGCCATCACGCGTGCGGGCAATCTTTTCACAACCCACACTCCAGTTGAGGCGGGCTTTGACCGATTTGCTCCCAGTCTGATCGAAGGACACCTCAAAGCCTATGCCGAGGAGCACCTTTCGATTTCACTCCACGATCTTTTGGCGCTGGGACGAAGGGACCCGGAAGATTCATCCGAGCCCTTTAACATGGCCTTTCTGGCCATTCGGGGAAGCGCCGCGGTGAATGGCGTCAGCCGGTTGCATGGTCAAATAAGTCGGCGCATCTTTCAAACCCTGTTTCCCAGGTGGCCAGAACAGGAAGTGCCTGTCACGCACGTCACCAACGGCGTGCACACACCCACCTGGGACTCTGTCGAAGCCGATCGACTGTGGGAAGCCACTTGCGGAAAAGAGCGGTGGAGGGAGACTTTGCAGGGGATGGAAGATTGTTTTCGCGGGGTCGGCGACTCCGATCTATGGCGGCTTCGCGCCGAGGGCCGCCGCTCGCTGGTCCAGTTCGTGCGCAAGCGGTACGCCCGGCAAGTCGCAGCTCTAGGAGCCTCCCAGGAGGATCTTGCCCAGGCCGCCCGGGCGCTTGATAACGATACTCTGACCCTGGGTTTTGCCCGCCGTTTTGCTCCGTATAAACGGCCCAACCTGCTCTTGCACGATCCGGATCGACTGGTACGCATCTTGACCCGCGCGGAAAGTCCGGTGCAGCTCGTCCTGGCCGGCAAAGCCCACCCCCAGGATCTAGAGGGCCAGGAGATGGTTCGCCAGTGGATCGAGTTTGCCCGCCGTCCGGAGGTTCGTTCTCGGGTTGTCTTTCTGAGCGACTACGATCTGCTTATGGCAGGGCACCTGGTCCAGGGCGTCGATCTCTGGTTGAACACGCCGCGCCGCCCCTGGGAGGCAAGTGGCACAAGTGGCATGAAAGTACTCGTGAATGGCGGCCTAAATCTTTCGGAATTGGATGGCTGGTGGGCGGAAGCATATTCGCCAGACGTCGGTTGGGCGATCGGCGACGGGCGCGAGCACGGCAACGATCCCCATTGGGACGATGCTGAGGCGGAAGCTCTTTATGGACTACTGGAACGAGAAATCATCTCCGAATTCTATCAACGCGACGATCGAGGAATTCCCCGTGGTTGGGTTGCTCGCATGCGGGAGAGCATGTGCAGATTAACCCCGCTTTTCTCGGCGAATCGCGTGGTCCGCCAGTACACCGAGCAGCTGTACTTATCCGCTGCGTCGGGCTTCGGGGAGCGTGCCGCGAACCAGGGGGCGATGGGAGCGAGTTTGCTTCGTTGGCAAGCCCAACTCGCAAAGCACTGGCCAGCCGTGCGATTTGGCTCGGCGACGGTGGAACAGAAACAGGGGCAATACCTCTTTCAGGCGCAGATCTTTCTGGACGAACTGGACCCTGACGCCGTAGCCGCCGAACTTTATGCAGAAGGACAGAACGGCAGTTCCCCTGTTCGACATCCCATGAATCGTGGCGAGCGGCTGGTCGGTTCTGCGAACGGTTTCACCTATACGGCACAGGTTCCGGCTGCCCGTCCTGTGGCTGACTACACACCGCGCCTGATTCCGCAGCACAACGGAGCGTTGGTGCCGCTCGAGGCCCGTTTTATTTTGTGGTGTGAGTCACCTTCCTGGCGATGAGCGAATCGCCGATCGGAATCTAGGAGCATCGGGAACGACAGGAATGAGGCTTTTGCGGATCATCAAAACCACCTGGCCTTACCTT
>Ga0187783_10003256_pt1 | contig 11987 bp, 7 predicted proteins | sample 1015_SJ02_MP02_2_FD_132471 | JGI IMG/M metagenome (GOLD analysis project Ga0187783, IMG submission 132471) | Tropical peat soil microbial communities from peatlands in Department of Meta, Colombia - 1015_SJ02_MP02_20_MG | ecosystem: Environmental > Terrestrial > Soil > Wetlands > Peat | place... | reverse complement strand
TTGTAACGCACCAAGACCTTGCAGAAGGTGGGATGGAATTCTTCGACGTGCTGGGCGAAGTCCTCACCATATTCAAAGTAGAACTCATCCTGCCCACTTTTTTCCGCGGGACTGGCGGTCAAGTAGTGACGCTTCGCAGCATCCTTAAGGATGGCGGCGCCGAATTGTTCGTCCACCAAGATCCCCGCCTTTTCCTCTGGCACGCCGTCCGCTAAGGCCGCTCTAAAGGCGTCATAGATCACCTGCTTGGCCGCGGCGATCTGAGCGGTCTGCTCCGGGGTCAAAGTGCCTTCCCATCCGAACATCTTGGTTTGGAATGAACCACGGTGATCGAAGGGAAGAACGTACAACTGCTTATCAAATCCGATCGTCATCGAACTACCTCCTTCTGCCTAGAAAGACTTAGCTGGCAGCTTTGCGAAGTACTGCGGCCTTAGACGCAATCTGGGACATCAGCTCGTCCCAGGACTTGACGAACGCCTTGGCCCCTTCCTCCTGAAGCCGCGCGGCCAGGGTCTGGATGTTGATGCCGGCGTCGGCAAATCGGGCTAGCACTTCTTCACAGTCTCCGCCATCGGCCGGCAGGATGGATCCGAGCTCGTTGTGACCGGCCAGGGCGTTCAAGGTGGCCTCCGGCATGGTATTCACCGTAAATGGTGCGGCGAGGGCCTTGACGTACAGAATATCGGACGCTGTGGGGTCCTTCGTTCCGGTGCTAGCCCATAGCAGGCGTTGCGGATAGGCGCCCGCGTTGTAGATGCGCTGCCAACGAGGGGAGCTAAGCAAGCGGCGAGCCGCCTTGTAGGTGGCCATGGCAACGGCAATCCCCAGCTTGTTTTTCAGCTCGTTCGGGACCTGATCACTCACGGCGGCGTCCCAACGGCTCACGAAAACCGAGGCCACAGAGCCGACATTGGGCCTAAGCCCCAGATCGATGCGCCGCTCGACGCCCCGCAGGAATGCCTCCGCCGCCGCCAGATAGTGATCGCTGGAGAATAAGAGCGTCACGTTGATAGGAACTCCCGCAAAGATGGCCTCCTCAATGGCAGGGAGCCCTTCCTTCGTACCCGGAATCTTGATCAGCAGGTTCGGCCGGGCTGCGCGGGCATGGAGATCTTTGGCAGCTGCCAACGTTTTGGCCGTGTCATAGGCGAGCACCGGCGATACTTCCAGAGAAACCCACCCGTCTACCCCATTGGTCCGGTCGTAAATCGGACGAAACAGGTCAGCGGCTCGAGTCAGATCTTCCAGCGCCAGCTCGAAAAAGAGTGTCTCACCGGACTTGCCTTCCGCGAACTTCTCCCGAATGGCGGCATCATAGGCGGCGCTGTTCTTGATGGCGTGATTAAAGATGGTGGGATTCGACGTGAGCCCGGTCACCGACAGCTCATCGATGTAGCGTTTGAGCGTGCCCTTATCGAGCAAATCGCGCGTGATGTTGTCGAGCCAGATACTTTGTCCCAAGTTGTGGAGTAGTTGGGTCGCTTTCATCTTTTTACCTCCGTTCACCCGAAAGTTGTCAGTCGAAACCTGCTGCGCTCGGCGCCGGCGGCGAGAGTCACCGCAGTGCGTTATTCACAATCTGCCTGGCCTCACTCACAAGCGCTTGGAGATGAGACTCGCTTTGAAAGCTCTCTGCATAAATCTTGTATAGATTCTCTGTTCCAGAGGGCCGGGCAGCAAACCACCCGCTTTCCGTCACGACCTTCAGTCCTCCGATGGGGGCGCGATTTCCTGGGGCCCGGGTGATTTTTTCGACGATGGGCTCACCTGCCAACGCAGAGTCCTTAATATCCTCAGGGGCCAGTTTCTGCAACTTCGCTTTCTCGTCCGGCGTAGCCGGCGCATCAATGCGCGTGTAGTAGGGAGTGCCAAACTCGGCGGTCAATTCGCGAAAATGCTCACCCGGATCCTTGCCGGTCCGAGCCGTGATTTCCGCGGCAAGCAGATCCAAAATGATTCCGTCCTTGTCGGTCGTCCAAACCAGACCATCGAGCCGCAAGAAACTCGCCCCGGCACTTTCCTCGCCGCCGAAACAATACGAGCCATCATATAGACCCTCGGCGAAAAACTTGAAACCGACCGGGACTTCCGACAATCGCCGGTTGAGCTTCTTTACCACTCGATCGATCATGCTGCTGCTTACCACCGTTTTCCCGACCGCTGCGTCAGAGGACCACAGCGGACGGTGCGTGAGCAAGTAACGGATCGCTGCGGCCAGATAGTGATTGGGATTCATCAGCCCGGCCGAGGGTGTGACGATGCCGTGCCGGTCCGAGTCTGGATCATTGCCGAAAGCGAGGCGATAGTGATCTTTGAGATCCACGAGGCGCGCCATGGCATAGGGACTTGAGCAGTCCATCCGGATCACTCCGTCGTGATCGACCGGCATGAAGGAAAAGGTCGGGTCGATCGTCGGATTTGTGACGGAAACATCGAGGCTGTAGACACGCTGGATGGGTTCCCAGTAGGGTTTCGATGAGCCGCCCAGTGGATCGACACCCAGCCGGAGACCTGCTGCGCGGATCGCTTCCATGTCCACCACATTCCGCAAATCGTTCACATAAGGCAGGATGAAATCTTGCTCGTGAACAGTTGCCGATCGGATGGCCGTGGCAAACGGCGTCCGCTGTACCTCCGCATTGTTTTTTCGCAGCAGTTCGTTGGCGCGTCGCTCGACCCACTGTGTGACTTCCGTATCGGCCGGACCGCCGTGAACAGGGTTGTACTTGAAACCTCCGTCCCGAGGTGGGTTATGTGATGGTGTAATGACGATCCCGTCGGCAAGGTGGTCTTGGCGCCCCCGGTTATAGGCGAGGATGGCCCGGGAGATTACAGGAGTGGGTGTGACGCCGTCATCCTTCTGGATGATGGTCTCCACCTGATTGCTAGCCAGTACCTCGAGCGCGGTGCGTTGTGCGGGGCCCGAGACGGCATGCGTGTCTTTTCCCATGTAGAGAGGGCCGTCCACGCGGTGGCTTCGCCGGTAGTCGCAGATGGCTTGTGTGATTGCCAGGATGTGTGCTTCGGTGAAGGTACCGCTGAGCGGTGAACCTCGATGCCCGCTCGTCCCAAAGCTCACCAGCTGGTTCGGGTCCTGAACGTCCGGTCGCCGCTCGAAGTATTCCCGTTCCAGACGTGACACATCCACCAACATCTCCTTGGGGGCAGGCTTTCCTGCGAGAGGCGAGATGGAACCTGATTCGGCGGTGGAAGGTTTTGCGGCTACAGGGCCGGGCATGGTTTGGCCTCCCAGATTTGGGTCGCATACTCTTGGATCGTTCGATCACTCGAGAACTTCCCCGAGCTCGCAATATTCAGAATTGCCTTGCGCGTCCAGTCGTCGGGGTGGGCGTAGAGCGCGACCAGTCGCTCGTCTGCCTCGAGGTAGGATCTAAAATCCGCCAGATGCATGTAGAAGTCTCCGCGCGTCAAGAGCGCCTCGCGCAGCGGCGTGAAGATCCCAGGCTCGTAGCGACTGAGATAGTCTGAGAAGATCAGGTCCAGCGCTGCGCGCGTCTCCGGCTCATTGTCATAGTGCCAGTAAGGATTGTACCAGCCACGGCTGTTGACCACCTGATCCGCCGTCAGCCCGAACAGGAACAAGTTGTCCTCGCCCGCCGCCTCGGCCATCTCGATGGTGGCGCCATCGCGCGTCCCGATCGTCAGGGCACCGTTCATCATGAACTTCATGTTGCTCGTGCCACTGGCTTCGTAGCCGGCCGTGGAGATTTGGTTGGACACGTCGCTTGCGGGAATTAGCCGCTCGGCAAGCGACACGCAGTAATCGGGCAGAAACAACACCTTGAGGCGACCGCGCACGGCCGGATCGCCATCAATCGTGCCGGCCAGGTTGTTGATGAACTTAATGATCAGCTTGGCCAGGCGGTAGGCCGGTGCGGCCTTGCCGGCGAAGAAAAATGTGCGGGGGGCCATCTCCAGATTCGGGTTCTCACGCAAACGGTTGTAAAGCACCAAGATGCGCAACGCATTCAACAGTTGTCGCTTGTATTCGTGAATGCGTTTGACCTGCGAATCGAAGATGGCGTCCGGGTCGACGACCTCCCCGCTTGTGGTTGCGAGCCAATGAGCAAATTGCGACTTGGCCTCGCGCTTGGCTTTTCGAGTGGCTTCACGAAACCCGCTGTCGTCGGCAAGCGGCCTAAGAGCACTCAGGCGATCAAGGTCGCAGATCCAGCCATCCCCGATGGCCTCGGTGATCGCGTGAGCCAAAGCAGGATTTGCGAGCAACAACCAGCGACGCGGCGTGACGCCATTGGTCTTGTTGTTGAAACGCTCGGGAAACAGTTCGGCCAGCTCTTTGACCGTGGTTGTCCTCAACAACTGAGAGTGGATCGCAGCCACGCCATTGGTGCTGTGCGAGCCCACGATCGCGAGATTCGCCATGCGGATCCTTCGTTGGGCGCCCTCTTCGACAAGGCTCGTTTGCTCGACGCGCGCTTCGTCGCCCGGAAAACGGCTCCGAACGGTATCGAGCAACCGCCGGTTGATCTCAAAGATGATTTCTAGGTGCCGTGGAAGCATCGCCTCGAACCAAGCGAGCGGCCACTTTTCTAAGGCTTCTGGCAGCAGGGTATGATTGGTATAGGCGAGGGCTTTTTGTGTCAGGTTCCAGGCCTCATCCCATCCGAGACGGGCTTCATCTAAAAGGATCCGCATCAGTTCGGGTACGGCCATGGCAGGGTGCGTGTCATTCAGTTGAATGGCAGCTTTGTCTGCCAGCACATTCCAGTCCGTATTACTTCGACGGAAGCGCCGCACAAGGTCACCGAGCGAACAGGCAACCAGAAAGTACTCCTGTAGGAAACGCAGGGCCTGCCCTTGGCTGGTTGAGTCATCCGGGTACAGAACGCGGGTTAGAGATTCCGCTGCAAGAGTTCCGGCCAACGCCTCCGCGAAGGCACCACTGCTGAATTCCTGAAAATCGAAGTAGTTCGATGCGGCTGCGCCCCAGAGTCGAAGGGTATTGATCGTCTTACCACCATAGCCGACCACGGGCCGGTCGAAGGGAATGCCCAACAACACGGAGGGCTGGCCCGATACCACCCGAAACGTTCCTCCATCCAAAACAAACGAGCAATTCAATTTTACTTCGACGACTTCCTCGGGACGAGAAACCTCCCAGGGATCTGGGTGGCGCAGCCAGTTATCTCCTTGTTCGTGCTGCCAGCCGTCTTGAAGCGATTGCTTGAAGATGCCGTACTCATATCTGAGTCCGTAGCCCATGGCGGGAAGTTGCATGGTCGCCATGGAGTCAAGGAAGCAGGCCGCCAGCCGGCCTAGCCCTCCGTTTCCCAGGCCTGCGTCAGGCTCCTGTTCCAAGATGGGAAACAAATCGACACCTTTCTGTCTCGCCACTTGCGCCACGAGCGGATCGAGCAGAAGGTTGGTGACATTGTTGGTCAACGACCGGCCCAGCAGGAATTCCATCGAGAGGTAGTAGACGCGCTTCGGATTCTCGCGTTCGTAGGTCTTCTCGGTGAGCACCCACCGCTGTGAGAGAACATCTCGCACCGAGCGCGCGCAGGCTTCATATTGCTCTCTGGCGCCGCCCGCCCCTAGATCCTTGACGTTGTCGAAGAGAAGATGCCGCTCGTACAGCCCGTCGTTTCCCATAAATGGGATGGGGCCGCACCCGTATTGTTTGAGAAGATTCCCGATGTCCTCTTGCGCCGCTTGTGGCTGCGTAGCCATGACGCTCTTTGTGCTCATCAGACTTTCCTTTCTAAAATGCACCTCTCACAGACGTAGTCCCAGCCTCTACGGGGTCGCATGGGAGGCGAGCCGAAATTCCTCCACATGCCGTGTGTCGTTCCAGAAGCGGATCACGGGTCGGGAGAGATCGTTTTCATAGCCCAAAGCGCTGAGGCTTGCCGTGCTCAGCATGAAGTAGCGACTGTTGGCCATGGGTTCGAGCCCGAGCCAACGAGAGGCCAAGACCCGAATGAAGTGGCCGCTTGTAAAAAGCAGCGTGTTCCCCTCAAGCGCGCGCACTCGGCTGACGACCCGGTCCGCGCGAGCGCTCACTTGCGCCGGGCTTTCGCCCCCCGGGCAGCCGTCCCAGAATAAGTTCCAGTCCGGACGTTCCGCACGGATGTCCTGACCACGGCGTCCTTCGTATTGCCCGTAATTCCATTCGACCAAGTCAGGATCCATTTCTGCCACCGAGAGAAAACCTGCGAGCTCGCAGGTGTGGCGGGCGCGCTGGAGAGGGCTCGTAAACACCTTGGCTATCGTCAATTCTTTGAGCCGTTCTCCGAGCCGCCGAGCGTTCTGTTCGCCCCGCTCGGTGAGTGGAAGGTCGGTGAGCCCGGTGTGCTGGCCGGTCAGAGTCCAGGCCGTCTCACCGTGCCTTGCGAGGTACACGATAGGAAGTGCATTTTCGATCATCTGTCTTCCCGTTCGACTCAACTGCCTGACGCTGCCGTTGCCAGACCCGGCTCCTCTACAATGCAACGGAGGGTATCCCGTGCGATCAGCAGCTCTTCATCGGTTGGGATTACAAAAGCATGCACGGTGGAGTCATCCGTACTGATCTGGCCTTCCGAACCCACCATCTTTTTGTTGCGGCCGTCATCTAGCCTCAGTCCCACCCATTCCAGTCCTTCTGAGATGCGACCGCGGATGTCCGGGGAGTTCTCCCCGATTCCTCCAGTGAATACGATTGCGTCCGCGCCACCCATCGAAGCAAGAAATGCCCCAATGTATTTTCTTGCGCGGTAGCAAAAAACCTCAATGGCAAGGCGTGCCCGGCGGTCCTCATGATCCCTCATTTCTTCGAGCAGCACGCGCATATCGTTGGTCAGCCCGGAGATGCCCAGCAAGCCTGATTGTGTATTGAGAAGAGACTCCACTTCCTGAATCGACAGGCCTTCCTTCGCGGCGATGAGACTTAAGATCGCAGGATCAATATCACCCGAACGTGTTCCCATCACCAAGCCTTCGAGCGGCGTCATGCCCATCGATGTGTCTATCGAGCGGCCACCGCGAATGGCCGTGGCCGAGCAGCCGTTGCCGAGGTGGAGCGTGATGACATGGGTCTGTTCCTTGGCAAGCCCTCGCAGTGCCCGATATCGGTCCGCTACATACCGGTGTGACGTGCCGTGAAATCCGTAACGACGAATATGGTGGCGTCGATACAGGTGATACGGTACGGCGTAGAGAAAGGCGTACTCGGGCAGTGACTGATGGAAGGCGGTGTCGAAAACGGCCACCTGGGGCAGTTTGGGACCGAATACGACGCGCGAGGCGAGGATGCCTTTGATGTTGTTGGGGTTATGGAGCGGGGCCAAATCGATGCAACTCTCGATTCCCTCTAGGACCTCGTCAGTGACCAGCGCGGATTCTGCGAATAATTCGCCTCCGTGCACCACGCGATGCCCGACCGCATGAATGTCAGCCAGAGACCGGACCTCGGCAATTCCCGATTCATCCGAGATAATCCAGTGCACGAGATAGTCGATGGATGCGGGAATGTCGGGAAGCGAGGTTGTGAACTTCCGTGCGGGACCCCGGTGGGTCTCTACGGCGATGATGGCTTCCCCTCCGATCCGCTCGATCAGCCCCCGACACAAACGGTCATCCCGGTTTTCTTGAATGCGGCCCAGGTCTGTCGAGATCAACTGGAACTTCAGAGTCGAGCTACCTGCGTTGAGTACGAGGATGTTCATCGGCACTTACCTATCGCTTGATCGAGCGCCATGAACATAGACGGATTGACTTGAATCCCCAACTACTAATACGGCCACTTCCAGTTGGCAGCGTCCGGCTTGTCCGTGCCATGCGCAAAGGCGTAGTTCTGGCATGCAATCTGCTCGTTGCGGAACTTCTCCATGGCGTGCGCCCCGATTCTCTGAAGATTGGGAACGCGCCGAATGACGTCCATCGCCAGGCTGAATCGATCGATCTCGTTCTCAATCGCTAGCTCGAGGGGCGTATTGATGTTTCCCCGCTCCTTGTAACCGCGGACGTGCATGTTTTGGTGGTTGGTGCGACGGTACGCCAAACGATGGATGAGCCAAGGGTATCCGTGGAAATTGAAAATAATGGGCCTATTGGCGGTGAAGAGCAAATCGAAGTCCCGATCGGACAAGCCGTGCGGGTGTTCCGTAGCGGGCTGCAACTTAAAAAGATCAATGACGTTGACGTAGCGGATCTTGAGATCAGGAAACTCTTTCCGTAGGAGGACAATGGCGGCTAACGTTTCCTGCGTAGGTATGTCGCCGGCCGAGGCCATCACGACATCTGGCTCACTGCCCTGGTCGTTACACGCCCACTCCCAGATGCCCACCCCCTTCGTGCAATGGGCAATCGCTGCGTCCATATCCATGTATTGAAGGTGTGCCTGCTTATCGCAAACGATGACATTGACGTAGTTCTCGCTCTTCAGGCAATGATTGGCGACCGAAAGCAGAGAGTTCACGTCAGGGGGTAGGTAAATCCGGGTCACTTGAGCACTCTTGTTGACGACTACATCCAAAAAGCCTGGGTCTTGATGGGTGAAACCGTTGTGGTCCTGTCGCCAAACCGTGGAGGTGACCAGGATATTGAGCGAGGCCACGTTTTCGCGCCAGGAGAGGCGATTGCAGATGGAGAGCCACTTGGCGTGTTGGTTGAACATCGAGTCGATCACGTGGATGAATGCTTCGTAGGACGAAATGAAACCATGGCGTCCCGTCAGCAGATAACCCTCGAGCATACCTTCGACGGTGTGTTCACTGAGGACCTCGATCACGCGGCCGTCCGGAGCCAGCTCCCCACCGTCTGCATCCTCCGGGAAGTAGTCTGCAATCCAGAACTTCTTGCTGACCGAGTAGATATCGTTCAACTTGTTGGACGTGTTTTCATCCGGCCCGAAAACGCGGAAGTTTTTCATGTTCAGCTTCATGACGTCTCGAAGGAACATACCCAGCGGACGGGTATTCTCTGCTTCTATCGTTCCCGGCTTCTCCACAGGCAAGGCGTATTGCTCGAAGTCGGGAAGGCGCAGAGCCTTCTTCAGACGCCCTCCGTTGGCGTGAAGGTTGGCACCCATGCGCCTTGCACCGTTCGGTGCAAGTTCTTTCAGTTCGGAAATGAACTTGCCGCTGGCATCAAAGAGCTCTTGTGGCTTGTAGGCGAGCATCCAGCTCTCTAGCTCGCGAAGTCTTTGTGGATTCTTTTTGACGTCCGCCAGCGGAACCTGATGCGCACGCCAAAAGCCCTCGAGTCTGTGACCATCGACTTCCTTCGGAGCGGTCCAGCCCTTGGGACTTCGCAATACGATCATGGGCCAGCGGATGCGCTCCGCCGAACCTGTCTCACGAGCGGCCTTCTGATACTTCCTTATTTCCAAAATACAATGCTCGGTCGTCGCAGCCATCGCTTGATGCATGCTCTCAGGGTCCGAGCCTTCCACAAAATAAGGCGTCCAGCCGTAGCCTCGGAATAGGCTTTCCACCTCTTCGTGACTAATGCGTGCGAGCAGCGTGGGGTTATTGATTTTGTAGCCGTCCAGGTGCAGCACCGGTAGTACGGCCCCGTCACGGACGGGATTGAGGAATTTATTGATGTTCCAGGACGTCGCCAAAGGTCCGGTTTCCGCTTCGCCGTCCCCGACCACAGCCGTCACAATCAAATCGGGATTGTCAAAGGCAGCGCCGCAGGCATGCGAAAGCACGTACCCGAGCTCTCCTCCTTCGTGGATCGAACCAGGCGTTTCCGGCGTGCAGTGACTTCCGATGCCGCCCGGGAAAGAGAACTGTTTAAAAAACTCGCACAAGCCCGGCTCATCTTCGCTTTTATCCGTGTAGATTTCCGAATAAGAACCTTCCAAATACACGGGAGCGAGCACGCCGGGAGCTCCGTGACCAGGTCCGGCCAAGAAAATCATGTCTAGGTCGTACTTCTTGATCAGCCGGTTCATGTGTATGTAGATGAAGGCCAGGCCGGGGCTAGCTCCCCAGTGTCCCAGAAGCCGATTCTTAATGTGCTCCGCTTTCAGGGGCTCTTTCAGCAGGGGATTTTCTTGTAGGTAGATCATACCCAGCATCAAGTAATTGCAGGCGCGCCAGTACGCATGCGTCTTCCGCAGTTCTTCGACGCTCAGAGGCGTTCCTGAAACAGTGGATCTTGCAGATCCGTATGCGCTTAGGGGATTGCTTGCTTTTTCGGCGGTAGCAGGTGCCATTTTCAAAACTCCTTCACCACAAAAGCCTTCCGACTCATGCTCGGCGCTTCCTCAGGTAGCAGCAACTGGCAAATCTGACAGAGCTTTCAAGTGTGAGAGCGCAGGGAAGGATCTGTGTACGATCCTTACCCTGTGAAATGGTTCGCCGAGCGTAGTCGTGGGTCATCAAGGCTCTCCCATAGCAAAATAAAATGAAAGGCGCGTGAACAGGCGACCGCACTTCACCGGATGCCTCGGGGATACCCTTTAGAGGGCCGATGTGGTGGCAGGTCATTCAACAGTCAAAGGATTAGCCAGCATTGCACTTGTGCCAACTAATTGAAGGAGTGGGAGATAGAGCGACCTAGGGGCTCGGGTGGAGTGCCGTGTCCTCTCGCCTGCATTCACCATGGGAGCGCCAAGGATCGATGTACGGTCGAGCACGCGGCTTTGCTTGCGCCGTAAAACCTTTCGTAGTACTGTCCTTTTCCCAATGCCCAAGCGCCTCAGTCGCGCGTCCCCCCGCAAGGGCATTTCGAACCCTAGAAGGGGAGGTAGGAAAATGGCATCCCCGGGCGAAGCGAAACTTCCCAATTCATCCGATAAAGAAGGCGCGAATGTAGACAAGATTCGCGACATTCTTTTCGGTTCCCAGATGCGCGACTACGAAAAGCGCTTCGCGCGCCTGGAGGAGAGCGTCAATAAGGCCCTCGACACGCTGCGAGACGACACGAGCAAGCGGCTCGAGATCTTGAGCGGGTTCGTGCAAAAAGAAGTCGACTCGCTCAGCCAACGGATCAAGACAGAGAAAGCGGAGCGCGGCGAGGGGGCCAAAGAGCTTGCGCAGGAAATCAAGGACGCCGCCAAGACCCTGGAGAAGAAGATTGCGGGGCTGGACGAACAACTCTCGGACAGCCAGAGTGACCTACGCGCGAAGATTCTCGAGCACTCGAAGAATTTTGCCGGTGAGATCGAAAGGCTGCGTCGCGAAGCAGCGGCGTCACTGGATCGGGAAGTCCAGAGTCTGCGCCACGATAAGACGGATCGCGCCGCGCTGGCTGACCTTCTGGCTGAGTTTTCGCTGCGCCTGAAGGACAAGTTCGAATTGCCGAACGAATAGTCACCGTGCTGACCATCCGGCGTGAACGGGCCGGAACGTCAGGACGAAAAAGCCACCTTTCACATGCCCGAGCAAGCTCAACGCCGCGCTCCCGCCCCAGAGCCTGAGGAAAGACCCGAGGCCAGCGACCGCGCGTTCGAAGAACTCCGACACATCATCGTCTCGCCCGAGCAGGAACAAATCGTCGAAATTCGCAGCCGTATCGAGAATCCCGAGCGGCGGGTCGAAGACGTAAGCTCCGTGGTCGCCGAAGCCATCCAGTTGCGTCGCCAACAGGGAGATGCCGCCGCACTTTCCCAGGCGCTCGCGCCAACGGTCGAAGAAACGCTTCGTGAATCGGTTCAGAAGGATCCGCACATTTTGGCCGACGCGCTGTTTCCGGTCATGGGGCCGGCGATACGCAAGTCCATTACCGAGACATTGCGCTCGATGCTGGAGTCGTTCAACGAGGCTCTCGAACACAGCCTTTCGGTGCGGGGACTGCGCTGGCGGATCGAGGCTGTGCGGACAGGAAAGCCGTTCGCCGAGATCGTGCTCATGCACAGCCTGCTGTATCGTGTGGAGCAGGTTTTTCTGATTCATCGCGAGACAGGCCTGGCCCTGGGTCACGTCACGGCAGCCTCGGTTGCGACACAGGATCCTTCGTTGGTTGCGGGAATGCTTTCGGCGATTCAGCAGTTAGTTCGCGACTCCTTCGCA
>Ga0187783_10003255_pt1 | contig 11990 bp, 10 predicted proteins | sample 1015_SJ02_MP02_2_FD_132471 | JGI IMG/M metagenome (GOLD analysis project Ga0187783, IMG submission 132471) | Tropical peat soil microbial communities from peatlands in Department of Meta, Colombia - 1015_SJ02_MP02_20_MG | ecosystem: Environmental > Terrestrial > Soil > Wetlands > Peat | place... | reverse complement strand
GTCGATATTGGAGCAGAAGCGAGCAAGAGAATTGAGTGCGAGCAGACGAACCTCTTCGCGCCGGTCATCCCAGCTGCCGCGCCTGAACTTGTATGGAACGTACTGCGCAAACACGCTCATCGTGTGCTGCCCGTCAGGGGCAACGGATCGATCGTGGACACTCTGGAAGTACAGCTCGCACCATAAATGTTGTGGCAAGTCACCACATCGAGCGGCGGCGAACGCCGCCTTCCACTCGCTCTTGGTGAGCGGCGTGTTGATTTGCCCGTAGTGATGCGGCTGATCGGTTCCGGGGCGCGCGGTGAAGTTTGGCAATTCGCAGAGAAGCACGTTGAGCTTGACCGTGCAGCCCTGGATCGGCAGTTGCTCAACGCACTCCCGCCACGCAAAATCAGCTGCCGGCCCCAATAGGCGCAACGTCTGCCGGGGGTCAGCATTCGAAACCACGACGGGCGCCGCAATAAATTCTCCCCCTTCGAGCAGGACGCCTTGGGCAGGGACGATCTGTGCGACCGGAACGCCCGTGGCCACGATCGCTCCGGCCTCTCGCGCGGCATCGCAGAAATAAAACGAGATCATACCCATTCCGCCTCTCACGTAGCCCCACATGCCGGGCATTCCGCCCAGCCGACCTGACGAATGATGGAAGCGGATACTGGCGGTTCCTCGATCGAAGGGACTGGCATTCGTACCAATCACTCCTTGACCGAGGTAAGCCACCTGCAGGCGTTCGTCCTGAAGGTAGTATTCAACGAAGTCGGCCATCGACCAGTCGAACAGAACGTGCCTGGCGTGTTCGTCTTGCCCGAGACGCTCCTCAATCTGTTGCCGCGTAGGAGCCTCGCCGATCCACACATCGCCGTCTCCGGCCGGACGCAAACAATCGCGCAGTCTGCCGAGCACCGCGTTCATGGCCCGCCAGCCTTGCACATCGCACGGACTTAGATTTCGAATTTCGGACTCGCACCTCTCGTCGTTGTCCCAGAGTTGAACGCTAGAACCGTCAAGGAATGGAACAAACAAGCCGTTGACGGCCGGTATCCACTCGAAGCCACGCTCCGGCAGGCTCAACTCTGAGACCACCAAGGGATGGAGTAGTCCGGCTAAATACGCGCAGGGGGACATGCGAACGCCAGCGAAAGGTTCCTCGATCGTGCACGCCCCTCCGACTCGCCTGCGGCTCTCAAGCACCAGTACCTGCCTGTTCCGACCCGCCAGATACGCCGCACAGGCAAGCCCGTTGTGGCCGGCCCCAACGACGATTACATCCCAGCGGCGCGCGGCGAGTTCACCGATGGGAGCGGGCAATCCAATTTCGCCGAGAACAACGGCCGCAGGTGAGGTCACGGCCGTAGTATCCACGCGGAGGCCGAAGTTGGGAAGCGGACAATCACGAGGACCAGGGAGCCCTCGCGGGTACTGACGCTTTCGGTCCCCAGGTGGTTTTGCGGAGCGTGGATTGAGAACGGGCCCGCGAGCTGGGAACGTAGGTTAGTGCGACTCTGGTGGTTTAAACGTAAACGAGATGGACCTGGATTGTGTTGGTGCGACGGTGACGGAAACGTCCAGCGTTCCAAAACGCTCGTGCCAGGCCCCGATGATGTAAGTGGCGGGCGGGAGATTCTTGAGTTCGAAGGTGCCGGATTTCGTGGTCACGTCAAAATAGGGATGAGCGAAGACAAAGAGATAGGCACGCATCCAAGGGTGAATATTGCAGACGACGGGAATCGCCAGTTCAGGATGGGAGAAAGTGGTGAGGTAAGGGGTCTCGCCTGCGCCGATCGAGCGGTTCCAGGGGCGATTGCTACGCGGAATCGGGTGTACGTTGTGCGTCGTGGGGTCAGTGTTCTTCACTTCGAAGGGTTGGTTGGTCATCAGCGCGAGAACCCTCGGCTCATACATGCAGCCCTTTTGATCGAGTACGGCGGGCTCTTTCGGCGTATCGAAATGATAGTTGCCGAGGCCGGACTTGACGTAGACGACCACATTTGCGAGCGCGCCGTGTGAACCGAGTACGACGACGGGCGGCATCACAGGCGCGGGGTTCGCTTGCACGCAGGCGGCCTCGGCGCTCATGTCGATTGGGCGGAAGACGGGAGGCGTGCCTTCCAATTTCACCGTGCCGGTGATCGATCCGGCGGTCAAGGGATCGACGATGGCTGTAGATTCCGGAGGCTCCGTTTCGCTGGATTTTTTCTTGCTGCAACCGATGAATGCTGGAACGGATAGAAGTAGGAAAGCGAAAGCCGCGGACCGAATCTCCAAGGGCCAGGTGTCCCTTTCTCTGCAACGAGACATCTTAGCAGTCGCCGCGGGGAGGAAGACAGGGAAACACGGAGATGGACGAAGGCTGACCCCTGCTCGTTCGACCCAGCAACCTCCCGGCGTTCGAGTTCAATGTTAGGAAGCGGTGCGAGTGGTGGCGCGTTCGGCCAGAACGTCGGCGGTAACGGCGATGGCGCGGTCGATGGCGGCACGGTCGACATCATAGTGTGTGACCATGCGAATGGTGAATTCGCCGGTGGCGCCGCACAGGACGTTTCGACGCGCGAATGCGGTGCACACATCGGAGGCTGAACGGCCTGTGGCGCGAACGTCAAAGATCAGGATATTCGTAACCACTTTCTTCGAATCGATCGCGATGCCCGGAATCTTTGCGAGGCCCTCCGCCAGGTAGCGGGCATTTTCGTGGTCCCGATAAAGTAGCTTGGGAGTCTCTTCGAGCGCGACAAGGCCTGCCGCTGCCAGCACGCCGGCCTGGCGCATCCCGCCGCCCAAAAGCTTGCGCGTGACGCGCGCCTTGTCAATGAACTCCCTGGAACCAACAAGCATGGAGCCCACAGGAGCACCAAGCCCTTTGGACAGGCAAAACATCACCGAATCGAACGGGCGGGCAATATCGGGGACCCCGCGGCGGAGCGCGACAGCTGCATTGAAGATGCGCGCGCCGTCGAGATGCACGCGAAGGCCAGCCGCATGCGCGTGTTCACAAATGTCGGCTGCGATTTCTGGCGGATAGACAGTGCCGCCGTGCATGTTGTGCGTGTTCTCCAACTCGATCAGCGCGGTTTGTGCGCGATAGTAGATGTGGGGGCGAATGTGAGGGGCGATCAGGTCCCAGGTAAGAATTCCCCCGGGCGCCGGGACGGTATTCGGCAGACAGCCTGCGATCGCCGAAATTCCAGCCATCTCGTAAAGGTAAATGTGCGCCTGTGCCTCGCAGATAACTTCGCTTCCGTGATGCGTCCAGATCTTGATGGCGGTGAGATTGGCCATTGAGCCGGAGGGGAAATAGAGTGCGGCTTCGCGTTGAAAAATTTCCGCCGCGCGGGCCTGCAGGCGATTGACCGTTGGATCCTCGGCGTAGACGTCGTCGCCGACTTCGGCTTCCGCCATTGCTCGCCGCATCGCGGGGGTTGGTCGCGTCACGGTATCGCTACGAAGATCGATGAGGGTCCCGACCTCAACAGACATGGCCAGGACATCATACCCGAGGCAGGAAGAAGTTCAGAGACTTTGTGCTCAACGGGAAGGCCAGACGAACGGGTTGAACCCATTTAGGCGCGCCTCGCAGAATGCAGAGTGACGCTGCCGAAGTTCCACGAAGAGAAGCGGACGTCGCAAAAGCCGGACTTTTCCAACAGGACAGAAAGCTCTGACGGCAGAGGAAAGCTTGACACGGACTTTGGCAGATAGGCGTAGGCTTCGCTGTTGCCGGAAACGGCCGCGCCAATGAGCGGCAGTATGTTGTTGAAGTAGAGGCGAAACAGACCGGCCATGGGCCCAGAGGAGGGCTCGGTGAACTCGAGGATTCCCACCTCCCCGTCCTGCTTCAGAACGCGCGCACATTCGCGCAGGCCCTCCTCGTAGTTGGCCAGATTCCGGAAGCCGAAGGCGGTCGCAACGAGATCGAAGCTCGCGTCAGGGAATGGCAGATGCAATGCGTCGGCGCCAGCAAAAACAACCGCTCGACGGCGGGAATGAGCTTTTTGGTGTGCGCGGGTGAGCATCGGTTCGACGAAATCGGAGCCGAAAATCTGGGTGCGCGCCGCTGGTAGTTCTCCTAGGGCCGATCGACGGGCGCGATCGAAGGCGAAGGCGAGGTCGCCGGTGCCGCAGCAAAGGTCAAGAATTCGCGCCTGGGGGCTGCGAAGGATGTCGAGGAATCGAGTCGCCGTGCGGCGGCGCCAGAGGTGGTCGAACGAGAACGAAAGCAGGTGATTGAGAAGATCGTACCGGGGGGCGATGCGCGCGAACATGTCGCGGACGTGGGCGGCCGCTTCGCTTTCATCGCGCACGCCCTGGGGCCGGGTGCCGGGGAGTGAGGGCTGTTTTTGCGTGGTAGTTACCTTAGACGTGTTGGCCTGCCTTCCTTCTCATAGGCCCGGCAACGAGGGCACCCCTCCGGCGTAGGATTGCGTTCTACGCCACTAGCGATGTGTCTCAGCGGCCTTGGCGACAAAGGGCAATTCAACGAAGGCGCGGGCAACCGTACGCCAGGGCACCTCAATGCCCCATTCCATTTTGCCGACGCGCTGTGGTAGCACCCAGCGGACGCGGCCGCCGCGAGATTTCTTGTCGGACGCCAGAATTGGCCGAAGCGAAGGGGCGCGCACGGTATCGAGTCGGGGCAGCGGCCCGACCGAAGCGACCAAGCGAATGATCCGCGCTGCATCGCCTTCGGCAAGACGGCCCCGGGCGACGGCGAGAAGGGTCGCAGCGATCATGCCCCAGCCGACGGCCTCGCCGTGGCGAAAGCGGCGGTAGTTTGTCGCAGTTTCCAGCGCGTGGCCAAGGGTGTGACCGAAATTTAAGATCTGGCGCAGGCCGCTTTCGCGCTCGTCCGCGCTCACGATGCGCGCCTTGATGGCGGTCGAGCGTGCGGTAATCCGGGCGAGCGCGGTGGGATCGCGGCGAACAATCGCGTCCATACGTCGCTCCAGATAGTTGAACAGCGGCACGTCAGCGATTACTCCATATTTGATCACCTCATAAAGTCCGGAGCGGTATTCGCGACCCGGAAGCGTGCGCAAGAAAACCGGATCGCTGACCACAAGCTTCGGCGGATAAAAAGCGCCCACAAGATTTTTCCCTTCCGGGAGATCGACACCGGTTTTGCCCCCGATGGCGCTGTCGACCTGCGCGACGACTGTGGTCGGGATATGGACCAGGCGCACACCGCGCAAGTAACTTGCGGCGGTGAAGCCGGCGACGTCGCCCACAACACCGCCTCCGACCGCAATGAGGATGGCGTGGCGGTCTGCGCCGGCATGGACCAGTTGGCGCGCGATGCCTTCAACCGTCGCCAGGCGCTTGGATGATTCCGCGTCGTCGAAAAGAATGGGCCGGTGTGCATTGCCATTGGGAAGGGCTTTGGCGATGGCACGGCCCCAGTGCCGCCAGACGTTGGGAGAAGAAAGAATGAATGTGCCCGTCGACTTCCCGAGTCCGGCGATGAGAGGGGCGGCCCGGAACAGGGCGCCCTCGCCGCAATGGATGGGGTAGGCTCCCAAGGAACTGGTTGCGCGAATCGTGGGCATGAATGAAGAAAATGTAGCAAAAGCTCCCCGGGAAATAAAATGGCGTCGTGACGCGTATCCTAGGCAGGTGCAGCGGAGACCAAACAGTCCGGCAGGAGAGGCTCCCTCATGGTGACATTTGTTCTGTGGTGCATTTTATTGGTCCTATGCTGGCCATTGGCGCTGTTGGCGTTGGCCCTCTATCCGCTCGTCTGGTTGTTGCTGTTGCCGTTCCGGATCCTGGGGATCGCGGTCGGGGGTGTGCTCGAAATCATTCGCGGGATCATTTGGCTGCCTGCGCGGATTTTGCGGGGTCCGCGCAGGGTGTAGGCGGAGTAGGTCGGCGCCTGTCGCCGCGGTCGGATTCCTACGGCTTTTGGCTCAGCGTTTTTGAAGTTCGTTGACGGATTCAAGGATTACGTGGCCGACGATGGCCAGACTACGTGGGCTGATCTTGTCGAGCGTGTCCTGGGTTGTGTGCCAATATCCGAGATTCGCGTAGTCTGCCAGATCGATGATATCGATCGCGGGAACGCCACGGTGGATAAAAGGGCCGTGATCGTCAGTGACGTTCGATTCGCTCGCGAGGAAAATGTCACCATAGCCGAGCCGGGCGGCGGTGCGCCAGACCAGATCTGTCAGCCATCTGGTGGAGCCTGATTCGCGCTGAATGTGCAGGTCTTTCTGGCCGATCATGTCAGCCAGAATCACGGCCTTAATTCTCTTCAGATCGCCAGAGACGGCCAGGCGCGCGGCCAATTCGCGGCTGCCGTAGACGCTATCGGCGTCCGACCATTCCATAGTCGCCTGGGTCTCCTCACCATCGAGAAACGCGATCCATACGGCATTTTCCCGCTTCGGGCCGCTGCAAAGCAGTCTCGCCATTTCGAGCATCAAGCCTGTCGACGAACCGCCGTCTTCTGCGCCGACGAAGCTGTCGATCCGCTTTGTGTCGTAATGCGTAAGCAAGAGAATGATTCCCTGCCCCGTTCCCGGAACTTTGGCGACAATGTCTTTCATCGCCACACTACCGATCGGCGTCTGCGCGTTGAACGCGTCTTCGTCGATCATGCAACCGAAGCGGCTGAGCTGCGAGCGAATGTAGTCCTGCGCTTTGTGAATGCCCGCCGATCCAGGCGGGCGCGGTCCGAAGGCCACGAGCTTGGCCGTGAAATCGTAAGCGGCCGCTCCATCGAAGCCGCCGGTCCGCGAGGGCGGGGGTGCGGCGTCCATCGAAGGGGTGCTCGCTGGGGGTTCGGCCGAGGGCGTCGCTTGAGAGACGGGCGAGTTCGGCTGAGCGCTATTGCAGCCCGAGGTCGAAAGCGCCAGCCCCACTGCCAGCGAAGCCAGCACGACCAGCGGTAGGGTGAGTGTGCGCGTCCCGCTAAGCCAGGCTCGCCGCGTAAGGTCCGGCAGACAAACTTCCAGGCTCCGCAAACGCGTGAGGGTGGCACGGGCGCGCCCCCGCAAGCTAGGAAGCCTCGCCTTCGGCCAGCGCCGCGGCCCGCTTACGTCGCACCACCATATACGATACAAAGACGCCGAGAAAATACAGCACGATCATCGGAGCCATGAACACAAGCATCGTGGTGGCATCGGGAGTGGGTGTGACGATGGCCGCGGCCACGGTGATCAGGAGCATGGCGTAGCGAAAATTCTTCATCAGGAATTTGGGTGTCACGATCCCAAAAAGGGACAAAATGAAAATCAGCACGGGCAGCTCAAAGATAACGCCCAAGCCCACGAGCACCACCAGAATCAGGTTGAAGTATTCGTTAATGCTGATCAGCGGCTGAACCGGGCCGTCATTGGCGAAGTGCACGATGTATGTCAGCACCTGCGGAAGCAGCACGAAGTATCCAAACGCAATGCCGCACAGAAACAGCAGCATCGACGAGGTGACGAAGCTGGCTACGGCTCGGCGTTCGTGCTTGTAGAGTCCCGGCGCGACGAACAACCACACCTGATAGAGCACCCACGGCATGGCGATCGCCACACCCAGATAAAGACCGAGATTGATGACGAGGCCGATGTAGCCAGCCGGGCTGGTGTAGTAAAGCCTGTCCGCAAGATGATTCGCTCGCAAGGCGGTGCGCATCGGTTCGATGATGAAGTTGATGAAATGCTTGGAGAGCAGCAGGCCCACGACCATGCCCAGGCCAATGGCGCCCAGCGCGCTGATAATGCGTCTGCGCAACTCGACCAGGTGATCGAAGAAGGACATGGTTGCCCCGGACTCATCTTCGGTCCGCGCACGCAAAGCGCGCTCAGGTGGAGCGGGCGTCGCCATCGCTGACTCGTTCGGGGATCTTTCCGGATACCGATGGTTCGGCCTGTTTGCCAGAATCGGAGGAAGCAAATTCGCCGTTTGTCAGATCTGCCAAATAGGGATCGTCCCCCGGGTGTTTGCGCTCGCCGGACGTCGCTGGATCTGGATGCCCCACAGCCATTGCTGCGGCGTTCGGCGGGTCAGAGGGCACCGTTCCCGACGACGGAGTCGCCGGCTGGGCCTTCGCCTGCGGAGCGGCTGGCGCCGGAGCGACCTGAGTTTTCCGCGCATCGGCCTCGCGCTCGAGGTCCCGGAGGTGGCCTTCAAATGTCGAGCGCAGGTCGTTGGTATGACGGCGGAACTCGGCCATGACTTTCCCAAGGCTGCGAGCCAGCTCCGGAAGCTTCTCCGGTCCGAAGACAACCAGGGCGACCACGAAAATGACGATCAGATGCGGAATGCTCAGCATTTAGAACTCAAAAGCCGCTCCCCACGGTTCCATTTTCGAATCATAGAAGAGGCCTGTGGAGGTGTCAAACCTCTGGGCATCGCTGGTTGACCCGCTCACGCCTAACACCGCGCGCAGCAAGCCGATCGAGAAAACCGGCAGGAGTGAAAAAGGGGTGAGAAAGCGACTGTGCTATACTGGCGACTGATCGAGAGGAAAAGGAAGAGGAAACATGCCACTATCGGAGTCTTCGCATTCAACGAATCCTCAACAAGCACCCAGCGGGACCACGCGCGGAATCGTCCTGTTCGCGATGGTGATTTTCGTATCCGCCATGCTGGGGCGGCTGGTGTACGAGCCCCAGTTGCGGGCCAACGCGGCCAATTCCGACGACATGCAGGATTCGGTGAAGCAATTCACCCGTGTTCTTTCCGTTGTCGAGCGCAACTACGCCGATCCGGTGGATACGGACAAGGCCATCTACGACGGCGCGATTCCGGGCATGCTCCATGTCCTCGATCCGCACTCGAACTTTTTTGATCCCAAGCAATACGCGCTGTTTCGAGAGGAGCAGGAAGGCAAATACTACGGCGTGGGGATGATCGTCATGGGGCGCGACAATCAAACAGTCGTGCAGGCGCCGTTTGTCAATTCACCCGCATACAAGGCCGGCATTCGTCCCGGTGACCTGATTTTGAAAGTCGACGGCAAGGTGTGCACCGGGCTCACGACAACCGAAGTAGCCGACATGCTCAAGGGCGCCAAGGGGACCACGGTTCACATTTCGCTGGGACGAGAGGGGTGGGAGCAGCCGATTGAAGTGACCGTGGTGCGGGATGAAATTCCGCGCCCCGGCGTCGAGTTCTCAACCATGGTGAAGCCCGGGATCGGCTACGTGCGGGTGTCCACGTTTAATGAAACGACGGACGAAGACCTGTCGGCTGCGCTCAAACAACTCGACGTTTCCAAACTGGATGGCCTGATTATCGACCTGCGAAACGATGGTGGTGGCCTGTTGAATCAAGCGGTGGGCATGGCGGACATGTTTCTCGACAAGGGCGAGCTCGTCGTATCGCATCGAGGTCGGGCGTCGGCCGAGCATTCCTACTATGCGGTGCGGGGCAACCAGGGAGTGGAAGTGCCGTTGGTTGTCCTGGTGAACGGGCAAAGCGCGTCGGCTTCGGAGATTGTTTCCGGGGCGATTCAGGACCACGATCGCGGACTGATTGTCGGCGAAACCAGCTTCGGGAAAGGGCTGGTGCAAACGCAATTCCCGATCAGCGAGGATACGGCTCTGCTGCTGACCACCGCGCGTTACTACACACCGAGCGGACGGTTGATCCAGCGCGACTACAAAAACGTGACGCTATACGACTACCACTACAACCCCAAGCCCCCCCAGGCACCGGAAGTCAAATTAACGGACACCGGCCGCCAAGTATACGGACAGGGCGGCATCACCCCGGATGTGATCGTTCCGGACCGCAAGCCGACTGAGTTTGAAGATCTTTTGGAGCGGCGCGGGGTTTTCTATCCGGGGCAGCAAGGGGTGGGCGATTTCGTTCGCTTCTATCTCGGGCAGAGGCCGACGGTGAGCAGGGAGTTCGTGGCCGACGACGCGGTAATCGCACAATTGAAGAAGTACCTCACGCAGGAACGCGTCACCTTCACCGATCAGCAGATTCAGGACAACCTTCCGTGGCTCAAGTGGGAGATCAAGCGGGAGATATTTACCACCGTGTTGGGTTTAAATGAGGGATACAAGGTTGCGCTCGAAAATGACCCTCAACTCGACAAGGCCGTTGCCTCGATTCCGCAAGCCAGAGCGCTCTACGCGAATGCACGCAAGATCGTAGCGGAGCGCGAGTCGGGCACGAGGCCGTAGGTTGGCCATTTAAAGCGGGAGCTATTTCGCGGGTGGTGGGGGCGGACTCTCCAGTTCCTTGAGCATGAACCGAGCAGTCGGGGCGTCCGGGGAATTGGACGCTATCTTCAAAAACTCCTTCAGCTGGGTCGCCTCGGAATGAGGATCGCCTTTCGTTGCGTAAATATTAGCCAGCAGCAGGTGCACCTGCGGCAAACGGTGCCAGGGATCTAGATCAAGGGCCGCGCGAGCATGCTCTTCGGCATTGGGCAGTTGCTGAAGATGAAAATTCGCGGCCGCCGAAAAATATAGGGCGTAGGCGTTGCTCGTCGGGTCGATGGAAAGGGCCTCGTCGGATAGTTGGGAGACCTGCTTCCAGTCCTCACTCCTTGCGGCAAATTCCGCCAGGCAGAGATACGGGGCAATATACTTGGGATCGACGGTGGCGGCCCGAGAACAGGCCTGCCCGGCCTCATCCTGGTGGTGCTGGGCGTCGAGCACCTGGCCGAGGAGAACCCAACTCGCCGCATAGTCGGGATAAATATCAAGCGCCTTTCGCACGTGGCCTTCCGCGTCGGTATACTTCTTGCTCCTGTAAGATGAGCACGCCTTTTGGAACTCGTTGCTGGCCTTGTCCGGCACCCCGAGGCGGGTGACACTCACGGTCGGGCTGTGCACGCCGGAGTCCGTCCATGAATTGCACGCCTCCGACTCGATCGTTCGCGCCGTATCCGGCGTCACGGTGATGACGCCGGGGACGGTCAGAGAGAGCGTCGTGAATGGGTCCGTCTCTTGTGGTACTTGTATCGGCATCGAAGAGGTCGTCGACCCGCTGATCGTGGGCGGAGCCGAACCACCACCTCCAGTCGTGGGAGGGTGCGATTTCTGCGCGAAGGCGGGTGCAACGAATGTGGCCATGATTGCGGCGCCAAACACCACGCGGAAGCCGATGCCGCTCCGCGCACATCGGCGACGGCCCGCAACGGTTCCCCAACCGTCTCGGGGAGCAAGTTCCGAGAGTCTTTCAATCGGAACCATGCGGCAATAATAACGCCGCTTGGGCTGCCGGGATCAACTGTTTTTTTGTAAACAAGTGACCCTGGATAAAAGATCCCCCGGCTCCTCTTGCCGGGCTGGCTGGCCGTTCCCTCCCTTCTGAATCCAAGCGCTAGCACACGCAGCGATCGCGCTCGGCGTCGTCGTAGGGGCATGCTGCCAGCTCCGGAAGCCTTTGCAAAGATTCCAGTTAGGGTCCGCCTAGGATGGCGGTGAAAAGTCTGAAATCGCAGATGGGTTTATCCAGCCACCCACCCCGCCTGCGGCCGCGATACCTAGGGGTGCGCGGCGGCAGTCGCCCCAGCCGCCGCGGTGCGAACCAGGTAGTGTTGCTCGGGAGCGGAAAACCCTGCCGTGGTAAACGAATCCTTAATCAGCATGTTGGTGTCAAAGTAGACCTGCCAGTAGTCCTTGTTGTTGCAGAATGGACGTACCGCCAACAGGGGCCCAGCCAGGTTGAAGGTCAAAATCTCGACGCTCGGTGCGGGGTCCGCCAGCACGTTCGGAATTTTCTTCAACCCGGCCTTGAGCACAGCAATCGCCTGGTGCGGATCTACTCCGTGCGAAAGTTGTGCCGTCAAATCGACGCGACGAAAGGCATTGGTCGAAAAGTTTTGGATGACGTCGCCAAAGATTTTGCTGTTACCGACGATATTGCGGATATTGTCGAGACTGTTGATTGAAGTCACGAACAGCCCCACCTCTTCCACCGTACCGGTTACTCCACCGGCCACCACGAAGTCTCCTACCCTGAAGGGCTGGAGAATGATGAGGAACACGCCCGCGGCGAAATTGCCCAGCAATCCGCTTCGCGCCATGCCAATGGCCACACCG
>Ga0187783_10003254_pt1 | contig 11991 bp, 13 predicted proteins | sample 1015_SJ02_MP02_2_FD_132471 | JGI IMG/M metagenome (GOLD analysis project Ga0187783, IMG submission 132471) | Tropical peat soil microbial communities from peatlands in Department of Meta, Colombia - 1015_SJ02_MP02_20_MG | ecosystem: Environmental > Terrestrial > Soil > Wetlands > Peat | place... | reverse complement strand
GACCTGAGCTGGAATCATGACCCACTTTTGCACGAAGGCATCGCCGTTCGTCAGTTCCAGCACGAAAACGACGACGTTTACCGCTACGATCGCTAGCGTAGCGATTGGAAAATTAGTGGGGCGCCGCGATACGTCGGTGAGAGGAATCACGTGTCGCCGTTACCGTCAGCCTAGAGGCTCTTGAGCCTCCAAGCGATGCCGGCCCAAGCAATTCCGGCGAAGATGAAGTTGACTCCGACGGCAAAGCCGATGAACCAGACGCCCGAGATGGGCCATTGCATCCAAAGCAGCAGGCCCAAAAGAAATGTGATCGCGCCGCTAAACGCCACCCATCCATATTGGGGGAACTGCAACCAAAGTGCTGCAACGAATCGGTAGATTCCGCCGAAGACAAAAAGCGCCGCGAGCAACAGAGTAATGGTAAGTGCGCCAAGGCCCGGATGCTGCCACAGCATCAGGCCGACGACGATGTCCAGCACTCCAACGAGCAACGCAAGGATCACATGCCCTGCGCCGCGGGCCGCGAACGCACCGACCACCTGCACGACGCCGGCGATAATTAGAACGGTGCCGAGCACGATCACCGCAGCAATCGTCGCCGCCTCGCCGGCATAAATCGCGTAACAGCCGCTTAAGATAAGGATGATGCCGAGCGCCATGTACCAACCCCACTCCTTGTGGGCTTGCTGCTTGACGGCCCCGGCCATGTCTCCGAGAGTAGCTCCCATGACGTCACCTCCTACGCTTACGAGACCAATTTCATGAGAATAAGCAAGGAACGGATTGAGAATCGACCTTCTTACCGAATCCTCGAGGCGGCCCTTGCTCAAGGTACCCAAGAATTTACCGGGAAAAGCGGCCGTATGATTACCGTGCTGGCGGTGGTCGCGTCGCTCGATCTTCTTCGCCGAGCCGCCGATCCAAATCCGGCGCTCCAGTCGTACACGGCGTCAGCGCAACTCTCGGCAACGCTGCGTGCCGTGGTACCGGTTCACGAAACGTTCACCGGCACGGCGTATTACCTCAAGCCGAAGCGCAAGATCGAGTTTGAAGACGTCCCCGGTCCCTTAAGCCGGTTTAAGGACCTCGCGGCGAGTACGCCAACCTATGAAGAGGCGAGCGGCCAATACGAAATAACCCCGCTTGACGATGCCGGCGGTGTGTCGCAGTACGTACTCATCCCTAAGAATGCCAACAGCCGCGTTAAAAGCCTGACGGTCAACGTCAACGATTCCTCGGCACTCATTACACATGCTCGGTGGCTCTACACGAACGGCGGTACGCTCGACTTCGATCAAACATACTCCCAAATCGAGCAATTCTGGTTGCCGTCAAAAGTGACCATAACGGCGCGCTTTCCGGGATACAGCGTGGATGGAGTGCTCTCGTTCGATAACTACAAACCCAACGCAAGCGTGGCCCCTTCGGTATTCGCTTCACCCTGACGGCGGGTCGGGGTAAGGTGCGCTAGCGGTAATTCGGCCGCGAAGCGAAACATTCGCGGCAATAGACCGGCTTGTCGCCCCGCGGCTGAAACGGAACTTCCGCTACTCCGCCGCACTGGCTGCAGGTCGCCCTGAACATCTCGCGTTGACCGTAACCGCCGCGGCTCGGGCCGCCGCGGCCGCCGCCCGCCGCTTTACGCGCGGCGCGGCAATCGCCGCATCGGCTGGGTTTGTTCGTGAATCCTTTGCTTGCAAAGAATTCCTGTTCGCTTGCGGTGAACTGAAAAGCGCGTCCGCAATCGACGCAGTTAAGGGTTTCGTCGGTGTACATTTGAGTCTCCTAACTCGGTATTGCCGATCGCAGCTTACGATCGGCGGGCTTCTCCGGCGCGGTAGCGGTAAACGATGCGTCCTTTCGTCAAGTCGTATGGCGAAACTTCGACGTCCACGCGGTCACCTGGAAGAATCTTGATGCGATGCCGGCGCAGACGGCCGGCGATATGGGCGAGCACGGTGTGTCCGTTGTCCAGCTCGACCGAAAACGTCGTGCTGGGAAAGACTTGACGGATACTGCCAAAGACCTCCAAAGGAGCTTCCTTGTTGTCCTTTGGAGTGTTGGCTTTTGGAACGCGCTCGCTGGTGTTACGATTTCGGTTGCGCTGTGCGATAACAATCCTCCGATCTTCGGCTCTAAGGGCTAGGCGGTTGCGGCCAAGCGGCAGCAACGCAAACAGCCACCCGCTGGGTGGCGCTGGCCGGAGTTCTGAAAAAGTGGATGTATTTGACCTGTCTTTCGGTGGGCGCTACTTCGACCACTCGAAAGATCGCGCTTGGGGACCGAAGGAGTGTCTCACAGATTCCGCCACGATGCAACCCCTTACGGCCAAAGGGAGCGGGCGGAGGAGCTCAGAGTCGAGCGATAATCGCGACGGAGGCGCCGATGGCAACCAGATCCTCGAGTACTCCGGATGCCACGTTGCCGATTGCCGAAATGCATTGCCTGCGAACCGCCAAGCCGCCGTAGGCGCCGACGCACGCACCAGCGGCTCCCAGTATCGCGCCCGGCGCCGGCGCGACGCCACTTGCAACGGCGGCAAACCAGCCAACAAACGCGCCGCTCAGAAGCCGGACAGCCAGGCTCGGGACGTCCGTTCGCGGCCGCGCTTTGGAATTGACATCGTAGAAATACTCGAAGACGGCGGCGGCTGCGAGAACGTACGCCCACGGGCCGCCGTGACGCATGATCCAAAGCACCGCCGCCCCGGTGAACGTGCGCAGCCCGGAAACGACCCCAAGCAAAAAGACCAGCACGAAGAACATGCTCTGCGACATTCAACACGCCGCCGGCAAACGGCTCCTCGGCGCCACGGACCACTGCGTTCGTGCAACCCATGTCGTTCCGAGCGGTGTCATCCTGGACACGCCGGCGACGCAAGTGACGAGCGGGGCGCACGGAGGGGCAACATGAAGATCGCAATTATCTGGGCGGGCAATATCGGCGGAACGTTGACGCGCCGTTTCAGAGAGCTTGGCCACGAGGTTTTCGTGGCGAACTCGCGCGGGCCCCAAACGCTGGCCGATTTGGCGGCCGAGACGGGAGCAACGCCCGTAACTGTCGGGCAAGCCGCTAGAGACGGCGACGTTGTCATCGTAACCATACCCGAACGGCACATCGAAGATCTTCCCCGCGATTTGTTTTCGGGGGTTCCCGATCACGTCGTCGTGGTCGACACCGGCAACTACTATCCGCGTCAACGCGACGGCCGCATCGAAGCGATCGAAGCCGGGACGCCTGAAAGCGTCTGGGTCGCCTCGCAGCTGCGAAGGCCGGTTATCAAAGCCTTCAACGACATCTATGCCGAGCATCTCGGAACACTCGGCAAACCGAAGGGGACGCCGGGACGAATCGCGCTTCCGGTTGCCGGCGACGATGCGCGCGCGAAAGCCGTCGTGATGAAGCTGGTCGACGAGCTCGGTTTCGACCCGGTTGATGCGGGAACGCTCGACCAGTCTTGGAGGCAGCAGCCCGGAACGCCGGTATACGTTGGAGATTTCGACGCGGAGGGAGTGCGCGAAGCGCTGGCCCGTGCGCGAAACCAGCGTACGCCCGAGTGGACTGCAACTTCGAAAAGCCCAGGCACGTACGAATCACCCGCATAGCGACGAATTGGAGGGATCAGTGGACGAAGTACAAGTCGAGCAGACGAACTATCAGATGCCACCGCAGGAAGGTTTCACCGTAGCGCACTTTCTCACGGTAGCCGACATCGAGCGATCCGTTGAGTTCTATGCGAAGGTCTTCGGAGGAGAAGTTGTGAGCCGAGGCGACGGAAACGCACCGCCGTACATCAAGATCGCAAATACTTGGCTGATCGTCAACGTCGGGGGCGGTCCGACGCCGGACAAACCGACCGTGACGCTAAGCCCACCTCCGGATCCCAATCACATCAGCAGCTTTATGAACATCCGAGTCGCAGACATTCAAGCGTGTTACCAGCTCTGGCGAAGCCGTGGAGCGACGTTTCTCACCGAACCGATAGACAAGTATGGCGAGATTCGCTGCTATATCCGCGATCCTGACGGCTACATCATCGAAATCGGGCAGAGCAAACCCGGTTTCAAATATGGCTAAGCAAAAGGTCGCGGTAATAACGGGCGCCTCGCACGGGATTGGCGCGAGCCTCGTATCCGCCTACAGCGAAGCGGGCTACAATGTCGTTGCAAATGCGCGTTCGATTGGCGCCAGCACGAATCCGGGGATTGTCAATATCGCCGGTGACATCGGCCGGCCGGATACTGCCGATCGCCTCATGAACGAGGGTGTGGGCAGATTCGGCCGTCTCGATACGCTCGTGAATAATGCGGGCATCTTCATTGCGAAACCCTTCACCGAGTATACGCGGGCGGATTACGACGCGATGCTTTCGACCAACATCGCGGGCTTTTTCCAGTTGACGCAGCGAGCGGTGCGGGTGATGGAACGTCAAGGCTGGGGTCACATCGTGAACGTCACAACCACCGCGGCGGAACAACCGATCGCGGCTTCGCCGGCGCTTTTGGCGTCCTTAACCAAAGGGGGGCTGAACGCCGCGACCAAGGCGCTCGCCATCGAGTACGCCCCGCGCGGCATCCGCGTGAATGCGGTCTCGCTCGGGATCATCAAAACACAAGAACCGGACTCCTATGCCGGGCTCGAATCTTTGGAGCCGCTCGGCCGGCTGGGTGAGATCTCCGATGTGGTATCGGCCGTGATGTATCTGGAACGCGCGGGGTTTGTAACCGGTGAGATATCGCACGTGGACGGCGGTCAAAGCGCCGGCCATTGGTAGGTTCACCGTAAAATTTTTTTAGGCTAAAGGAGGGCTCGTAATGTTGTTCCGCGCTTGTCTCCTGCTCGCGGCAGTCACGGTCACGCTGACCGCGCCGGCGAAAGCCTTTCCGGTCGACTTCGGCCCGGGCTTTTCGACGCGCACGGTGACGATCGACGGCTGCACGATCAGCGCGACGATCGGCGGTCACGGCCCGGCGGTCGTGCTGCTTCACGGATATGCCGAGGATTCGCGAATGTGGAAGCCGCTCGCGGTCGTGCTCGCGCCGCGATTTACCGTGATCGTTCCCGATCTGCCCGGGATCGGCAACTCATCTATTCCGGCCTCGGGCCTCGATATGACGACGTCGGCGCGGCGGATTCACGACGCGGTCGTCGCCTTCGGCTACCGCGACGTGCGCGTCGTCGGGCACGACATCGGTTTGATGGTCGCCTACGCGTATGCGGCGACGTATCCGGATGAAGTCAAGCAGCTCGCGCTGATGGACGCCTTTCTTCCGGGCGTTGCCGGATGGCAGCCGATCTACAACAATCCGCGCGAGTGGCACTTTCGTTTCTACGGACCAACCCCGCTAGCGCTGGTGAAAGGCCGCGAGCGCATCTTCTTCGAGCACTTTTGGAATGACTTTGCCGCGAATCCCAATCGCTCGATCCCTCAGGTTAACCGCGCTCAATATACCGCGGCGTACTCGAGGCCGGGGCGCATGGCCGCCGGATTCGCCTACTTCGCCTCGTTCCCGCAGACCGCAACCGCCTTTGCGCAGCTTGCCCAAACCAAGCTGGCAATTCCCGTGCTCTCGATTGGCGGAGAGAAATCCCTCGGAGTCGCCCTCGGCGCGCAGGCGCGTCTAGTCGCGTCAAACGTCAGTGTCGTGGTTATCAGAAACGCGGGGCACTGGATCATGGAAGAGCAACCCGCCCAAACCATTGGCGCGCTGACACGATTCCTCCAGCCCTAGGAGAGCCGCCGCGGCTTATGGCTTCAGCGAGAAGATGGTGCCGCCGGCGCCCCTAAGGCACGATCACGGCCCGGCGCGGTTCGGCAGTGGGCTCCGTCCATGCTTGCGCGACGGACGAGAGAGCAAACGTCTTGGTTGGAACGTCGATCTTGCCGTCGGCGATGAGTTGCATGTAGATGGGCACCTGCCGCATGATCTCCGCAATCGACGCCGAGCCCGCTCCGCTGCCCGAGATCCGGATATGGCGGCTGCGCAAGAGTGACGCTGGGATCAGTGCGTCGGGACCGGCCGTCGCGCCGATTTGCACGTAGGCGATGTTTGCCGTGTCTTCCCCTAAGCCGCGTCTTGCCAGTGCGGCGAAAGCCGTCTCTGCTCCAGCTGCCCAGAGAAAGTCGAGCACGATGCTCGGCGCCGTACCCTTGAGCGCATTTGCGAGCGCCGCTGTGTCCGCGTCGCGATCGCCGGTCAGCGCGACGCTCGTTGCGCCCAGTTCCTCCGCGCGCCTTAAGGCGACCGGATTTCGGCCGATACCGACCACGTGCGTTGCGCCGAGAATCGCGGCGTGTTGAACGGCGAGCAACCCGGCCATTCCGGTTACGCCGAGAATCAGCACGGTGTCCAATGCACCGATTTCAGCCGCGCGCGCGTTGAGCGGCAGCCATGACGAGAGACCCGGATTGAGACCGGCTGCGATCTTCACCGGATCGGCCGCGCTGGGCAAGGGTACGCGCATCTTCTTCGGGACGGCCATGCGCTGCGCAAACGTACCGTAAGGAGGATTGACCAAGCCGGTATGGATTAGATCGCCCGACGGGGTGCGCGCAACCGCATCGACCCCGGGAATCAGCGGCCAAGCACCGGTGCTGCCGTAATGCCGGCCGGCCGCGAGCGAGCGCACTATCGGGTGCAGCCCCGTCGCAACGAGTTCCACCAGTTCGTATCCGTCCTCGACGCTGGGATCGGCGAATTCGCCGTATTCCGGCGTCGCGCCCGGACTCTTCACGATAGCGGCCTTCATAGTGCAATCCTCAACGACGTTACGTAGCTTGCGGTTGCGTTTCGTTTGCCAGCAACTTTGAGTACCGCCGCTGTGCACGCTCGGCCTCGACATGATCGTACGCTCGCGCGGCTTCGCGGGCGAGCTCCTTGAGCAGCTCGACTTCGTCGGGGTCGAGCTGTGCTCCGTTGGCGTGCGCGCCGTAAAGCGTGAAGCTTACCAGTTCGTGACGCACCGAGACCGGAACCGCAAGCGTGTAAATCGCCGCATTTTCCGCATCCAGATGCGAACGTATTTCATCGAGCCAGACGATGCTTTCGTCGGCAAATAACATGCGCACCAGCAGGTCGTTGCGATCGAAGCCGGGCGGAGCGACCGTAGTTTGCTGCGCGGTCGCAACGCCTTCGTACCGATCGCCGCCGTCCGAGCGGCGGTAGAGCGCCGCGGCCGCGAGGTCGAGTGCGTCGACGGGGATCTGAACTAGGCCGTCGACGATTGCCGACTCGTCGGTCGCATAGGGAAGCGCCGAAGCCGCTCGTCGCAAGTGTTTTTCGGCAAGCCGGCGCCGGCGGAAGAATACCGATTCAACGATGCGTTCGATCAGGTGGTTGATGCGATCGAGCAGGAAGCCGACTCCGATCGTTGCCAACAGCTCGAGCCCGATCGCAAGCCGTCCGATGGCGACGACTCGCGAAAAGAACCAGTCGAGAATTGAAACGAACGCCACCACCCCTAACGACAGCGAGCCATACACCAAGGCGCGGTTGAGCACGAAGTTTACGTCCAGGACGCGCAGACGAAAGACGGCGTATGCGATGCAGATCGGCATCAGCACCACGGCGAATCCGATCACTTGGCCGACGGCGAACGGAACGCCCGGAACGAAGTAGATCGCGTACGCCAAAAACGACGCAAAGGTTCCGATTGCCAAGAACCCCCAGCGCTGGCGATCGCTCGGCGTCGCCGTCGAAACGTTCTTGGCCAGAATCAAGCCGGCGAAGACGAATGCCGCAAGCGGAATCACCGTGCTGGGAATCACGTCCCACGTCGGGATCGTTTCGGACCCACGGTAGTAGACTTGCCACTCGACTACGTACAGCACGTATGAGAGTGCGAGAAAAGCCCAAACGAAGGGATCGACTCTGCGCCGCCAGCCCGCTACGTCGCCGTTAGGGAATCGCAGGATAAAGGGCAGCAGCGGCAGCGCGCTCCACGGGCCGAAGACCGTGCTGAGCAGAAACGAGAGCGCGACGTACGCCGCCGGACTGAGCACGTGCGACCAATACATGAAGACCGGGCTGGTGCCGAAGTAACCGACGGCGAAAAGATAGAGTGACCACGACATAATCGACGGCCGCAAGAAGACTAATAAAAAAGCTACGATCAAGAAGATTGTCGGCGGCAGGTAGGCGAGCACGCCGCCGATGCGCTGCCAAAGCCCGAAGCTCGGATTCGGTGCCCCCGTTACGATCGCTACGTAGGTAACGCCGTTTCGCTGGAGCTCCAGCGTTTCGCGTTCGCGCGGATACGCCGAGCGCAGGCGTGACGAGATTTCGTAATCACCGTGATCGATCAGACGATCGCCCGTGCGTATGCCGGCGCGGTCCGCGGGTGAGTCCCTTTCGACGGCCACAATCGTGGCCGTCCGAGCCGGGATGGCGAGACCGAACGTCCCTTCGCCCCAGTTTTCGGCGAAGTCCACGTGTCCGATCGGCACGTAGTATATGGTGACGACGAAAACCGTGACAAGTATCAGCAGTACGCGCGCGAGCGCCGGGCCCATCGCCTCGTCTTTGCTGCGCGGCCGCGTCGCGCCCCCCGCTCCGGGCCGACGCCGTTCACGGATTCTTCATGAATTCGTTCCAAGCTATTTTAAGCCGCCCGATTTGGGTGGCTTCGTCTACCGGAGGTCCTTGCCGTGGCAGCTGCTCGTGGTATTTCGTTACACGCTATTCCGCCTTTGGCCGCGATCGCGCTGGCACTGGGCGGATGCTCTTCGTTCGCAAGTGCACCGATGGCGGAAACGCCGGTCGCTCAGAATGGGGTCGACGCCGCGTCAGCGGCACGTGCCGTCCGGCCTGCCGGCGGTTCGCAGGAGCTCTACATCGGGAACATCCTGGGCGGTGTACTCCTCTATTCGACCGGGAAGAACCCGCATGAGGTCGGCGATATCGCGAATCAGCTGCCGCGAGTTACCAGCGTGTGGGTGAATCAAAGTGGTATTTTGTATGCATTCACCGATAACCGCAACTCTCCGTACGAAACGATTGAAGAGTTCGAGCCAGGCGCTCAAACGCCGTTTTTCTCACTCGTGCTGCAACATTACGGCAGCCTCGTCGCCGCCGACGCGCAGGAGAACGTCTACGCCCAGGGCTTGAACGATCAAGGCCAGGCGGTGATTGACGTGTATCCGCCGGGCAGTCAGCAGTATGCACACGAGTACGTCGTCCCTTCGATCGGCCAGGTGTCGGGAATCGCGGGCATTGCCTTCGACTCGACCGGGGCGCTGCTCGTCGGGGTCGCCGCGCTCGCGAACAACCGCCAAGGCCAAGTAGGCGCGGTCTTCAGCCTCGATTCAAGTTCGGGCGAATTCGTGAATCTCAATCTGCAAAGGGATTACGGTGGACTGATCGCAACGGATGGCAAAGGCAACCTTTACGTGGGCGCCAGCACCGAGATCTCGGTCTACGCGCCGGGCGCAACGAACCCGTCGCGTATCGTCCGCACAAAAGATACGATCGTTGCCCTCACGGCCGCGTCCGACGGAACGCTCTACGTCGATACGTATGAGGAAGGGATCGTAGTGTACCCGCCGGGTAAGGGCCACTCGAAGAACAGCTTCATCCCGCAGGCGCAGGTGAGCGGACTTGCGCTCGGCCCGGGCTAGCGATACGGGCTATAGCGCCTGGGGCGGGGTGTCGGCCACGCCGAAGTCGTCGTTCGAGGGTCCCAATCCACTGGTAATCTTGCCGATCTGCGTCAACGCAGTCGGCGTGTAGCTGAAGATGTCGATTTCGCCGAGCGCAGAGTCGGCGACGTAAAGCGTCGTCGATTTCTGGTTGAATGCGAAGAACCACGACGTCCCCGGCAGCGGCAGCGCGGCGATCGGCGTGCGCGTGCCGACCTTATAAACGTTCAAGCTGGGGACTTTCTGATCGACCACGAGGAGATGTCCGGCGCGATCGAAGCCCACACCGCCGGCATACCCCAGGCTTACGTGCATGTCAGTCGTGTGCTTGAAGTCGGGCGCCTTGAACTCGACCACGCCGCCGGTATCGCCGGCTCCGAAAACGTTGTACGAAACGAACAGATTACTGGCCTTATCGAGTGCTAGACCGGCGACGTGGTAAAAGTGCCCGTTATTCAACGTCTGCGTCGGTTCGCTCGCGCCTTGCGGATAAATGACTACGTTGCCGGAAGAAAACATCGTTCCGCTGCCGTTGGCAACGTAGACGGTCCCGTCCGCGCCAACGGCAACGTCGCATGGAAACTTGTTCGGGTCCTCGAGCGTGTTGGTCGGAGAGGTTGACCCCTGGGCATAGACGAGCACGTTCTCGTCTTGGGCGTTGGCGACGTACAGATTGTCGTTTCTATCTACGGTCATGCCCCAGGGGTTGTCCAAACTGCCGGAGAGGCTGCCGGCGAGCGGATAACTCGGCCCCGAGTCCTTGAGATAATAGCCGACGGTATTGGCTCCAAACGATGAGGCGTAAATGAGGCCGCCTCCCGGGGTGCGCGCCGCAACCGCGGCCGCGCTCGGCGGCACGGCGGTCTGAGCAATCGGAGCGCTCGACGACGAGCAGCCCGCAAGGAGTGAAAACGGGACGAGCAGCGCGAGCGACGATGTACGACGCGGACGCATTCTAAACACCGCGCTCGGTGTCGCAGGTCGCCTTCTTGTCGCTCTTGGTGCTCATCGTGAACTCGATCGAGGGATACTCGAATTCCACCGGCTTGTTGGGCGCTCTCACGAAGAAGAGATTGTTTTCTTCTGCGGTCGTTCCGGTGTTGGGCGGGCACGATGGTGCCGTCGTATCACCGGTGTCGGTCTGTATGCTTACCGTCACCTTGGGCGTGCCGCTAAAGTTCGCGATGTCGCCGCCTCCGTTACCGAAAACGTTGAACTCGGCGCCCTCCCAGTGCTCGGAAAGATCGACGATGCCGTCGCTTTGAACGTTCTGCATGCCGTATTCCGTGTTACCAACTGCGAGGTAGATGCTATCCCCGGTTGAGGCCGCAACGCCGGTTACAACGATTTGGCCGAGATCGGCGATCGCGATGTTGGGGATGTTCACCGAGTACGGGCTATTCTGAACGCAGCCGATACCCTCGTTTTGCCAGCCCGAGTCCGGCGGGCAGCTGCTGAACGAGCCTTCGGTCGCGACCAGCCAATCCTGAATGAACAGCGAGCCTTGGGCTGAGCCCGGCGGATTCGAGTAAACGAACTGTTCCCAGCCCACACAGTTTTGAATGTTCCCGCAGGCGGCGGTCGGGAAAAAGTCGGAGTTCAACTGCAGCGAATAGCTGTTTAGGCCTTGCAAACCGCAGCAGCCCTCACTCGTTATCGTTTCTACCCCTTTGGCTTTCGGAAACGCGCCAATGGCGGTGGAGATCAGGTCTGGACTCGTGTCCGCGGTATAGTCATGGCTATCCCCAATAACCTGCGGCCCGACTTTTCGATGGGAGCGCGCCAGCGGAAACCAGAGATGCGGCGGAGTGGAGCAGGCGACCCGGTTCCATTGAGCGGATGGATAGTGCGCGACAAAGCATCCCGCGCCGGGCAATCCTTCGTGTGCGAGCAACCGACGCCAGCCGTCCAGAGTGCTCGCGGCATTGCCGGCATTTCCGGCCGGCGCGAAAGATTGCGCGGAATTGGAACAGGCCGCTAACGCAAACGATAGCGCCGCGATTGAAGCGAATCGTGAAGAATTCAAAGTCATGGCCTTTCGACGAGCAGACTGGGGATTGCACGATTACGACGGGTATGTGTCGCCCACCTCTCCCTTCAGGCTAGGCAGCGCTCGTAAAACCGGCACGCCTTTAACCAGACTGGCGCATCCTTTCGATGATGACGTCAGGCAGACCGCGCAACGCATCATTGGCTGCACGGCTCAGCGTCTCGAGGGAGCGAAGCGCGCCGAGAATCTCCTCGTTGCGCCCAGTTACCCTCACGCCGAGAAGATCGAGCGCGACGCCGACGCCATGTGCAATTTGACCGATCGCCAATGACTCGTCGGGCGCGTATGGCTCGCCGCTTTCCTT
>Ga0187783_10003253_pt1 | contig 11992 bp, 11 predicted proteins | sample 1015_SJ02_MP02_2_FD_132471 | JGI IMG/M metagenome (GOLD analysis project Ga0187783, IMG submission 132471) | Tropical peat soil microbial communities from peatlands in Department of Meta, Colombia - 1015_SJ02_MP02_20_MG | ecosystem: Environmental > Terrestrial > Soil > Wetlands > Peat | place... | reverse complement strand
GCATGACGTCGTTGCGCACCCGCATCGCCATTACGGCTTCCTCTAGCGACGCATTGCCGGCGCGCTCGCCGATGCCGTTGATGGTGCACTCGATCTGCCGCGCGCCAGCGCGCACGCCGGCGAGCGAGTTCGCCACCGCCATGCCGAGGTCGTTGTGGCAATGCACCGAGAAGCGCGCCAGGTCGGAATTCGGCACCCGCTCGCGCAGCATCTTGATCAGCGCGAAATATTCCTCCGGCACCGTGTAGCCGACGGTGTCGGGAATATTGATGGTGGTGGCGCCGGCCTTGATCGCCGCCTCGACGCACCGGCACAGGAAATCATGCTCGGTGCGGGTGCCGTCCTCGCATGACCATTCGACATTGTCGGTATAGCCGCGGGCGCGGGTCACCGAGGCGATGACCATCTCGTAGACCTTTTCCGCCGGCAGCTGCAGCTTCCACTTCATGTGCACCGGCGAGGTGGAGATGAAAGTGTGAATGCGTGGGTGCCGCGCCGGCTTGATGGCTTCGCCGGCGCGATCGATGTCCTTGAAACCAGCGCGGGCGAGCCCGCAGACAACGGCCCGCTTGGTGCGCTTGGCGATCTCGTGGACAGCGGCAAAGTCGCCGTCGGAGGCGATCGGAAAGCCGGCCTCGATGATGTCGACGCCCATGTCGTCGAGGAGTTCCGCGACTTCGAGCTTCTCGTCGTGCGTCATGGTCGCGCCCGGGCATTGCTCGCCGTCGCGCAAGGTGGTGTCGAAAATGACGACGCGGTCCTTCTCGGACCTTTGCTGCGACGGCCTGGTCGCGGCTTTGGCTGGCGTAGTCATAGTTTTGGGTCCTTCTCGCTTGCGCCCGTCGTTGGGGTGTTGTGGGCGCTCATTGGGTTCCGTGGCTTAAGGTCGAACCCCTGAGTGCCCAGGCGCAAACGCCCGGCCGGCCCTCAGGGGGCGATAAGGAGCAGGAGCCCGCCGAGAATGAGGGCGGCGCCGGAGGCGGCCGGTTTGGCCCCCTGGGTCATCGCGCGGAAATCGCTGCGATTTGACATTGGCGACTTGCCCTCGTTGCGGCCCAAGGTCGCGGATGAAGGTGAATTCCGCGTTAACTTTATTTGGGACCGACCTCCTTGTAGCGGAAGACCCCGCATTGGCGCAAGCGCGCTGATTTCAGCGGCGGCCCTCAGTCATGAGCGCGCGCTCGCAGACTTTCAGCTCTTTGAACGCCTTGCCGGTGATCTTGGGGTAATCAAGCTTGAGTTGGTCCAGCGCTTCGATGATTGCCGCGGAGACGACGAGCCAGGCGATATGTTTGTGGTCCGACGGCACCACGTACCATGGCGCATGGTCGGTCGAGGTCTCGCGAATCATTGCCTCATAGGCCGCCATGTAGTCGTTCCAGCGCGCGCGCTCGGCGATGTCGTTTAAGGAGAACTTCCAGCGCTTGTGCGGTTCGTCGAGCCGCGCCAGGAAGCGCTTGCGCTGTTCCTCCTCGGAAATCCGCAAATGGAATTTCAGCACCAGCATGCCGTTGCGCGTCAGTCGGCGCTCGAAGGCGCAGATATCCTTGAGCCGGTGCTTCCAAACGTTCTTTCCGACCGTCTCGGGCGGCAGATTTTGCTTCTCCAGCAGGTCTGGATGGACGCGCACGATCAGAACTTCTTCGTAGTGCGAACGATTGAAAATGCCGATGCGTCCGCGCTCCGGCAGCGCCTTGCCGATGCGCCAAAGAAAATCGTGCGCCAGCTCCTCCTCGCTCGGCGCCTTGAACGAGTGGACCTCGCAGCCTTGCGGATTGATGCCGGACATCACGTGCTTGATGACGCCGTCTTTGCCGGCGGCATCCATGCCCTGCAGCACGATCAGCACCGCCCACTGCCCGTGAGCGAACAGGCGCTGCTGCAGTTCGGTGATCCGGGCGATGCCGTCGGCGAGGATCGGCTGCACTTCCTTGATGTCGGTCGAGAGGCCGAAACGCTCGGCTGGATCGTGATCGGCAAGCTTGAAGCGCCGCGGCTTGTCGATTCGGCACTGCCTGACGATTTTGGCGAAATGCATGTCTTGCCTCGCAGCTGCGCGCAGGAAGCGATCCTATTTCGCCCAGGCGTGTTCGATAAAGCCGGTCACGAACGACGGCATCAGCGGGCGGAAATCGGCGGCACTGCGCACGATCCGGATGTCGACCAATTCAGGCCACGCTTCGCCGGCAAGGAAGCGCGTGATGCGATCGCGAAGCTCTTCCGCGCTTTGCTGCGCCACGACGCGTTTCAACAGGGCGGCAAAACCGTGGTCGCGGACGAAGGTCCAGCCGTTTACTTCGCTCAATTCGCCGGCGTCGAGCCCGGTTTCTTCCCGCAGCTCGCGGCGCAGACTGCCGGCAAGATCGACCGCGCCGTCGGCGCCGATATCGACCGGTTCAGGCGTGCCGCAGGGGAAATAAATGAGCCCGGCCGCGGCCGTGTCGGAGGCCATTTCGCCGACCAGATAGGCGCCGTCGGCGCTTTGCAGCGCGGCAGCAGCGAACACGTTGTAGACGTTGGTATCGGGGAACCGCCAATCGCGCCAGGCGCACAGACTAGCATAGTCGGTTTCGAAGCAGGTCCCACGCAGCACGCCGTCGGCGATGGCGTAGCGGTTCATCATCAGCGCGCGACCGTTCCACACCCTGGATCGTTTGCGCTGGAACTCGGCGAAATAGTGCTCGATCTCCGCGCGGCGCGCCGTAGCAAAGGGCCACGACCACAATTCGACTTTGAGGTCGACACGGTCGAGCGTGACGATTTCAATGTTCGGCACGCTCGGTCGTCTCAAGGGAACCTGTAATATTCCGGTGCCTATTCATGCCAGGGATTGACGAACAAGCCGACGAGGCCCGTTACCCCCTTTACGTGCGGCGACGGCGGCGTCCCGAACTTGGCCACCAAGTCCTCGCGTGTCAGACCAGGCGGCAACTCGGTCGGCGCAAAATCGGTGGCGATGAGGGTGAACGTGTAGTGGTGCGGCATCTGGTTGGGCGGCGTGCAGGGACCGGAATAATGCCCAACCCCCATCAGGCTCTTGCCGCCGACATATTTGTCGGAATCTTTGCTCGCCTCGCCTTCGGCAAAGTCGGTGACCTTGGCAGGGTCGATGCCGTAGGCGACCCAGTGACTGACGCCGAACGGCGCGCGGCCCTCGGGATCGAACATAAAGAGGACGAGGCTCTTGGTGCCGTCCGGCACGTTGCTCCAGTGCAATTCCGGCGACACGTTGTCGCCGACGCAATTCGCATTGGTCGCCATATTGGCTTGGCTGTTGGCGGCCTTCTTCGGCAGCATTTTGCCGTCGGCGAAGGTGTTCGATTGCAGCGTGAAAAGTCCCGCCGCGTCGGCGGCGGTCGCGGCACAACCCAGCGACAATGCCGCAGTGGTGGCTATCAGCAGACAACGGGGCTTGGCGAGCATGAATATTCTCCCATGTGGTATCGCGCGCGTCAGGCAGTGTAGCGGGCGCGATTTCGAGAACAACCCTGGTGTGATACTAAAATTCCAGCCAGCGGGGCAGGCGCGGGCCTAAAGGTTCTTGATCAGTCCTGCGTCAATCAGCAATCGGTTGAAATGCCGCGCTTCGGCGCCGTTGGCGCAGCCGTAGAACAGCCCTTTGCAGCGGATCAAGATGTTCTTTTGTTCGGCGAATGACGGATCGAGCGGCAAGCCCGCCGCCTCCAGCACGACGAGCGGCAGATAAGGCCCTTCCAGCGTGCCGAGCGCCGACGACACGTCCACCGGGGCAAAATTGACCGCGTCGACGGCATAATAGGTAGTGAAATAGCGCGGGTCGTAGGCCATCAGGCGCCGGGCGACGCCGGCATCGTCGAGTGTCGGATCGATGACGACGGAGGCAAAATCCGGCTGGTGATCGCCGAACCGCACGAACAGAAACGAGTCGTCGGGAAATTCGCGCCGCAGCCGCGCTAGAAAATCCGCATAGTCTTGCGCGCTGATCGCCTGGCGGCGCAAATATTCGTCGACCGGCGCCACGTTGCCGGGATCCTTCCACTGCGGCATCAGATCGGGCCGGTAGCGGAAATCCCAGGGAAAATGATTGGCGGCGAGGTAGACGAAAATGAACATCGGGCCGTGCGCATGCTGCTGTTCGAGCATTTTCGCGGCGGCATTGTAGAAGAAGCTGTCGGGCTCGATGTCGCGCGCGCCCAGATCGTGCCGATCGTAGAAGCGCTGCACGCCCGTGGTGGCCTGGAAGCTGCGCGCGCTCATGAAGGCGCCGAGCGCGGGATAGAGCGAGAAGGTGCGATAGCCGCAGCGCCGCAACGCAGTGGGCAACCCTCGATTGACGCGGCCGGCGGCGATCCGCGTCACGAAATAGGCGAAGCGGCCGAACGAGCGGGCTGACAGCCCCTCCAGCACGTTGTATTCGGTAAACCAGCTTGGGCCGCCGTTGCCTTCGACCAGGAAATTGCGCTCCTTGCCGTCGAACGACTTAAAGTGCGCGCCGTACCCCTCCGGCACTTTGATGCCCGGCGCCGTGCGGATGTCGAAGCTTGACTCGTCGTGGATGAGGATGATGTGCGGCAGCCGGCCTGCCGGCTGGCAAGTATCAGCCGCCGGCTGCAGGCGATCCGCCGCGAAAGCGTCCGACTGCATCAACCCTTGCGTCAGCAATTCAGCGATGGCGTCGACGCCGGAGCGCGCAAATGATGAAACGTGGTTGCCGCCGTAGAACATCGTGAACGGCGCCAGCGGGAATTGCATTTCCAGGATGGTGAGCCAGCCGACGCAGGCGAGCATTGACGCCAGCGCCGTCAATCGGCGAAAGCGCAACCGGTCGAAGCGCCAGGCAACCACCACCAGCGGCACGAGCGCGACCAGCGAAAGCGCGACGATCCAGCGCAAGCCTGGGAAGATCGTGAACAGGAAGCTGATGGTGTCGGTATCAACGATCATCAGATCGACAAAATTCGCCGTCATCATCAGCACGTGGTATTTGAGCTGCGACAACAGAACGAGCAGCGTCATCATCGTGAGCGATACGACGCCGGCGAACAGCGGCCGGCGCGCGACCGCCAGCCAGAAGAAATTCAGGATTGCCCAGGCGACCAGGAATGCGGCGATGGCGGTGGCGGTCCATTCGGTCGCTATCATCAAAATGAAAGCAATGGCGTGCGGGGCGGCGAGCGGCACCAGCCGCCAAACGCCGTGTCTGGCAACGAGGTCGGCGGCCCCCAACCGGTGACCAAAGGACAATAGCGCAGCACGCATGACGCACGCGCGTGCCCGGAAATGAACGTCCCCTCACATGCCCCCGGCGCACGGCGCGCCGTCATAAAACTGTAATTAATTCGTCATGGCAAGGGATGGGTTGCGCGCGTGGTGAATCCTGCTCAATTCCGCGACCGGTCGACTAAGGTTCGCTCTTTGATCCACGGCATCATTTCGCGCAGTTTCGCGCCGACGGCTTCCGCCGGATGCTGCGCGAGCTTATTGCGCATGGCCTTGAACGAGGTCTGGTTGACCTTGTTCTCCAGCATCCAGTCCTTGACGAATTTGCCGGACTGGATGTCGCCGAGAATGCGCTTCATTTCGGCACGGGTCGCATCGTTGATTACGCGCGGCCCGGAAACGTATTCGCCGTATTCGGCGGTGTTGGAGACCGAATAATTCATATTGGCGATGCCGCCCTCATAGATCAGGTCGACGATCAGCTTCATTTCGTGGATGCACTCGAAATAGGCCATTTCCGGCGCATAGCCGGCGCCGACCAGCGTTTCGTAGCCGGCTTTCATCAGTTCGACGATGCCGCCGCACAGCACCGTCTGCTCGCCGAACAGGTCGGTTTCGCATTCCTCGCGGAACGTGGTCTCGATGATGCCGGCGCGGCCGCCGCCGATGGCCGCCCCGTACGACAGGCAGAGGTCGTGGGCGTTGCCGGAGGCGTCGCGGTGGATCGCCAACAGGCACGGCACGCCGGCGCCGCGCTGATATTCGGAGCGCACCGTGTGGCCGGGGCCTTTGGGCGCGATCATCATCACGTCGAGATCGCCGCGCGGCTCGATCAGGTTGAAATGAATGTTGAGCCCGTGCGCGAACATCAGCGCCGCGCCGTTTTTCATATTGGCGTGCAATTGGCCGTTATAAATGTCGGCCTGCAATTCGTCGGGCGTCAGCATCATCATCACGTCGGCCCATTTGGCGGCCTCGGCGACGTCCATGACCGGTAGCTTCGCGCTTTGCGCCTTCCTCACCCCTTGCGAATTCTTGCGCAGCGCCACCGCCACCTCCTTGACGCCGGAATCGCGCAAATTGAGCGCATGCGCATGGCCCTGGCTGCCATAGCCGATGATGGCGACCTTCTTGCCCTTTATCAGGTTCAGGTCGGCGTCGCGGTCGTAGTAAACGCGCATGGTTTTCACCCCTCGTCAGGCCGATACCGGGCCGCTCTCCGGATGGTGCTTCTAGGTTCTGTGCGCGGATTGGACAAGCCCACTCGGCGTTGCATTGCGCCGCAACGGCTTCTTGCCGTGCGCTTCGCAAGTCCCGTCGAACCGTTCGCGGGCGCGCGCGATTTTGGCCTGGTTGCGGATCGCCCAGGCGCCTAGCGCCGAGACCGGCTCCAAGAGATCGCGACCGAGCGGGGTCAGCGCATAGTCGACGCGCGGCGGAATGGTCGGCAATACCGTGCGGATCACCAATCCGTCACGTTCCAGCCCGCGCAGCGTCAAGGTCAGCATGCGCTGCGAAATGCCGCCGATCGAGCGCCTCAGCTCGTTGAAGCGCAGCGACCGCTCGCCGAGCCGCGTGACCACGAGCACCGACCATTTGTCGCCAACGCGCGCCAACACGTCGCTGACGGCGCGGCAGTCGGTGGGCAAATCCGTGTGTCTTGGTTTCATCAATGTGCCTTCTTGCCGGCCTTCCTTGGGGTCACCTATCTAGCCTTAGTTACGAATTCTAACCGAGGTATTCAACCATGCCCGTGTTGCCGCAAATCGCCGTGATCGTCGGAAGTAACCGCCGCGTATCGCTCAACCGCAAACTGGCCCAGGCGCTTGTGAGGCTCGGCGCCGGCAAGTTCGACGCCAAATTCGTCCGCATCGACGATCTGCCGATGTACAATCAGGACAACGAGGACAACCTTCCCGCCGAAGTAGTGCGTTTCAAGAATGAGATTGCGGCCGCCGACGGCGTGCTGATCGTCACGCCGGAGCATGACCGTTCGATCCCGGCGGTGCTGAAGAACGCGGTGGACTGGGGCGCGCGACCGTGGGGCAAGAATTCCTGGGCCGGCACGCCGGCCTTCATCACCGGCACCTCGCCCGGCGCCATCGGCAGCGCACTGGCGCAACAGCATCTGCGCTCGGTCATGACCGGGCTCGGCATGATCCTCATCGGCGGCGAGGCCTATATCACGTTCAAGTCGAATCTGATCGACGATCAGGGCAATGTCGGCGACGACGGTACCAGGACGTTCCTTCAAGGCTTCGTCGACCGGTTCGCGGCGCTAGTCGCGGCGCTGACGCCGCAGGCGGAACGCGCGGCGGCGTAGCCGTTGACGCCTTTGCCGCGTAGCGTTTGACCTTAATCGCCTTTGAGCGCTTGCGGATTTTTGCGCATCGTAGCCCGCCTGCATCCGCAACAGGTGATCGACGTCGGGGCCAAACGCCTTGTAAATACGCAACGCCATCTCGGCGGTCAGCGCCGCTTTGCCATTGATGAGGTTCGACAATGTCGGCACGGCGCACGCCGAGAACCCCCCGCCGCTCTGCTGACGGAAAGGCCTAACGGCTCAAGGATGCCATGATCAATGACGCGGCCGACATGAGGAGGATTCTTCATCGCCGTCTCTTACATCCCCTCCGGGCCGCGGGCGATGGCGACGACGCCGGTGCGCGACACTTCGACCAGACCGACCGGCAGCATCAGGTTGATGAAGCTCTCAATCTTGTCAGAGGCGCCGGTAATCTCGAACACGAAGCTTTCGGTGGTGGCGTCGATGACGCGGGCGCGGAAGGCGTCGGCGAGCCGCAGCGCTTCCATGCGGTGCTCACCGGTGCCGCGCACCTTGACCATGGCTAGCTCGCGCTCAAGATGCGGACCGGCAAGCGTCATGTCGACCACGCGATGCACCGGCACCAGCCGATCGAGCTGATTCTTGATCTGTTCGAGCACCATCGGCGTGCCGCGCGTGGCAATGGTGATGCGCGACAGATGCTTCTCGTGCTCGGTCTCCGAAACAGTCAGCGAATCGATGTTGTAGCCGCGGCCGGAGAATAGGCCGATGACGCGGGCAAGCACGCCTGGTTCGTTGTCGACCAGCACGCACAGCGTGCGCGTCTCGACGCGCTCGCGGGTCGTGGCGGCCGGATAATGCGTGGTGGCGGTATTCATGGGCCCCTCCTATCGCCTGAGTACGGCAAAGGCGAAGTCGCGGCCCTGGCCGCGCTTGAGCGCAAGGTCGATCCACAGCATGGCGTGCGCTTCGAGCAGCCGCGCGTTGCGCAGCGGACCGGCGTCGATCACGTCGAAACCGAGCTGAGCGACCACCGCGATGACCTTCGGTTTATTCGCCGCATCGTCGCCGGCGACGAACATCACCGATTTCACGCCGTGAAAAACCGGCTCCGCCATATTGCCGAAGCCCGTGGTGTTGAGCGTTTTGAACACCGAAGCGCCCTTGGCCCAGCTTTGCACCTTCTCGCCCGCCGAAATGCTGTGGCCGATTTCGAGGCCGAGCCCGTCCGGACCCATGACCAGCGGGTTGGTTGCATCGAGGAGAATTTTGCCGCTCAGATCGCCCATCGAGCGGATAGCGGCTTCCGCCGCGATCCACGGCGTGGTCAGCACGATCATCTCGCCGAAGCGCGCCGCCTCCGCGGCGGTGCCGGCCCGCGCCTTGCCGCCGAGCTTTTGCACGAGCGCCTTGGTCTTGTCGGCTTGCGGGTCCCGCACGCCGAAAAAAATCTCGTGGCCGGCCTTCTGCGCCCAGGCCGCGCCCAGCGAGCCGCCGACATTGCCGGCGCCGATGATTGCGAGTTTCATGGTCATACCCTCCGATTGTCCATCGTCCGCGAAGGCGGACGATCCAGTAACCGCCGGCATGCCGGCGACTACTGGGTCCCCACCTTCGCGGGGACGACACCTGGTTTACACCATCACCTTGCCTTCCTCGGTGATGGCGTCCTCGACCCGCGTCGCCGCGTCGCCGAGCAGCATCTCGTTGTGGGCGCGGCCCGACGGAATCATCGGGAAGCAATTTTCGGCCGGATCCACCACGCAGTCGAAAATGACCGGCCGCTGCACCTCGATCATTTCGCGGATTTTTTGATCGAGCTCGGCCGGGCGTTCGCAGCGAATGCCGTGGGCGTGATAGGCCTCGGCGAGTTTGACGAAATCGGGCAGCGCGTCCATGTAGCTTTCGGCGTAACGCCCGCCGTGCAGCAATTCCTGCCACTGCCGCACCATGCCCATGTAGCGGTTGTTGAGGATGAAGATTTTGATCGGCAGCCGGTACTGAACCGCCGTCGACATTTCCTGCATGGTCATCATCACCGAAGCCTCGCCGGCGATGTCGATGACGAGCGAGTCGGGATGGGCGAGCTGCACGCCGACTGCGGCCGGCAGGCCGTAGCCCATGGTGCCGAGCCCACCCGACGTCATCCAACGGTTCGGCTCCTGGAACCGGTAGAACTGAGCCGCCCACATCTGGTGCTGGCCGACTTCGGTGGTGATGTAGGTGTCGCGATCCTTGGTCAGCTCATAGAGCCGCTGGATGGCGTGTTGCGGCTTGATGATCTCGTTCGAGTTGTGGAAGGCGAGCGACTTCTTCGCGCGCCACTTGCCGATTTGATCCCACCAGGCCACCAGCGCCTTCTTGTCGAGCTTCGACGCATGCGGCCGCCATTGCCGCACCATGTCGTCGAGCACATGCGCGCAATCGCCGATGATGGCAACGTCGACCTTGACGTTCTTGTTGATCGACGACGGATCGATGTCGACGTGGATCTTCTTCGAGCCGGGCGAGAAGGCGTCCAGCCGGCCGGTGATACGGTCGTCAAAGCGCGCGCCGATGCAGATCATCAGGTCGCAGTCGTGCATCGCCCAATTGGCTTCCCAGGTGCCGTGCATGCCGAGCATGCCGAGCCATTGCGAATCGGCGGCGGGGAAGGCGCCGAGCCCCATCAGCGTCGAGGTGATGGGAAAGCCGGTGAGCTCGACCAGCTCGCGCAAGGCCTCGCTCGCCGCGCGGCCGGAATTGACCACGCCGCCGCCGGTGTAGAAAACCGGCCGCTTGGCTGCCACCATCATGTCGACCGCCTGGCGGATCTTGTCAGCATCGCCCTTTAGCCTCGGCCGGTAGCCTTTGTGTTGGAACTCCTTCGGCCTGTCGTAGGCGCCCTTGGCGAACTGGATGTCCTTCGGGATGTCGACCACCACCGGGCCGGGCCGGCCGCTGGAGGCGATATGGAACGCTTCGTGGAGCGCACGCGGCAGATCGGCGATGCTTTTGACCAGGTAATTGTATTTGGTGCACGGCCGCGTGATGCCGACGGTGTCGCATTCCTGGAACGCGTCGTTGCCGATCAGGTGCGTCGGCACCTGCCCGGTGATGACGACGAGCGGAATCGAATCGCACAGCGCGTCGGTCAGGCCGGTGACGGCATTGGTCGCGCCCGGCCCCGACGTCACCAGCACGCAGCCAACCTTGCCGGTCGAGCGCGCGTAGCCTTCGGCGGCATGCACCGCACCCTGCTCGTGCCGCACCAGGATGTGACGGACCCGGTCCTGCGATTGGAACAGCGCATCGTAGATCGGCAGCACGGCGCCGCCGGGATAGCCAAACACGTGCTCGACGCCCTGATCGGCAAGGGCCTCGATCACCATTTCCGCGCCGGTCATCTCAGTCATCGCTGGCTCCGCTGTTTTCGATCTTCATTTTGATCTTCACTGCGACTTTCGGAAATAAAAAAGGGCCGCGAGGGGCCCTGACATTGCGCACCGCCACGTCTCGCGGGTGGGATCATCCACCCCCGGCGGTGCGCTTCGATACGAGGATCAGCGAAAGCAATTTCCGCACGCGCGTGTCCTATGCTTATAGCCCGCCGCTTATACGCATTGTGTCCGCGCCGGTCAAGCCAAATACGGCGACTTTGGGACGGCGTATGGTTGCGAAATCTTCAAACCGCCGTTTGAAATCGCAATGGTGCGGAAAATCGCAATCGTTAACCATTGTTAAGTGTCACAGGGCGGCCGCGAATTCGCGCGGAAGCGGCCCTTATTTTTCCCAGCACTGTTGCTGAATTAGCGCACTGATGTCCGATCCCGAAGTTCGCAAATGCTCACGGCGAACTTCAAATGCGAACTTCGGGAGCAAAGGGACATCAACGAGAAAGGGTTCAAGTGCGGGTTTGGATTTGGAGTTCCTGTGAGAGTTGCCGCCCGACTGTAGGAACTTCAAATTCACCGCACTTGGTGGGATGAGCGCTTCTGAAATCTGCGATCAGGCGCTGGCGGTTTTTGCGCTGGAGGGGACATGGTTGCAGGACATCGGCTTGCCGAACCGTTGTGCCGCCGCGCCGGCGGTCTCGTTTTTGCTCTTGCGTTGATGATGATTGCGGTCGGGTCAGCCGCCGCGGCGCCGCGGCTGAGCCCTATGCTCAATTCCACCGACGCCATCCTCAAATGGATCAACGCCTATCGCCATAAGCCCGATCCGGACGGACTGCCCGCCGTCGTGCGCGCGCTGAGCACGATGCAGTCGTTCAAGGACGCCGGCAGCTCGGGCCCCTATATCGGCTTCATCGCCGGCGTGATCGGCGCCACCCCGGCGCACAATCAAGAGCTGATCGCCAAGATGCTGTCGATCGCGCCGGCCGATCATTGGGTGCTGGTGCGCGCCATCGCCTATTCCGGCGCGCCGAACTGGAAGGATCTGCTCGCTACCTTCGCCGATCGCATGCCGACCCGCCGCGCCATGATCGACGACTATCTGGACGGCAAGCTGCCTACGCTCGAGCAG
>Ga0187783_10003252_pt1 | contig 11992 bp, 9 predicted proteins | sample 1015_SJ02_MP02_2_FD_132471 | JGI IMG/M metagenome (GOLD analysis project Ga0187783, IMG submission 132471) | Tropical peat soil microbial communities from peatlands in Department of Meta, Colombia - 1015_SJ02_MP02_20_MG | ecosystem: Environmental > Terrestrial > Soil > Wetlands > Peat | place... | reverse complement strand
GTCCAGATCAGCTCCGACTCCGTGCCGCTCCTCGCCCAGCCGACGCAGGGCACGCTGACGTTCCTGCCGCAGATCTGCCCGAAGGGGTTCGCCACCGCGACGAGCGCGAACGCCACGATCCCGGTCGGGCAGCCCGAGACGCCCAACTACTGCGTCTTCTCCAACATCACGCTCTCGAGCGGCCCGGGCGGATCGGGCCCGTACTACGCCGAGATCCCGACCGGCGTGCTCGAGTTCGCGCTGCCGAACCGTTACTACTCGCCGCAGACGTTCTTCTTCGAGGACGACGCGGTGATCCAGAGCCAGGGCGGGGGCCACGAGGTGATGGCGGTCCCGCCGCCCCTGAACGTCACCAACATCGCCGGCAACATCACCGTCTGGGACAGCCTGCTGCAGCTCTACGGCAACTCGACGAGCGTCATCGGAACGGGCTCGCAGGAGATCTACAGCCACCTGCGCTACTCCAACCAGATCGTCTCCAACGGCTACAGCCGGACCACCTTCACCTACGCGCGCTTCACCTACACCTTCGAGATCGGGACCCAGAACCCGTGCGCCTGGGGCTCGATGCTCAACAACCTGGTCTGGAACCAGAGCGGGCTGCCGCTCGGCGACCACGCCCAGTACTCCTGGACCGTCTCGGGCAAGCCGTGGGCCCCCGCCTACCCCGGGACGGCGGTCGGCAACTACACGACCCAGGGGACCGGTTGCAACCTCGCCAACGGGGGGACGACGGTCCTGATCCTGACCGTGACCAACGTCAACTACGCGGTCTTCTATCAGGCCGGCGTCCAGATGGGGATCGGGGTCGGAGGTGCCTAGCGCCGTGGCGAGCGATTCCGTCCGGGTCAAGATCCCCCGCGCCGGCGGGACCGGTGCGGAGGCCCCGCCGCTCGCGGGCGGCGCGCGGCCGCTCGAGACCCCGACCGACGTGCCGGGGACGTTCATCACGGCGATGCCGCCGCTGGCCGAGCCGTCGATGAAGGAGCTCGAGATCAGCGCGGTGAACCCGCCGTACTCCTACTCCCGCGTGAGCTACAACGACCGCTCGAAGGAGTACCTCTACGAGGTCATCGAGCCGCAGCTGACGCCCCGCGAAAAGGAGCTGGTCGAGCACGTGAAGGCGACGCTGGCGATGATCCTCGGGAGCGAGGTCAACAACCTCTCGGGCGCCGACAAGCGCGCCTACCTGCGCGGGGAGGCGGAGGCGTACTTCGCCAGCCGCGGCATCTCGCTGAGCCCGATCTCGACCGAGCGCATCATCTACTACGTCCTGCGCGACTTCGTCGGCTACGGGCCGGTCGACGCGCTGATCCGCGACCCCGAGGTCGAGGACATCTCCTGCGACGGCGTGGACGTGCCGCTGTTCATCTTCCACTCGAAGTACGAGTCGGTGAAGACGAACGTCGTCTTCCCCGACGAGGAGTCCACGAACTCGTTCATCGTCATGCTCGGGCAGCGCTGCTCGAAGGCGGTCAGCGTGAGCGCGCCGATCCTCGACGGCACGACGCCCGAGGGCCACCGCGTCCAGGCGACGTACGCGCGCGAGGTCACCACGCGCGGCGCGAGCTTCACGATCCGGCGATTCAAGGAACGGCCGTTCACCCCGGTCGACCTCGTCCTCATGGGCAGCGCGAACGAGGAGATGGTCGCCTACTTCTGGCTCGCGGCTGAGCAGGGGGAGTCGGTGATCATCTGCGGCGGCCCGGCCGCCGGCAAGACGAGCACCCTCAACGCGGTCGCGCTGTTCATCCCGCCGACGGCGAAGATCGTCAGCATCGAGGACACCCGCGAGGTCAACCTGCCGCACGAGAACTGGATCCCCGGCGCGACCCGCAGCGGGACGGGCGACCGGGGCCCGGACGGCAAGGCCGCGGGGGAGGTCGACATGTTCGACCTCGTGCGCGCGGCCCTGCGCCAGCGCCCGAACTACATCATCGTCGGCGAGGTCCGCGGCAAGGAGACCTACACGATGTTCCAGGCGATGGCCACGGGCCACACGACCTACTCGACGATGCACGCCGACAGCGTGAAGTCGATGGTCAACCGCCTGGAGAACCCGCCGATCAACACGCCGCGCATCCTGCTGAGCGCGCTCAACAACGTCATCATCCAGATCCAGACGCGTACCGACAAGGGCGTCGTCCGTCGGCTCAAGCAGGTGCTCGAGATCGTCGGCTTCGAGCCCGAGACGAACGAGCTGATCACCAACACCGTCTACGAGTGGGACCCGTCCACCGACGGCTTCGTGTTCAAGGGCCACTCGTTCCTCTTTGACAAGATCATGGAACTCAAGAACTACACGCCGGACGAGATGGATGCCGAGTTCCAGCGGCGGACCGCGGTGATCCGCTACCTCGTCCAGAACCAGATCACCGACTACCGTCAGCTCTGGAGGACGATCGCGCAGTACTACCGCGACCCGAACGAGGTCCTCCAGCGGGTCTCGGCCGGGGCGCCGCCGGCCGCGGAGGAGGCGAGCTAGTGGCCGCCCGGGACGCCGACGCGCCGGAGGCCGCCGCGCGGACGGTGCGCCTCAAGCGGGGCGAGCAGCCGGCGCACTCGACGCTCTCGCCGTTCCAGCGCTGGGCCTGGCGCACCTTCCGCAACCGGGTGCTCGCCCACCCGCCGGACCCGACGCTCGAGGAGAACCTGGTCAAGGCGCACATGCGCATCCGCGCCGACGAGTACATGGCGACCGTCTACGCGACGACGGTCGTGGTCGCCGCGGTCGCGATCGTGGTCGGCGTCGCCGTCGGCTTCCTCTTCTACCTCTCGGGCCAGCTGATCTTCGCGCTGCTCATCGGCATCGCGCTGCCGCTCCTCGCCCCGATCGGCACGTTCTTCGCGATGCCGAGCACGCCGGGCTCGACGGCGAAGGCCCGGGGGCGCAAGATCGACCAGAAGATCAGCCCCGCGATGAGCTTCGTCAGCGCGATGGCGTCGGCCGACGTGAACGTCGACCAGATCTTCAAGGAGCTCGGCCGGCAGAAGATCTACGGCGAGGTCGCCGAGGAGGCGGCCTGGATCACGCGCGACACCGAGCTGCTCGGCGTCGACATCCTGACCGCGATCCGCAACGGCGCGCAGCGCAGTCCCTCCAAGCGCTTCCAGGACTTCCTGCAGGGCGTCGTCACGACGGCGACCAGCGGCGGCCAGCTCAAGCCGTACTTCCTGTTGAAGGCCGAGCAGTACGAGCGCGAGAACAAGCTCGCGCAGCTGCAGCGCGTCGAGACGATGGGCCTGCTCGCCGAGACGTTCGTGACGGTCGTGGTCGCCTTCCCGCTCTTCCTCGTCATCATCATCGCGATCTTCGCGGTGATCGGCGGCGGCGGGACGTTCATGATCGACGTCCTGTGGGGGATCGTGGGCGCGATGATCCCGCTCTCGCAGTTCGGGTTCATCTTCTTCATGTACACGCTGGCGCAGGAGATGGTGTAGATGGCGACGCAGGCAGCGACGGGCACCGCGAGCGTGCGGCGGATGAAGGCGCTCACCGGGGTCGAGGCGTCGGCCGCGGAGGAGACCGCGCTCAGCCGCGAGATGCTGCTCCTCTACGCGGGCACCGGCGTCGCGATCGTGATGTGGGTGCTGGCGGCGCTCAACTACGTCGGGACGCTCACGATCATCTTCCGGCCCGGCGAGGGGGCCGGGGCCAACCCGGCGATCGATTTCCTCGTCCTCGGCCTGCTCGCCCTGCTCGCGCCCTACGGCTTCGCGATGAGCGCCAAGATGCGCCGCATCTCCAAGATCGAGGAGCGCCTGCCCGACTTCCTGCGCGACGTCGCGGAAGCCGGCCGCTTCGGGATGACGCTGCCGGACGCGATCGTCGTGGCGAGCGGCGGGCGCTACGGCCTGCTCACCGACGAGATCAAGAAGATGGCCAGCCAGCTCGAGTGGGGCGTGCCGGTCGCGACCGCGCTGCGGCTCTTCGAAGAGCGCGTGCCGACCCCGCTCGTCCAGCGGGTCGTCTCGATCGTCACGCGGGCCAACGAGGCCGGCGGGAACGTCGCGGACGTGCTGACGATGGTCGCCCACGACACCCGCGAGAGCCAGCTCGCGGCCCAGGCGCGCCAGATCTCGATGCTCACCTACGTGACGGTGATCTACATCGCGTTCTTCGTCTTCCTCGTCACGATCTACATCATGGCGGCGGTCTTCCTGCCGCAGATGATCACGGCGGGCCAGGCGGTCTCGACCTCGAGCCTATCGGGCGCCGGCGCGATCAGCCTCAGCTTCACGCTCGTGCCCGTGCTGTTCCTCGCGTTCATGGTCGCGGTGATCGTGCACGCGGTCGGCGACGGGATCATGGCGGGCGTTCTCTACAACGGCCGCATCTCCGAGGGCATGCAGCACGCCACCGTGATGCTCGCGGTCGGCTGGGCCCTGATGCGCTTCGTCGTGCCGATCCTCAACGTGGGCTGAACGAGGTCAACGATGGCGGGCGAGGTCGAGGACGACACCGCGACCGAGGCGACGGACGGCGGGACCGGCCGCAAGCGCGCTAGCTCGTCGAGCTGGCTGCGCCTGGGGGCGTCGTTGCGCAAGGGCTCGAGCGAGCCACGGCCCGTCAAGCTCGCCCGGCTCGGCGTCAGCGGCCAGGGCAGCGTGGGCGAGGTCACGCCGGTCCCCCCGCTCAACGATCCCGCGCTGAAGGAGCTCGACCTCGCGCCGATCCGTCCGGGCTTCTCCTACGTGCGCATCACCTACCACAACGTCCGCAGCGAGTACCTCTACGAGGTCATCGAGCCGCCGCTCTCGCCGATCGAGCGGGACCTCACCGAGCGCCTGCGCACGGTCCTGATCGACGAGTTCGAGCCCCTGCCCGAGATCGACCCCGAGACCAAGCGCCGGGAGCTGCGCAAGATGGTCGACAACAAGCTCCAGCAGTGGGAGCTCGGGCCGGGCCCGACGACGAAGGGCCGGATCCTGTACTACCTGGAACGGGACTTCATCGGCTACGGGATCGTCGACGTCCCGATGACCGACACCGAGGTCGAGGACATCTCCTGCGACGGGGTCGGGATCCCGCTCTACATCTACCACCGCAAGTACGGCTCGATCCGCTCGAACCTCCGGTTCAAGGAGGCCAAGGAGCTCGACGACTACGTCGTCTGGCTCGCCCAGCGCTCGGGCAAGCACATCAGCGTCGCGAGCCCGATCCTGGACGCGACCGTCCCCGACGGCTCCCGGCTGCAGGCGACGCTGGGCACGCACGTGACCAAGCGCGGCAGCTCGTTCACGATCCGGCGGTTCCGCGACAACCCGTTCACGCCGGTCGACCTGCTGAAGTTCAAGACGATGAGCCCGGAGATGATGGCCTACCTCTGGATCGCTATCGAGAACGGCCAGTCGATGATGGTCTGCGGCGGGACCGCGAGCGGCAAGACCACCACGCTCAACGCGACGCTGCTGTTCATCCCGCCCCAGATGAAGATCGTCAGCATCGAGGACACCCGCGAGCTCAACCTGCCGCACGAGAACTGGGTGCCGTCGCTCACGCGCGCCGGCTTCGGCGCGAAGAACATCACGAGCGGCAAGGCCCCGGGCGAGATCGACATGTTCGACCTCCTCGCCGCGGCGCTGCGCCAGCGCCCCCAGTACCTCATGGTCGGGGAGGTCCGCGGGGCCGAGGCGTTCATCGTCTTCCAGGCGATGGCGACGGGGAAGACCTGCTACACGACCTTCCACGCCGAGAGCGTGAGCGCGATGGTCCACCGCATGGAGAACCCGCCGATCTCGCTGCCCCGCTCGCTCGTGAGCGCGCTGAGCCTGGTCCTGCTGCAGCGCCAGGTCAAGGTCGGGACGAAGATGACCCGCCGCGTGCAGTCGCTCACCGAGATCGTCGGGCTCGATCCCGAGACGAACGAGCTGATCACGAACTCGGTCTACTCCTGGAACCCGGCGGACGACACGTTCCTCTACAGCGGCCACTCCTACGTCTACGAGCGGGTCGCGCTGATGAAGAACCTCTCGATGAAGGAGATGGAGCGCGAGGTGCGCAACCGCGTCGAGCTGCTCGAGTACCTCGTCTTCCGCGACAGCCAGGCGACCCGCCTGAAGCCGTTCACGCACCGGGACGTCGGGCGCGTCGTCGCCTTCTACTACAAGGAGCCGGACAAGGCGCTCGCCGAAGCCCGCGCCGAGCTCGCGAAGGGGCGCACCCCGGCCCCCACCGCTCCGCCGGTGCCCGCGCGATAAGCGTTTAGCCGGGCCGGCCTCGTCGCCGGCGATGGCGCGCCCGTCCTCCGTCCCGTTCGCGCGCGTCGCGCTCGATCGGGGCCGCGCGATCGAGCTGTGGAACGAGGACGCCGTGCGCGGCCTCGCCCGGCGGATCCCGGCCGGCGGCGCGGACGTCGTGGTCACGAGCCCCCCCTACAACGTCGGCGCCCCGTACGGTCGCTACGCCGACGACCGGCCCCGGGCGGAGTACATCGACTGGCTGCGCGCGGTCTCGGCCGCGGTGGACCGGGTCCTATCGGACGCGGGCTCCTTCTTCCTGAACGTTGGGGGGCGCCCGAGCGATCCGTGGCTGCCGTGGGACGTCGCCCGGGCGGTCGCCGAGCGCTTTCGCCTGCAGAACGTGATCCACTGGGTGAAGTCGATCGCGATCGACCGGGCGAGCGCGGGTCGGGATAGCGGCGTTCGGCGCGACCTCGCCCTGGGACACTACAAGCCGCTCCTCTCCGCCCGCTACCTGCACGGGGCCCACGAGTACATCTTCCAGTTCACCCGCCGCGGCGACGTCCCGATCGATCGGCTCGCGATCGGCGTTCCGTTCGCGGACAAGTCGAACGTGGAGCGATGGCGCGCGTCGCGCGGGGACCTGCGCTGCCGGGGGAACACCTGGTTCCTGCCGTACCCCACGATCCGCGAGCGCGCGCGGGACCGACCCCATCCCGCGACGTTCCCGGTCGAGCTGCCCGCCTGGTGCCTCCAGCTCCACGGCATCGGCCGGGTCCGTCGGGCGGTCGACCCGTTCGTCGGCATCGGCGCCTCCGCGGTCGCCGCGGCGCGGCTGGGCGTCGGCTTCGTCGGGTTCGACGTCGATCGCGACTACCTGCAGGAGGCGCTGCGTCGGGTCCGCGCCGAGCGGACGGCCCGGCGCGATTCGGCGCCGGGGACCGCGCGGGCGAGCGCGCCCCGGCGCACCTAGCGGGGCGATCCGCGCCCCCGGATCGAGCCGGCGCGCCTACCCGTCGCGCGGGGCGCTGTCGTCGCTCGACGGCGGCGACCACTCGCGCATCGGCGTGCGGCGTACGCCCGCGGCCGCCGCGAGGGCGTTCTTCGTCCCGGTCTTGGCCGCCTTCCCGGCGCTCACGAACGCGTCGCGCGTCGCGGCGCCCGCGCGCGAGGCGCCGGCGCCGATCGCGATCCCGGCGTTCGCGATGTGCTGGGGCAGCGCCCGCATCTCGGCATCCATGCGGCGGCCGAGGTTCGCGAAGTCCTCCTGGATGTCGGCCGCGAGGTCACGGGCATCCCGCGAGGTCGCATGTCCGAAGCGCTCGATCTTCCGGTCCAGCTCGCTGAACTCGCTCGCGAAGTCTCGTCCGAGCCCGCCCGCCGCGCGTCGCATCTCGGCGAGGTGCTGGCGGAACTGGGCCTCGTCCCGGCCGTCCGACATGGGGTCCACCGGCGCAGCATCGGTCCGGTCGGGAGATAAACTTTGAGCGCCACGCGCAGAGGGGGTCAGCCGCCCATGCGCCGGTCGGCGCGGCGACGGCGCCTGGTGCCCGCCGGGGGAGCCGCGGCCGGGGGGGCCGGCGGGGCGGGCGCGGCGACCCGGCGCTCGACCTCGACCCCGTGCGCCCAGCGCACGAGGAGCTCGACCCCGAGGCGGGCAGGGTCCGTGACGAGCAGCTCGCCGCCCATCGTCCGCGCGATCGCGCGGGCGGCCGTTTCGTACTCCGGGTGCTCGCTCTTCAACAGGATCATCGTCGAGCGCAGCGCGGCGACGGTCGATAGCTCCCGGGCGCGCTGGAGGGCGTGCTCCATCGCGACGTCGAGCTGCCCCGAGCGGACCCGGCCGCTCTCGTCGGTGTACGCTTCGGGCAGCCCGTCGGTGATCAGGTACAGCTCGCGCCGGCTCGCGCGCGAGGCCTGCAGGAGCAGGTGGGCCGCCCGCAGCGCCTCGGCCGTGTTGGTGAACGCCCCCGCCCCGCACTCCCACAGCTCGACCAGGTCGAGCACCCGGACCTCGTTGTCGAACGCGAACACGTCCACGGTCGCGTCCGGGTAGCGCCGCCGGATCGCCACGTAGAGCGCGAGCAGCGCCTTCTTCGCGGCCTCGAGCTTGCCGCCTTCCTCCATGCTGCCCGAGCGGTCGAAGGCGAGGACGACGTGGACCCGCTCGCTCGTCACCTCCCGGAAGACGTAGCTCGTGGACTCGTCGATGTGGCGCTGGCCCGCGAGCCGGGCGGCGAGCAGCGAGCTCGGCAGGTCGATGTGGGCGACCTCCTCGGCGCGCAACAGCCGCGCCTTCTCGTAGACCCCGGTCGAGGCGCCGCCGCGCAGGCTCAGCCGCACGTCGCCCGGGAGCCGGTGGCTCTCCTCCTCGAGGAGGAGCCGCGCGAAGCGCTCCACGAGGCCGTAGGTGACCGCGAGCTCGCCTCCGCGCTCGGCGACGAACCCCCGCTCCTTGAGCTCCCGCTCGACCCGCCCCTCCTCGGCCGCCCGGATCCGCGCCTCCGTCTCGGCCTCCGCCCGGCGGGCCGCCTCGCGTCGCTCTTCCTCGAGCTGCCGGCGCTGGCGCTCGGCCTCCCGGCGCTTCGCCTCGGCCGCGCGCGCCAGTTCGCGTTCCTCCTGCGCCAGGTGTCGGCTGACCGCGCCGCTCAGCTCCTCCTTCTGGGGCCCGGAGAGGTGCGCGAGCGCCTCCCCGAGCTCGGAGGCGCCGAGCGCGCGGCCCTCCGAGGTCGCGATCGCGATCGGAACCCGTCGCTCGGTGCGGGCCGGCGCGACCGTCCGACCCCGGCCGAACAGGCGGGCGAACCAGGCGGCGAGGCGGGCGAACGCGGCCCGGATCCTCGCCCAGATCCCGGGCCGCGGCGGGGGCTGGTTCCACGACGCCGACGGGAGAAGGAGGGCTGTCTGGACCTCGTCGAAGAGGTCCGCGGGCAGCCGGGACCAATCGATCGACCGCGCCGCCTTCAGTCGACCCTCGAGCTCCGCGATCCGTCGGGCGACCTCGTCGTCGCTGCGCTGCGAGCGCACGTCGAGCTCGTCGAGGCGGCGGTCGTAGTCGCCGACGAGGCGCGCGACGCGCCGCCGCGCCTGCTGCGCCAAGCGCTCGCGCAGGCGGGCGAGGCGGGACTTGAGCTCCTGGTCGCTCTCGGCATTCTCGCGCACGAGCCGCTGGGCGCCGGCGACGCCTTCCTCGGCGAGCGCCCGGATGAGGCGCGAGCGGTCGATCGCGTCGAGCAGGTCCTCGGAGCGGACGTCGTCGGTGAACGCGGAGCAGTCGGGCAGCTCGATCGCGTCGCTAGAGGGGGGCGTCGTCGTCGTCCTCGTCCGTGCAGGTGAAGAGCGAGTGCTCCTCGAGCAGACGGAAGGCGTGCACGGCGACGTCGCTCGGCACGAGGGAGGCCGGCGGACGCTCGCGGTCGGCGACGTACCGGACGAACGGGCGGAACTTCGGGAACAGGGGCCCGTCGGCGGCGAGCTGGCCGCGCATCTCGGCGTCGTCCTTGAGGCGACGGCCCTCGCCGATCAGCGCCTGGGCGTCCGCGCCGTTCTCGTGGAGGACCCCGCGGTAGAAGCGACACCAGTAGACGCCGGCGCTGCGCTTGAGCGCGGGGGCGAGATACTGGTCGATGAACTCGCCGACCCGTCGCTCGTTCTGGCGGAACGAGTCGCCGCTCCGCGCCCGGATGCGCCCGCGCATCGCGTGCACGAGGCCGGACCTGAGGTCGGCGCTCGTCGCGAGCGGCCGGCCCGCGAGCAGCGCGGTCGCCGAGGTCCGCTGCGCGACATCGATCAGGGTACGGTTCGATCCCACCTCGCCGATGTCCGGGTTGTCCTCGCTCATGCGCAGGCGCCAGGCCTCGATCACCCGGACCCCCGCGTCGACGAGGATCTCGGGCAGGTAGCCGGTCGGCTCGTCGGCCCGGGCGAGCGCCACGATCCGGACGTTGTCCGTGTGGCGGTCGTTGTAGCCGACGTGCAGGCTGGTCAGGCGGTCGGAGAGCGGGTCGTTGATGTTGTCGAGGTCCGAGAGGTTCGACGTGCAGACCGCGACGAACAGCCCCGGGAAGCTCTCGCGCGACTTCGCGGGCGTCACGGTGCCCTCCTGCAAGGCCTGCAGGAGCACGTTCTGCGTCCCGAGCGGCAGCTTGCCGATCTCGTCGACGAGCAGGAAGCCACGGTTGGCCTGGAGCAGCTTGCCCGGCTCGAGCACGAGCGGGCTCATCGGGTCCCCGACCTCCTCGAGCTTGCGCAGGTTGATGTTGCCCGTCAGGTGGTCCGGGAACACCTCGCTCGAGCCCTGGAGCCGGGCGTAGCCGAAGCCCTCGCGCAGCGTCACGTACGTGGCCGGGACCTTGGCCGGGTCGACGGCCGCCGGGCGGAACTGGGCGGGATCGCCTCCCGGTGCGAACCGTCGCTCGCAGATCGGGCACGGGGGGTAGCGCGCGGCGACCGCGGCATCGACCACGCTGAGCGGGTGGTCGAGGACCGGGCAGCCGTCGATCGCCCACACCTCCTTCGGGAAGATCCCCCACAGGTCCCGGGCGAGGCTCGTCTTGCCCGCGCCCGAGGGACCGAAGAACAGGACGTGGGCGCCCGAGACGAGCGCGGTGATCAGGTCGTCGTAGGTGCCCGCGGGCAGCACGGTGCGGGGGAACAGCTCGCGGATCGCCTCGCTCCGGTCGAGCCCCTGCTGGCGAAATTCATCGAGGCGACGCAGGATCTCGCGCCGGAACCGCTCGCCCGGGCTCTCGACGCTGGCGCGGGCATGCTGCAGCTGCTGGGCGCTCGCGTGCGTCCCCGGCGACGGAGGAGAGAGGCCCGGGGTCGCCACGGCGCGCGCAACTGGGTTCGGGTTATGTAGTTTGCCGCGCGGCCCCCCGGCGGGCGGAATTTCTCCTCGGCGCGGCGCGACACGGTTAAGTAGCGAACCCCGCTCGGCGGCCGCGCGGTCGATGGCGGAAAAGGAGACGCCGGCCAAGAAGCCGGCGCTGGCGCGCACGGTCAAGGACAAGTGGCGCTCGAAACACTGGTTCAAGGTCCGCGCGCCCGGGATCTTCCAGCACGTCGAGCTCGGCGAGACCGTCGCGACCGAGCCCGAGCAGGTGGTCGGCCGGACGCTCGAGACCACCCTGCCGGAACTCTCCGGAGCGGCGGACGCCGCGAAGGCCCACGTGAAGCTCCGCTTCCGGATCGAGCGACTGGGCGGCGACGGCGTCGCCGAGGCGCGGTTCATCGGACACGAGCTCACCTCGGACTTCGTGCGCCGGCTCGCGCGGCGCAAGCGCTCGAAGATCGACACCTCCTTCCGCGTCACGACGAAGGACGGCGTCGGCTTCGTGTTGAAGCCGGTCGCCGTGGGCGAGCAGCGCCTCCAGACGCGCCTGCGCGCCGAGCTGCGTCATCAGATCGTCACGATCCTCACCGAGGAGGCCGCGCGCCGCACGAGCCCAGAGTTCGTGCGCGAGATGCTGCAGGGCGAGCTGTCGAAGGTGCTCGCGCACGGTCTCAAGACCCTCTATCCGCTCAAGAAGATCGAGATCCGGCGCTCGGAGGTGCTCGGCACGATCTCGGACGACGTCCCGTCGGCGGAGCCGGCGAGCCCCGCCGAGGCGCCCGCGCCGCCGGAGCTCTCCGTGCCCTCGGCGGGCGTGGACGCGGGCACCGCCTAGCGCGGAAGGGCGCGATATGGCGCGTCCGTTCCCTGTCGGAGTGGCTCAGCCCGGTAGAGCACGGGACTCATAGCGGGAGGCGCGACGCGCCGCCCGGGAGAGATCCTGGGGTCGGGGGTTCAAATCCCCCCTCCGACACT
>Ga0187783_10003251_pt1 | contig 11992 bp, 10 predicted proteins | sample 1015_SJ02_MP02_2_FD_132471 | JGI IMG/M metagenome (GOLD analysis project Ga0187783, IMG submission 132471) | Tropical peat soil microbial communities from peatlands in Department of Meta, Colombia - 1015_SJ02_MP02_20_MG | ecosystem: Environmental > Terrestrial > Soil > Wetlands > Peat | place... | reverse complement strand
CTAGGGGTCCCTTAATCTATGCGTACTCCACACAACAAGGATCTCTGGAGTCCGCTCAAATGCCCTCGGCTTCGCGTGGATATGCAGCGGGCAAAAATCACCCATTCACTTTATCGTTCAATTATCGACCGAGATAATCTACGATCGCGGATTGGTCGGGCCGGAGGAAGCACCGCTTGGTATGGGTACACAAGATCGCGTTTGCGCTTGCAACCATAGTTGCTCTCCTATTCACGGTGTGGGCAACCGCAGCATTGTACTTTGACTTGCCCGTCTCAGCTTTGCGGACGCCGGCATCGGTGTCGTACCTCATCGTGACTTTGGCTGCTCTGTGGTTCCTCCGCCACAGCTATTGGGGCCCGGTGGTTGCCTTTTTCGGATTCGCGGTAGTGGCCCTATGGTGGTTTTCGCTCAAGCCGTCGAACAACCTGCCCTGGCGAGCCGACAACGCAAGAACCGCGTATGCCGAAGTCAATGGAGAGCAGGTAACCATCCACGACGTCCGCAACTGCAGCTACCGCACCGAGAATGACTACACCTGTGATTGGGAAACTCGCTCCTATGATTTAGCAGCCCTACGTGGTCTCGACATCTTTATCACCTGGTGGGGGTCGCCCTGGATCGCGCATCCCATCGTCAGCTTCGATTTCGGCGATGAAAGCCATGTCGCCATGTCCATCGAAACACGGAATGTGGTCGGTCAGGGCTATTCCGCCATCCGCGGTTTCTTCCGTCAGTACACGCTCACTTATATCGCCAGCGAAGAGCGCGACGTCATCCGCTTGCGCACCAACTACCGCAAAAACGAAGAGGTCTACTTGTTTCGTACGGCGGCAAAGCCGCCGCTCGCACGCGCGATCTTCTTGGAATACCTGGAACGCGCCAATAGCTTGCACGCGCGCGCCGAGTGGTACAACGCGCTGACCAACAATTGCACCACCAACATCGCGGTTTCCGCCGCCGACGCCCGCGACAAGCGTGTGTATCTCGACTGGCGCGTCTTGCTCAACGGCAAGATGGACCAATTGATGTACGAGCTTGGCGAATTGGTCACAGGTGGATTATCGGAGCCCGAACTGAAGGAGCAGGCGCACATCAACACTGCGGCCAGGTCCGCGGACGATGGCCCCGACTTTTCCAGACTCATTCGCGAAGGACGGATCGGTTTCACCGAGAAAACCCCCATGCCCGCGGGTCATCCCCAGCCAATTCATGAAGAACCGCGAGCCTCAATCAACCGGTGGGAGGCGAGACCCGTTTTGAGTTGGTCCAACCGAAAAAGCCTATAGGAGAAACGCCGTGCCCTAGACGAAGAATTCGTCAGCCACCCAGGTCGCGGGCACCGCTGCTGTTTTGCAGATCACTGGTTTTGTTGCTAAGGGTCGGAGGGATGTCCGTCGTTCTGATTAGCGGGCTCGACAATAATCTGACCGTAGACCCATGGGTGCTCTTTGCAAATGTAGACGTACGTACCGGGCTTGTCGAACGTTACGGCGCCGATGTCGAGAGGGTTCAGCGGACCCGTCGTCCACGATCCGTCTTGTGCAACAACCGTGTGAATCATCTGGCCATTATTTCTCCAGCTGACTTGCGTGCCAGCCTTGATTCGCGCGCGATACGGATTGAACTCGTATTCGTCGATGATGTAGTGCGTGCCGGTGAGACCCATATCACGCGCCAGCGTGGTGGTCTCGATGCTCGCGGTGTTTTCAATCGGTCCCGTGAAATCCTCCTCAGGAGGAGTTGGCGGAGCGGGGCGCTGCGGGAGCGTCCCGCCGAGTTTGAAGGCCCACACGGCGCCGCCGACGATCGTCGCGATGTACTGCTCCCCTCCGCTTTCAAAGGTGATCGGCGGGCTCCCACCGAGGTCGCCGGTCTGAAACTGCCACAAGAGCGAGCCGCTCGTGGCATCGTAGGCTTGGAGGCTGCCGTCGCCGGGCATTTGAAACACCAGCCCGCCGGCGGTGGCGAGAGCACCGCTCGGTCGTTGCCCGTGAAATTCCTTCTTCCAAACAACCTTGTTCGTGCGACTATCGAGCGCAGCTAGAACGCCAAAGCTCAGTTTGCTTACCCCGGGGGCCCTCCCGCTCATTGTGAGGCTGAAGAACCCTGGATTTTCTCCGCGTCGCAGCCATTGCAGACCGGCGATACCGGTGACATAGAAGAATTGTGTCTGAGGGTCAAACGCCATGGGCGTGGCCCGCATGCCGTAGACCGGTGCCAGAAGGTTTGGTTTCTCAGTCGATGCGGGCGTGAAGAAACAACCCAGTTCGAAACCATGCGGAATCGGCTGTGTCTTCCAGTAGTCGCAGTCCGGTAGCACGTGATCGGCGCCCACGGGATACGGCTGCGTCGCCGCGGTTTTCTGAAATGCGTCCTGGGGCACATGCTGCTCCTCAATGCGACCCAGAGACTTTCCGGTGACGCGATCCAGCATGAATAGATACCCATCGGTGCGCATGGCTGCGATTGCCTTGCGAGGCTGCCCGCCCAGTTGAGTGTCAAATAACAACGGTGCTTCGGCGATGTCGGCTTCCCAGATGTCGTGCCTAAGCACCTGATAATGCCAGCGAAGCTTTCCGGTCTTGCTGTCGAGCGCGACGAGCGAGCAAGTGTATAAGTTGTCTCCCGGACGGTTTTCACCGGCATACTGCGGAACTGCATTCCCGGTTGCGTAGAATACAAGCCCAAGATCCGCGTCGGTCGCTCCCACCAACCAGACCGCGCCTCCGCCGTGCTGCCACGCGTTATTGTTCTTTGGCCATGTGTCGAACCCCGGCTCGCCCGGCCCGGGGACGACAGAAAAGCGCCACGCTTCGCGCCCGGTCTTCGCGTCGACAGCTACAATCCGACCTCGATACCCGTAATCCGCATTCAAGCCGATCGACACCAATCCATCGGCATATAGCGGTGCACCGGAAGCGCCCGCAGCCGGTTCGTGTACCGGGTCGCCCAAATAGACTTTCCAGACCAGGTCTCCCGTCTGCTCGCGAAGCGCCACCAGATTCGCATTGGATAGCCCCACGAACACCAGGCCCTCGCCGACTGCTACGCCTTCTCTCGCGGGCATGCCGCCGGGCATCGCGTTGTAACGCCACACGATCTTTCCCGAGCTAAGGTTCACAGCGTAAACGTATGGCGGTGCGGTCAGAAACATGAGGCCGCTGTCGATGACAGGCATGGCACGAGTTGTTGGAGCCGGCGCAACCTTCTCGGAAACCCACGCGGCGCCCAGCTTCGAAACATTCTGCGCACTGATTTGCGCGAGCGACGAATAACGTGTGTTGCCTGAATCGCCGCCGACTGTCGACCACTGTCCGACAGTAAACTGCGCAGCGAGAGTCATTCCGATGGCGAGGGCTGGAACGAACAGAAGGGTACGAGCGGCTAACGTTTTTTCTTTGACCTGAAAAACGACTTGTTCTACTCGGAAGATCTCCATCTCGAAGTCCTCTAGCTGTGACCTAGCATCCAACTGTTGACTTGAGTCCAGTCGACGCGAGTTCCCCAGCCACCATCGCCACGTTTTTGCATGTGGATTTAGCTACCAATCCACGACGCAGATTTGACCGCCTACTTTCACGATTTCCCCCTCTTGGACGCATACCTCGATCATGGTTCCATCGGAAGTCGCGGCGATCTCCTGATTTACCTTCTCGGTCTCGATCTCATACAGCGGCTCCCCGGCTTTAAATGATTCTCCCGGTTGCTTGTGCCACCTGACGAGGGTGGCCTCCTCCATATTCATGCCCACTCGGGAGAGCTGGAGCGTCGTCCTCATACCAACTGCTTGGTCCGAACCAGAGCCGTTGCCATCTGTACGATCTGATCTTCGTTGGGCAACACGCGGCTTTCCGCATTCGGCGCGTATGGCATCGAGACGTCGGGTACGGTAGCACGCTTGACCGGGGCCTTAAGGCTTGAAAAGGCTTTGTCCGCGATGATGGCGGCAATATGGCTGGCGGCACTACAACGGTCACGAGCTTCGTCAACGATAATGGCGCGGCCCGTCTTTCTGACGGACCGAATAATCGATTCGTCGTCAAGCGGCACTAAGGTGCGCGGATCAATTACTTCAGCGTCGATGCCAACCGATTGCAGTTTCTCCGCAGCGGCCAGGACAGGCTTTAGCATCGAGCCGATGGCGACAATCGTTACGTCCGCACCGTTTCGCGCAGTCGCTGCCTTACCGAATGGCACGATGAAGTCGCCGTCCTGTACCTCGCCGCTATCTCCGCCGCGCCCGCTGGCTTCCAAAAAGAAGCTTGGATTGTGCCCACGAAGCGCTTGCTTCAGCAGACCCTTTGCATCAGCCGGTGTAGCCGGAACGAGCACGTTGACGCCGCCGAGATTCATGAGAAGGGGGTGGGGTGTGTCCGAGTGCTGCGCGGCAGTCGAACGCCCACCGCCATAGCCCGCAATGACGGTGATCGGCAATTCGATTTGCCCGCCAGTCATGAGGCGAAGCTTCGCCATCTGATTTGCAATCGCATCAAAGCCGGTATAGATGAAGTTCGAGAACATCATGTGCAACACAACGTGATAACCCGTAACGGCGGCTCCGACCGCCATTCCGGCTAAGGTCGCTTCGCAGATTGGGGTGTTGCGAATACGGTCTCTTCCAAAGCGCGCGAGCAATCCTCTGGTATCGCCGAAAATGGCGAGTTCGACATCCTCTCCGAATACAATAACCTTCGGGTCGCGCTCCATTTCCTCGAGCAGGGCCTCATTGATCGCCTGGATGTAGCGTTTACGCGCCATGACCGGCCCTTACGGCTTCTGTCCGGCAAACATCACATCAAAAGTCAATTCTGGATCCGCTGGGTCGCTTGCTTCTGCAAACCTGACAGCGTCCTCAACAGCCCTGGCGATCTTCACGGAGATGCCGTCCAATTGCTCGGCTGTAGAGGTCCCCTTCGCAAGCAGAAGGTCTCGTAAGCGAGCGATCGGGTCGCGACCACGCCACTCTTCGACTTCCTTCGTCTCGCGATACTTCCCTCCGGCGAGAAACAGGTCTTCCGATTCCAAATGCCCCTGGATTCGATACGTCCGCGCCTCGATAAAAAAAGGCCCCTTGCCGCTCCGAGCCCATTTGACGGCCCTCGCGGCCACCGTCCAGACCGCAACCGCGTCGTTGCCGTCTACAATTTCGCAGGGAATCTTGAATGCCTTGGCGCGGTCGGCGATTTCGCCAGAGGTCACGGTCGCCGTCGGCGTAAATTCGCAAAAGTGGTTGTACTCGCAAACGAACACGAGCGGGAGCTGCCACAGAGTGCTGATGTTGAGGCACTCCATGAATACGCCTTGGTTGGCGGCACCGTCGCCAAAAAAGGCCACGGCCACGCGCCCATCGCCGCTGAGCTGAGCGGTGAGTGCGGCACCTGTCGCGATTGCGAACCCCCCACCGACGATTCCATTCGCCCCGAGGATTCCCTTGGAGAGATCGGCAACGTGCATCGATCCGCCCATGCCCTTGCAGATGCCCGTCCGCTTTCCCCATATTTCAGCCATCATCGCCCTGGGGTCGCCGCCCTTGGCGAGAAAGTGCCCATGACCGCGGTGTGTACTGGTGATCCAATCCGTCTCCCGCAAATTCGCGCAGACGCCGGCAGCCACTGCTTCCTGACCAATGTAGAGATGAACGGCTCCCGGCAACTTGCCTGCCGCGGCATCCGCTCTCAACCGCTCTTCCATGAGCCGAATGAGAGTCATCCTCTCAAACAGCAATAGCAGCTGCTCGTTACTCAGACTTTGCTGGTGAGCCATTTCCGTCCTTCATTGCAAACGAAGTGTCATCAGGCGGCTTGAAAGCGAGACATCTCGCCCGCGCGCGCAACCGAAATCCGCGAGATCTTGCCGTTGTGCAACGCGTAATGAACAAAGACGCGTCCCCGAATGCATTCACCCTTTTTGAGAGGGCCTACCACGAAATTGGGCGCGTCTTCGATCGCCGTGAACTGCGTAGTCATGTCGGCGGCAATGCCATTCTCATCGGCCACGAATTGATGGATCGTGAGATTTTCACGAACCGTCTTGAACATCTCCCGGTAGAAGTGGGCAATTCCGTCTTTGCCTTTGAGAGTGATGCTCCCTAGTTCGCAAATGACATCGTCGTTGTAATACTGCGTGAAGCGATCGAAGTCGGCGTTGCTGAAGGCCTTGGTATATTCCGTGAAGGCCTGGCGTTGCTCGAGGGTTCCACCGAGCTTCGGCGTCGGCTTCGAGACACCCGCCTCGGAAGGCCAAGTCGAGGCTTTCAAATGACAGACCTTGCCGTTTCGGAGGTAGTAGACCACGAAAAACTTCACTGTGGTCATCTCGCCCTTCTGCAGGGGCTTGAACTGAAAGTCGGGCTTGTCCACCAGCGCATGAAAGTCGATATCGATTTCCGCCAGGATGTGGTCGTCATTCTGCGCAACCACCTGCGGTCGGAGGATCTCGCGAATGCCGTTGTGCGCCCAGTGCAAGAACTTCAGAAGCTCCTCAGCCCCTTGGAACGCTCGAGAGCCGCCAGAGAAAATCGCGTCCTCAGTGAAGTAGGTCTTTACCAATGCATCGTCGTTTCCCGAGTTAAATAGGTCAACGTAGTTTTGGTAGTTCATCTAGGCTCCCGACTGTGCCACCGGCTGCGGTCGCTTGATCTGTTGGCCAGTGGCCCAGCTCCCGTGATAGCCGGGGCGCAGCCTCAGCGGAAGCTTGAGCGTTGCGAAGGGCCCCTCTTCAATCCTCAGTGCTTCGTAGAGATACACGTCGGTCCGCATCTCGTCGTGATGCGTAGCAACTTGAATGATGTAGCCGTCCCCTTCGTCGACTGATTTCGGTTTCGGAATAAAGCACGGTTCCTGGAGGCTCGTCTTTTCACCTGCCTCCCAGCTCGACGTTTTGCCGGTCGCATGGTCCACATGACCGAGCGTCGAACGGACACCCCAAAATCCCAAAAGCCAGCCGTGGCGATACGGAGCGGCAACGTAGCGGTCGTCCATCCGTGGGAATTCGCCGACGAAGTCGGTCAGCTGCTCCGCAGATCGGAAGGCGTCAGACTTTGAACCCATGTCAACGGTCCAGCGAGTAACTCGCGAGGCAGCCTTGGAGGGATGCCAGGGCGTCCCCGCAATGTCTGGAAAGAACGGGAACATTGTGCTTTCAGCCACTGGCATGTCGATGTGGATCTTCGTGCCGTCGTTGAAGGCATTCATAACATGAGAGGCAAATTGGTTTGGAGCGTGGAACCAACGCAGGTCCTTAGATTCACCATCGCGGGGGAGTACACCAAGATAGATGTCCTTGGTTGAGTCCCAACCGTAGTGCGGCAGGCCAGATTGAAGCCTTTCGATCGTCCCCACGACTGGAATGATCGGAAACACCACGTAGTCTCGCGTCACCCCAAAGTCGTGCAGCATACAGTAGTAGGGCATCTCAAACCAGACTTCGCGCGTAATTTTTCCGGTTCGGCTGATCTCGTAATAGACCGCATCTCGCGACATCAGACCTTTGGCTCCAAACGCGAAGGCAAGCATCTGTCCCGTCTGGGGATCGATCTTCGGATGAGCCGTGAAGGTCTGACTGGTTAGGCGACCATCGAAATTCCAGTTGCCCTGGGTCTCCAAACTCAGCGGATCCATCGCCACCGGGGGACTATCCTCTTTCATTGCAAACAGCACGCGGTTATGAACCAGCACGTTGGTATTCGCGAGGCCACGATTCTTGCCGCGGACGCACAGCTCATCCGTATAAGGATTACGATAGCGACCGAACAGCGCGCGGCCCGCTTCCCGCTCCAAATTGAATTTATCGGTGCGCACATACCGATGCCTCAGATCCACCCGCCCATTTTGAAAGCGGAACATGGAAACCGTGCCGTCTCCGTTAAACGGGATGTCATTTGAAAATCGTGGAGGGTATTGCGGATCCGGAGCCACACGGTAAAAGGCGCCATCGAGATCGACGGGAACGTCGCCTTCAACTTCCAGATCGTGAATGTCGACTTCGATCCGGCTTGGTGCGTTGATGCCTTCGAACATCGGAAGCCTGGGGAATTTCGCCATCGCCCGGGCCCTCCCTTCATCACCCCGTCCTTCTGGGGCCAAGCTGCTATATATGCATGTGATGTTATTGTTGTCAAGACATCCTCTGACCGAGGGTCCAGCAATCAGGCCGCCTCCGCCGCTGTTTCACTTCGGCGCTTGGGCCAGCAAAGGGACTCCTCTATACTCGCAACGCAGCAGTTCGGGAGAACGCACATCGATGGGCGTTGGCGAGCCGCAGTCCATGCCGCGCGCGAATAACCGAGGGGCCGGGCGCAGGGAGCGTACACAACCGCTGGGCGCGAGACGTCGTCGCGAGCACGCTCCTCACATCGACGCACTCAACCGGCTGGTTTCGGTCCGCATCGTACGGATCGCCGATTTGATTCTTCGCATCGGCACGCTCCCATTCAGGGAACGCTTTGGCCTGAAGCCGACGGACTTGCGAATTTTGATCATGCTGGGCGCCTACCAGCCGATCTCGGTGAACGAGGTGAGCCGAAGAACGCATATCGACAAGGCTTGGATCAGCCGCTCATTGGCACCTCTGCTTCGCCGCAAACTGATCACCCGGACGCCCCATCCGGCCGATAGTCGCGCTTCGCTGCTCTCGCTGACTAATAAGGGTGAGGCGCTGTTGCGCGAGATCGCACCGGTCGCGGACGAGTATCAGCGCCAGTTGCTACACGGACAGCGAGCAGGAGATGTGGAACGAGTGCTCGATTTGCTCGCTCGTCGAGCGGAAGAGATGTTTCAGGCCGTCGTGCAACAGAAGAGCCGCACCACCCGTCGCCGTTAGCCGGCCCGGGGCGAGATGGAACGAGCTTACCTGCCGCATTCCCCTTACGTTTTCGGCGTTGAAAAGTGGCCGGCCCGACGGGTTCCAGCTATTCCTGCGGCAGTCTGAAACATTGACGGTTGTTTTGACAACGACACGGCCGAATACTAAAATCGAGATCTCGCGTCACAGGAGAGCTCGTATGGAACAAAACGGCAAATTGACGGTCTTAGACCCGCACGGGCAGCCTTCAGGAATCTTCGGCCGCCGCCTCGACGCACAGTCGAATCCCCGCGACATTCTGGATCCGGTCACACAGCCCTGCGGCAACCTCAAACCAATATCCATGGCGCCGCGCCTCGCTGCGCTCGACGACAAGACTGTCTACCTGGTGGAGACGGGATTTGCGGGCAGTTTCGAGTTCATGCAGGAGCTGCAGGACTGGTTTTCCCGAAACATGCCGAGCGTGAGGATTGTCATCCGGCACAAGCGCGGAACGATGTTCACCGATGATCCCGAACTCTGGAACGAAATCCAAGCCGAGGGCGGTGACGCCGCGATTCTTGGCGTGGGTGGTTGAGAGGCCTGTTCGGCGAGTGTCGCCGACTACTCGAGAACTCTGGAAGACGAATACGGGGTTCCCACAGTGCCCCTGGTGACCGCCCGCTTTGCGGACTTCGTCGAACGCGACGCGCGGGCACGCGGAACGCCTCTTCGCTTCTCTTTCTCTCCGTATCCAGTGGTGGGCATGTCGCGATCTGTGCTGCGCCAGTACATTGAAGGCAAAGATCCCATCACGTCGCTGCCCTTCATGCAGGAAGTGATCGAGGCACTTACATCGCCGCTCACGGAAAGAGAAAAACACCCTACGATCACACGAAAGCCGCAACGTCCGCGCTTGCTGCCCACCGATACGGCGGAAAATCTTTATCGCCAGTTCGTCGAAAACGGATGGACGGATGGCTTGCCGATCGTGCTGCCAACCGTAGAGCGAGTAGCCGAGATGCTGACCGGCACCGACCACGGCCCCCATGAACTCGTTGGCCGGATGCTGGTCACCACGCATCAGGAGAAGATGGAGTACACCGTCGAAAAAGTGGCCGCCATCGCCGTGATGGCGGGAGCACGGCCCGAGCATTTCCCGGTAATCCTTGCGCTTGCCGCTTCGCAAGAACCGTCGATGCCGAGTTCGACCACGTCGTGGGGCCGTATGGTCATCGTGAACGGGCCGATCCGCAACGAGATCGGAATGAATTGTGGCACAGCGGCGCTCAGCCCTTTCAATCTGGCAAATTCGGTGATCGGCAGGGCCTGGACGCTGATGAGCATCAACTTCGGCGATGCCCGCGCGGGCGAGAACTTCATGGCATCGTTCGGCCACAATCTGAATTACAACAATATGTGCTGCGGCGAAAACGAAGAGCTGAGCGTCTTTGAGCCGTTTCACGTACAGAAGGGCTTCCGCACGGACGAAAGCGTGGTGAGCCTGTTCCGCGGCTGGAACGTGCTCAACTTCGGGATTGGCCCGGCGAAAGAGATGGCGCACGTGATCTCCACGTTCGGGTCGATGGGAACGAGCATTACCTTCGTCGTCGACCCGCTCGTGGCCAAGAGCCTACGCGCCGAGGGGTTCAAGACCAAGCGCGACGCCTGCCAATGGATCGTTGAGAAATCGCACGTCCCCGCCGGCCATTACTGGGAAGGACAGATGCAGTCGGGCTTTGCGGCGGGACTGGCGAAGCAAGGGGTGGAACCGTTTGCCTCGTGGGCCAAGCTGCCAAATGACGCGCCGATCACCCCGCGCCAATCACCCGACGACATCAACATTCTGGTCGTTGGCGGCGAGACAAACCCGACGTGGATCACCACGGACTTCACCTACACGCAAAGCGTTTCGATCGATCGGTGGAGACCAAAACGCGGGCTTCACCGCGACGCGCGTCCGCTTCGCATGCCGGTGCCCTTAGCATGCAACGACGGTACGTGCGGCATCCCTGAGGCTACTGCTAGCGCTCAACCGGTCACGGCCGTGGAATAAGGCAGGCGCCCGGCTGTGCGCGGCGACAAAAACCAGAGGTTTCTACCTCCAGGCGTCGATCGAGACGCTTTTTTCTGGCATGAAATCCGTCGCGAACCAAACACTCGCGGTCTTTCCTCCGACAACAACTGCGCGAATGTTTTTCGAGTTCGTAAACGGCTTGATCCGCGCATCGCCGGGGAGCTTTTTCCAGCTGGCGTACGGTTCAAGCCCCTGTGCGCCGAGAGGGCCGAGCATGCTCGATACGATCGAGTTTCCCCAATACGACTGGGCAGTCTTCTCAACGTTCTGAGAGAGCCAGTCGGCGAGCATCGCCTTGGTCGTGAAGCCCTGCACGTTGTTGAGCAGCTCGGCCACCGAGGGATCCATGAGAAGCGTGGCACTCATCCCGGAAAGCGAGGACATGTAGTCCCGCATCAGCATTTGCGGTGAGTAGTGCTGCTCCACCCAGCCGGTACTGTTAATGAAGTTCCAGCCGGTGAACATCGTGACGATACTATCGTTCGGCTTGTGTCCCATTTGGACGTGAAGGGGCTCCCACCCCTCGGGTAGGGCTTCCTCATTCTCGGCGATGCACAGATTGTCGTAACGCAGAGGGTTGCTGAGCGAAGCAAATCCGGTCACGCCCTCGTCGTAACCCTGGATGATTTTGTGAATGAGAGTCATCGATCGTCCGATGACGGAGTTTGCGTCGTTGTTCGGCCCCAACGCGCCCAGACCGGAATTCATGTCGATCTGGCGGCGTATCGGCCCGTTCACCACGATCATCTGGGCGATCGAGGTCGTGGAGTCCTGATACGGCACCATACTGGCCAGTGCGAGGATGACCGGAAAATATTCTGGCTTCGCACCCGCCATGACCGCGATAATCGCCACTTTCTCGACTGTAAACGGGCGCCGCGTGCCGAAAGTCCCCGCAGCGGATTTCACGATTTCGTCGGGCTTGTGGCTGGTGCCTTTCAGCATGGCAGCCACTCTTTCCTCTGTCGGAATGATGATGGGATTGTAGTCGGTCCAGCACTTTTCCTTGAACAGGAGCTGCAGGTTGTCTTCGGAATCCGCCGGGAGCAGTCTCGGTTCCGGCACCGATTCGGGAGGAATCCCGGACATCTTTTCCCCATCCGTGAGGGGCTTCGTGAGACCGTCGATGAT
>Ga0187783_10003250_pt1 | contig 11994 bp, 7 predicted proteins | sample 1015_SJ02_MP02_2_FD_132471 | JGI IMG/M metagenome (GOLD analysis project Ga0187783, IMG submission 132471) | Tropical peat soil microbial communities from peatlands in Department of Meta, Colombia - 1015_SJ02_MP02_20_MG | ecosystem: Environmental > Terrestrial > Soil > Wetlands > Peat | place... | reverse complement strand
TGCCAGTTGGGCATGTTGTTCGTCATTGAGCTGCGCGCCCGGCGCGAGCCTGGCCATGATGTCTGTCATCTGCGACTGAACCTGTTGCTTGACCATGGCGGGTATCATGCCCATGACGCCTTGCATCTGGTCACGGAGGCGCATCACCTCGAAGAGCTTGGCCAGCTGCGCCTTGCTGGGGATTTGATCGGGCGCAACTTTGGGCGAAGCCGCGGCGGAGGCTGGTGCGCTTGGGCCCGCATGCGGCGATTGACTTGCTTGGCCCGTAGACACCTGACCATATCCGGCAACGGCAAACGGCAGCAGGCCAAGAACAGCCGACGGCGCAAATTTGCTGATCGATTTTGTGGATGGTCTTCCGGTCATGGTTTTCCTCACGATCCTCGGTTCAAGAGCTTAGACGCGGCAGATTGGGGCGCAGCTTTCGGATTTTCTGGAACAGCACGATTTGAGCCGTCAGGAGGCTCGCTCCCTCGCTGCCGTGTTCCCTGCATGCGCGGCTCGTTCCCTGCCCTTTGGTAAAAGCGAGTCGAAGAAAAGGAGGCAGGCTCCGGTGACGATGGATGAATCAGCAACATTGAAGTCGGGCCAATGGTAAGTGAAGATGTGGACTTCGATGAAGTCAATGACCGAGCCGTAAAGGATGCGGTCGTGGACGTTGCCCAGCGCTCCGCCGAGGATGAATGCAAGAGCTACGGTGGTGAGCGTGATGCGGGCGCCCAGCCGCAACAGCGCGATGAAGACCGCGGCGGCGGCGATGAGTGTGAAGATTATGAGCGCCAAGCGGACAGTGTGGGGCGAGGTTGAATCAGCGAAAAGAGAAAACGCCGCGCCCCCATTGGTCCAGTGCGTGATGCGCAGAATGCGGGGAATGACGGTGATGGCACCGCCAAGACGGACGTGGTGGGCGACCCAGTTCTTCGTGAGCCGGTCGGCGGTGAAGATGGCGGCCGAGATGAGGAGAAGCCAGGGGAGACGGCGAGGCGCGATCCAGCTCACTACGCGGCCTCCGACTTCGGCGGTTCGATCCCCATCTCCTCGAGCATAGAGCGGCAACGCGTGCAAACATCCTGCCAGATGCCGTAGCTGGAGACTTCGGGCATGAAGTTCCAGCAGCGAGCGCACTTGTGGCCGGAGGCGAGACTAACCGCGATGTGCATTTCATCGCCTTGCGCTTCCCACACGGCACCTGACCTAATATCGATGTTCGCGGGAACGACCGCAGCCGCCGACACATTGAATAGCTCTTTCAGTCCTGGTTCATATTTCCTCAAAAGCTTGCCCAACTCGTCGCTTGCGGCGATTCTCACGTCTGCTTCAAGTGCTTTTCCAATCACTTTGTCCTGGCGCGCTTGTTCCAGCCCTTTTAGCACTTCGTCTCGAACTTTCATCAGAGTCGTCCACTCCGCTATAAGTGCGGAGGCGTCTTCTGAGAAGATGTCTTCCGGCTTGGGAAACTGCGCCAGGTGCACCGAGACCGGGCGGCCTTCAACTTTGGGCAGGTGCTCCCAGATTTCGTCGGCGGTGAAGGTGAGGATGGGCGCGACCAGGCGCACGAGGGCTTCGGTGATCTTCCAGAGAACCGTTTGAGCGGAGCGGCGGGCCGGGTGGGTGGGCGCGAAGGTATACATGCGGTCCTTGAGCACGTCGAGGTAGAAGGCGCTCAGGTCGGAGATCGCGAATTCGTTGACCGCGTGGTAGATGCGATGAAACTCGAAGGTTTCATACCAGCCAAGGATTTTTTCAGCGAGATCGCGCGTGCGGGCCAGCATGTAGCGGTCAAGAGGAAGAAGGTCAGTCTCGGCAACGCGATCGCGCGCGGGATCAAATTTCCCGGCTATGCCAAATGCGGGCAGCGAGTACTCCAAATTGCCCAACAGAAAGCGGAAGGTGTTGCGCAGTTTCTTGTAGAGCTCGGCGCAGCGATGCATCAGGTTTTCGCTGGCGGCCATGTCTTCGCGGAAGTCGACCGAGGCGACCCAGAGGCGCACAATCTCGCCGCCCATTCTGTTGGCGATATCGACGGGATCGACGCCGTTGCCCAGGGACTTCGACATGGCGCGGCCCTGTTCATCGAGCGTCCAGCCCGCCGTGGCGACACGCGAGTATGGCGCGCGGCCGCGCAGGGCCACCGAAGTAAGCAGCGACGAGTGAAACCAACCCCGGTACTGGTCGCCACCCTCCAAATACAGGACTTCATGATCTCGCCTTGGGCCATCGCCGTTCTGAAATGCTTTATAGGCCGCGCTGAGATCGGGATCAACTTCGCAAACCGCCATCCAGCTGACGCCCGAGTCGAACCAGACATCGAGGATGTCGGTCTCTTTTCTGAATGAGTTTCCACCGCATTTTGCGCACTTGGCCTGCGCCGGCAAGAGCTTCGCGACGTCGGTTGTATGCCAGGCCTCGGCGCCCTCGCGCTCGAAGAGGTCGACGATTTTCCTGTTCAGATCCGCGTTGATGATCGGCTCGTCGCAGCTATCGCACATGAACACCGCGATGGGCACGCCCCAGATGCGCTGACGGCTGATGCACCAGTCGGGGCGCGTGGCAATCATGTTGGTGATGCGCTCCTTGCCCCACGCAGGATCCCAGACCACCTTGTCGATCTCATCGATGGCAAGTTGGCGGAATGTTTTTTCCTGGTTCTCGCCTGATTTCATCGGCGTATCCAGGCGAATGAACCATTGCTCAGTGGCGCGAAAGATGACAGGGTGGTGACAGCGCCAACAATGCGGATAGGAGTGCTCAAGGTCGGAGACGGAGAGCAAAGCGCCGCGCTCCTCGAGCAAGCCGACGATAACAGGATTCGCGGCCCATACCTTCATGCCTTCAAACGGCGGTGGCGTGGTGAGGGGCCAGGCCGAGGCATCGAACTGAATGTGCCCGGCCGCATCGACACGGCAGGTAAGGTCAAGTCCGTATTTCTGACCGGTGTAGAAGTCGTCGGCGCCGTGGGAAGGCGCCGTGTGGACTGCGCCGGTGCCGGTGTCGGCTGTTACGTATGTGCCCAGAACGCCCAGAATTGAACGCTCGAGGAACGGATGTTTGAAGGTTGCGTGTTCGAGCGCCAAGCCCTTGAACCGGGCGATTTCTTTCGTCGCTCCCAGATGGCACGCAGCAGCTACCTGGCCGACGAGTTCGGCAGCAACGATATAGGCGGGGCCCTCGAAGTCGTCTTCTGCTTCCAGCGCGACGTAATCGAAATCGGGGTGGAAGGCGATAGCCAACGAAGCCGGCAGGGTCCAGGGGGTGGTGGTCCAGATAATGGTAGAGACTTCGCGGCCGGCAAGCGAAGGATGAATGGATGCCGGGTCCGACGTGAGCCGGTACTGGACGTAGATCGATGGGCTGGTGTGATTCGCGTACTCGACCTCGGCTTCGGCCAGGGCGGTGCGGTCGTGAATGCACCAGTAGACCGGCTTCAGGCCGCGATAAACAAAGCCCTTCTCCAGAAAGCCGAAGAACGCTTCCAAAGTTTTGGCCTCGTAAGAGCGGGCCATGGTCTTATAGGGGGCCTCCCAGCGGCCAAAGCATCCAATGCGCTCAAACTGTTCGGTTTGCAAATCGATATACTTCTGGGCATACGCGCGGCACGCCTCAAGGACTGCCGGGACCGGCATTTCCAGCTTCTTGTGGCCGAGTTTTTCGTCAACTTTGATCTCAATGGGCAGTCCGTGGCAATCGTAGCCGGGAACGAAGGGGGCGTCGAAGCCGGCCATCGTTTTGGACTTGACTACAAAGTCTTTGAGGCCTTTGTTGAGGGCGTGGCCAAGGTGGATGGGGCCGTTGGCGTAGGGGGGGCCGTCATGGAGCAGGTAAACCGGCTTTCCGCGGCCTGCCTTTCGCAGCTCCTTATAGAGATCGAGCGATTGCCAGCGAGCGAGCCGGATGGGCTCATTCTGGGGTAGATTCGCTTTCATCGGGAAGGTGGTCTGCGGCAAGGTGAGGGTCGCCTTCAGCTCGGGCGCAGGGGACATTGAAACTCCGTTTCACGATGCAAACTGCTCATAGACCAGTGTAAACGTCCTGGATAGAATTTTCCTGGGTAACAAAGAGGCACTTGGCAGCGTCTTATTATTTGTGGAAGTATGGAACCAGAAGAACTATGAGATGGTGAATTCCGGGTTCGTGCAAACGCGGGACTATAGGCGGCGCGAAGTGGTTTGGAGGTTCGAGACAAACCAAGGGACGGTCAAGCATAATAGTTCGATGGGCCTGTTTCCAAAACCGTTCTGCTGCGGGGAGAAACAGACGACCGGACCGGAAGCTGCGAAGGCAATCTAGCGACTGAAATGACAACGGAAGAAATGACTGACCAGGCAGCCGGAAATCCAGCCACAGGGCATGAGTTGGACGCGCTTCTTGGAAAGGCGTTCGTAGAGAAGCCCATTTGGGTGGAGCTCTACGAAAGCGTCCGGGATGTGTTTTTCCCGGTCAAGCTCCCTCCGCTCGAGCTGACCTCGAAGCCCATCCCGGTGCCGGACCGGATGGCCGTCAAAGCCAATCCTCTGGCTATCGGAATTTCCTCGACCGTCAACCTGACGATCCTTCTGCTGATCCTGTTTTTTGTTGGCCGCAAGATCGTGGAAACGGTGCGGCCATCTCTGCTGTCGACAAACATCGATGTGGGCGAATACAACGCGCCCAAGGATCCCACGAAGGCTGGTGGTGGCGGCGGCGGCGGCGACAGAAGCCTGGTGGACGCGAACAAGGGCAAGTTGCCCAAGATTGACAAGGATCCGATCACTCCTCCGCAGCCTCCGATTATCGAGCACCCAAAACTTCCCGAACCTCCCGCGATCAATGTGCAGGCCAACCTTCAACTTCCCGACAACCCGGCGATGCCGATGATTGGCGTACATGATTCAACTAACGTGACGATGCCATCTGCCGGTTCTGGCGGCGGCGCGGGCATGGGCACAGGAAGCGGCGGCGGATTGGGCTCGGGCTCGGGCAATGGTTACGGCCCTGGTTTTGGCGGAAACGCAGGCGGCGGCTTGTATCAGATTGGCGGGCGAATCTCTGCGCCGGTGGTGATCCACAGCGTGGAGGCGGAATTCAGCGACGAGGCGCGACGCGCCAAGTACCAGGGCGTTTGCCTGATTTCGCTTGTCGTCGATGCGCAAGGGAATCCGCAGGATATTCACGTGGCGCGTGCGCTCGGCATGGGACTCGACGAGAAAGCGATCGAGGCGATTCGCCAATACAAATTCAAGCCCGCGATGAAAGACGGCAAGACGGCGGTTCCCGTGCCCATTACCATCGAAGTGGATTTCCGGCTGTACTGAAAAACCGGTCGCGGATCAGGAACGAGCGGAGCGCATCGCGCTCCGCTTTTTGTTTGTCCGCATGGATCGATTGAGAGAGCCGTTCGGCGAGTCGTTCGGGCGCGATGGTACAAATGCGGTATATTCGCGCCCCAAAAACGTCCTTTGCGGTGCTTTTCCGGTACATTCTTGGCGAGAATTGGTACATTTGCGGCGAAACGGCGCGTGCGGCAAAAAACCGAGTTTTGCAAGGCACTGATTTTGCGGGGTTTCCGAAGGCCCCAGAGTTTCACAGTTTCTGTGGTTCTGTGATTCTGTGATGGTGATTTTGGAAGTGATTGATGCGGTTTGGGTTGCGGCGTCCACAGTTTCACAGTTTCACAGACTGGATTTTGCATAGGGGGCAGGGGGGAAGAGCAGGGACCAGGGATTAGGGACTAGGGGCTAGGGAGTAGGGAGTAGGGAATAGGGAATAGGGAGTAGGCAATAGGCAATAGGCAATAGGCAATAGGGAATAGGCAATAGGGAGTGAGGGAGCGGGGGCATGGGAGTGGGAGGGCGACGAGCTGAGGGTGCGGGACCGGAGGGGATTCATAGAAACATTGTGCGCCGATGCGGGAATTATTCTGCAAGGCTGACCGCAACGATTGACCTCGTATTTTCAGGGGGTTGAGAGCGTTCTGGCGTAAGAGCGGATTGACAACTGTTTGGCGCTGGGTCCGGCGCATCTTTACACAGGCTCGTTTGGGCTTCTTCGGATTTTTCTCTTCTTGAACGCCCGTTCCCGCAATTTGGGTAGTGTCCAAGGGCCGCAGATCTTAGGACCCGAATGCGACTATTGGTACTAGGATTTGAGAGATTCTTAGCAGAAGAACGCGGATCTCGGCCAGCTCTTCGCGGTCCCCAGGCAAAGCAACACCTGAGTGGGCGCGGTTATTTTTGCGCGTTTCTCGACGAGGAGGGAAAGCACGAGGTTTATGAGCAAACCAGCGATGGATTTGCGAAGGTCTTGGACCCTGGCATTCGGTTCACTATTGCCCGTATGACGGATGAGATTGTGGGCAAGAAGCGGAGCTAGTTTGTTTCTTTGCGCGGCCTGCCGCCTGCGCGCGCCTTGTGCTTGGCCGCCCAGTGCCGGAGGTGTTCCGGCCCGCGCTTCGCCGTCTTCGGTCCGGCCCGCCTAACGGCTGTTCCCGCAATGTGGGGTGATTTAAATCACTGAAATAAAGTCGGACTTAATTTGTCGTATATTAAATACGGACTGTATTGGTCGCACATTAAGACCGGAGGCGCCCAATGCACCGGAAGGCAGTAGCAAGCCTATTGAATTCAGGAAGTTAGATCGTGCGAACTCCACAAATCAGGCTGCGCTTCGTACTCGGCTTATGCCTCGCGTCCTATGTTCTTGGCGCGACGGCAGCGTGGGCGAGCGTGGCAGGCTCCATCTCGGGCACGATCAAGGACCCCTCGACTCGGGCAGTCCCTCACGCCCAAGTGACGGCGCGGGAGGTGAACACGGGATTCTGCTACCAGGCCAGCTCTGACACGAGCGGATTCTATGTGTTTCCGGTTTTGCCGCCCGGCCATTACGATCTGAAGTTTGCGGCCCCTGGATTTGCAAGCTACGCGCGAACCGGGATCCTGCTCAACGCCAGTGCAGCCCTGACCATCGACGCTGCTCTAACGGTGAGCGGCGACCGGCAGACGGTCACAGTTGCCGATGACAGCCTTCACGTGGAGACCACGAGCACCGAGCTTGGCCAGGTGATCACGGGGGTTGAAATGCTGGCCGTGCCGCTCAACGGCCGCAGCTACACTGACCTTCTGTCGATGCAGCCGGGCGTTGCGCCCATATCGGCGATCACAACGAGCACGATTCAGGACGTCGGCGCCACGATTCTGAATCCGTCGGGAACGCTGAATCCGGGCAACCTGTCGGTGAATGGCCAGCGCGAGACGGCCAACTATTTCAGCGTGGACGGAAGCGACGCCGAAGAGGATGTGAACGCCGGAACTGCGATCATTCCGAACCTGGATGCGATTGCCGAGTTCCGGATCGTCACCGGCGACTACGACGCGGAGTTCGGGGAATACAGCGGCGGCCAGATCAGCGTGGTGACCAAGTCGGGCGGCAACGAGTTTCACGGCAGCGCATTCGAGTTTCTGCGCAACACCGACGTTGACGCGCGCAGTTATTTTTCTTCTTCGCGCGGAGCTTTCCAGCAGAACCAGTTTGGCGGGACCGCCGGCGGCCCGATACGCCGCAACAAGGCTTTCTATTTCGTTGACTACCAGGGCACACGCCAGAACGAAGGCATCGACACGGCTCAAATTGCGGTGCCTTCGGATGCGGACCGCACCGGCAATCTGCTGGACCTGACCGACGGTCCCGAAGGCAATCGGCTCAATGGCGTGGTGAGCGGGCCTTATTTCGCAAACATGCTGACGCAAGAGCTTGGCTACCAGGTCGTTCAAGGCGAGCCTTATTACCAGACGGGTTGCACGCAGCCTTCGCAATGCGTTTTTCCGAATGCATTCATTCCCCAGGCCGGGTGGTCGGTACCGGCGCAGCGCATGCTGCAATACATTCCCGCGCCGAACACGGCAAGCGGCGTATTCGCCACCTCGGCCTACGACCAGACGGTGCGGGATGACAAAGGCGGGATGCGCGCCGACGCGACTTCGCGGCTCGGCCTGGCTTCGGCCTACTACTTCATTGACGACTTCAGTCTTGTGAATCCGTATCCTGTGGCGCAGAGCGGCGCCAGCGTTCCCGGCTTCGCGGCGCTCACGACGGGACGCGCCCAACTGCTTGCGCTGGCCGACACAAAAACGCTGAGCCCGACGATGGTGAACGAGGCGCACGTGAGCTTCATGCGCGACAACACGAACCTGGGCCAACCCATCGGCGGCCGGGGCGTGAGCCTGGTCTCGCAGGGGTTCGTGAATCCAAATGGAACGCCGAGCATTGTTGCGCTCGATCCCCACGGCCAGGATGTGGAGAATCTGAACTTCAACGCCTACTCGACCGGCGCGGCCGCCAACCAGCTGATGCAGGTGAATAACACCTACCAGATTTCGGACAGCTTTTCAGAGGTGCGGGGCAATCACACGTTCAAATACGGCGCGGAGTTCCACGCCGACCAGATCAACGCGGCGCCGATTGCGCAATTCAACGGCAACTTTGTGTTTTCGGGCACTGAAACCGGCGTTGACTTTGCCGACTTTCTGATCGGGATTGCGAGCCAGTTCAACCAGAGCCAGCTCAATCCCTTCTATGCGCGGAACGAATATGTGGGCTTGTTCGCGCAGGACAGCTACCATATCCGCCCCAGTCTCACTTTCAATTACGGGATCCGCTGGGATCGCATTGCGCCGTGGTCAGAGAAGTACAACCAGATTTCGACCTTTGTCGCCGGCGAACAATCGGAGGTCTTTCCCGGCGCACCGGCAGGGATTCTGTTTCCCGGCGATCCCGGCATCCCCAACACGCTGGCCCCGGTGGATCGCCTGAATCTTTCGCCGCGAATCGGCCTGGCGTGGTCGCCGCACATTGCCGAATCGAGCCCGTTGGCGAGACTGACCGGCGCGCCCGGCGCGACGAGCATTCGCGCGAGTTTCGGCACTTTCTACACCGCGATTGACGCAGCGGCCGTGAGTCTTCTGGCGGACAACGCGCCCTACGGCACGACTTACACCAGTCCCGCGCCGCCGCTGTTCGCCACGCCGTTTATTACGGCGGCCGACGGAGCAAACAACGGCCAGCCCTTCCCCTACACATTCGCGCCGCTCACCAGCTCGCGCAGCCATCCTGACAGCAACATTGACTGGAGCAGCTACGAGCCGATCAGCGGGACTCCCGGCTACGACATTCACAATCACACGCCATACACCGAGGAGTGGATGCTTTCGGTCGAACGCCAGGCCGGCCCGAACACAGTGTTCGACGCGACCTATGTGGGCACGTCGACGCATCACCAGCGCGTGCTGATAGAAGCGAATCCCGGCAACCCCGCGCTGTGCCTGAGCCTGAGCCAGCCGAGCGAAGTGATGCCGGGCACGCTCACCTGCGGCGCGGGCGGCGAAGACACCGTTTACTATCCGGCCGGCGGCGGCCAAGTGGACGGAACGCGCGGGCCGCTGGGCCCCAGCTTCGGGTCGGACGCGCTGCAATCGAATATTGGCCACGCAGATTACAACGCGCTCGAGCTCAGCGCCCGCCACACCAGTGGCCGGCTTGAGTTTTCTGCCGCCTACACGTTTTCGAAGTCGCTCGACCAGTCGTCGAACATCGGCGAGGAGGTGAATCCTTTCAACCCGTCGCTGAGCTACGCTCTTTCATCGTTCGACGTGAAGCAGAACTTCGTGGTCAGCTACGACTACCAGCTCCCCTTCGATCAACTGCTGCGCCGCACACGCGCCACCGAAGGCTGGTCGATCTCGGGCATCACGCGGTTTGCGAGCGGGTTCCCGGTGACGATGATCAATAACGGCGACAACTCGCTGATTGGAACCAATCCCAACGGCGTGAACAATTCGAGCATCGATGAGCCCGACTGGAACGGCGCTGCACTTCACCTGAATGGCAACCCGCGCAGGCAGGGGAATGGCTACTTTGAACCTTCAGGCTTTTCGATGAACGCCCTGGGCACACCGGGCACCGCGAAGCGCCGCTTCTTTCACGGTCCCGGCGCCGACAACTACGATATGGCCCTCGCCAAGACGCTCGACCTTACTGAATCGAAGACGCTGCTGATCCGCGTGGAGGCTTTCAACGTTTTCAACCATGCGCAGTTCAATGGCCCGTCAGCGGTGGATGGGAACATCGGCAGCTCGACATTCGGCAACGTGATTAGCGCCGCTCCGCCGCGAGTGCTGCAAGGCGCGGTGAAGTTTAACTTCTGACATTTGACTCGAGGGTTGAGGCATTCCTTGAGGGTTGAGGCAACAGGGGCCGGGGAAATGTGGCTCATCTCGTGGCGCGAAGAAGGCGGCGCAGGGGTGCGGTGTTTTCGAGGCGCCCGGCACTTTGTCTGACTGTGGCGGCCTTCTCCACCGAAAGGTTGATTTGAAGTTCGTCCGTTCAACCGACCCAAATCGTGTTATACGTCAGTTAGACTTGTCTGGATTCAAGGAGCCCCCGATCCCACGAGGGTAGCGAGGTCAAAAAGAATGGCTGCATCTGTACCCAATATTTACGGTCATGCCCTGTCCGCGTCTGAACGTTCTTCGCTGTTGGAAAGACTGAACACGCAGTGGCATGAAAGAGCCTTGTGGGGTTTCCTGACGATTGTGCTGGCGCACTGGAGCGAGCACCTGGCGCAGGCCTACCAAATATGGGTGCTGGGCTGGCCGATCCCGAAGTCGAACGGCATTATCGGCCTCTGGTTTCCGTGGATGATCAAGTCGGAGACGCTGCACTACGGTTACGCGCTGGTGATGCTGATTGGCCTGTTTGTGCTGCGCAAGGGGTTTACGGGCGTCAGCCGCACCTGGTGGAACATTTCGCTGGGCATCCAGATCTGGCACCATTTTGAGCATCTGCTGCTGATCACGCAGGCCACGATCCATCACAACCTGATGGGCAAGCCGGTGCCGTACAGCATCATCCAGTTCCTCATTCCGCGGGTTCAGCTTCACCTGTTCTATAACTCGATCGTGTTCATCCCCATGGTGATCGCGATGTACTACCATATGTTTCCGCCCAAGGGCGAGGCGCCGGCCGCCTGCAGCTGCTCCTGGTATAAGGATGATGCGGAAAAAGAGGCCGATTGCCCGGCGTAGGGTCATCGGAGGCTGTTCGAGGCGCGCCGCGCCAGTTACCGGATGCGTTGAATTGGAAACGAAGGCTGCCCTGCAGCGATTCGGTGCGTTTTTGTGCCGCGCTGCTTTGCATGGCGGCATTGATTTCGTGCGCGGGATGCCGCGGGCATTCCGACCGATCCGAGAAGATCTCCATTCAGGGGTCCATCAGCCCACAACCAGTTCGCGCGGGCGAAGAAGTGGTCAGGTTTCGCCTGGCCTGGCCGGATGGCTCCGCGCTGTCGGGCGCGCGTGTCCGGCTTGAAGGGGATATGACGCACCCCGGGATGGCTCCGGTATTCAGCGACGCGACCGAAACGTCTGCGGGCAACTACCGCGCGCTGCTCGACTTCACCATGGGCGGCGACTGGGTGGTGTTGTTTCACATCGCGCTTGCCGACGGCCGCAAGATTGAGAGGCAGATCGATGTGAAGGGAGTTGAATCCCGTTGAACAGGCGAAAAACGGCGCTTACCGGGTCAGTGGATGGCACGGATCCGTCACGCGACGGAGAGGATGAGGCCGGGCCGCCATTCGATTTGCTCCATGTGCCGGTGATCGGACGATTGCTGCGATGGCGGCACTCGCGGACGCTGGTGCAGATTCCGCTGTTTGCGGTGAGCGTGGTGATGATCGCGCAGGGATTGTTCGGTCCCACGCTTGCGCCCAAGAACCTGGCGACGGTGCTGACCTGGGTACATTTTCGCGGAGCCCTGGTGCTGGCTATATTGTGCGCCGGAAATCTTTTTTGCATGGCGTGCCCCTTCATGCTGGCGCGGAACATGATGCGGCGCTGGGTGCGCCCGCGCATGGACTGGCCGCGGAGGCTGCGCAATAAATGGATTCCCGTGGCGCTTTTTGCGCTGATGCTTTTCTGCTATGAGCTTTTCGGGCTTTGGTCGTCGCCGTGGCTCACCGCGTGG
>Ga0187783_10003249_pt1 | contig 11994 bp, 5 predicted proteins | sample 1015_SJ02_MP02_2_FD_132471 | JGI IMG/M metagenome (GOLD analysis project Ga0187783, IMG submission 132471) | Tropical peat soil microbial communities from peatlands in Department of Meta, Colombia - 1015_SJ02_MP02_20_MG | ecosystem: Environmental > Terrestrial > Soil > Wetlands > Peat | place... | reverse complement strand
GGACTTCGTGCATGCCGGATCGGACGTTACCCAGGCGCTCACCTACTACGTACACCGCGAGAAGCTGCGGGTCATCGGCCGCGAGAAGGATCTGGTGCCGATGAATCGGGCGGCACTGGGTATCGCCAAGTCGGTGGCACGGCGCACGGGAACACTGTTCGCCGGCGACCTTTGCAACACCAACGTCTATGACCCTGCCGACAAGAGCTCAATCCGCGAGGTCGAGCGCATCTACGCCGAACAGGTCGGCTGGGCGGTAGAGGCGGGTGTGGATTACTTCGTCGCCGAGACGATTTCCTGGCTCGGCGAGGCGCTGCTGGCGCTCGCCGCCATCCGCAAGCACGCGCGCGTGCCCGCTGTCGTGACTCTGGCGATTCACCGCGAGCCGGTGACGCGCGAGGGGCTCACCCCGGCCGAAGCCTGTCGGCGGCTCGAGGACGCAGGCGCGGACGTGGTAGGAATCAACTGCCATCGCGGACCGCGAACCATGATGCCGCTGGTGAAGGAGATCCGTGCCGCCGTCAAGTGTCACGTGGCGGCGCTGCCGGTGCCCTACCGGACGACTCCCGAGCAGCCTTCTTTCATGGCGCTGACTGATCCGGGCTGCGGCGACCAGCGTGCCTTCCCCGTCGGCCTGGATCCGTTCTCGGCCACGCGGCGCGAGATCTTCGACTTCGGACGTGAGGCGTATGAGATTGGGGTCCGCTATCTCGGCGTCTGCTGCGGTGCCGGGCCGCACCACATCCGCGCGCTCGCCGAGAGTCTCGGACGCCACCCCCCCGCGAGCCGCTACACCGTAGACATGTCGCGCCACACGATCTTCGGCACGGACAAGAAGATCCGCAAGATCATGACTGACTACCAGCCGAAAGCCTGAGAGGGCGCACCGAGCGCGCGCCCTCAGCCCGCCGTGCCGCCGTGCAGTGTACGCGCGAGCGCGTCCTGCCAGCCGCGGATGAGTGCCTCGCGCCGCGCGGGTGTCATCGTCGGCGCAAAAACTCCTGCGGTGCGCCAGGTTGCGGCAAGCGATTCGAGGCTCGTCCACACGCCGGTCGCGAGGCCGGCGAGAAAGGCAGCGCCGAGGGCGGTGGTCTCGAGCTCCACCGGCCGCTCGACGCGCGCATCGAGAATGTCGGCGAGGAACTGGCAGAACCAGTCGTTCGATGCCATGCCGCCATCAACGCGCAGGGCCGTCATGCGCTGCGCGCCGTCGCGCGCCATGGCGCTCGTAAGATCGAGAGTCTGATAGGCGACCGATTCGAGCGCGGCGCGCACCAGGTGCGCGCCGGTGACATCGAGCCTCAGTCCGCAGATCAGGCCGCGCGCATCCGGGTCCCAGTGAGGAGCACCGAGCCCGACAAAGGCAGGCACCAGGTACACGCCGTGGCTGTCCGGCACGCGTGCCGCGATGTCAGCGGTGGCGGCGGCATCATCGATCACCTTCAGCCCGTCGCGTAACCATTTGATCGCCGCTCCGGCGGTGAAGATCGACCCTTCGAGTGCGTAGGCGACCTGTCCGCCGATCCGGTACGCGGGCGTGGTGAGCAAGCGGTTCGCCGAGCTGACTGCCGCCTCGCCGGTGTTGAGCAGCAGGAAGCAGCCGGTGCCGTAGGTCGATTTTGCGTTTCCGGTCTCAAAGCACGCCTGGCCGACCAGCGCCGCCTGCTGGTCACCGGCAATCCCGCCGATAGGCAGCGCGCGCCCGAAAAGTGCCGGATCGCTGCTGCCGTACACCTCGCTGCTGTCGCGCACCTGCGGCAACAGCGCCTCGGGCACGCGAAAGAGTCGCAGCAGCTCCTCGTCCCAGCACTGGCGGTGAATGTCGAACAGCAGCGTGCGCGAGGCGTTGGTGACGTCGGTGGCATGCACGCGACCTGAGGTGAGACGCCACAGCAGGAAGGTATCGACGGTGCCGAAGGCGAGCTCGCCGCGCTCGGCCCGTGCGCGCGCGCCGGCGACATGATCGAGAAGCCAGCCGATCTTGGTGGCCGAGAAATAGGGGTCGAGTACCAGCCCCGTCTTGCGGCTCACTTCTTTTTCCGCGCCCGCCGCCCGCAGCCGCGCGCATTCCGCGGCGGTACGGCGGTCCTGCCAGACGATGGCGCGATGGATCGGCGACCCGCTGCCGCGCTCCCAGATCACGACAGTCTCACGCTGATTGGTGATACCGAGAGCCGCGACGCTCTCGAGGCCAACAGCGGCGCGGCCGATCACCTCGCGGACGGTCGCGAGCGTGTCGCGCCAGATGTCCTCCGCGTCGTGCTCGACCCAGCCGGAGGCGGGGTAGTGCTGTGCGTGCTCGCGTCGGGCGACGGCGACCGCGCGCGCGCCGGTATCGAAGGCGATCGCCCGGGTGGAGGTCGTACCCTGATCGATGGCGACGACGTGCCGGGCGGGGCGCATCCGGGAATTATGACGGTCGACTCACGCTCGAGCGCGTCTGACGGGGAGCCAGCAATGTGATGCTTCTGCGCAACAGTCGCTCTTGCCGCTGCCGAAGGCGCGCGGACGCAGCGCCGGCGCGACGCCGTCCGTAGGTGCTGTCATCAACCCGTCATCAATTCCTTTTTAAGATGTCGCTATTCAAATTCTCGACTTCTCCCTGCCAGGGAAAGTGTGGAAAGCTAGGCCCGCGAAGGGCCTTGCCGCTGCCGACGCCCACCGCAAAGCGGACGCGCAGTGGCTCGAGAATGACCCGATGACGCGTTTATTCAAGCGCAAGGCGGGGCGAGTGGTATAGAAGTCATCCGGGGCGTCGCTTGGGCAGGCGGCGAGCCTTTGCGTGGGGAAATCACAACCAGATAGCCCTCGGGGAGCAACGCGATGAAGCCGAATCCGAAGATCTCTGCAGCAGTGGCGGCGATATTGAGCTTGCCGAGCACTGCGATCGTGCTTGCCCAGCAGGCCGAGACGGCTCCGGCCACCGCGACCGGCGGTGAGCTCGCGGAAGTGGTCGTCACGGCCGAGCGCCGGGTCGAGAACATCCAGGATGTGCCGATCACGGTGCAGGCGATCACCGGTGCGCAGCTGACCCAACTCAACGTTACCAATTTCAACGATCTGCTCAAGTACACCCCGAACGTCACCTACAGCGGCAACGGTCCGGGCACCGGCAACATCTTCATGCGCGGCCTGGGCGGCATTGGCTCGGGCAACCAGTCGCAGTCGACCACGGCGGCGTTCCCGAACGTCGCCCTCTACCTCGACGACCAGTCGATGCAGTTCCCCGCCCGTAACAACGATCCCTACGTCGTCGACCTGGAGCGTGTCGAAGTACTCGAAGGCCCGCAGGGCACGCTTTTCGGCGGCGGCGCCCAGGCCGGTGCGATCCGTTACATCACCAACAAGCCGAATTTGAGCGCGACCTCGGGCAACTTCACCGCCGGCTACGGCTACACCGCAGGCGGCGACCCGAACAGCCAGTTGAACGCGGTCCTCAACGTGCCGTTGATTGCCGACACGCTGGGAATCCGCGCGGTAGTCTTCTCCGAGCACCAGGGCGGGTACATCTCGAACGTGCCCAGCACGATCGGTTACCCGGCGGGTACAAATGCAGTCTTGCTCGGTGGTAATCCGATCGCCAACAACGCCAATCTGCTCGAGAACAACGCCAACACCGTCGATTACCAGGGAGCCCGAGTGTCCCTCCTGTGGAAGATCAACGACGACTGGAACGCGCTGCTGCAGCAGAACTATCAGGACATGGAGGCGAATGGCTGGTTCTACACCTATCCGCAGGACTCGAACGGCAACACCCTGCAGCCGTACCAGATCGCGGCATTCACGCCCGCGTACAACAAGGACCGCTACGAGAGCACCGCCTGGACGCTGAACGGCAAGATCTCAGACCTGCTGAGCATGGTTTACACCGGCAGCTACATGGTGCGTCACATCGAGGGACAGCAGGACTATTCCAACTACTTACGCAGCAAGGCGGGCGCCTATTACGGCTGCATCGGCAACGGTGCCGGGTATTTCAAACCGGCCTCGTATCCCGGTACACCGCTCGCCACCGCCACGACGCTACAGTGCTACGCGCCGGTTGGCCAGTGGGTGGACACGGTCGAGAACCAGCATCAGACCCACGAGTTCCGCCTGAGCAGCAATCCGGATTACCGTATCAGTGGGCTGGCGGGCGTGTATTGGGAGAAGTTCGTCATCGACGACGCGATGAACTTCAACTACCTGTCCATCCCGCAGTGCGATCCGGCTAACCTGGCGATTGCCAACGCCGGTGGTCCTTACTGTCTGTCGGCCGTCGGACCGGTGCCCGGGACCTGGTCGCAGCAGGCCTCGCCGATCGTTGGTGAGAACAACGCGTTCGGCGAGGACGCGCAACGCGGCTACAAGCAGACCGCAGTGTTCGCGTCGCTTAACTTCGACCTGATTCCGAAGACCCTGACGGTGAGCGGCGGCACCCGCTGGTACAAGTACGACGAATTCGAGGAGGGCTCGGAGTGGTACACCGAGAGCTCGAAACAGCCTCTGCTCATCAACCAGCCGAACGGCACCTGCATCAACGGCGGCGGCTGCGGCTTTCCCATGGACCTGTCCAAGTCGGAAACCGGCACCCGCAGCCGCCTTAACCTGACCTGGCACATCACCCCCGACGTGATGACGTACTACACGTTCTCACAGGGTTTCCGTCCGGGTAGCTTCAACCGTACGAGCTCATCGAACGGCCTCGTGCACCTGGCTGCCGAGATCCCCTATTGCACAGGGCCTGCGAATGCCGTTGTTTGCGTGCCTAACAGCGACCAGTACGAGAAGCCCGCGGGGGTCAACTCCGACAACCTGATCAACAACGAGGTCGGCTTCAAGAGCGAGTTTTTCGACCACCGACTATTGTTCAACGCGTCGGCGTACTACATGAAGTGGGAGAACGAGCAGCTGTCACTGTTCAGTCCACTGCTTTTCGGCAACACGACCTTCAACGTCAACGGCCCGAACTTCATCGTCAGAGGCTTCGAGGTTCAGTTCGTAGCGCGAATCACCGAAGGGCTGACCGTGCAGGGCTCGAGCTCGGTCAACAGCTCCAGCCAGTCGAGCGCGCCGTGTCTGGAGTCCGTGGGCGTCGACCCGACCAACTCGAAGACCAAGAACAATCCGACCCCAGCTGGCACGTGCGTCGTGCAAGATGTCCCGGGACTTGGGACGGTGCCGAATGCTTTGGGAGCCTTTGGCACGTCGCCGGCGTTCTCGCCGCCCTGGATGTTCAACCTGCGCGCGCGCTACGACTGGGAATTCAATTCCTACAAGCCGTTCATCTGGGCCGGGGCCAGCCATGTCGGCTCGATGACCAACGAACCAAGGAACTATACCCCGGGTGATATCCCGAAGTACGGCAATCCGCCCATCACAACGCTGCTTCTCTACCCGATCCCGGGTTACACGACCTATGACGCGGCCATCGGCGTGAGCAAGGACAACTGGACGGCACAGATCACCGGCAGCAACTTGAGCAATGCTTACGGGCCCACCAACATCACGTCCGGTGAGTACGTCAAGGCGGAAATTCCGTTGCGCCCGCGGGTAGTGACGTTCCTGGTCAGCTACGCGTTCTGAGCGGCAGCGGCTTGGCGCCCGCTGGCTGAGCGGGCCGGTGCAGTAGAATCAGGGCGGACCGATTCGCGGTCCGCCCTTGTTTTTTTGAGCGCTCATGGATGTGACCGAGGCCCCACCGACTGCCGCAGCGATTATCCCTGACGCGGCGCCCGCCGAGGCGGCCGGTCCGCAGGCGGCGCAATTGCGCACGCTGCTGCGCGACCACAAGTTCGCGGAGGTACTGGCTGCCGGCCAGGGGCTGCGGCCGCACGTGCCGGAGCACCGCGATGCACTGCTGTGCCTCGCGGTGGCGCAGCGCTATCTCCACCGTATTCCCGACGCGCTGCGCACCCTCGCCGACCTCGAGCGTTTCCACCCGCGCTTCAGCCGCCTCTACGAAGAGCGGGGTCGCTGCCATGTGGAGCTGCGCCAGGCCCGACAGGCGATCGAGGCATTCCTCACGGCCGTGAACATCAATCACGCCCTGCCGGGCAGCTGGAACATGCTCGAAGGTCTCTACCGCATGACCGGCGAGGCCGCCAACGCCGCCATGGCGGGCAGCCACGTCGCCACGATGCGCAAGCTCCCGCAGCAAATCGTGGTCGCAACGGGGCTGTTCGCCGACGGCGATCTCGAGGCCGCCGAGACGGTGATCCGCCGCTACCTGATCGAGCGGGGCGACCACATCGAGGCAATGCGGCTGCTGGCGCGCATCGGCATTGCCCACGAGGTCTATGATGATGCCGAGGTGCTGCTCGCGGCCGTGCTCGAGCGCGCGCCCGACTACCGCACTGCACGCCAGGAATACGCCGGCGTGCTGGTCGAGCTCCATAAGCACGAGCCGGCGCGGCGCGAGCTCGATAAGCTTCTCAAGGATGAGCCCGAAAGCCCGGCGCTGCGGATGCTCTACGCCGCCACCTGCGCCGGGCTCGGCGACCACGCGCAGGCTATCGAGCGCTACTCCGCGCTGCTCACGGGCACCCCCGCCGATGCCGGGGTGCACCTCTCAATCGCTCATGCGCTGAAGACGCTGGGCCGCACGGATGAGGCCATCGCCGAATACCATCGCGCCGCCGCCTGCCGGACGGACTTCGGCGATGCCTACTGGAGCCTGGCGAACCTCAAGACCTACCGCTTCACGGAGGATGAGTCGCGCCGCATACGCGCCATGCTCGAGGCGCCGGCGACCGACGTCGTTGACCGTTATCACCTGTGCTTCGCGCTCGCCAAGGCGCTCGAGGATCAGGGGGGGTACGAAGAGTCCTTTCACTACTACAAGCTCGGCAACAGCCTGAAGCACCCCGAATGCCGCTATCGTCCAGAGCAGATCGAGAGCAACACGCGCAAGCAGATCGAGACTTGCGGCAGCGAGTTCTTCGCTGGCCGCCGCGGCTGGGGGGCGAGCGCTGATGATCCGATCTTCATCATCGGCCTGCCGCGCGCGGGCTCGACGCTGCTAGAGCAGATCCTTGCCTCGCACTCGCAGGTCGAGGGAACCCAGGAGTTGCCTAACACGCAGCAGATCGTCAGCCTGCTGGGAGGCCGCGATCCGCAAAATTGGCGTTATCCGCGGATCCTGCGGGAGCTCACCGCCGAGAACTACCGCGAGCTTGGCGAGAAGTATCTGGCCGAAACCCGCGTCTATCGCAGCGGCAGGCCGTTCTTCATCGACAAGATGCCGAACAACTTCCGCCATGTCGGTCTGATACATCTGATGCTGCCGAACGCGAAGATCATCGACGCGCGGCGCGAGCCGATGGCGTGCTGCTTCAGCAACTTCAAGCAGCTGTTCGCCAACGGGCAGGAGTTCACCTACAGCATCGAGGACATCGCACGCTACTACCGCACCTACCTCGAGCTGATGCAGCACTGGGAGCGGGTGCTCCCCGGGCGCATCCTGCGTATCCATCACGAGGACGTGGTCGATGATCTCGAGGGGAGCGTGCGCCGGCTGCTCGACTTTTGTGGACTGGCCTTCGAGCCGCAGTGCCTGACCTTCCATGAGACCCAGCGCAGCATTCGTACCGCCAGCTCCGAGCAGGTTCGCCAGGCGATCTACCGCGAGGGACTCGATCACTGGCAACACTTCGAGCCGTGGCTCGAACCGCTCAAGGGCGCCCTCGGTGACGCGCTGAGCCGTTACCGCGACGACGACAATGGGCGTCAAACCCGGGCGTAACGATCCGTGCTCATGCGGTAGCGGCCGGAAGTACAAGCATTGTTGCGGCCAGCTGCCAGGTGCCAGCGCCGCTGCCGACCCGGAAGCCGAAGCTCTGCTCGAGGCCGCCGACGCGCTGCGAGCCCGTGGTCGCGGGCACGACTCACTCGTGCTCTATCAGCGTGCGCTCGCCATCCAGCCGCGCTACGCCGCGGCACAAAACAACCTCGGCAACGCACTACTCGAGCTCGGGCAGCCGGCAGACGCGGTGACGGCGTACCGCCAGGCGCTCGAGCTCAGCCCCGAGAACGCCGAGATACATTGCAACCTCGCCAATGCGCTGCGCCAGCTCGGCGAGCTGCCGCAGGCGCAGGCGGCCAGTGAGCGCACCATCGCGCTCAATCCGCGCCTCAGCATGGCTCATAACAACCTTGGACTGGTGCTCGCGGGGCAAGGCCGGCGCGAGCAGGCCGTTGCGAGCTATCGCCGAGCGCTGGCACTCAATCCCACCTACCTGGAGGCGCTCAATAATCTCGGCAACGCTCTGCGCGACCTGGGTAAACCCGGCGAGGCCGTCGCGCTCCACCGCAAGGCTATCGAGTTGGATCCGCGGCGTGCCGTGAGCCACTGCGACCTGGGCAACGCGCTGTCCGAGCTGGGGCGGCTGGAGGAGGCGACGGCCAGCTTTCGCCAGGCGCTGGCAATCAAGGCTGACGACGTGCAAGCGCAGCTCGGCCTCGGAACGGTGGTGCGCATGCAAGGTCGGGCGGCCGAGGCGGAAGCCAGCTGCCACGCGGTACTCGCCATCGAGCCGCAGAATGTCGAGGGGTTACTGTTACTAGGCGAGCTACACGCCGACCGGGGCCAATTCGCGCAAGCGCAGCAGCTGTTCGAGCGCGCGCTCGCCATCGATGCGGACTCCCCATTCGTGTACTGCAGCATCGCGACACACCGCAAGATGACGCCAGAGGACAGCGCCTGGCTCAAGGGTGTTAAAGCCTTGCTGGCAAGGCCGCAGCCGCTGGCACATGAGATCCGTCTGCGCTCCGCGCTCGGCAAGTACTTCGACGATCTGGCCCGCTACGACGAAGCGTTTGCGAGCTACCGATGCGCGAACGATCTGACCAAGCGCTATCAACCCGGCTACGACCCCAGCAAGCTGACTCGGCGTGTCGACCGCATTCTCGGCGCCCTCGACGCGGCCTTTCTGCGGCAGCGGCAGGGCGAGGCAAGTGCCTCCGAGCTGCCGGTCTTCATCATCGGCATGCCGCGATCGGGAACCTCACTGACCGAACAGATCCTCGCCTCGCACCCGGCAGTATTCGGTGCCGGTGAGCTGCCGTTCTGGAATCGCGCCTTCAACAGCTTCGAGGCGGCCGCGCTCAGGAACGAGAGCAGCACCACGCTGATTGCGAGTCTGGCGCGCGACTATCTCGAGCGCCTGCGGACCCTCTCCGGGACCGCATTGCGCGTGATCGACAAGATGCCCGCCAATTTTCTCTACGCCGGGCTGATTCACGCCGTGTTCCCGCGGGCGCGCATCATCCATATGCAACGCCACCCGCTCGACACCTGCCTGTCGATCTATTTCCAGAATTTTTTCAACATGGGCGCGTACGCCAACGATCTGGAGCATCTGGCGCACTACTACCAGGAGTATCAGCGCATCACCGCTCACTGGCGCGCGCTGCTGCCGGCGTCCTCGCTGCTGGAAGTGCCCTACGAAGGGTTGATCGCCGATCAGGAAGGCTGGACGCGTCGCCTGCTCGCTTTCCTCGACCTGCCATGGAACCCGCGCTGCCTGGACTTTCATGAGACCGAGCGTGTCGTCATCACCGCGAGCCGCTGGCAGGTGCGACAGAGAATCCATACGGCATCGGCCGGACGCTGGCGCAATTACGAGAAGCATCTGGGGCCGCTGCGCCAGCTGCTGGCTCTCACCGATGCACCGCCGGCAGCGCCGGTCGCTGCGCGCTGAGCCTCATCGAGACGGTTCGCCTCGCCGCGCGCGACAAAATTCTCTGGCAGCATCGAAAAAAAGCATTGGAGCGAGCCGGGGCCTTGGCCTGAGGCTGGGCTCTGGGCGAGTATAAAGAGAGAAAGGACGAGGAGCCGGACCCGTGCCGACCAAGACCATCGACCGCCGTTGGCTGCCACTCAACGCCTTGCGCGCCTTCGAAGGCGTGGCCAAACACGGCAGCTTCACCGCCGCCGCCAACGCACTGCTCATTTCGCAGAGCGCGCTGTCGCGCCACGTGATCGCGCTCGAGCGCCTGACGGGCGTGCAGCTGTTCGAGCGCCGCCCCCACGCCCTCACTCTCACTAAGGCCGGTCAGCATCTGCTGCCGGCGGTGGTGAAGTCCTTCGACCGCCTCGAGTATGCGCTTGATGACATCCGCAACGAAGGCGCACCGGTGCAACGCACGCTGCGGGTGCAGATGGCGCCGAGCTTCGCGGTGCAGCTCGCGGTGCCGATCCTGCGCGACTTTCATCGCATCTGCGCCGAGGTGGACATCGATATCGTGAGTCCGCACGGCGTCGGGCCGCCGCTCGGAGACGTCGACGTGGCGGTGGTGTACTCGCGACCGACGGTGACCGACCTGGTGAGTGACCTGCTGTGGTCGGAGTGCCTGACGATCGTTTGTCACCCGAGCATTGCCGCCGCACATCGCAACGCCGAGCTCGCAAGCTTCATCGATGCCAACGAGATCGTGCACATCCGCCTCGCAGATCAAGCGCGCCATTACCTGTGGCTACAGTTCGCGCGACAAGCGGGGCTGAAGGTGGATGTGGAGCGCGGACTGGTAGTCGACACCGCGGTGCTGGCCGCGCAGTACGCCTTGAGCGGCCAGGGAATCGCGCTGGTCGATCCCAATCTGTTCGCCGAGGAGATCGGCGCCGGGCGGCTGGTGAGGCCTTACGAGGCGACGCTCGATGCGGGCTACGGCTATTACCTCACCACACCGCCGGAAGGCCTCGGCGATACCGTGATCGGCCTGTTCCGCTCCTGGCTGATCGAGCGCTTCGGCCAACGCGCCGTGGAGGCGCGCCGCCCGGTGCAGCTCGCGGTCTCCAACGAGTGAGCGCGCGCGGGCGGCTGCGGGGGACCGGTCCGGGCGGGGAGGACTTGTGAGGCGCGAGGCGAGAGTCGTGGTGATCGGCGGCGGCGTGGTCGGCGTCAGCGTGCTCTATCACCTGGTGAAAGCAGGCTGGCGGGAGGTGCTGCTCATCGAGCGCGGCGAGCTCACCTGCGGCTCGACCTGGCACGCCGCCGGCGGCATGCACACCATCAACGGCGATCCGAACGTCGCCAAGCTGCAGCAATACACGATCAACCTCTACCGGGAGCTCGAGCAGATCTCCGGCCAGTCCTGCGGCATGCACATTACCGGCGGCATCATGCTGGCCGGCACGCGTGACCGTCTCGACTGGCTGAAGATGGTTAAAGCCCGCGGCCGTTACCTCGGCATGGAGCTCGAGCTGATCTCGGTCGACGAGGCGGCGCGACTGTTTCCGCTGATGAACAAGCGTCACTTTGTCGGCGCGCTGCTCGATCCGATCGAGGGACACGTCGATCCGTGGGGCGTCACCCAGGCCTACGCCAAGGCGGCGCAGATCGGTGGGGCGGAGGTGGTGCGGCACACACGCGTCCTCGAGCTCAAGGCTCGCCGTGACGGTTCCTGGGACGTGATCACCGAGGGCGGCAACGTGCATGCCGAGCACGTGGTGAACGCCGGCGGGCTGTGGGCCCGCGAGGTCGGCCACATGGTGGGGCTCGAGCTGCCGGTGCTGGCGATGGAGCATCAGTACCTGATCACCGAAGACATTGCCGCGCTCAAGGGACAGAAGGAGCAGCTGCACTGCATCGATTTCGAAGGTGAGATCTACACGCGCCAGGAGCGCGGCGGCATGCTGCTCGGCACCTACGAGCGCGCGGGTGTGCCGTGGTCGCCGCAGACGACGCCGTGGGATTTCACGCAGAGCCTGCTGCCCAACGACCTCGAGCGGATCGCTCCGAGTCTCGAGGTAGGCTTCGAGCACTTTCCGGCGCTCGGCGAGGTCGGCATCCGTAAAGTGGTGAACGGCCCGTTCACTTTCGCGCCCGATGGCAATCCGCTGGTCGGGCCGATCCGCGGACTGAAGAACTTCTGGGTCGCCTGCGGCGTGATGGCGGGCTTCAGCCAGGGGGGAGGGGTGGGCCTCGCGTTGTCGCAGTGGATGGTCGAGGGCGATCCCGGCGCGGACATCTGGGGTATGGATGTGGCGCGCTACGGCGACTGGGCAACGCTTGC
>Ga0187783_10003248_pt1 | contig 11995 bp, 14 predicted proteins | sample 1015_SJ02_MP02_2_FD_132471 | JGI IMG/M metagenome (GOLD analysis project Ga0187783, IMG submission 132471) | Tropical peat soil microbial communities from peatlands in Department of Meta, Colombia - 1015_SJ02_MP02_20_MG | ecosystem: Environmental > Terrestrial > Soil > Wetlands > Peat | place... | reverse complement strand
GATCCTGATCAACGAAATCATTCTGATTTTTGCAGCGCTTGCCGCCATCTACATCGTGCTCGGCATTCTTTACGAGAGTTACATCCATCCGATCACGATCCTGTCGACGCTGCCGTCGGCGGGTCGGCACGTTCCTCGCGCTGATGGCCTTCCGGATGAAATTCAGCATTATCGCCTTCATCGGCGTTCTCCTCGTCATCGGGATCGTCAAGAAGAACGCGATCATGATGATCGATTTCGCGCTGCAAGCGGAGCGTGGCGAGAATTTGCCGCTACGCGAACCGATTGAACGCGCGTGCCTCCTGCGTTTCTGGCCGATCATGATGACGACCGCCGCCGCCCTCCTTGGCGCCTTACCGCTGGCGCTTGGCAACGACGAAGGAGCCGAGCTCCGCCAACCGCTCGGGATCGCCATCATCGGCGGCCTCCTCGTCAGCCAGGCGCTGACGCTGTACACGACACCTGCCGTCTATCTGCAGCTCGATCGCCTGCGCCATTGGCGGAAGGACAGCCGAAAAAGCGGCCAATTTTCAGAAACGGTTGTGGAATGGTCTCGATGGCCGATATTGTGACCGCGCGGGAGCAAGTTGCGAACACCGAGGCGCAGGCGATCAGTGTCGGCATCACGCGGGCGCAATTCGAACATGCGATCGCGGTCTTGACGGGACGGCCGCCGGCGGAACTGACGATCAAGCCAACGCCGCTCGGCTACAAGCATTCGCCAGCCCTATCGTGCTTCGAGTCGAGCGGAAGCTTGATATGCTCGACGCGGCCCATCTCACTTGTAGCAAAGCCCAAGATCATTCCCGGATAATTTACGACCGGATAGTGTGCGATATGTATCCCGTATTGCCCAAAGCTGGCTCTCGGCTGCCCTAGGCGGCGGCCTGACCTGAACCAGGGGTTTGGCATTGCCAAATTGCGTCAAAAGTGGCAATCTCGCCCGCGCCATGCGGCCATTGGGAAGGCCGGTATAAAAAGGAGTTCTAAACATGGGTAGCACGGGATTGAACGTCTTGGTGGCGATTTTTGCCTTGGTTATCGTAGCTTTATTGGGATTCTCCTTTATGGGAGCTCCACAATATCAAGCCGGTGACCCAAGAAGCTCGAACTATGGGATACAGAAAGCCCCCGAAAACCGCTAGGTCCAGGGCTTAACAAACTGTCTGTTGCAAGCCGAGGCGCCGCAAGACCGCACACACGGCGGCCTTCGAGACGCCGGCCTCCAGAGCGATCTGGCGGCCGGCATGCGGTTCACATCGCAAGCTAATGGTCGCGGCAGCGGTGATCGGGGCCCGGGCTAAGGGATTGCTCGATTTGCGTCGAGCGATCCTCCCTTGTTCACCAAACCATGAACTTGGTTTGCCTGACGCCCCCCATCGCAGCCGCGAACTTTGCCATTGATTTTGCCGGCGATCCCCGAGCGCCGGAGTGGCGCGAGGGCACCTACGTATGGAGCCCCTACGTATGGAGCCCCGGCGGAGCCGTTCGCGAGATTTTGTTTTCATTGCCCGATACGCGGATCGGCTCGCAACGCCGCCTGCCCCACTCGTTTGGACCATCGTTTTGACCGCCGCGCTTGACCGCGGCACGCTCGGGAAGCGCGAGCATTTTTGTAGCAATGTGCGGGGCTTGATTGTTAAGTGAAATTTTCAAAGCAATCCGTGGCACGGAATCCGGCATGAACGGCGCGTGAACTCGAAATTCAAAGGCAGTTCAGAAGCAAGATGCGAATTTTCCTGCGTCAGGGCGGATTGCGCCCGAAGCCGAGGAGTTCGCGAAATGGTTAAACTGTCCAAATCCCATCGCATCGCCGCTGTCGCCGCCGCGATCGCAATGTTTGCGGGAGCTTCCGCCGCCTCTGCCGAAACATGGGCGCAGAATCACCCGCGCCGCGCGGAGGTCAATCACCGGCTTGCCAACCAGAACCGCCGGATTCATCAGGAATTTCGCGAGGGCGAGATCACCCGCGGCCAGGCACGCAATCTCCACCGGCAGGACCGCACGGTGCGGAAAGAGGAGCGTTTCATGGCGTCCCAGCGTGGCGGGCATATCACTCGGGCCGAGCAGCGTGCCTTGAACCAGCAGGAGAATGCGATCGGCCACGAAATCGGAAAGTGACAAACATGCTTAGCCCGGCGCTCCACGCCGGGCTGGCCAGCACCCAAGCCGCCAAGATGAAGGGGTTGATGCCGCGGCAAAAAAATTCCCTCTTAACGCGGCGAAGCCCTATCTTGCCTTGAGTGTATAATTGGGTTCGATTCCGGGTTCAAAACTGTGTCAGTGAATTTGCGGAGAGTTCCGCTCGAAGAAGCCGCGATTGGTGAGGGGTCTTACGGATTTGATCCCGGCTCGCAAAGAATCGCGCGCCGCGCCGGTCCGGAGCATGCGGGCGAAAGGCTCGATCGGTTTCTGGCGCAGGCCGCCGCACCAGCAAATCTGTCCCGCACGCGCGTGAAGGCGCTGATCGAAGCGGGGCAGGTTTTGATCGACGGCGCCACGGTGAAAGACCCAAGCGCCGCAATTCGCGCGGGTCAGATCGCTAGTGTCTTCCTCCCGCCGCCGGCCGATCCTGTCCCCTTTGGCGAAGATATTCCGCTCAATGTCATCTTCGAGGACGAATATCTTCTGGTGATCGACAAGCCCGCCGGGCTTGTCGTGCATCCTTCTGCCGGCCATCAGGCGGGCACGCTTGTGAATGCGCTGATTGCCCATTGCGGCGAGGGCCTATCAGGGATTGGCGGCGTGCGCCGGCCCGGCATCGTGCATCGCCTCGATAAAGACACGTCGGGACTTATGGTTGTTGCCAAGACGGACGCGGCGCATCAGGGATTGGCCCGGCTTTTTGCCGATCACGGCAAAACCTTGCCGCTCACGCGGGAATATCGCGCCTTTGTCTGGGGTGTGCCCGGTCGGCCTTGCGGCAGGATTGATGCGCCGCTCGCCCGCGACCCCGCAAGCCGGCAAAAAATGGCGGTTTCCGCGGACGGGCGCGGCCGGAGCGCCGCGACCGACTGGCAGACGATCGAAAGCTTTGCTGGCGAGGCGAGCCTCTTGTCGTGCCGCCTCTTGACGGGGCGGACGCATCAAATTCGCGTGCATTTGGCGCATTTAGGTCATCCGCTTCTCGGCGATCCCGTGTATGGTGCCGGGTTCAAGAGCAAGAAGGCGCGGCTGCCACCAAACGCCCAGGCTTGCCTTAAGTGTTTGTCCCGGCAAGCCCTGCACGCCGCGATCCTCGGCTTTTTGCACCCGGTGACAAGGAAAGAACTTTGCTTTACAAGCCCGCTACCCGCAGAGCTGCAACGGCTGCGCGATGCCCTGCGCGCGGGGAACCAAGGCCTCGAAACGCGCATTTAGTTGCGCCGGACAAGTCAGCTTGGCGAAAGGATACGCTGCCATAATTCCTAGTTTCCCCAAGATTTCACGCTTATTTGATCGGGGATTGTTGCTTTTAAGGCTGGGTGAACGAAGTTAAACTAGGGATTGAGGCCGCGAATTTTCATACAATCGTACCGATTTAGCCTTAGACAAAGTGGAATGTTGCAAATCTTTAATCTGGAGGCTACGCGCACCGCCTTTCCGCCAGGGTCGAGTCGTTCTATACTGCCCAACCGTTAAAGGCATGTGGCGTTAGCTGTTCGAGGTACCTGAGCTGGGGTCTCGAGGAAAGGTGCAAATGAGTGCCGCATTACCGATGATTTCGGGCGAAACTGGTCTTGCCCGGTATCTCACTCAAATCCGCCGGTTTCCGATGCTGGCGCCGGAGGAGGAATATATGCTCGCCAAGCGCTGGCGCGAGCATCAAGATCCCGAGGCGGCGCATAAGCTCGTGACCTCGCACCTGCGGCTGGTCGCCAAAATCGCCATGGGCTACCGCGGATATGGTTTGCCGATCAGCGAAGTCGTCTCGGAAGGCAATGTGGGCCTCATGCAGGCCGTCAAGCGGTTCGAGCCGGACAAAGGTTTCCGTTTGGCGACCTACGCCATGTGGTGGATCCGTGCCGCGATCCAGGAATATATTTTGCGGTCTTGGTCGCTGGTGAAGATGGGCACAACAGCGAATCAAAAGAAGCTGTTCTTCAATTTGCGGCGGGCAAAGAGCCAGATTTCGGCACTTGACGAGGGCGACCTGCGCCCGGATCAGGTCAAGACAATCGCCCACAGGCTCGGCGTCACCGAGCAAGATGTCGTCGATATGAACCGCCGGATGGGGGGAGACGCCTCGCTTAATTCGCCGCTGCGCGACCAAAACGAGGGCGAATGGCAGGATTGGCTCGTCGATGATACGGCAAGCCAAGAGACCACGCTCGTCGAAAAAGAACAGGCAGGAAACCGGCTCGATGCGCTCCAAGGCGCGCTTTCCGTGCTTAATCCGCGCGAGCGGCGTATTTTCGAGGCGCGGCGGCTTGCCGATGATCCGATGACGCTCGAAGCGCTCTCCGATGAATTTGGCATCTCGCGCGAGCGCGTACGGCAGATCGAGGTCCGCGCCTTCGAAAAGATTCAGTCTGCCGTGAAGGCCCGGTTGGCCCGGACCGAATCGCTTCCGCCGCCGAAGATCGAGGCCCCCGCGCCGGTTTGATGCGCGGCTTATATCGGCCCTTTCGTTGTGGGAACCCTGCGGATCCAGGGGTATAACTGCGCAAATTGTGCGGAACAAGCAACCGGATTGATGCTGAGGAGGCCGCGGACTCACCGTGGCCAGCGCGGACCGCGGCGCAAAAAATTCCCGATAAGGGCGACGGCAAGAATCAGGCCCGCGACCGGTAACAAGATCAACAGAAAGCCGAACAGAAAGGCGAAGAGCAGGAGCGTCAAGACGCCGCCAAGCAAAGCCAACGGCAAAAAGCCAAAGGGTCCGACCCGGGTCACATAGATGCGGTGGATGCCGCGCTCCTCGATGCGTCCCCAGCCCCAGATCTGATCCCCTGGCGCGCGGTTGTCACCCTCGCCGGGCGGGATGATTTCCGGCTCGGGATAGTGGTGCTCGTCTTCGGTCAAGCGTTTGTCGGGCATTGTGTTAATTGGCGCAAAGCTGGAGACTGGTGCCTTAAAGGCACTAGGCCTTTTTGCGCCCGTCCCATTTCATGTAGGTATCCCGCGCGGCCTTCGCCAGCTAAAGCTGTGCCGGCAAATAATCGTCCTCCGCCAGATTCGCAAACCGCGTCACCTCGGCATCGAACGCGAGTTCAACCGTCCCTGTCGGGCCATGCCGCTGCTTGCCGATGATGATCTCGGCCTTGCCGTGCACTTTTTCCTGGGCCGCCCACCACTCCTCGAACTCTGGCGTCCCCTCGTGCGGCTTTCTGCCGTTCAAATAATATTCCTCGCGAAAGACGAAGAGAACGACGTCGGCATCTTGCTCAATCGAGCCAGATTCGCGCAGGTCCGACAATTGCGGCCTCTTGTCGTCGCGGCTTTCCACCTGCCGCGACAATTGCGAGAGCGCCACGACCGGAACATTGAGATCCTTGGCAAGGGCCTTGAGGCCGGTGGTGATTTCGGTCACCTCCTGGACCCGGCTGTCGCTGCGCGCCCGCGACGCGCCAAGCAATTGCAGATAATCGATCACCAGCACGTCGAGGCCGCGCTGGCGCTTGAGCCGGCGCGCGCGCGCCGCCAATTGGGCAATCGTAAGCCCGCCGGTCTGATCGATGTAGAAGGGGATCGTTTGCATCGCCCGCGCGGCCTCGGCGAGGCGGTGAAATTCGGGCTCGCTGATGTCGCCGCGGCGGATTTTGTAGGAGGGGACCCCCGCCTGTTCGGCAATGATCCGGGTTGCCAATTGCTCCGCCGACATTTCGAGCGAGAAAAAACCGACGATCCCACCGTTGACGGTTTCCCGCGTGCCATCGGGCCTTTGCCTTTCCTCATGGGATCTTGCGATGCTAAAGGCGATATTGGTCGCAAGCGCCGTCTTGCCCATGCCGGGCCGCCCGGCGACGATGACGAGATCGGAGGGCTGCAGCCCGCCCATAAGTTGATCAAGCTTTGTGAGGCCGGTTGCGATCCCCGATAATTTGCCATCGCGTTGATAGGCCTTTGCCGCCATGTCGACGGCGGTGGTCAGGGCCTCCGAAAACCGCTGGAAGCCGCCCTCGTAACGGCCGGTCTCCGCAACCGAATAAAGTTTCCGTTCGGCCTCCTCGATTTGCGCGCGCGGCGAGGCGCCGACCGGCGCGTCATAGGCCGCATTGACGATATCCTCGCCGATGACAATGAGATCGCGGCGCAACGAAAGATCATGGACGGTGCGGCCGTAATCCTCGGCATTGATGATGGTGGTTGCTTCCGCCGCAAGCCGCGCGAGATATTGCGGCACCGTCACGCCGCCGAGATCATGCTCGCCCAAAAAAGTTTTTAAGGTGATCGGCGAGGCAAGCTTTCCAGCGCGAATCAATTGCGAGGCGACGTCATAAATGCGGCGGTGAATTTCTTCCGAAAAATGCTCGGGCCTCAGGAAATCGGAGACGCGGTCGAAGGCGTCGTTGTTGACGAGAATTGCGCCAAGTAGCGCCTGTTCCGCCTCGATGTTATGCGGCGCCAGACGGAAGGCCGGCTCGGCGCCGGCGCTGCCTGCAAGGAACGCACTTCCGGCAAGATTTTCGATGGCTGGCATGGGAGTCCGGAAGGCGACGCGATTTGCGCAAGAGCCGCCGAATCAGTTCGTGACCCGCGCTTTGTGCCATGCCGGCGCGACAAAAAAGAGAGAATTCTTGCTTTGGAGAAAGCGGCTCCCGCAATCCACACGAGAAAAAAATTTTCAAAAAAATCGCTTGCCTGTGGCGCGACTTTTTTTTGGCCGCTCTTGCCCACCGCCGCTCCACGTCTGGTCCGCGCGCCAACGTCAGTTCAACCGGTGGGGAACGGCCCGGCGCAAAAAGGCGGCGCGGCGGCTCTTGCAGGCCGCTGCGCCAGAGGAGGAGGTGTGACGCGCGTTGTGTTACGGTGTCAGCTCGAACTGTAGGGCCGGGCCAGATCCCAATCCTCGCGACATGCCGAACAAATTTACGGGATGGAGGGAGGGAGCGCCAAGTCCTGATTGGTTGCTACCGAACCCACCGAGGATTTGGAGCTGCGTCCACCTTCTAGGAAAATGATCCCATAAGTGACGGTTGCGGCGGCGAGAGCTAGTGGCGACGGGAGTTCCGGCGAAAGCACGCGCCACGTATTCGTATGCGGGTTATAGGCCTGCGTGATCCGCTCAAAGGATTGTCCGGATCCAGCTCCCCCGATGACATATAGCTCCCCGTTTAGGGCGGCGCTCGCAGGCAGATAAACCGCCGTCGGCATTGGAGCGAGCTCTGTCCAGGCGTTGGTGAGCGGATCGTAAACCTCGAGAACATTCGTGACCTCGCTTCCATTTTCATCCTGCCCGCCCGCGATATAAAACTTGTCGTTGATGACACCAAAGGCTGGTTGACTATGCGCGACGTTTGGCGCCGGCAAACTTGTCCAGCTGTCGTTGGCCGGGTCATAAACATCGAATAAGTTGGTAAACGCTGAAACGCCAGCGCAAGGCGTATACAAATAAAGCATGCCGCGTATCGCACCGGATGCGCCGCAGCCGCTTAGATGCGGGATGCTTGCCTTGCTCGTCCAGGTATTGGTCGGGGGATCGTAGACGAAAAGATCGTTGTGCGGGAGCGGCGGATTGACTTGTGTCCAACCGCCGGCGACATAAAGTTGAGAGTTAATGACCGCAGCACCGTTGCCGTCGTAGCGGGGCCTCGGGAGGCTAGCTATGGTCGTCCAAGAATTGGTCGTCGGGTCATATGCGTAGACCGACGACAGCGCATTCGTACCGTTTGGCAGATGTGTATTAAAGCCGCCGACAACATAGATTATGCCGTCGATTGATTCGATCGCCCCAGAATCAACGGGCGTCGGCAGCGCTGCCTTGGTTTTCCACCTCAGTATGTCGTCACTCGCATTAGTTACGCCGCTCAATGCAAGCAGGATTCCGAAGGTCAAGATTCCGAGTCTCATTTGTCTTCTCCCTCATGCACTATTTGTCGAAGCAGGAAGCAGGGAGGGCCGCTACGAGCGCTGGGCTCCGCATGGTCGCCTGCGGTCTTACGGTATGTGCATTCGCGGCTTGGAGGATGGTCCGGTCGGACTAGTCGATGGCGATTTTTCGCTAGGCAAAAGGCGATGTCATTTCCCACCAATGCCAAGCCCTGCCGGACCGCTGAGGACGAGCCTTACAAGGTCGGATTGCCGGCTAGTCCCCGTCTTTTCGGAAATGAGACGAAGGTGGGCGCGGGCGGTATTGCGGGCAATACCCAAGGCGTCAGCCGCCTTGTCGAGGCTCTGCCCTTCGGCCAGCAGCGCCGCGAGGGCTGCTTGCCTTGGCGTCAAATCGAAAAGCCGGGCAAGAAGTTCTGGGGGCGGGCGGACTTTTCGTTCAGGATCTGTGATGAAGGCGACCGCTGCGGCGCCTCTCGTTCCAAAACTTTCATCCAGCCGCAAGGGAGCAATCAGCACTTCGAAGGGGCGGGCGAGCGATGGGCGTGACAGTGCCACGGCACCACCCGCACTGAGGCCGCAACCGCAGCTCGCTTCTGCAGCCTTGGCGATAAGCCGGTCGAGTTGCGCCGTCATGTCGGGTCTTCCGGCTGTAAGCCGGCCATTGCGAACAGAAATGCCATCGGCGAGTGCAATAAGCGCCTCGGCAGCCTTATTCAGCAGTAGAACCCGGCCGGTTTTGTCGAACAGAACGATCCCAATTGGCAGCCGATCGAGTAGTTCCGCGAGAGCCTTTCTTTGGCTGTCAAGCACATTCAGCCGGAGCGAAGTCTGTGCTGCCCGCTGAAAATGGGGCATGAGACATCTCAGTAGGTCAAGCTCTCGCTTCTCGTATGCGCCGGCTGCCTGACTGCGAAGGATGCCGAAGATCGCGGCAGCGCCGGCCTCTCGTGCAACGGTGCTGCCACCGATGTGCCACACGTCTTGCGGCCGAAAGATGTCGTTGTAGATGGCACTTTTGAGGAAATCGGCATCGTTTTGCAGCGCCTCGCGGAGGACAAAGGTGCCAGGTTGCGTCGCAAGCAAAGCGGCCCATAATTGGGCGGTTGGCTCGGTGTATCCGTGACCGTTTACGAAGAGCCCAACCAGATTCGGGTCTGCCCGGACCCCACGCCAAAAGCGAACCCGTCCTGTGGCGTCCTGGATGTGAAACCAAACAAGCGGGCCGCGCATCTCATCGCTCAACCGTCTTAAGACGGGTTTCCAGAACGCGGGATCGAGCGCCGCATCGTAGATGCCGGTGATCAAATCGGAAGCATCGCTCTGGATGCCCACGGCCGCCCCCCTTGGACCGCATAATGGCGAATATCCGGCAGTCTAGTTGAATAATCTCCTTCGATCAGCCGTCAGCAGCGAAGCCGGCTGCGAATAAAGAGAGCGTATCTATTTGACGCTGGCGGTATAGAACGTTATTGCTGTGGCCGAGGCCCGTTCGGGCCGCGAAGACGCGATACGCCGGTTGGGACCGAGGAGGACGGGGCCTCCGTGACCCGGGACATCGGGGACGATGCGCAGGAACAGTTGCTTTACCTGCGCCCCAACGACATTGGAGGGGTGGAGGTTTTGATCGCCCGCCGCTCCTCCCGGCGGTGGCATGTGATCCATGAGACCTACGCCTTTTGCGCCTGCGGGGGATCCAGCGCGGGGGTAGCGGGCTGGCGCTACCGTGGCAAGACCCATTTCGCGATCAATGGCAGCGTCATGTTGCTTGAGCCCGGCGAAGTGCACAGCAACACCGAAGTGGTCCACTCTGCCAACTTCAAGGTCGTGTTCGTCCCGGCGAACGAAATGGAGAACGCCGCACGCGAGCTAGGCCTTCCGGGCACGCCGCATTTCGAGATTGCGCAGTCCGGGGACCCAAGACTGTTCGCCGCGATTTACGGATTCGCCGAGTCGGTCGAATCAGGCGCCACGATCCTGCAGCGGCAATCGCTGTTGGAGGTTCTGCTCCGCCGCCTGCTTTGCTATGCCGAGCACAAGCCACGCCCAGCGGAGGTGCTAGAGCCCCGCGCCATCGCCCGCGCGAAGGCCTGTCTTCAAGAGCGATGCAGCGAGCCGGTGACGCTCGATGAACTTTGCGCGGCGGCCGGCGGCGTGAGCCGCTTCGGCCTGGTACGCTCCTTTTCCAGCCAGATGGGCTTACCGCCGCACGCCTATCAGATCCATGTCCGCATCGCCCGCGCGCGCCAATTGCTCGGCAAAGGCGTGCCGCCGGCGCTCGTGGCTGCGGAGCTCGGATTCTCCGATCAGAGTCATTTCACCCGGCACTTCAAGGATATCTTGGGCGTGACGCCCGGCGAATATATCTTGGCCGGACGAGATTCTCGTTCCGCACGGCCGTTCGAAATTAAGCAAGTAGGTTAAACGCCGGTGCCGGTCTTTCGGCGCAGCCGGACGATGACATCGACCTTGGCGACCTCATAGCCCTCTGGCGGCGTCACTTTGCGGGCGAATTGCATCCCTTCGAGCGAAAAATCCTCGATTCGACCCGTGTCTTCAAAGTAGAAATGGCTATGATCGCACGTATTCGTATCGAATATGATCTTCGTGCCGTCGATGGCGAGCCCGCGGACAATTCCGACCTCGGCGAAGAGATTGAGCACATTATAGACCGTCGCCAGCGATGCTTGCATCTTCAAGGCATTGGCCTCTGCCGCCAAACTATCGGCGGTCACATGCCTGTGGCCCTTGCTGAACAGAAGCTTGGCCAGGCCCAGCCGCTGACGGGTGGCGCGCAGGCCATAATGCTCCAAAAGCGCTCTGTACCGGTATTTGCCCGGTGACGCCTCGCTCAAAAATCCGGCTTGCCGATCGATCATGCCAAACCCTTTTCCCTGCCGCAGCTGCGCCCGCCCCGGCCGGACTGCCCCATGGCTACTTAAATATAATATATCGGTCCGGGAATTCATTCAACGCCCCTTTGCATCGGCAAGCATAGGCGACTTGACTGCGGCAGCGCACCGTTCCATGCATGATTGGCAGGAAAGACGGGCGAAACGGACGGCCGCCTTGCCGAGCCACAGTTAGGTGCGCTCCCCGGGGATATGTCAGGAATGAGTGACGCGGCGAAGAGCCTTGAGCGGGAAAACTCGCAGGATTTGGCCAGGCTCGGCGCCTCGCCGCGCCTGTTCAAAAGCCCCTTGCTCGACAAATTGTCGCGGGTCCATTGGTCGACGCCGCTCTTTCTCTATGTCCCGTTAATGTTTCTGCTTGCGGGACTGAGCTTGCGCCATTACGGCCCGGCGGGCGTCCTTTTGGCGGCGGCGCTCGGTTATTTTATCTGGACTCTCATCGAATATTTCGGCCACCGTTATCTGTTCCATTGCCATTTCCCCGGCCGATTTGGAGCGCGAATCCATTTCCTGATCCATGGCGTGCACCATGAGCATCCCAACGACCGGCTGCGGCTCGTCATGCCGGCATTGCTCAGCGGCCCTATCATGCTGATTGCCTTCGCGATCGGGTGCCTCTTGTTCGGCCTGCCCCTCGAATATCCGGTCCTAATGGGCTTTGTTGCGGGTTATCTCGCCTATGACATGGTGCATTACTATCTGCACCACGGTGAGCCGAAGAGCTGGCTTGGGCGCACGTTACGGAAGCTCCATATGCTGCACCATTTCCGTGATCCGGAGCGGGGGTTTGGTGTCAGCGCGCCGTGGTGGGACTATGTTTTCGGCACCGCGCATACCGGCGCCGGGCGCAGCGGCCCCCGCGCCTGACCTGGGGCGCGATTAGCCGCAGGCATGCGCGTTCGCGCGCGCATCGTTTCGTTAACCTTCTTTGTTGTTTTTTTCCTCAAGCCGCGCCTTGAGAAGCAGCAGTTTCGCGAATGGCGAATCGGGGTCCGGCAAGCGTTCTTTCGAGGGGGGCTTATCGGCCCTCGCACCCCAACATTGGCCGAACTGCTCTCCTCGCTCGGCCGCGCCGCCACGATTGTCGCTCCTCGCAGGCATCCGCCCCCTGG
>Ga0187783_10003247_pt1 | contig 11996 bp, 14 predicted proteins | sample 1015_SJ02_MP02_2_FD_132471 | JGI IMG/M metagenome (GOLD analysis project Ga0187783, IMG submission 132471) | Tropical peat soil microbial communities from peatlands in Department of Meta, Colombia - 1015_SJ02_MP02_20_MG | ecosystem: Environmental > Terrestrial > Soil > Wetlands > Peat | place... | reverse complement strand
CGGCGGTGAGGGCGCTGTAATTCGAGCACTGATAAAGCCGCGGTAGGTAAGGGGCTGCCACAGGCAATCGGGATATATCAATACCAGACGGTGCTGGGTCTCACCCTGACTCAGACGCTGACCTGAAACCATAGCGAGCCCAAAGTGACCGATCAATGCCCACAATCGCGGCTCATGCGGGGATTGAACCGCGAGGAGTCCGGCGCGATCTTGGCGGCGGCAACACGACGGCGCTACCCGGTCAACTCTGTTGTCCTGAATCAGGGGGACCCTGCCGAAGATTTTCTTCTCCTGACCGCAGGCCACGCGAGACTTTTCTACACTACCCAGGAAGGCCAAAACATTTTGTTGCGTTGGTTGATGCCAGGCGAGATCTTAGGCGGGGCAGCCCTTCTATATGATTCCTCGAACTATCTAGTGAGCACGGAGGTCGTGAAGGGAAGTTCTGCTTTAGTGTGGCGCAGGAGCACGATCCGCGCCCTAGCGGTTCGATATCCAGCGTTACTTGAGAATGCATTGTCGTTTGCAGCGGACCACTTGACGTGGTTTGTCGCCTCCCACATGGCGCTGATCTCAAACACCGCTCACGAGCGTCTGGCGAACGTGCTGCTGAGTCTCAGCCAGGGCCTGGGCAATAAGGTCTCCGGCGGGGTTCGGCTCGATATAACGAATGAAGAACTGGCCAACGCTGCTCATATTACGTTGTTTACGGCCAGTCGCATTCTAAGTATGTGGCAGCGGAACGGCGCTATATCGAAGGAACGAGGCAGAATCACTCTGCGCGTTCCTGATCGCCTTTAGTGGCAGGCTCCTGCGAATTAGGGCCGCTGTCCGGTAAATAGCATGGTGGGCGATACAAACAGCTTATCGGCGAGTACCGCGTGAATTGCGGAGACAAGATCTTGGCTCAATCGGGACTTGACCACATATGCCGAACCGCCAGCACCCATGGCCGCATTCAGAAAGTCGCGGTCTTCGTGAACGGTTAGAAAAATGATTTTGGAGAGGCAGCCCGAATCCCGCAACTGCATCGCCACATCAATCCCGCTTAGATCTCCCATGGAGATGTCGAGGATGATTACATCCGGTTTAAGGCGGGAGCACTCCGGCAACACCGCGTCCCCATCCTTAACTGCGGCAACGACCCTAAATCGCTCCTCTCTCTCCAGCATCCGGCGAACTTGATTGAGAACGGAAGAATTGTCGTCGGCGAGAAGTATGCTTGTTTTGGACACGTACTCACCATTAACACACTAACGTGAATTGCAAAATTGCGACGAGCGCAAAACTTCAAGCTTCCGCGAAATCACGATGGCAATTCTTGGCCGGATTAAGACTGTCGCAACTGGCAAACTAACAAGGCTTCGGCCTATGTTGTGCCCCCTTGATGCCGTTCTCATGCGCTACGAGCAACTCTTAGTTTCATGGGTACGGTCGCTTCCACCTGCGTGCCTAGAGACGGTCCGGACAAAATAGAGAATTGACCACCAAGCAATCTCAGCCGCTCTCGCATGCTGACCAATCCTAGACCGAAGCGTCCTGTCTGCTCGAGATCGAATCCAACCCCGTCGTCTGAAAAGCGCAGACTAACCATTCCCGATATACAGGTCAGCTCCACTTTTGCGTGGTGGGCGTGGCTATGTTTGGCAACATTTCGCAGCGCTTCTTGAATTGTACGAAACAGGCTCAAAGAGACGCTATCGTCGAGGTCTCGCGGCAGGTCTCGGACCAGGCATTCCACCTCAATCTTGTGCTGCCTCGAAAATTCCCGGCAGAGCTCTCTAACGGCACCGGGCAATCCGAGATAGTGCAGCTTCGAGGGGTGCAACTGGTGAGAGATACGCTGGATGTCGGCTGCTATTTCATTTGTGAGTTGCGAAAGTTCTCCAAATTGTTCTTCTTCGACCCGGCCAGAGTGCGTGACTGCGCGATTTAGTTCCTGAAAGCGATTAGCCAAAAGAGCCAACTTTTGGCTGATGTCATCATGCAGTTCCCTCGCGACCCGAGCACGCTCTTCCTCCTGTGCCTGAATCAATCTGCCGCCGAGCGTTGCCAGGACTGCCCTCGCTTCTCGTTCATCGGTCACGTCAATGCAACAGCCGATGTAGCCAGCAAATGAGCCGTCAATATTGGATCGGGGCACTCCGCGATCGGAAACCCAGCGATATTGCCCATCGTGCCGACGCAGCCGATATTGCAGATTTAACGGCAAACGCTGGTCGAATATCGCCGCATAGCCGTCTAGATACGCAGCCCTGTCCTCAGAGTGAATGGCTTCGGCCCACCCATTCCCGATCTGCGCTTCCAGGGGGTGGCCCGTGAACTCGGGCCAAGATCGATTAAAGTACGTGAAGCGTCCATCTGTATCCGCCACCCAGATCATTACCGGAACATTGTCGGCAATCAAGTGGAAACGCCGCTCGCTTTCGTGCAGAGCTCCCTCCAGACGACGATGCGTTTCACGACTGCGAAGCAGTAGAATTATGAGTAGGTTCTCAACTACAAGAATCGCGACAAGGCCCCAGATCCTCCAGCGGTAGAGTTGCCAAAAAGAATACTGCCAATATTGGACGGCGGTTTCGGCCGGTTGACGGTCCGCAGAAATTGCCCGATACCGCTGGCGCCCGTTGAACACGTAATGTTGACCTTCTGCGGTTGCAACCGGCATGTTCTCTTCCTTTGCCCCGTTTAGGATGCGCAGACCAGCTGGCTCGAGGATACGTTCAAGATCGCGCATGTCTACGACCCTTCGGGACACAATTTGAGTTTCTATCTCCTCGATCATGGCCGCAACATCAGGTAAATCCCGACCCAACGAAGAAAGAGAGAAGACCTCTGGATGCTGGCGATCCGGCCGAGCGGTCGAATGGACACCAGCCGGATGAACACCGGCAAAGAGCGGAGAAGACGGGCTCAGATACAACAAAAGTACGAGAAGCGATCGAAGCCAACCGACTTCTACGCCGCGCCTGAGCCGCTGACTTCGCGAAGTAAACGTACAGTTTCCCTTTTCTGGCATTGCAAGTTCGAGATCCCGTGGAACCTTCTGAGTGGGCTGATGCACCTCTATGTAAGCGGACCGAGTTGTCGATGACCCCACCAGGAATACGCAACTCCAACACTATCCGCAGCCTTTCATGTCCAATTTATTGATAACACCCAGATCAGGGCACTGTTAGTGTTGACAGTCAGGCTTACACCGTGCGACTAGGTGCACCGCGATGTCATAGCGATAGCCATCGATCCTCTCCTTGCTGGTCCTGTGGAAATGGGATTGTTGCATAATGACTCCCTGATTCCACCGGGTGACCGCTGCTCACGGACCGTGACCAGTGAATGCAAAGCCCCTTGCTCAAGTTGTCGATTCTCTCTTTTCCTTCCGAATCCTTCCGAATGCGAAGGCTTTACTTCTTGACCGGAGGAGGATAATTCTTCAGCAGCTTGGCGGCCGCTTTCTCGATAATCTTCTGCTGCTTCGCGGGCTTCGCCTTGGCATCCAACGTCTTGCTGGCAACTCCGCGCCACACTAGGTCGTGATTTCTCGAGTCGTACATGTCCAGTGCTAGCTGCCCAGTGTAGATCGTCGACGTCTGACCGCTTGTGGTCGTGCTGCCCATTCCTCCTCCGTACCATCCACCGCGATACCAGCCTGGGCCATACCCCCAGTCCGTACTGTAGGACGTGAATTGTTTCTCCTGGCCGATAGCCGTCTGGTATCCAATGTAGAGGTCTGCAGGGTCACCATCAGTCTTGGTGAGCCCCTTTTGGCCGAGTTGGGACTCCAAGGCGGACCTGATCTGCTTCTCAAGCAGATCATCCAACTTTTGCGCATCCTTGATCTCGACCCATTTGTAGGACTTAAACTTGGAGAAATCAGCGTCTTTGTCGTAGTTGTACCTTACATCCTGAGCAACAGCTGCCGACAACAAAAACAATAGTAACGGCAATAAGAACGGAGCTCGTTTTGTCGCCATATTGGTCCTCCAGCATTCGATACTTGCCGTTCTCCCAGAAATGACAGAACGGACCCAGTCTTCTATCCAGGCTTTAACGGTACACGTCAAAGTATGTCCGAATGCTACCCCAACTAGGTCAAACGCAAACTGTCAGAAGTTACAGATAAGTGTAGCCCCCGCGAAAGATGTCGTTCGTTTCTCATTCGCGTACGCTACTAACTATCATGGCGGCACTTCGGATGAGGCCCAGGCGGCACTGTGGAACTGAAGATTTGTGCCCGATCAGAAATCCGAATGCTCCGCCGACTCCAATGTCGGTGGAACGATGCTTTTCAATCCCTTAACCCGAGTCGCAGATACGGTTGTTGCCGTGCCGTAGGCAAGTTCCCGGGACCCACGGATGGAACTACTCGTGTCCCATGGACACCCGCGATAGTCCATATGAAGCTGGAGTGGGCAAAGGGGAATGAGCTTTCCGGCGCGTTGTTGCGCCATCAACCCGCAATTCCAAACGCCAGAGACTCCGGCGGTGATGGAATAAATCCCGAAATCTGATACAAGCCAGTTCATGCGGGTACGATCCTTGGCCATCGGTTTCGGTACCTAGCGGTCTGCTACAATCAAACCAGGGCTACAGCCAGGAAGAGTACATCCCACTTCACATTCTTGCGTGGAGAGGGCCTTCGTAGATTCTGCTTTTGATCGTGAATCCCGCTCGAAATCGGTAGGCGTCAGCCTTGTTACAGCTCGACCCTTGCTCGGCGATAAGCTTGTTTGAGGCAGGGCAGGCTCGCGCAAGGGCCGAAGGTGCGTCAGGACGCTGGAAAGGTGAGCTGACCCTTTACCAGAATGCTGCCGGCGAAAAGCAAGGTCACAAGAACCTGTTGTCTCGCGGCTGTAAGCCAGCGGGCTCACGTTGTCGCCGCCCTGGTGCATGACTGTCAATACTTACAGTGGCCGATTGTGGGAGCGGCAGCTAATGTCGAGACTTCCGTGGGTATGTCTACGTGTCTTCATCAAGGGCGATGGGGCAATGGTCGTTTGGCGGCGGGTTGAGAAATCGCTTCTGCTGGCTGGAATTGTGCTGGTCGGAATGTTCGTCGGCGCATCACTCCACAAGGAGATTGTTTCGCGGTTGGCTGTCTGGAAGTTTGAGAATGCGCACTCCGCCAACCCTGTGTCTCCCAGCAGTGGAGGAGTACACCTGGATGATGAAGTGGATTTCAGCTTATGGTCCCCAAAGAGGATTCAAGCGTATAAAGAAAGCTTGGCCAGCAAGGTCGACGCGCCATTGGGAGTTTTGAGAATTCCAAAACTGCGGCTGGTGGTTGCGATATTCGAGGGAACGGATGATCTGACACTCAATCGAGGAGTAGGTAGGATCATCGGGACAGCGCAACTCGGAGATGACGGCAACGTGGGTATCGCTGGTCATCGGGACGGTTTCTTTCGGGGGCTCAAGGACATTGAGATCGGCGATTCGATCGAACTTCAGGTTGACGACCGGACTCTCGCGTACGCTGTCCGGAGCTTGGAGATTGTCTATCCCAACAATACCGATGTGCTTCAAAGCAGCGGTGGAGGTCAGTCTGAACTGACGCTCGTGACCTGTTATCCGTTTTATTTCGTCGGGAGCGCGCCGCAACGGTTCATTGTTCACGCAACGCTTATCAACGACAGTCCGATCGATGGCCATCGGGCCGCCACTAAGCAGTGAGGAGACAACATGTAGTGCGGGTGACTGCCGCGGGCACATCAGTGCGAACTCCCTCCCTGGCTGCTGATTTCGAGGATTCAAATTGTCAACTTGTTGAGTGGATGGATCGCCTGCGGGGGATGTAAACCAGAGGTAGTGAAGCCGAACCTCACCTGAGCAAGCGCGGAATCAGTGTTCCACGAAGATTTCTGAAACCAAGAAAGCACCGGGTTCGCAAGACGTCTCGACGTGGGTAGAGCCCTTGCGAAGCCCGGTGGTCAATCGGCTATAACTTCGTTCGGATGAGTCTCAACCCGAACGAAGAGAGGAGCGACAGGAATCCCAGCATTCCGATCAGCGGCAGAAGGCTGGCTGTCTTCGGTAGCTCTGCTGGCGCGGGCGCGGCTGCCGGCACAAGCACCGCGATCAGAATGGGTAGATCCGGGGGAGGCGGCGGAGGCGGAGGCATCGAACCGGTCAGTTTTGTAGTCTGATTCACATGTGTCTCCGGCACTTCCGTAATTTTGGTGGCAGAGACTTTCATGCCCTTCTTCAGTCCCCAGGCGTCCACCATCTTGCCGTCGACATTGAATTGCTGGCCTTTGGGGATATTGAATTTCTGATTTTCCCCGTTATCCAACGTCAGAATTACGCTGGTGGGTGGAGTGATGTGCCACACTTTCCCAGATACACTTTGCACGGTTGTGATGGTCTTCGGGGTAGTTGTTACGGTGATTGTCTTCTGGAGCGTCATGCCAACTTTCACGTCATGAATCCCGATTTCTTTTCCGTCAACTTCAGCCCTAGCACTATCTGGCACGTTGGCGATGTGGCGAAGAGTACCGTCTTCCATCTTGAGCACTAAGTCGTTGCCCTCGACGTAGACAACTTCCGCTCGCTCCACCGTTACCTCATGGGTGGCGGTTCCACTTGTCGTTGAGGTTGTTGTATTCACTTGCGCGCTCATGCTCACGGCGAATGCAAGGCAAATCGTTCCAACCGCAAGCACCAGCCACGTTTGTGACCGTTGGCTTCTTAAGTTCATAACGTTCTCCTTTCGATTCGTGTCGGTTGCCATGCGGCCCGCTGAGCAATAGGCGCATAGGCCATTCTCCAGAATGCTAGAAACGAACAAAGCTCCTGCCTACTGTCAAAACTGACGGATGGCTGTTGGTACTGGCGGGCGGCGGTCGATCGACGGTTTATGCTCGAACTAATGGACATAGAGGAATGCGCTGTGCGTGGACAGCAGCGAGCGCACACCGCACAGTATGTCATTCTGGCATCTCAGGTTAACTGGCTTCGCAGGCGTGGGGAACTGGTAGCTTTGACAGGTCTTGACAAGCCGCCCAAGATTGGGACGGATGGCAAGCAAAAGCATGATGATTCCTTCAGAAGGCTTCCCCCAGCCCCATGCTGAACGTGTGACCGTTCTTGCCCTGGGCAAAATCGGCGCGAAGGTTTACATGATACTTCGTGCTCAATTGAAATCTGGGGCCTCCTCCAATGGCAGGCAACAGATTGTCAAAAGTGAAGTCGGTAAACCTCGGACCAACCTGTCCCAGACCGGCGAAAGCCGCTGCTCCCAACCTCCAAGGCAGGCTCACGCGGTATTCGATCTGCGTTGCGAACATATCTCGATCAATGTAGCGTGCCGCCGCGTAGCCGCGCAGCTCGTTGTTGGTCCCGAATATACACTTGCCAAAGAAGGGGGCCGCGCCTCCGGTTGCGCAGATATATGCGTTGTACGCCAGTACTTGGTCCTTACCCAGAGTGTGATAGACATTAAACGTCGCGCGGTACGTTTGAAACGTGAAAGTGCTCCCTAGCCCGTGATCGAAGAAATCAGCCGTCAACCTACCTGAGGTGCCGCCCACCGGGTAGAAGCGATTCGTCGTCGTGTCGCGTTCGACGTTCAACCCAAGCGACCTCAAATCAAAATCGACGTTCAGGGGAGGCAACTGGGGAAGCGTCTCGCCGAGATGCTGAGGAGCGAGGGTCGTTGTCCCGAGCAGTAAACGAGGCCCAATGAAAATATGCCAAAACAAATGGCGTGTGACTTCCCCAAGGAACGCGTCGAGATTTTGCTTCAGCCCAAGCTTCCGCCCAGCATTGCCCGCAGCAGTACCGGTTCCGTAAAAATCATAATTCAAGAGCGCTCGCGCGTATCCCGTTGTCACGTGGTAAAGATCTTTGTTGAAATACAGTTCCGTACCCGTAGCAAAACCACGGCTGCCGTTGTCAGTGATCAAGCCGGCAACTCCTACCACGGAGGGCGGTGAGATTATGTCCTTTCGACTGAAATTGAAAATGTATCCGCCCATTAGGACGACTCCTGTCCCCAGTGCCGGACTGGAGACTGGAACTGGTACTCCCACAAAGGAGCCGCGTGCACGTTTCTCCTCTTTCGCTTGCTTTTCATTCGCAGGCTTGCCACTTGTCGCTTCAGGCTCCTGTGTGCTCGCCGCTGTTGGGACCTGGTCGTCGGACCGCGGGCTTGTCTGAGGGAAGCTGCGCCCAATCGAGCAAAGAACAAGACAGAGCAAAATCCGGCGACAACACGAGCAGGATTTGCGAGCCATAGCTAAGCCTGCAGAGTCTCTTCCGCGCGATTTCGTATCAGCGACACGCAAGATAAAAACGCTGGTCTGAACGTGCGAGGGCCTGTCGGCGTCGCCTCGATCGCGGCTCAACGGGCTCGGACGACTTGGCCACCGTGCGAATCTGCGCGTTTAGTTGAGTGAATGGCCAACAAAAATTTGCAGACCTTATTCGGAAAATGCGACTAAACACGCCCCTTCACTCTAGTGAAGGTTGGCCGGACTGAACTCTGGCAAATCTGCCAGTACTTGCAGATTTGTCGGCTTCGTATCCTTAAAACAGAGTTCGATAGAAGGTGTGAAGGGTTGCATTGGTTTCTACGTAAAGGCCAGCGATAGCTCTTCGGACCTTGTCGTCGATTGCGCGGTAGCTTGCCAACCGCAATGCGCTGTTCGTTCCGTGTAGAGCCCAAGGACCAGCGTCTCAAAGCTCCGAGCAAGAAATCGACTCCCGGACTGGAGACGCAACTTCGGAGCTTTACCCGGCACTTTGGCTCACCTCAGGGGCAGTTTGTGGTGCAGAATTTTCACAGCTCTAAATGGCCTTCTCGGCTATGAGCCTCGACCACTTTCGCTGTGACAAGTCTTGAGCGCGGAATCAGAAACTTCATCACATATGGCCGGACTGAGACATCGATCTGTCCCCCGTGTCTTCGTCGCCGAGGGCTAACGCAGCGTCATTTCCAGCGTTGTTCGTCAGGTCTCACCAGCCTCCGGAGCAGAACTTAAGTTAAACTTGCAACCCTGCCGCTATTTCACTGAATACCCCCTTGCCTCCATACAGGCAGAAAACGCCCTTTTGAAAGTGTCCAACTGCTGCTGTTGCTGTGCGGTAGCTTGAGCTTGCGCCTGTTGTTGCGCCTGGGCCGTCTGTTGAGCCGCTTGCTGTTGAGCACCCTTTTGAGCCTGCTTCTGGGCACGTCTGCCGGCAGCCGCGCCGGCTGTTGCTCCAATGGCAGCGCCTTTACCGGCATCGCCAGCGATCGCTCCGATCGCTGCCCCTCCAGCGGCACCTTTCGCGGACCCCTTCACCGTTCCGCCCTTCGGTACGCTTTTTCCGGCTTGCTGCGCCGCTTCTTTTTGAGCGGCCTGCTGCTGTTCCGAACTTGGAGCGGCCGGCGGCGGCGCCTGCGGGTCGACTCCCGAGTTCTGCTTGGCCGACCCATAGCATTCGCTCTCATCTTTTCGTTGCGTTTCGGCATTTTGATTGTTCTTGGGATAGGCAAACATACCGATACTCTTAGCGGGGGACGAGGCATCACTCGAGGCGCCTTCCGAGGCATTCTGCCCGGCCGAATACGCACTGGTGATCACGAGCATCATAAACAGCAGGGAATACTTCATACGATTTCTCCTGGCGAGCTTGCGGTTTTTGTGGCTGCCACCTTTCTAAGGTTCCTGCGCGGGCTATTCCAACTGGTAGTGTTGACAGACTTATGGAGAGGGTTCCGGGCATTCTCGTGACGTACAGCCGTCACTGCGTTGCGGAGAAGCTAAAAAAGATGTCGGTACGGCAACGCTTGGCTGTTAGCTCTTGCGGCTCAGTGCGGCAAAGTCTGGTGGGCTCCGAGAGCCGCCGGTTCATGGAACGGCAGATCCACTGTCATTGGGCTGTGGTCAGAGATCGGTTCCAGCGGAGCATCGTTGAGATCACCCAGAGTCCTACCAAAGTGAGGCTCGAAAAGATAAGGCCCTTTAGGATCGCGCGGCTTGTCAAGCTCCGACTTCACGAAAACCCAATCGAGCTTGAATTTGGCAACGCGGAACTTCGGCCAAACCAATTCGGCCTCATAGGAGGGAGCAAATCCGTAACCGGTCCGCTCATCGGAGTCGGCCAAGGTGCCAGATCTCCCGTTCGACGCATGCTCGGAAACACCGCGGAAGTCGAAAGTATGTCCATCGTCGAAACGAAACCGTTCGATCGTATTGAACAATCCTCGCTCCAAGTTGGGGGACGCGCCTGGGAGGTTGGCCGACGTGGGGTCGACCCGGTATTGAATTCCTGATAACTTCCTAGCCACCTTCGCGCCGGTGTAGATCAAGCCGACACCTGTTGCCCATTGCACTCCCTTTGTGGTCCAGAAATCCACGCTGCCATAGCGCTTGTACAACATGTTTTCAACGCTAGTCGGTGTGCCGTTGGAACCGGTGGTGTTCAGATCGCCGGCCACAATTGCAGGATGTGGCTCATCGTGGATCTGCTGCAGCAACTCTTCCATCTGCTTTCGGCGGACCTTGGGGACTGCCCGATTTTCCAAATGTGTTGACACGACCGTCAGCACACCTCCCGGAGCCTCGGGTATGTCTAGGTCGACATACAGAGCTGTCCGTTCACCTCGACGCACTTCGCGCAATAAATCTTCTCCAATGAGTATGGCAGCCTTTCGCTTGCCTTTCTCGAGAGGACGGATTTTGCTCTCTTTAAACCAGTCGTAACCGACTGTGAATGGTACCAGCCGCGCTGACCGGATCGGATATCGTGACAAGACCGCATTGCCGTGCAGCGCTCGCAATCGATCCTTATCTACCTTGAACTCTTCCAATAGATCTTGACGTTGCTGCGCGGTTTCGCCGTCATCAAACGTATCGGTACCCAACTGCTTGGAGTCGACCTCCAGAAACTCAACACCGTACGCCCAATTCATGTTGAGAGTTTCCCCGAGTTCGCGGACCACTTCTCGGTATTGGGTCCGTTTCACACCCCAATCGAGTTCGTTCAGAATCCAGACATCGGCAGCTTTCAACAGCTCGATTTCGTCGGGTATTTTCCCCAGATCCACGTTCCGGACCCGCTTGCCGCTTTCTTTGGCGTGTTTGCGTTCTTCCGCGATCTTGGCCATGAAAGCGTCTTTGTCTGTCAGGAACTGTTGGATGTAGTCGAGTTCGAGTCCGCGTTCAATGTTCCAGAAGGCAACACGCAGAGTTGGGCCAAGTCCTTCCACGTTGAGGGATCGCGGTTTTGCTCCGCGATAATAGGCTTCATTGTTAATAAAGGGAGTGGTGGTGATGATGCGTAGTTTCTCCGCGACATCGTGACTGAGCTCCTGGCCTGATCCAAGCTGAACAAGTTCGTCATAAGAAAACAAGTCGGGCCTCGTATCCCGCGGATAGTTCTGTGCGTAGAGGGGTGCTATCCAAACCAGAAGTGAGGACGCTCCGACCAGAAGGCGGCGCCAAGTCTTTTTTCTTGCTACTTCCATAGGCTTGCTCCCGGTACCCCCCTTCAATCCAGAGTGCCAAGTACCCACATTCGCGCGGACCATGCTATGCAGCCGGGAAAAAGGAGCCGACTGACAAATCTACCAGAATTTTTGAATCAGGGACATACTGTCAGTCCTGCCAGTTGGAGAGGAATCACAGAATCTTTTATTCTTGCCCACCGGCGTATCTTTTTCGAGATCAAACGATGCTGAAGAGACTCCGACTATTTGTGCTGTTTGCGGCCACGGCTGCCAGCTTCTGGTCGATTACGGTCCTGGGTTATCCACGTCTGGCCGCCGAGGCTTCCACCGCGACCAACGCAACGCTTCGGGGCATCGTCGCTGCCCGCCAGCTTTCCGATCTCCGATGGCCCAACTTTTCGGATTATGTCGTTCACGTTAGAAACTTCTACGAGCCGTTGGGCTATGGTGCCGCGTGGCTGGTTAATGGTGAGCCAACTGCGCAGGCAAGACAGGTGATCGATGCCCTGCAGCAGGCCGATAGCAAAGGTTTGAATTCCGAGGATTATGACGGTCCCCGCTG
>Ga0187783_10003246_pt1 | contig 11996 bp, 9 predicted proteins | sample 1015_SJ02_MP02_2_FD_132471 | JGI IMG/M metagenome (GOLD analysis project Ga0187783, IMG submission 132471) | Tropical peat soil microbial communities from peatlands in Department of Meta, Colombia - 1015_SJ02_MP02_20_MG | ecosystem: Environmental > Terrestrial > Soil > Wetlands > Peat | place... | reverse complement strand
CTATGTCGTACGTTCACGCGTCGTTGTCGCCAGGGTCGATGCTCGAACTTCCATGGGACCCAAGTTTCAACGCGCTCGTATACGTCTTGTCAGGGTCAGGAGAAGTGAGTTCCGCTCGGCAACCGATCCATACCGGTCAGCTTGCGACATTCGGTCCCGGCGATTTCTTAGCGATTTACGGTGACAAAGACGTCGGTGCACGAGCTGACCAACTGGACATTCTCATCCTCGGAGGAAAGCCCATCGGAGAGCATGTCGAGCACTACGGTCCCTTCGTCATGAACACCAAGGCTGAGATCGGGCAAGCTCTGGAGGACTTCGAAGCAGGAAGGCTTGGTGTCGTCCCCCCGAACGCTCTCATGCCCCACGTTCCTGATCCGAGTCCCGTTCGCACGGAACATACGGGAATCTGACAATAACGTGGACTAATGGTCAGAGTTCTGGTCAGAGTCCGTTCACCTCAAATTTCCGTACGACTCGCATCTTTTTAGGGAGTAAAGGCCACTGTTCAGTTAGAGCGCTCGCCAGCGGTATATCTGATCGGCCAAACGGCCAGAATCTCGCCGATCAGAAGGACGTCGCAAAGCAGATCCAGGTTGCCACGGTGCCGATCTCACATCGCCCGACACGAGCTGCAGCCCGCCGGCGAGGCCGACGGTTGCCTCAAGTTGGTTTCCTGGGTCGACGACTTCGAGAAGCCAGTTCGGTCTCCACTTCGACACGAGATAGGAAGATCCCGAAGATCGCGCCCTCCGGACGGCGTACTCAACTAAACGCGTCTTCCCATTCAGGCGTCTCCGACGAGGATCCGAGCGCCACCGACGCCCGGCGCAGCGACGTCAACCAGACGACCTAGTACATCCGCTCTTCGAGCCCGTCGACGAACTCTGTCACCGCGATCTAGTTAGCATCAGACACCTCGTCGACGTCCCATTAAGGGCCCGATTCGAAGGCGACTGTATCTGAACCTCTGACATCGGTCCTCTTGAGTGCGTGGCGTTCGCGTTGGCGGGACGACCGGCCCCATTTGAATCAACGGCGGCCGTCAAGATGGTTACCATCGGGTCCCGATGAGAGTAGGTCGGTCGTACACCCAGTTTCGCTGGTCTCACATCGGTCGAGCACGGTTGCTCATCGCCTCACTTGTCTGCTTTGGCCTCACAACTGCCGTGTCGGTAGGAAGGGGAGTTGCTGTGGCGTCCGCGACTCCCTTCGGCATTTCCTGGTCACCATGTCCAAAAGCCGCGGGTTATCTCTGCGGAACGCTCAGGGTACCAATCGACTATCGAGACCCATCTCGAGGGTCGCTAGCCCTCGCCGTTATCGAACACGCCGTGCCTCACAGTGAGGGGGTAATCGTGTTCAATCCGGGGGGACCAGGTGAGAGTGGAGTTCTCATCCTTCCAATCCTGACTTCGCTCATGCCGACGTCGGTGCGGAACCAGTTCACCTTCGTGAGCTTCGACGAACGGGGAACAGGATCAAGCGATCCACTTCTCTGCGGTCCGTCTCCACAGAACGCAAGCAGTGCGGTGGCCGGGACAGCGGTTGCGGCACAGACGTTTGCCGGATTGGATCGATCATGTCGTTCTGACGATCCGGACCTCTTTCCGACCGTCGACACGACGACGTCAGCCCGGGATATGAATGGTCTCCGCCTTGCTCTCAGAGTCAAACGGATCAACTACTACGGCCTCTCATACGGCACCGTCCTTGGATCGGTCTACCGTCAGCTTTACCCAACGCATGTTCGTTCGATGGTCTTGGACGGGGCAGTAGATGCCAATGTGAGCCTTTCCGCAGACGCCACGCTGGAGGCTCCAGCCATTCAGAAAGCGCTTCTACATGTCCTTGACGAATGTTCGACCGTGCCGAACTGCACTCTGGGGCCTCAAGCGCTTAGCTTCTACGGACAACTTTCAAAGCGCCTGGCGCAGCATCCTTTGCCCGCACCGGGTGGCGGCGACGGCCAACCCGTCACCCTAGGTGATCTGATGACGGCCACCTTGCTCTATCTCTCAGCACCTTCGTTCACTCCGGGCTACTTCCCAGCCCTGCAGGCTGCTGCTGCTGGCAATGGCGCTCCACTGCGCTCGGTCGCCTTGGGCCTCGAGACCGATCTGAATGGGAACTCACTTGTCGGGCCACTTTGGAGTATTACCTGCAATGACGCGAGAGCCCACCCGAGTGCAACTGCTACAGCATCACTTGCTCGAACCCTTGCTTCACGCTTTCCGTTCGGCGGTGCTGAAGCCGTGGCCAACAATCTGATTGGCTGTCCGGGGTGGAGCGACTCAACTGGAGCAGCAGCCCACCTGATGCCGATTCACAGCCAGCCGCCTCTCGTCATCGGAAACACTGGGGACCCGAACACACCCTATGCCGGCGCACATTTGCTGGCTCAGGCGATCGGTGGCCGGGTGGTCACGTACGTGGGTTACGGACACAGTTGGCTCTTGAACGGATCCTCGAACACCTGCATGCAGCATGTCGTGTCCCACTATTTCATAGGAGGAGCGTTGCCACGTCCGAACACGCGTTGTGTCGCCTGAGTGGGTCGCACCTGACGTCGCTGATCAGCCCCGCTCGCTGAAGCGCTGTTGCACACGGTCTCGAGTGACCGTCAATCTAAGTGCTCAGAATTGAGGAACCGATCGTTCTCCGGGAGAAGCCCCACATCGCGTGCCTTGCGTACCCATCGGTAGGCTTGGGACTCGGAGACGTGAAGCGCTTCTTTGACTCCTCGTGTTCCAGCGCTCTTGTATGCGGCTGCGACACGGTGCAATTCGTCATCGACTCCTCGCCGTCGTCGTGGACGAGCCTCGGCGGCCTGTTCTACGAGTTCGCTATCCCGTGAGCCGTGGGCTTGGGAAATACCCGGAGGCTCCACTTTGGCACCAAATGCTTGAGTTTCGAGGGAGTCGATCCATCCCTGGATCCAGTCGACCAGGTCGCTGTGGCCGACGTCCACACCGGAGAGACCTTCGACGATCAGGCCGAGCTGATAACTCGTCACAGCGGCGACAATCACGCGCAAAGGGAATTGTCGTTCATCAAGTCCATAGTCACGCAGGGCCTGGCCAAAATTGCGCTCGAATATCGTTCGGAAACGCGCGTGGACCTCGGTCAAACGAATCTTGAGTGCCGGCATGTTCCAGCCCACTGCCAACAGTTCAAGCAGGATCTTGGGGAATCTGGACGTGGGCTCCTGAACCCAGAACTGCGAACCGAGGCGCCACTTCTCCGCGAAGCTCAGATTCGGATCCTCATATAGTGCTTCGAGTGCTTCAGCCAGCTGGTCGACGAATCGCTCGAGCGTCTGCGTTAAAAGCTCCTCCATCGAGCCGAAGTAGTAGTGAACTAGACCTCGGTTTACGCCGGCTTTCTCTGCGACGGCACGTGTGGTCACTCCGGCGTAGCCGACTTCGTAGAGCAGATCCTCGGCTGCATCCATCATCGCTGCGGTCGCTTGCTGTCGGGCCTCCGAGACGCCCCGCTGTTCCCAAGCTCGTGCCATCAGCGCATCGACAGCGATCCGAGAGCGTTGGGTGCAGTCACCACCACGTCTTCTCCTTGACAGTTAGTCGTCCGCTTCTCCTTGACAGTTAGTCGTCCGCATAAGATACTAGCCCAGGGCGATCGACTAAATTATTTGCGCTGGGATCCCACGAACTTTCCGGTAGACGGGTTAGGAGATGTGACCGTGCCCACAATCGATGCCCTCGCGTCGTGGGGTTCCTTCGATCTCGACGATCCCTTCCCTCTGTTCGCGGACGTCCGAAGGCTGGGCGCTGTGCATCCGGTAACGCTGGCCGACGGGCACGACGCCTGGCTGGTTGTCCACTACGAGGAGGCGCTTGCCGCGCTCAACGATCCACGGCTCTCCAAGGACATGCACGCTGCGTTGGCGACAGGAACCGATGTAGCGGAGGGATTGCCGGGACCGGACTTCGCCCGACACATGCTCACCGTCGATCCGCCCGATCACACGCGGCTCAGGAGGCTCGTCTCCGCTGCTTTTTCGCCTAGACGCGTCGAGGCTCTTCGCGCACAAGTGCAGACGATCACAGACGACTTGCTCGACGACATCGCTGCCGCGGGTCCGACGAGTCACGTCGACCTCGTCTCAACCTTCGCATTCCCCCTGCCATTCACCGTCATCTGCGAGCTCCTGGGCGTACCCCCGTCTGACCGCGCACAGCTCGGTTTGGAGTTCATGAGGCTCCTCGTGTCGATTGCCAACGAAGCTGAGTACGCGGCGGCGAAGCAGGCGTCCGATGCAGTCGTAGCCATGCTCGGAGCCCTGATCGCCGCCAAGCAGAAAGCGCCCGGTGACGATCTGGTCAGTGCATTGATCAGTGCGCGCGATGGCGACGAACGGCTCAACGACCAAGAGCTGCGCTCCACGATCTTTCAGCTGATCGTCGCGGGCCACGACACCACCGCTAGCCTCATCGGCAACAGCGTCGTCGCGCTCCTCCGCAACCCGGTCCAATTGTCCGAGCTCCGCGACGATCTGAGCAAGATTCCCGGTGCGATCGAAGAATTTCTCCGCTATGACGCTCCTGTTCCCCACTCGACCTTCCGCTACACCGTCGAGCAGGTGGAGATCGGGGACGTGACGATCCCGGCTGGAGCGCAGGTCATCATCTGTCTCGCCTCCGCGAACCGGGACCGTGGGAAGTATGCGGACCCCGAGTCGCTCGACATCGATCGAGCGGCGACTCGTCACTTGGCGTTTGGCCACGGAATCCACCACTGCCTCGGTGCCCCGCTCGCGCGCATGGAAGGCCATATCGCTCTGAATTCGCTCCTGCGCCGGTTCCCCGACCTCGCCTTGGCCGTACCCCCCGAGGATCTGCACTGGGACCACGGCGACGGACTCGTCTTGCGCGGTCTATCGGAGCTTCCTGTCATACCCGGGCCGAGCCTTCCTCGGACCAATGCACCCAATGCCTCCCAAACGGTGACGACATGACGTCGGAGGCGGGAATCGGACAGACAGGCAAAGAGCAGTGGCGGATGGTCGACGAAGGGTGGGGCCGACGAGCCGTCGAGTTTGCAGCCCTCTGCGAGCCTTCGAATGTCAGGGAATACGTGGCGATGCATCAGCGCCTGGGGGTAGGGACCGGCGACCGTCTGCTCGACATCGCGTGCGGCTCCGGCCTGGCGCTGGAGCTCGCAGGGATACGCGGAGCGCGTTGTGCAGGCCTCGATGCGTCCCCGCGTCTCATCGCCGTCGCCAAGGACCGCAATCCGGACGCCGATCTCCGGGTCGGCGACATGAACGCCCTGCCATGGGAGGACGACTCGTTCAGCGTCGTGACGAGCTTCCGAGGAATCTGGGGCACAACCCCCCAAGCGGTCGAAGAGACCCTGCGCGTTCTGTTACCGGGCGGAAGAGTCGGATTGACGGTGTGGGGACACATCAAGGTTTCGCCCGGCGCATGGGCGATGGCGCCTTTCACGCTCGCAACCGAGGAAAAGGTCCAGAACCAGGCAGACATGGTCGCCCTCGGCCGGCCGGGTGCAGGGGAAACCCTCCTTTCCGAGATCGGGTTCACCGAGGTCGAGCGGATCGAGGTTCCATTCGTGTTCGAGTTCGCCGATCCGGAGGCCTATGCGCGCGGCCTGGCCGCGACTGGACCAGCCTTCGAAGCAATCCAGACGGTCGGAGAGGAGGCCTTTATCGAAGCGGCGGTCGAAGTGGCGCGACAACAGGTGCGAGACGGCCTTCCTATACGTGCGCAAATTGCACTCGTCGGTTACCTCGCCACCAAGCCGACCCGACCCCTCGCCCGCAGTACAGCCGACCGTGCGGCCGAAGTGCAGTCCGTCAGCTTCCTCGCGCCCCCGCCGCCCACGCACGAGGTGCAACGGCTGTTCGACGCTGACCTGAATGGCGTCGGCTACGTGATGAACATGTCGCTTCTATGGGCCCACCTTCCGTCTGCACTGGACCGGCTTGCCGGGCTCCTGAGCGAAGCGACCGAAGCCGGTTCTCTCAGCACGGCTCAGCGCAGCGTGCTGATCACGGCAGCGGCGTCGGAACTCGGCGATTCCTACTGTTCGTTGGCGTGGGGCACAAAACTTGCCGCGGCAACGAGTCCCGAGGTTGCTGCGGCCGTGATCCAAGGAGACCCAAGTGGCCTGGAAGGGATTGACCAGGCGCTTGCGCGATGGGCCCGGCTGGTGGCAACGGAGCCGAACGCGGTGACCGCAGAGGACGTCCAGGCAATGCGAGATGCAGGTTTCGACGATTCACAGATCTTTGCGATTACGGCCTTCGTGGCATTTCGGCTGGCGTTTTCCACCGTGAACGACGCGCTCGGCGCGCTTCCGGATCACGAGTTGGACGCGTCCACACCTGAGCAGGTGCGGCATGCCATCACGTTCGGCCGTCCGCCCGCGACCTCCGATGTTGAGAATCGGACCGGGAAGCCGGACGCGGTGCGGTGATTTCCACATTTCCTGGTTCACCCCTCCGGGCGTGACAGGGTTGTTCCTAACAAACCAGCAAGGGAGTTGAATAATGACCACTACCGGTACCCCAGTCGACAATGGCGTCAACGTCGAATTTCTGCTCGGCGCACGGGGCTTGCTCACCGACACACCTGATGCCGCAAAGTTCCAATGGCGAGCCACCTGCGAGTGGCAGAACGGCACTCACAGCACTTCGACGGTGGAAGGGTTCTTCGGACTCGGTGAAGAACAGAAGCATCGCACCCTTCGTTCCTTCGACGCCGACCACCCCGAGATCTTCGCCTCGGAGGACAATGGCGTGACGCCCGTTGAATACGTGCTCGTTGCTCTTGCCAGCTGCCTGACGGCCGGCGTCGCTGCGGTGGCACAGAATCGGGAGATTCAGCTGCGCAGCGTTTCGGCCACCATCGAGGGCGCGATGGACGTCCGTGGCATCCTCGGGGTCGACAGTGACGTACGCAACGGCTACAACGACATAAAGGTGACGTACAATATCGACGCGGACGCTTCACCTGATGACATCAAAGCGCTCGTAGCACAGTCCCAGAAGCGTTCCGCCGTCTACGACATCATCACCAACCCCACGAACGTAAACGTAGAGGTCGTCTAGCATTCTGCCGGCGGATATCTGGCAGAGGGACCATGCGAACCACAGCGGTCGTGATTGGCGCCGGGCAGAGCGGCCTCGCTATGAGCAGATGCCTCTCGGCACGATCGATTGAGCACGTCGTTCTCGAGAGGTGCGAGGTAGCCAACTCTTGGCGCAAAGAACGATGGGATTCGCTGCGGTTGCTTACGCCCAATTGGCAGTGCCGGCTTCCGGGCCAAGCCTATGACGGGCCGGATCCGGACGGCTTCATGACGATGCCCGAAGTAGCGGACTTCATCACCGAGTACGCCAAGTTCATCGCAGCACCCGTGATGTGCGGCGTGACAGTGACATCGGTTCGCCGCTTCGAAGATGGATACCTCGTTTCCTCAGACCAAGGGGAATGGCGGTGCAAGGTCGTCGTCCTTGCCACGGGCGCGTTCAACGTTCCGGTCGTTCCATCGTTTGCTTCGGCCTTGCCATCGAGCCTGACCACGTTGACGCCGATGGACTACCGAAATGCGAACGAGCTCCCCGAAGGCCCGGTGATGGTGGTCGGCGCATCCGCCACCGGGGTTCAGATCGCGACCGAGGTGCGGCGCTCAGGGCGCGAGGTCACCTTGAGCGTAGGTGAGCACGTCCGCGGACCGCGCACGTACCGGGGAAGGGACATCCATTGGTGGATGGAAGGTGCCGGAGTTCTCGACGAGCGGTATGACGAAGTAGACGACATCGTGAGGGCTCGCCGCGTCCCATCCATGCAGCTCGCCGGCTCCGACGAGCGGGCCACCTTCGATCTCAACGCTCTTACAAGTATTGGGATCCGACTCGTCGGCCGACTCGCAGGTATCAACGAAGGCCGGGCACAATTTTCCGGCTCACTCCGCAACAAATGCGAGTTGGCTGACCTCAAACTCGGACGGCTCCTCAACGCGCTCGACGAATGGGCGACAAGTAACGGCCTGGACGACTCGGTCCCACCGCCATATCGCTTCGAGCCGACGGCAGTGGACCCGTCGCCGCCCTTGGGCCTCGACCTCACCAGCGGTGAGATCGAGACAATTATCTGGGCCACAGGTTTCCGCCCCGACTACTCGTGGCTCGACGTCGAGGTGCTCGACAACAAGGGCATGATCCGACACGAAGGAGGCGTGGTCGAGTCCCCGGGCATGTACCTGCTCGGCACCCCCTTCCTCCGGCGACGCAAGTCGAGCTTCATCGACGGTGCCCGAGTTGACGCAGAAGACCTCATCGGCCAGCTAAGCGGCTACCTAGATAATTGCGCATAACCGTTGCGAACCTAAAGGCCGCTGGCGAAGCAGGAGCGCAGTGGCCGAGACAAGCGAGACACCAAAACTCAGACGTGGACCGGAAGACGCTCCCATCCGCGCGTGTCGATGCCGCCGGTCAAGGAGGCCGATTCGAGATCCGCTGTCCATTCAGAAATGCGAGGAAGGATCGTCTCGAGGGCGATCTTGGTCTCCATTCGGGCAAGGCTGGCACCCAGGCAGAAATGGATTCCGAAGCTGAACGTGAAGATCTGCCCTGGGTTCCGGTGGATGTCGAATCTGTCGGGATCATCGAACTTTGCTTCGTCGCGATTGGCAGCTCCCGGCAACACCACGAGGATGGTGTCAGCCGGGACTGTCTGCTCATGAAATTGCACGTCCTTGGCCACCCAGCGGCAGTAATGATAAGCAGGCGGCTCGTATCGGAGGATCTCTTCGACCGCGCGCGGTATTAGTGCTGGGTCGTCGACGAGTTCGCGCCGCTGATCGGGATGTGCACTGAGGAGCGAACCCGCCCAACCAATCGCCGTGGCTGTCGTGTCGCTGCCGGCGCTCATGATCAACGTGAGGAACGTGAGCGCCTCGTCACGTCGGAGCTTGCGGACCGTCCCGGTGTCGTCCTCGAACTCCACGTTCAACAGTTGCGTCATTACATCATCCGAAGGGTTCTCTTCGCGCCAGTCGAGGTAGTCGTTGAACCACGCAGCGGTGGCCAGCACTGCCTCGATCTGCTGTGCCTCGCGGTCAGCAGTTCCCTCATGGATATTCTTGTGCACCAGGTCGAGAAGAGCCTTTTGATCGGACTTCTCAATACCGACGAGCATCCCGATCACCTGGATGGGGATTCTCATGGCGAAGTCATCCATGAAGTCGAACTGGTCAAGGTCGATCAGGGAGTCGACGACCTCGGTGCACAGTTCGCGGATCTGGGGCTCGAGCCCGTTGACCGCCCGTGGGGTGAAGAGGCGCGAGACCAGGTTTCTGTGCACAGTGTGCAACGGAGGGTCTTCGAAGATGAAGAGTCCGGGTGGCATCTCCATGCCCGTCGAAATGAAGTTGTAGACACCGCCCTTGCCGGAGATGAAGGTGTCACGGTCCGTTAGGACCCGTGTCAGGTCGGCACTGCGACTCACCGCATAGAAATTGAGCTCGTCATTGAAGTACAGCGGCGCTTCGCGAAGCAGCCGTTGGTACGTCTCGTACGGTGACGCGTAGATTTCGCGGTCGTACATGTCATAGTGCAGATCCACCGCCATTTTGACCACTCACCCTTCGCTTCGCCCCCACCAGCTCGCTGGGCGATGAGACGAAGGATATACGTCTCCCTCGCGGCGACGGGATCCCGTTACCGGCGCCTTCCCTCGGGCTCCTTCGGGGACGTCGGACAGGACGCACGCCCGAGCGAATAATGCCGACGTGACCCTATAAGCGGGCTGGACCCACCTACACGCGAATGACGGACAATCCGTCCAATTCGACGTAGTCGTCGTCCTGTACAACGACCGGAACCCTGAGCGCCATGGCTGTCGCGGCAATCCATGAGTCATTGACCGGCATTCGCCTTTCCGTCTCTCGCAGAAGCACGCGAAGCCTTGCCCAATGTGAGGCAACGTCGTCATCGACCGGTACCGGGTCCAACTCGAGCGCAGCGGTCAGGGTCGTCAACCGCCTGTCCCGAACGCGGACTTCGTCCGCCACGAGCACTCCAGCGCGCAGCTCCCCGATTGTGACGATGGACACCGCGAGCTCGTCCGGCATCGAGGACTGGTCAAGCGGTCTCTCAGACTCCCTGGCGATGAAGATCGACGTATCGGCGAGTCCCCGGCTCACCCTTCAATCTCGTCGGTCATATCGGGGGCCAGAGCGCGCAACTCCGCGCTCAGCGCGGGATCTGCCTGCCGTCCCGAGAGACGCCGAACGAACTCGCGACTTTGTACCCAGCGAGCGCGGCGCTCAAGCGGGCGGAGTGCGGCAACCGGGTGGCCGTCCACCGTGATTACGATGTCCTCTCCCTCCGCAACCCGACGGAGGAGCCCCCTCGTGTCGTTGCGAAGCTCTCGCGATGCCACCTCGGCCATGCCACAACTGTAGCACGTATGCGACGAGCTAAACACGTGCCAGGGGTCGTGCTGTTCCAGGGCCAGGGGTTGGTCTCGCGACTAGACGCTTTCACCGCGCCCGCCAGACCGCCGGCGTGGCCGGCCATCATCAACCTCAACGCGGGGCGTCCCCAACAAGACGGCCGCACGCTTGTCGATCCCGACCTCATCGAGCCAGGGTGGAAACTCGAGCTACCCGCCTCGCAACCGAGCGCCTCCCCGAACCCGGGTCCGCCGACGGGCCAGACGGGTGTCGTTGCTCGACCCTCCATCCCGCTCCCGCCTCCATCAGAGTCGCCGACGGCGGGGTGGACTGGACGCACGCCATCGACCCTCGGACATGACCCACGTGATCACCGAGGCGAGCCTCACCGTCGCGGTCTTCCAGCATCACGCAGATTTCACTCTGATTGAATTCTGGAGAATGCCAAATGAACCGCAAAGGTCGTTGTGAGCATCGACCCTGAAATCCCGCACGAATCGGACGATGCCTTGGCGACGCAGGTCCCGCAGGTTGACGACGTCCTTTCCTCGCTTGCCGGCACGCTGGCACTACTTAGAAGGTCCGTCGGTTACGGCGAAGGCATGGCCATGGCCATGGATCCGGACGCCCTGATTCCAACGCAATTCGTAGCGACATACCCGATCAATCCTGAGATTGCGCGGTTGGGGTGCAGGAACGAGCAGCAGGACCAGGATTACAACCAGTTCCGCGAGCTCGCGGTCTCACCATCGCCGGTCGCCACCCTGAGCATCGATCACGACCCCGAGTGTCAGCAGAGCAATCGGTGGCAGCAACTTCTCCTACCCAGAGGTCGCCGACATGAGCTTCGGGCGGCGATGGTGGACGCCGAAGGAGTGTGCTGGGGAGCGCTCGCGTTGTACCGACGAGAGGGGACTCGGTTCTCGCCTTCCGATGTCGCGACTGTGCGTCGTCTCGCCCAGTCCCGCGCGTCACATCTTGCCAGGTCGATGTTCGCGTCGCGCGCGCCGGGCACTCCTGAAAGTCCGACCTCCATCCTTCTCGATGAAAGTGGATCAATCGTTGGCGCTACCGACAGCGCAAGATCTTGGCTCGACGACTTTCGACGGTCGGATTCTCTCGACCGAGTGGGAATGATCCTGACGTCACTGGCGGCTCGCCTCCGCCTCCTGCGAGAGAAGGATACGAATGAGGGTGGTACTCACGTACGAATGCGATCCTGGGGAGGATCCTGGACGACGTTTCTCGCGGAATCCCTAGGAGGTAGCGGGCTGGGGCTGGCGATACCGGTGATCGTGATGGCTACCGAGTCCGCTCAGCTCCTCTCTTTGCAAGTCGCCGCGTTCGAACTAAGCGACCGCGAAGCTGAGGTCGTGGCTCACGTCCTGGCCGGCCTTGATACCAAGACGATCGCACTCCGGCTCTCGATCTCGGTCCTCACCGTTCAAGACCACCTCAAGTCGATCTTCGAGAAGACCAAGACCCACAGTCGTCGCGAATTGACATACTTGCTGGGCCGCAATCCGGGGACTCGCGGTCGCATCGGTGCAGTT
>Ga0187783_10003245_pt1 | contig 11997 bp, 7 predicted proteins | sample 1015_SJ02_MP02_2_FD_132471 | JGI IMG/M metagenome (GOLD analysis project Ga0187783, IMG submission 132471) | Tropical peat soil microbial communities from peatlands in Department of Meta, Colombia - 1015_SJ02_MP02_20_MG | ecosystem: Environmental > Terrestrial > Soil > Wetlands > Peat | place... | reverse complement strand
TGGTTTGTTGGCAGAATACTGAGATAGCGCACACCGGGCCAGAATGGGTAGAGTGAGGTAAGTGCCATGCACTGCTCGAGATAATTCGCGTGTGTCAACACGCAGCCTTTGGGCCTGCCCATTGTTCCGGACGAATACACGATGCAAGCGGGATCGCGCCGGCTGCGGGCGACAAAGGTAGGCTCGCGGGAGTCGCGGAACTCCTCCCATCGGTTGGCCTCCGCTAGATCGGCGCCAACCGGTGCTTCGGTGACCAGCACGGTGTGCGCCGCGAGCGTTGTAGATTCTGGCGATTCGGAAATCGCGCGCCACAGGTGATACTCCGTGATCAGGACCTGGGCTTTCGCATGTGCCAGCAGCGCGAGCTGCTCGCGGGGCGATAATTTGTAATCCAAGGGGATCAGCACACCGCCAGAAAAAAAAATCGCATACGCGGAAATCAGCCATTTCGATTGATTGGTCATAAGGATCGCCGCGCGCGAGCCCTCTCGAAACCCCGCACGTTGCAAAGCGCTGGCCAAAGGAAGTGCAGCTTGCCGGAACTGGGCGTAGGTGAGCCTTTGGGTTTCGCGGTCACGGTCCGCTTCGATCAGACAGGTCCGGTCCGACCAGCGGTCCAGTGCCGCACGCAGGGCTTCTCCCAGGCAATTGTATTGTCGGAGATCCAGCATCAAAGGCGGGATTGTATCCGTTCTGCGAGCGTGCGGAAATCGCTTACGCCCTGAAGCTCATAATCGGGCAGCTCGATGTGAAAATGCCGTTCGAGACGGGTCAGCAGGTCGAGAGCCTCGAGACTATTGATGCCCAGCTTGCTGAAGAAATCATCGGTTGCGCTCAGTTGTGCGCGCGGAACCTTGAAGTGCTCGGACGCGAGCCGCAAGATTTCTTCCGTGGTTTGATCCAACGTCATAGGCAACCATCTTGCCACAGTTTTCTTTCCCGCTCGCTTGGACTCCGCCTTAAGATCATGGCAGATAGGGCTGGGCATCGGTGCTCTCAGCGAACTTGCGTAGACCCGCCTCCACGGCGGGCTGCGTAAACAAGGCACAGAAGATTTCAATTTCGCGCCGCAACTCGTCGTAGGGCAGCGGCTTGATGAACCGCTTCGCAGTCGTGGTTGTTTCGCGATCGAATTTGCTGATTTGAGCGGCGGTTCGGCGGGCCACTCGAAGCGCCTCGCCTTCCCCGGCCACTTGGCTAACCAGTCCCACGGCCTGGGCCTTTGTCGCGTTGATGCTTCGGCCGGTGAGCAACAGGTCTCGGACGACAGCGTTTCCAAGATCGCGCTTGAGCCTGGGAATCCCCCCAAATCCCGGGATCAACCCCAGTCGCAGCTCTGGAAAACAGAAGCGCGTCATCTTGTCAGCGATGATGAGATCGCAGACCAGGGCAAGCTCGAATCCTCCGCCGAAGGTTACGCCGTGGACGGCGGCGATCGTCGTCAGGGGACTGGCATCGATGGCGTTCATCACGCGGTGAATTCTTTCGAGAAAGTCGCGGACTCCTTTGACCTTCTCGGCGGGTCCCAGTCCCTGGGAGCGCTCGTAGAGCTCGACCAGGTCGGCTCCTGCACAGAAGCCTTCCGTGCGCCGACTGGCAATGATGAGCGCGTGGGCGTCCTTGTCGACCGATTCGAGCCCCGCGGCGAATTGCTCCAGTTCGATTAAGGTTTCCGATCCGATTTCATTGCACGGCGGGTGGTCGAGCCAAAGCTCGATGGTGCCGCCGGTCGTCTGCCAGGAAAGGGTCTTGCCCTGAAAATTCTTCACAGAGGCCTCTTCTGATAGAGGCTTTCTATCTCCGAGGCGAAACGTGCGGCGATGGCGTCTCGCTTGAGTTTGCCATTCGCGGTGAGTAGGCCGCTTTCGATGCTGAATGGCTCCGGGACCAAGTGAAAGGCGCGGATCTGCTTGTAGTGCGGCGCCCGGGCATTGAGCGCATCGAGCACGGCCTGGATGCGAGCCTTGTCGAGACCCTTGGAAGACCCGTTCGCGCCGGCGGCCACGATGGCTGCGAGAAAGCTTCGCTGGTTGCCCACGAGCATCACCTGCTCGGCCTCTGGCAAGCGCGCTTGAAGGAGGTCTTCAATCGGCTCCGGTGCGATGTTGTGACCCGAATTCAGAATGATCAGATTTTTCAAACGCCCAGTAATTCGCCAGTTGCCGTCGGAGTCCACTTCCCCTTGATCCCCCGTATGAAACCACCCGCCCGCGAGGGCTTTGGCCGTCTCAACGGGCCGCAGCCAGTAGCCCGGAAAGATGTTCGGGCCGCGGACTAGGATTTCACCGTCATCGCCGAGAGTCATTTCGATCCCGGGAATGGCCGGACCGACTCTTCCTGGCACAAAGTGCTGCGGATCATCCATGGTACAGATCGCGGTGGTTTCCGTTAGTCCGTAGCTCTGCAGCACCGGAATGCCCAGCATGACGAAAAATGATTGCGTCTCGACGGAAAGCGGCGCCGACCCGCAGATCAGCGCCCGCAGGTTGGGGCCACCAATATTCCCGCGAATCGCCGGAAATAGAGTCCGGTTCGCAAGCCACAGGCAGAGCGAGCCGATCGGTGCCGTTCGTCCGGCGTCTCGCTCGCTGTATTCTCTCCTCGCGCGGGAGAAAATCTTGTAGGCCCAGCCTCCGCGCTGAGCTAAGGATGCCTCCACCTTGGTGCGGACGCGCTCAAGTAACATTGGCACATTCAGGAAATAGTCGGGAGCTGCGAGCTTTAGCTCATCGGCGAGCTGGCTCAGGTTGGTCGACAGCGTCAGAACGCTCGAGCGAGACAGCGCGGTGAGCAGCAAAATCCACGAGCCGGCAAAACAAAAAGGCAGGTAGTGAAAAATCTGATCGGGTCGCGCGCCGCGGCCCATCAATTGATTGAGCCGCCCCTGCGTGCACGACAGCATGTGGTTCACGTTGCCGGCCGTCAGCACCACGCCCTTGGGCTCACCTGAGCTGCCCGACGTATAGATGATGGTGACCGGGTCGTGATCGGCATGGTGAAAAGCCGGTGCAGGTATGGCGGCGGGTGTTTCAAACACGCCTTCGACCGACACGATCAACGAGGTGGCAACCTCTCGGAGGAGGCTTCGATCGCCAATGATCAGCCGAGGGGTCGAGTCCTTTAGCATCTTAGCGAGTTCACTGAGGGCCTGTCGCGCGTACAGGGGCACGGTAATCAGCCCTTCCGCCATGAGGGCCAGGTCGAGCGCCACCCAATGGGTGCTGTTCGGGGCGAGCAGTGCGCAGCGATCACCGGGCTTCAGCCCCTGCTGGAGGAGAAATGTGCGTGCCCGAGTCACCAGCGCTAGGAATTCGGCGGCGGTCACGGCCATCAGGCGCCCGTCGCGCGCTTCACGCAGCACCGGCCGATCGCCGGCGCGCTCGAGGCGGTCCAGGATGCCTTCGACGAACGTCATGCCGCGAGCACTCCCATGTGTTTTTCCAGCAGCTGCTCAAGGCCCAGGTCCAGGGCCGGAAGGTATTGTTCCCAGCCGAGAACACCCTGGCGGACGGGAAAATCCGGATACTGCCGCGCCACCTGCTCCTCCAAGTAGATACCCATGCGGGCCATGGTGCGAAGGTTGCGCGCCACGGTCGAACCCATGGCCTCGCGAATTTCCTCCGCCTCGGCGTCCAGCGTCTCGAGCGCTAGGAAAATCTTGTCGCCGAGGGCCGGTTCATCCACATTCATCAGCAGATGTTCGTGCCTGCGCTCGCGCATTAGGTTACGGATGCGCTCATCCATGGTGACGCCCGCCGACACCACGCCCGCTGGCATGGAAGTGACGATGGCATGAAAACGCGAAGACAGCATTCTTTGGCACTGCCGCAAGATGCTCACGATCTCGTACATGTTGAATTGGTCGGAGGCAAAGATCGGCGCGCCGCCAAGCTTTTCCGCCACGCGCTGGCATGCATCCCGATCCAGCATTTCCATGGCCACGAGGGTCACGAACGTCTGCCGCTGCTTCCGATACCGGTCCACGCCGGCCGCCATCTCCGAGAGATATTTTTCGTAAGCCACATCCACGTCGCGGCCGGAGCGATGAAAATAGAGCGTCCGATAATGGCTCTTGCCGTATGCGCCGGCGATCCCGTGTGCCACCCACTTCAGCAGGGACGGCTTCACCGGCCACCAGAAGGGATTGATCGGACAGACGGCCAGCACCGGCGTCTTGCCGTCCCATCCCGCGTCCGCAAGGGCCTTGCGGCCATAGGCTGCCGGAAGCGGCCGGAAGGTCCAGGCTGTGTCGGTGCCCAGTTCGGTCGTGACACCAAGCCGTCCCAGAACCTCCTGCGACTCTATGTTGCGTGTGATGACGGCGGAATCCCTGCAGTATCTGCGGCACATCTTTTGCAGCCAACGATCCATGTGACCGGCCTCGGCGCCGTAGCCAATGCTCAGCTTGTTCTCTACCGACGCAATTCCGAGTGCGCCGATCATCATCGTCGTGAGCGCGTTGGCGAATTTGCTCTTGAACATGGATCCTTCGCAGGCAATGACACCGTCGTTCTGTCTCACCACGGAATGCAGAAACGGCGGGAACAGGTCGGGCAAATGCACCTGCTGCGCGTCGCCAAAATATCCACGCGTAAGATTGAAATCCTGGGTCATGACGCTCAAGGCGACGTGATCCGGCCCCAGGATGCGCCGCACCTGCCGTAAGATTTCCTCGACGCGGATGTCGGAGCCCGTGTTGCGCGTCCCGTTATAGCCCGCGAAAAGCAGTTTCAGTTTTTCGCCGGGCCTCCACGGGCGGCCTGCCCCCATCATCCACTGGAGCTTGTTCAGCTCGATCAGCGCGCAGACCCAGCCCTCGAGAATCAGATCCATCATCGACCGAAATCCTGTTCCGCAGCGGGCCGACGGAGAGCCGGCGTGGCCTCCCCGGCGGCCGAGTAGGTGGGCAGTTCGGTGTAGGCGTAACGGAAATTGTTCTCGCGGCTAAATCGCAGTAAGGGAACGCAGTATTGAGAAAACGGCGCAGGGGCCGCTCCTGTTTCCTCCACCACGCGCCGGTTGTCGAAAACCGTATTCCAGACCAGGTACGGCAGAAAGACCTTGAGCAGGGTTGCCAGTCCGCCGATTTTGCCGGCTCGCCCCGCCAGTGCATTGATCGCTTTCGACGATGGTCCCTCGAGCTTCGGCGCGTATAAAGGGCCGCGCTTACCCTGGGCTTTCGCGAGCGCGTCGGTTAACTGAAAGAACGTCTCGGAGGCGACGCCGGACGAAAGATGGTAGATCTCGTGTGCCGGCTTTTCCTTTCGGTGTAACGCGGCGATGGCGCCGGCAACATAATCGACCGGCACAATGTCCACTTGGTCGTGGGGGCGAAAAGGTAGCACGGGCAGCCCGGCCAGAAATACAAACGCGCGCACCATGTCGAACTGATTTGTCTCGGCTCGCCGGCTGTCTCCCAGCACGATGCTAGGTCGAAAAATCGTCTTGCTCACATCGGGCAACAGTTGGCGCACCATGTGCTCACAGAATTTCTTCGTCCGGGCGTAGGGATCGTAGTCCGAACGGTTCCAATCAACGGCCGCGTCTTCTTCGACCACTTCATTGGCACGATGGCCGGCGACCGCCACCGTGCTCACATGGCTGAAGCGGCGTAGACCATGCTGGTCACGCGCGCGCATCGCGAGCTGGATGACCTCGAGCGTGCCACGAAGATTTACGTTAAGGCAGGTTTTCTCCGATCTTCGGTTAAGCGAGGCAGCGCAGTGAATAACGGAGTCGGTCGTTCGGACAAGCTGTCGGTACTCGTCTTGGCACAGGCCGAAACGCTCCTGGGTCAGCTCGCCGCGGAACACCCGTATGCGCGAGTCCAGGGCGTTGTGAAACCGCCCAGAATCCATGTGGAGTTGCAGCGCGTACCAGAGACGGTTCCGCGCTTCCTCAGAATCGCGGGCTCGGACGAGCACGCTCAGCGGCTCGGGATGGTCCGCCAGCAGGTTCGACGCAACATGGGCACCGATGTAACCGGTGCTGCCAGTCAGGAAGATGGCCACTGTGTTGGGTGTCAGGTCGTCGCCGAAGATGTTCCCGCCGCCCCTAGGGCGCTCGCCTCGGTGTGGGGGGCGAATGGCACATTGCGCCGCGGGCCTGTTTCCGGAGGACGGCCTTCAATCAGAGGATAGCACCACTTGCGCAGAGCGGGAATGTGCACGTTGATCCAATAGTCCCACCAGTCGATGGACCTTGTGTCGTAGCCGAACGTGGCGCGTTCCTCCGCCGGAAGAGCCGCATTCAGCCGTTCGACGCTAGCTGCCTCAAAGACGTGATCATTGTGCAGAATGAACGGCTCGAACAGGTCGATCAACTTAATTACTTTCTCGAGGTCGCGCTCTTGGCGTGCGAGTGGCGCACGGACGAACGGGATTGGCTCGACGGTCCGATTGATCGCCTGCACCAACATCCTCTGGGCGGGCGCAGACAGCTTTTCATAGCGCGTCTTCGAGACGGGGATAGCATCGAACCGCAGGCGCAGCCGGTGCTGGAACCCATTTTGCGATCGGTAAAACTTTCGGTGCCCGAGTCCGGTGAGCTCAATCGATCGCCGCATGTCGCAGGGATTCGCCACAGAGGTAGCCAGGTGGTACATGCGTTCCTGCCTTCGTTCAACGAGCGCCGCCACAATGAGTGTCATTCCTCGGCACGCCACATCGACCGGGATCAGATCGAGGCATTTGCTGGCGTTCGTTGGCAGCTGGCGGAAGAATGTCCCCAATAGATAGGAAAGCGATGCAGACGTGTTGACCCCTTCGTTCCAGCCGCAAAAGGGTTGTTCGATCGAGGACTCGACGATCGAGGGTCGCACGACGGCGATGGCTGCGCGCCGATGCTCCTGGAGATAGTCGCAGATCAGCGATTCGGAGAGGCTTTTGGTGAAGGTGTAGGTGTTCGGCCAACCGTATTGGTTTGCCCGCCGCGTGCCTGCCTCAATCATCGCCTGCCGCAGCCAACGGACGCGATTTTTCCGAATCTGATTGTCCAGCGCGGTACCGTGAAGGTTCTTTGCGGCGTGCCGCTTATCGAGAGCTTGTTGGCGCAGCATTTCGCGAATCTCGGCGGATTCCGACCGCGCTTCGATTTGGCACGCGAGCTCCTCTAACTCATCCCACTCCCTTTTGGCATCGAAGTCGAGAACGTCGCGAGGGGTATAGTTCTTGGGTAGCTCCTCTAAGATTCGGCCGTCTCGCTGTCCCACGGCATAGCACGTCGAAAGATGCAGCAGCGCGGCGTGATCGCAACTGCTCAGGAACTCCAGCAGGTAAGCCACCGATCGCACATTCGTTGCGAGGGCATCGCGCAAGTCCGGGTTGAAGTCGGTCAGTCCTGAGCTGTTCACGATCACGTCGAGCGATCGCGCCAGCCGCTCGCGAACATCGGCCGCCATTCCCAAACACGGCTTGGTTGCGTCTCCGTCGATCACCTCCACCCGTTCGCGCAGAAAATCGGCGAAGTTTTCGCCGTGCAATTCCGCCAGCCGTTCGAAAACAGGCGATTCCTCTACAATCCGTTCAAAACGCTCGACCGCCGTGGCCGTGCGATGGCTTCGAATCAAGAGATACACCCGGCCCACTTCGCTAAGGTCGGTGAGAAGGCTCGCGAGCCAGACCTTGCCGATAAACCCCGTGCCCCCGATCAAAAGAATGTGTTTGCCGCGCAGGGCACGCCGAACCGAAAAGGGCGTTCGGTTGCCATTCGCATCGAAACGCACGACCCGGGCGCTGATTTTCGGTAGGCTGCGCTCGGCTGGGCGGATCGTTTCCTCCAGCACTTCCGGTTTCTTCGCGAACCCCAGATCCTGAAGCAGTTGGTCTCGCGCGATCGTTCCATCGGGCCGGTCGGTCCGCAGTTTCGCGAGCGGGCCTCGCGGCCGGATCACCGGGTCGAGCAGACGGCCGGTGGCAATGCCGTCGCGGAAATCGAGGCGGTTGGAGAGGATTTGCGTGACACCCAAGTACCTTGCGAGGGGTCGCATGATGTGATCGAGCCCCTGGCTAACGAGCACTACGCGTGCGCCCGACGCCATCACCTCGCGCAGTTTTTCCAGTCCGCGGGGCTTCAGCCGCGGCTGCAAGTGGTATTGGAAATACTCCTCGCCCAGCAGATCGAGCCGGTCGCGGCTTTCGCCACGCAGCACGGCATGCATTACGCGTGTGGCGAAAACTCGATCCGCCGCGTAGAGGAACGGCCGGGTGACGGCCATCGTGCCCATCAGTCCACGGCGCGCCCAACGCTCGAGGAAACTCTGCGCGTTCCAGGTAAAGAAGGCGACGGGCCTCACGGCTGTCAGATCGAGTAAGCTGCCTTCCACGCGCCAAAACACGGTGGCCCCTCCGGACTCAGGGCTACCGGTCTGGGCCGCCGCGATGCCTTGTGATGAGGACATGTTTCTTCTTGAGTATGCAACAGACCGGGATCGCTACGGACAGCGGGAACTTAGCATGCTTCTTGGACCGCAATCAACCTCCGCCCCCTAGATTCAAGGTTTCGCGCCCTCGGTGACCCTTCGTGGCCCGCGGGGCACTTCCATCTCATCTTCGAGAGCCCCGCTCGGCCACAGGATTCGGAGCACGTCAGCGGAGTCTTCCGTTCCGAGTCCGGCCGATATCTGTCGAGGGCCCTGACCGAGATAGCCGGAGGCGCCCGATACTTGCAGGGTTTGGCGCTCGGTGCCGGCAAACAGATCAACGCGAGTTTCGCTCGCCAGGCGGTGGTCGGAGTCACCCGTCAGCGTTAGCTCCAGCCAATGGTTTTTATTTCCGCCGACATTCTTCAGCAAAACCGGGGGCCCGCCATTCTGTGTGATCAGCAGGTCCGCCGCTCCATCGCCGTCGAAGTCAAAAGCAAGTACGCTGCGTGGGTGGCGCAGCGCGACTTTATCCAGGCCGGTTTCATGCGTGGCATCGCGAAATCCGGCAGAACCCTCGTTGCGGAATAGTGCGATTCGCCCCTCGCCAGAAAACGTTTCCCCCACGGCAACCACATCTGTCCAGCCGTCGTTGTCATAATCGATCGCCGCGATGCCCCAGCCACGCATCCATCCCGGCCCTACCAGCGGTAGGCGCTGAAAGGATCTTCCAACAACGTTTCGCCACAGGCTGACTCCCGGCGAAGCCCAGTGCGTAAAGGCCAGGTCCATCCAGCCGTCGTGACTGAAGTCGAACGCGACAACGCCTGCGGTGGGTCCCGGCATGCTGATCGCCCATGGGTTGGAAGCGCGGAAACCGCCGTCGCGCGAGTTCAGGTATACAGCAGGGAACTTCTGCCAGCCCGTGAGCACTAGGTCTGGGGCACGATCGTTGTCTATATCCGTTCCCACGGCACCCACGGAAGGGGCGTTCCCGGCGACGCCTGTTTCCTTGGTGACATCCACGAACGTTCCGTTTCCCTGATTGCGCCATAGGACATTTCCCGGCCCTTGAGCGTCGTCGGGAAACTGGAAAGGCTGCTCGGCGTGATCCAGGGGAAAGTCATTAAATCGCGTTACGAACAGATCGAGATTCCCATCGCCGTCATAGTCAACAAAGGTTAACCCGAGCACGATTCCCGGGGTGCGAACGCCGGCCGCGTCCGTCACATCGACGAACGTCCCATCTCCTTGGTTGTGAAACAGAGTGATGCCATTGCCGGAACTAATGGCCAGGTCCGGATACCCATCGTTATCGTAATCGCCAACGGCGCAGCCGGTTCCCTCGCCTCGGAAATCGAGCTTCGCCGCGTTCGTCACATTCAGAAAGGACCCCTTCCCGTTGTTCCGATAGAGCGCCGAATGGCCCTCCCCGTCGGCGTTGACGAGGAAGATGTCTGGCCTGCCGTCGCCGTCATAGTCGAGAATGCACGCGCCACTCCCGAGAAACGCCGCAAGCGTCGGCGGTGAGGCCGGATCGGCGGCGTTTGCTCCTAGGTGGTCCCGGGCTGTTGGCTGGCGAACGGTCGAGTGGAAACCTGCCGATCCAGCAGAGGCGAGGCGCCAGGGAAGCCCCGAAGAGGAGGTTACGTCAACAAAGCGAATTGGGATGGCGGGCGGAGCGGTCTGCGGTGGGATGGCCATCTCCTGCGCCAGCGAGTACTTCCCTTGTTCGCCATAAGCAAAGCGCAGCGGCCTGGCGAACCGGCTGTCGGAGAGGTGCTGAAAGCGCGCGAGGTGGGCCCTGGCGCCGGCGGCGTCTCCTCTGTTCTCCTCCGTCTGAGAGAGGCCGTATTCGGCGGCGGCATGGGAGGGATCAAGGCTGATGGCGTTTTCAAAAGCTGCGGCAGCCTGATCGTAGTGCTGTGCTTTCTCCGCCAAATATCCCAGAAAGTACTGAGTATCGGGATCTTCCGGATCGAGTGCCGCGGCCTTTTCAAAGTCAGCCGTTGCGTCTTCGAGTCGGCCCGACTCCCGCTCCAACAGGCCTAGATTGAACCAGGTCCGCGGATTGGTGGGATCACGCTCGGCGGACTTTTTTAGTATTGTCGCGGCCTGGTCAAACTGGCCCATGTTCAGCAACGCGATGCCCATGTTCAGGCAGCCAGTATCAGATTGCGGGTTCAGGATGCACGCCCGCTCAAACCTGGCGAGCGCTTCGGTGAAATCGTGACGCTCCATAAGTGCCATGCCTTTGTCGTTCTCCCGGATGGCGTCCTGATAGATTTCCGGATGATCTCCCGTGGGCGTATGGACGCTGGCGGGTTTGCTTGGTTTGGTCGAGGTGTGATGTGTCTGCGGCGGATTGGCGGCGACGAGACCGAGGGCTAGACCGCATAGCAAAGCAGCGCACGCTGCCTTGCCGACGTCCTGCGCAGCAAGCATCACGAAGGTTTGGCCAGATGTCCAGCCTGGAGGCGCGTTTGCAGGACGCGGAGAATCGCATCGCGCCCGATCATGCCCACGATATGCTGCCCGGAGACGATGGGCATCTGATTGATGTCCTCGCTTTGCATGCGCTCGAGGATCGACAGCGCTAGATCTCCGGGCGCAGCACTCTGCACCTTGGCCATCGGCACCATGACGGCCTGCACCGAGGTATTCGACCACTGCTCGCGTGGCACCGATTTCGCCGATTGAAGGGTCACCAGACCAACAGGTAGGCCCGCCCCGGTCACGATATGGCAGCGGCGTCCGGTCCGAAGGACTTCGTGGACATACTCATCAATCGATATGTCGCGCGCCACCGTCGGGATGTCCCGGACCATGATATCTTCGGCTCGGACATCACCCAGAGTGTCCCGAATCGCAACCTGCGCAAAGCTCTCCCGCGCCGCCTCCAACAAAAACCAGCCAATGAATGCCATCCATAGCCCGCCGACCCAGTTTCCGTTGAGGGCCTGCCAGACTCCGACCGCAATCAGGAAGTAGGCAAAGAACCTTCCCGCAGAAGCGGCGATCTGTGTCGCGCGCATGAAATTCCCGGTGATGCCCCAGGCGATTCCTCGCAGGACCCGCCCTCCGTCGAGTGGAAACCCTGGCACCAGGTTGAAAATCGCCAGCACCAAATTCGTCAGCGCAAGCCACTTTGCCGCAGCGGTCACCATTTCGCTGCCGTGAACGAATCGCCAAACCGACCAGAAGCAAGCCGCGAGAAAGAGACTGGAGAGCGGTCCGGCGATCGCGATGGCGAACTCCTGCTTGGCATTGGGGGCGTCGTGCTCGATTCGTGCCAGGCCTCCGAACACGAACAGCGTGATCGACTGCACGCTGATGTGATACCGCATCGCCACAATGCTATGGCTCATTTCGTGGAACACCACAGATGCGAAGAAAAGCAAACTCGTGATGATCCCGAGAACCCAATGCTGGGCGGCGGTCCACCCGGGATGCTGGGCCGTAAATTGCGTCCTCAGCGAGAGGGTGATCAGCAGGAAGATGAGGAACCAGCTGGTATGCAGATAGATCGGGATTCCTAGAATGCGCCCCAGTCGAATTCCCGAGCCATGTTCAGCCTGCGCCATGTGCGCCCAGGTGGATTTTAGCAAAAGCGTCTGATTGCGTACGATTTTCCACGG
>Ga0187783_10003244_pt1 | contig 11998 bp, 7 predicted proteins | sample 1015_SJ02_MP02_2_FD_132471 | JGI IMG/M metagenome (GOLD analysis project Ga0187783, IMG submission 132471) | Tropical peat soil microbial communities from peatlands in Department of Meta, Colombia - 1015_SJ02_MP02_20_MG | ecosystem: Environmental > Terrestrial > Soil > Wetlands > Peat | place... | reverse complement strand
TAACCTACACGGTCGGCCCGTTGCCGTGGTTCATTCACGGCAGCTATACGATCGAAGTGACGGCGCGCAATACGCGCGGCGACGCCGTTACGCGCGCCGTCGCGCTAACGGTCCGTTAAAGCCGGTCACGGCGGGCAGCCTGGCGGCGGAGGCGGCCGCTTCGTTCCGGGCGGCTGCGGTGCCGGCAGGCAAGTGGGAAGGTTTGGGAACGGCGCCGGGTTGTACGGCGTCGGCATGATCTGCGGTTGTATCTGATTGACGCCGCCCGGGATCGAGTCTTGCCAGGCGTAAACGGTGTCGCGAATCACGCGAACGTCGGCATTGGTGACGATAAGCTGGCGCGGCGCTCGCTGCAGGCCGTTCTGAGCGACCTCTTGCGATTGGAACGTTCCGCGATCGTAAAGGTAGCGAAAGATCGTGCCGGAGTTGTAGCGACGGGTGATTTGGTAGTGCAGAGCGTCGACGCGATCCATCGGAATCGCCTGCGCGTTCCAGCCGCTCACGTCGTTGGTGATATAAACGCTGGCGGTCCACGGCGTGTTCGGCGGCACCTGCACGATGAACGTCACAAGCACCGGCTTGCCGGAGAATTGCACGATCGATGCGACCGTGCTTCCCGGCTCGGGGGTCTCGACCGCTTTGAGCAAGTCGGGATTCGGCACCGGCGTCGAGAGCGCTACGGCGAAGTGCGAAACGTCGGCAAAGCTGCCTTCCGGCGGAAGCGGCGTGCGGGAGAGGTCGAGCTCGGTGACGGTGCCGGTGGAATCGAAGGTTGCGCGCGCCCAGACGCGCGGCGCGGGATGAATTGCGGTGGGGCCGCCGGTCTTGGCGTCGCGAATCACGATGTCCCGCGCGACGCGAAAACCGTCGCCGGTCGTAAAGAAAACGTAGCCGTCCTGATACGCGAGCAGCTGTCCGCTCACCACGACCGACGACGCAGCCGCAAGCAGTATCAAGGCCAAGGCCGCAACCGCGATCGAGAGCGCTCCGCGTCTCATATCGGCAATATCTGAATCACGAAGTTCTGCTGCCAAAATGTCGTGCGGTATGGATTGCCATACCAGTAGAAGGTGCGTGAAATGTCGGCTAACGCGTGCGGGAAGATCACGAAACGGACGTCGCCGGTCGCATCGTACGGCGGCTCGCCCAAATACCAGCTATAGAGCGGCTGGCCGAGAATGTTGTTCGGCGGCAATCCGAAGACGCCCGGCACGGGAATCGGAAAGTCGACGTGATGGCGCACCAGCAACGAAAAGTTGAATTCCGGATTTGGCGTGTCGTTGAATCCAAAGCTCGTCGTGCGCAGCGTGGAAACGCCGCGAAACGACGTAAAGCTCAGCGGACAGAAGTACGTGTTGACCGGCTCGCAGGGCAGGTAGCCGCCGTTGATATAGTGATCTCCGACGTTTTGGATTTGATAGCCGAGGTAGGTATGCAGCGCGTGCGTGAACTGCCGGCTGATGGTGAAGTTCGTGGAGTCCGTGCTGATCCAGTGCGGCAGCGAATTCCACTGATACTGCTTGGTGAAGGCGGCGTTGAAATAGTACGTTTCGTATGGGCTCGGCGGACTGTTGAGTTTCAGCGCCGGCGTAAAAAGGGTTGCGCCGAGAACGGTGTTCCAAATGGTCGTGTAAACCGGACAGTAGTACGTGTAGGTCGTCGACGGAGGGTGCGGGCAAAGGGCGCCATAGGCCTGCAAGCCTGGCACCGGAATCGGCGGGAAATGCGGCGGCCAATAGGGCGCGAAGCCGTTGAGATACTGCAATCCCCCGACCGTGTCGTGGTTGAAACCATACCCTTCGTAAATCTGCTCGAAGAGCGGGAGATCTGCGATCTTGTTTTGGAAGCTCGTTGCGGTTATCTGAACTTGCGACGGATGCGACAGATTGCCCGCGATCGAGTTCGGCTCTTCTAGCGAGCCCGGTCCGAGCGTGTTGTAGTTGGTGAGTTGAGAAGTCGCCTGCGCGTACGAGTGCGGAAACGCGTACGTAGCGTTGATGAAGGTCGTCTGCTGCGCGGCGCGCGGCTCGCTCAGCCAGTTCTGCTGCGTGTAATATTGCGTGAACGACTGGATCTGGAAACGGCTGCCCAGCTTCTCGTAGAGAAGGAGATTCCACCATTTCTCCGCGCGCGTGGCCGGATTAACCGAGAAGACGGCGTAGTCGTGATCGCCCACGAAATGCTGTTCCACGGAGAGATACGTCTTGTAGGTGGGATCGTAGCGCAAGTGAAGCGCCGTCAACGCATTCGGGCTGCCGGCTAACGTCCAGGTGAGATCGACCGTCGCGCCGGAGAGCGTGTTCTGGGCGAAATATTGATTCGACGAAAAATTGACGACGTCGGTTCCAAGCGGGATGGGCGCCCCCGCAAGATAGGTATGCGAGTTGATGAATCGCACGTAAGTCAGCGTGTCGATGACGGCGCCGCCGGCGGTGATGCTGGGGTGTTGCGAAATGATGGGGAAGTAGAAGGCGTCGTCGGGCATCACGCGGCCCTTGACGGGATGCGCCAAATCACCGTCGAGAAAGGTCCAGCGATCCGGCTCGGTCGTGACCGGAACGAAGTAAATGCGCCTGAAATTGAGGAAATCCGAGATCGCCGCGCCGCTCACCGTTCCGGTAGCATCATGCAGCGTCACGTGCCCCGCAACCACGAAACGGTTGAGCTTCAAGTCCATCGAGAAGGCGTCGCCGCTCACCGTGAAACCGTCGCTGGTTCGCAACCGGATGTTGCCGTCTGCTTCGATCAAGAAGCGATCGTAGTAAAAGTCGATTTTCTTTGCGTTCAGATAGAGAACCGTCCTAGGGGGAGGCAGCGATGCTTTGGGCGACGGCGCGGCCGCGGCTGTCGGCGTCGGAGCCGTCGTGCTCTGCGGCGTGGGAGCGGTCGTGCTTTGCGGCGTTGGAACCGCCGTCGCTTGCGTCATCGGAGATGCCGAGGCGGCCGGCGAGGGCGTTGCGGCGCGAGCTGCGGCGCCGGCAAAAAAGAGCAATAACGTGATGAACGCCGCCGAGAGTGCGATTCTTTGCACGATTGCAACGCTTTTTCGACGACGGCCCTCTTTCCTATCACAGGAATCTTTCATTAATCTCGCGTACGGGCCACGAACGGATGAAGCGCGTGGTCGCGATCGTCATCGATTCGGGTGGCGTTGGCGCGCTTGCGGATGCCGCTGAATATGGCGATGCGCCGGGAGCAAACACAATCGGCAACGTTGCGCGGGCCGTCGGTTCACTGCAACTTCCAAACTTCGAGCGCTTGGGGCTCGGACTGCTCGCCGAGATTGCGGGCCTCGCGCGCGTGGAGAATCCGCGAGCGCGCGTCGCTCGACTGCGCGCGCGCAGCCGCGGAAAGGACACCATTACCGGGCACTGGGAGATGATGGGCATTATCACGAGCGCGGCTTTCCCGACCTATCCCCATGGCTTTCCCCCCGACGTCGTCGAGGCGTTCACGCGCATCACCGGCGCGGAGCCTCTTGGAAATAAGCCTGCATCGGGTACTGAGGTCATCAATGAGCTGGGCCCGGCGCACGTCGACAGCGGACGGCCAATCCTCTACACTTCGGCTGATTCGGTCTTTCAGGTGGCAGCGCACGAAGAGGTCGTTCCGCTGGAGACCCTCTACGAATGGTGCCGCCGGGCTCGGGAGATGCTCCAGTCGCCGCACAACGTTAACCGGGTCATCGCCCGGCCGTTTACCGGAGCACCGGGGGCTTTTACGCGGACGCCGAATCGTCGTGATTATGCAATCGAGCCGCCCGCGAACCTGCTCGACGAGCTGCGAACTAGGTATATCGAGGTGCACGCAGTAGGAAAGATCGGCGACATCTTTTGCGGCCGTGGGATAACTTCGACAACGCGCGTCAGCGACAATCGTGATGCGATGGAGAAAACGTTCGACTTGCTTGATCGGATCGACCGGGGCTTCATTTTCACGAATCTCAACGACTTTGATTCGAAATACGGTCACCGCCGGGACGTGCGCGGCTATGCCGGCGCGCTTGAACAACTCGACGCGCTGCTGCCGGGCGTCGAAAAGCGTTTGCGTTCCGGCGACGAGATGATTCTTACCGCGGATCACGGCTGCGATCCGACTGCGCCGGGTTCAGATCACACTCGAGAGTACGTCCCATTCGTTCACGTAGGACCCGCGAGCGGCGGTGCGCTGGGCGACGTCGAAGGATTGGATTTCGTGGGACAAACCGCCAAACGGGCGCTCCTGCAATGAGAGCTTCAGGTGCCGTGCCGATCGCGATGGGCGCTCGGGCCGCTCGCGAGGTTCCGGAGCCGTGGCCGTTGGTCAAACGGGGGATCGACGTCGTTCTGGGAGTCATTTTGCTCGTCGTTACGGCGCCGATCGTGGCACTGGCGGCCGCTGCGATCGTCTTCGTCACGGGTGGACCGCCCTTCTTCGCGCAAGAGCGTGTGGGCTTCGGCGGCCGTCGCTTCAAGATGTTCAAGCTCCGCACGATGGTTGCCGGAGCCGATGCGATGCGGCCGAGCATGATGCACCTCAACGAAGTCGACGGCCCCGTCTTCAAGATTCGTAACGACCCGCGGCTCCATCCGCTCGGGCGCTTTTTGCGGCGGAGCAGCATCGACGAGCTGCCGAATCTTCTCAACGTCCTGCGCGGCGAAATGTCGCTGGTCGGCCCGCGCCCGGCGCTGCCGAGCGAAGTCGAGCATTACGACGCATTTGCGCTGCGCCGGCTGAGCGTTCCGCAAGGCGTCACGTGTCTTTGGCAAATCAACGGACGCAGTGACGTTTCTTTCGAGCATTGGATGGAGCTCGACAACCGCTACGTCGACGAATGGACGCCGCTGGGTGACCTGCTGATCGTCGCCAAGACGATTCCAGCCGTTTTGCGGAGGGACGGAGCGCATTAGGCCGACGTCCCATCTCAAGGTCGTCCCGGAGGTTCGCCGTGCTCGTCAACGCACTTCGATCGCGGGTTCGACTCTCTTCATCATGGGAGCGACGTTCGCGTCGACGCTGCTCGGTTTCATGCGTGAGGTCGTCAGCGCGCGATACTATGGCACGCGTTGGGAGATGGACACCTTTCTCGCGGCGGCGACGATACCAACCATTCTGTTCGGCGTTTTCAACGGTGCTCTCGTGAGCGCGCTCGTTCCGACCTTCTCCGAGTATCTGGCACACCGCAAAGAGGACGAAGCCTGGCGTCTGGCCAGCACCGTGCTCAACATGCTCGCGATCGTTTTGAGCACGTGCGCGATCGTCGGTTATTTCACGGCACGCTGGTACGTGCCGGTCATCGCCCACGGTTTTCCCGCACCGCAGATGGGCGTTGCGATTCGCATGACCCGGTGGTTGATGCCGAGCATCGTCGCGGTCAGCCTCAGCGGCGTTCTCTCGGCGATGCTCAACGCCTATCACCGCTTTCGCTCGGCTGCGATGGTTGGAGTCGCCGTGAATACGGTGACGATTGCATGCGTCGTTCTCTTGAGCCACGGCATCGGAATTTACGCGCTGGTGCTTGGAACGGTGCTCGGCTTGATCGCTCAGATGCTCGTGCAGCTTCCTTCATTTCTCTCGATCGGCAGGTACCGCCCGATCATCGATCTGCGTCATCCGGGGCTGAAGAAGATCTGGGTGCTGCTCGGCCCGATCATCGTCGGCTCCGCGGCCGGCCAGCTCGCGCTCTTCTTCGATCGGTTCTTCGCTTCGACGCTCGCGCCCGGCTACATCGCGGGCATGAACTACGCGACGAAGCTCGTGAATTTTCCACAGCAAATTTTCGCGGCGGCGATTGCGACCGTCATCTTCCCGCTGCTGGCGGCGCAGTTCGCGCGTGAAAACCGCCGCGGTGTGGCACGCAGTGCGGTGACCGGGCTGCGGCTGGTAAACTTCATCACCATCCCATCGGTTTGCGCGCTCATTGCGCTGGCGCATCCGATGGTGCAAGCGCTCTTCGAGCGTGGAACGTTTCAAGCGAGCGCGACCGATCTGACGGCTTCGCTCTTGCCATACGCGGCGATCGGTTTGGTCGCGCTTGCGGCAAACGTCGTGCTGACGCGTTGCTGCTTTGCCTGCCGCGAGACGCTTTGGCCGGTCACGATCTCGGTCGTCACGGTTATCGTCAACGTGCTGTTGTCGCTGGTTTGGCTGCCGAGCTTAGGTGCGCGCGGGCTACTACTGGCAAACTCGTTGAGTCAAAGCATGCAGGCGGTGCTTTTGTTGTTCGTGGTCGCGCGGCTCGTTGCGGGAATCGATTGGGGCGCGCTGCTGATTTCGAGCGGGAAGGTCGTGCTGAGTTCGCTTGCAATGCTGGCGGCGTTCGGTTGGATCAGCGCACTGGGCGTGACGCCCGAGGCGACGTTGGCCTCGCGCGCCTGGTTCCTTTTCGGACAAATCGCGATCGGCGGCACGGTCTTCGTTGCCGTCGCGCGGATGCTTGGCGTCGAGGAGCTCGACCTGGCATGGCACACGATCGTGGCCAAGTTCGAGCGCAACCTCGTCAGCCCACCTGAGAACCGTGAAGCCCCGATTGCTTAGGGCGGCCCGATTGCTTAGAGCAGGCCGCCTTTTCTAAAGAGCCAACTTTCCATCGCCATGCTCTCGATCCTGATGCCCGCGTACAACGAAGCCAACTCGATCGCCGAGAACGTCTGCGAAACCGTCGAGGTCATGCACGCGCTGGGCATCGACTTCGAAATCGTCGTCGTCGATGACGGCAGCATGGATGGAACGCATGCGGCCGCCAGCAACGCGCTGCGAGCCTGGCCGGAGCACGTGCGGGTCGTGCGCTGCAAGCAAAACGAGGGCAAGGGCAACGCGTTGATTTGCGGAGCCTGTTATTCGCGAGGCAATTACGTCGCATTTCTCGACGCCGACATGGATCTGCACCCGGAACAGCTTGCAAGCTTCTTCGAGATCATGCGCGCTCGCGATGCCGACGCGGTGATCGGCTCAAAGTTCCATCCGGAGTCGAAGGTCGACTACCCGCCGATGCGGCGCATCTATAGTTACATCTACTATATGCTGGTGCGCGCGCTCTTCGGTTTGCCCGTACGCGACACGCAGACGGGAATCAAGCTCTTCAAGCGGCCGGTGCTCGAGCACGTGCTTCCGCGGATTCTGGTGAAGCGCTTTGCCTTCGATCTGGAGCTGCTTGCCAACGTCCATCACTTCGGGTACCGGATCGTCGAAGCGCCGATTACGTTAAACTTCAAGCGCGTCTGCAGCCGGCTGCGCTTTCCGGCGATCTGGAACGTCTTTCAAGACACCTTAGCGATCTTCTACCGGATGCGAATCCTGCACTATTACGACCGTCCGCGTGCGACGATGAATCTCGACCGGGCCGCCGGCTCGCACGAAATCGTCATCCCAATCGTCATCGGAGATTAGTCGCGCGTGGCCCGCCGGACCGCGCTGGTGCTGCTGTTACCAGGGCTTGGCGACGCCCTGGCCGCAGGTCCGGTGCTGCGGGGCCTGAGCCGCGATTCGTGGACGATCGACGTGCTGACGATGCACGTGCCGGTCCGCGAGTACGTCCAGGCCCTGGGAATCGTGCGCGATGTCGTCGAGCTGCCGCTGCGACCGAGCGTGCTCGACGCCGTGCGCGAGGTCTCGGATCTGCGCCGGCATCGTTACGATCTCTGCATTCTGCCCTTTCCGGCGACCCGCTGGCAGTACACCGCCGTCGCTCGAGGGGTCGGCGCAAAGCGGCTTGCTCAGCACGAGTACGGCGGCGCAGCCAGCGGCATCGCTCGCACCACGCCGAACCTGCGCGTGAGGCTGCGCGGCGGGCACCGGATCGCCGAAAATCTCCGGCTGGCGCGGGCTATCGGCCTATCAGCCGGAGTCGGCGACCTCGAGTATTGGATGCCGGAATCCTGGCGCGCGCGCCGGATCCCCGGAATGCTGGGCATCCATCCCGGTTCGATGGCATACAAAGGGAACGAGGCGAAGCGCTGGCCGTACCAGCGATTCGTCGCCCTTGCCCTGTCCGAGGCTGCGCGCGGGCGAAGGGTGCGCTTCTTTCTCGGCCCGCACGAAGCGAGCGAGGCCGTGCGCGCGGGCGAAGACTTTAAAGATAACGCCGCAATCGATATCGTCTGCGAGCCGCTGACGGAGGCGGCCCGGCGGCTTGCGGAGTGCGAGGTCTTCGTTGGAAACGACGCCGGTTTCAGTCATCTCGCATCGGGGCTCGGCGTAAAAACGCTCGCGCTCTTCGGCATGACCAGCGAGGTCCGCGGGATTCCAGTCGGTCCGGCGATCGCGCTGCGTCCGTCGCTCTGCCCAGCCTGTCACGACGAAGGCTCGCGCGGGTTCGAGTGCGTGCGGCGAATCGAGTATCGCTGCATCCTTCGCGACATCGAGCTAGAAGCGGTGCGAGCGCAGGTCGATAAGCTTTTCGCGGCTCCATCGGTCGACCAGCATCTCGCCTTGGAAGGTCCATTTCGACTCTACGGAAAGGCTTACGCGTGAAAGAGCAGACGGCCGGCGATACCGCGCCGGTCGCACGGACGCGCCGCGCGATCGGTTTGACCGGCCTCGATCGATCGCTTTCCGTCACGTTGCAGAAGTGGCTGGTGCCCGCACTCTTTATCGCGCTTGCCCTGCTCGTCACGACCGGTTATGGCAGCGGCGTCCAGCTCAACGACGGGCAGGCCGCACTCCACATCGACCCGCTAAAATTCTTGAGCCGGCTTCTTCACGCATGGAACCCGCAGGTGGCGATGGGAACCCATACCGGGTTCTGGGTTCCCTACCAGACGCCGTACTCGTGGTTTTACGGGCTGGCGCAGCTGCTGCGCATCCCGCAAGACTTTGCGCAGCACGCCGCGGTCTTCATTGTTTACCTCGGCTGTCTGTGGTCGATGTACTACTGCCTGAGCTCGCTTGCGCCGTGGCTCGACGAGATCGCGCTGATTGCGGGCTCGGGCGCCTACCTTTTTAATATGTACGTCGCGCTCAACTCGCAGGCGCAGATCGTCTGGCTGCTCACGTACGCGACGCTTCCCGCGATGGTCGGCGTGACGGCGCGCGCGGTGCGCGGCGAAATGAACCTCTGGCGGGCAGCGCTCGCCATTGCTCTCCTCGTGCTCGTCGGCGGCGGAATCAATCCTCCGCTGGTGGCGATCAACGTCGCCGTCCTTGCGATTCTCGTCGTAGTCATACTTGCATTTGACTCGGACGCGGACGCCAAGCGCCGAATACTTCCCGTCGTTGCCGCGGCGTCGGTGGCCACGGTTGCCGTGAATCTGTACTGGCTCGTGCCGTTCGTCGACTACTTCAGAGGCGTCTGGCTGGGCGGCGTCCTGACCGAAGGCCCCTCGATGCACAATGCGGCGACGTCGTTCGTCAACGTCATGCGCGGTTTGGGTCACTGGGCAACCTTCGTTTCGTTTGACGGACGCGCATACTTTCCGTGGGCCGCTGCATACGCTTCGGGATTCTTCAGCACGCTGCTATGGTTCGTTCCGGTCTTCGCGCTTGGCGGAATCGCCTTTCGGCGCAACCAGCGGCCGGCGACGCTCTTCTTTCTGCTGGTAACGCTCGTTTCGATTCCGCTCGTTGTGGGCTACTATCACGACGAGATCGGCAGCGCGGTGACGACGCCGATCTACGATCAGTTTTACCGGAACTTTCCCGGTTTCCAAATGTTCCGTTTCTCTTATAAGTGGGTCGCGGGCGTGGAATTCGGAATGGCGGGACTGTACGGGCTTGCGGTCTACGCCGCGATCGCGGCGTTGCGCGAGCAGATCGGCAAGCGCGGCGGCGCTGAGCCCCGTCGCTGGGAATGGGTGACGTCGGCGGCCGGGACGCTCGCAATTGCCGTGCCGATCGTCGCCTTCATTCCGGTCATCACCAACAAGATGAATTATCCCGCGCAGTCGTTGCCGTCGTGGGAATATCGTGAGAAGACGCTCGCCGGCGGCAACCAAGGCCGGCGCGTCGCGCTCTTTCCGACCCAGTTTCTCGAGCAGTTCGATTGGGGAAATCCTCAGTTCTACATCGAGGATTCGCTGATCGAGCGGCCGATGATTTACGGATTGCTGGGCAGCGAACCGTCGGAAGGAGCCGACCTGTGGGTACGCCGAGCCTATCGCGCGGCGCGCGAAGGGCTTCCGTTCTCGACCGACATGCTTCGCGTCATGGGGGTCGATACGATCTTGCAGCGCGACGACTTTATTCCGACGATCGACTTCAGCTCGCCGGGCGAGGCGCGCTTCAACAGTACGACGCTCACGCACGACTTGCTACAGCGCGTGATCGGCGCGTCAGCGGTGCGCGCCGACGGGCCGCTGCGCGTCTATCACGTCGGCGGTGCGCTGCCGCTGCTCTATGGCGTAAGCCATCCGGTGGTCAGCACGCTGCCGGCATTCTCGGATGGCTATCTCGGCGACGTCGATGCGATGGCGCAGGGCAAAGCGCGGTTCGATCCGCCGGCTCGCTCCTCGGACGAATTTACCGCCGTCTTGCAGTCTCTTTCGCCGATTCTCCCGGCCGGCGCCGATCAGCAGCGCGATCTTGCCGTCAACGAAGCGCTTGCGGGCGGTATACGCGTTCACCCGCCGTCGGCCGACGCGGCGTGGTGGACGCGATTCAAGGTAACCAGCGGCGGCGTCTATGCAGTCTTCGCAATGGATCAAGGGTTACTATTCGATCGAGCTGCGCCCCAGACGCTGGAGATCGATAGCAAATACCTTTCTCTGGAAACGACCGGCGGCGAGTGGACTCGCTACGGCAACATCGCTCTCGAGCGAGGAGCGCACTGGGTCTCGGACGGATATCTCGATCCAGATCTAGTCGTCGCGCTCGTCAACGTCGAGAATCTGAGGGCATGGCAAACGCGGATTGCGGCGCTCGAGCGAGCGTTGCCCAAGAATCTCGCGTTCGAGAAGCCGGTGTACGCCAGTTATACGCGCCTCGCCGTCAAAGTGCCGGGTGAATACCGCCTTCGCGCAACCGCAGTCGGTCCGTATGGACCCGACGGTTTGATGACCACGAGCTTAATACGCCGCGGTGGCCGCACGATCGGCGCGTTCCCGACCGATCTCTCCGGCACGCTTCCATACGTTTTTGGAGACGGCATTGCCGTTACGTCGCCGGTCATGATGCCGCTCCAATGGTATCGCGACGACTCAACGGCTTATCAGTGGCAGCGTGGCGATCCGATCCCATGGTTTCTCTTTGCGCGCGACGCGCACGTGCGCGTCTTTCTCCCGGGTCGAAGCGCATCTCGAGTGCAGGTCTCGATGCGCGTCAGCCGTTTGCAAGTGACCGACGTCATGACCGTTACGGCGGACGGCGCGTCGCAACGCGTGGCGCTGCCGGGCATTGCGGCGAGCGATCAGGAGTACGATACCGCCGACCAGCTTCAAGGACCGCCGCCCATACCCGTAAGCTGTACGCTCGATCTGCATCCGGGATGGAACGACGTGATCTTTAATTTCCAGGCGCGTAACGGCGAACGTAACGATCTTGGAAAAAACGTCATCTCGGCCGCAGTCGCCGCCGATCTCGCCTTTACGCGAAACGGGCCGGCGCTCTCCGGAGCGCCGGCGACCGCAACCGATCCGAACTTTGAGGCGCTGTCGCTCGCATACCCGGCAGACGGGCTGCGCGGCGATCCGGAAGTCACCGGGAACGTAAGCGGTATCGGGAACGGGAGCGCATGGTTCGCCGTCGCGCTGGCGCGCGGCGGGCGCGTTGCATACCGCCTCTTTCCGATCTCGCGCGACGGACCGTTCGACATCGATTTCCTCGATGCGTTTCCGAACGATTGGAATGATGCCGCACAGCGCGTTGCGGGAATCTGGTTCCTCACTTGGGGCACGCATCCGAGATTCTCTAGCTTGAATTACTACCTCCATGCGATGCCCACGCGAGCGCTGCGTTGGCCGAGCTCGCTGGAGGCGCTTCCGCTGCTCGTCGACGGGAAAAGGATTGGATCGGGTCCCGTCTTTCTCACTCGCGGGCGACATCTGGTCGCGAGTGCAGATTACCAGGTTAAGATCGGCCTCCTTTC
>Ga0187783_10003243_pt1 | contig 12005 bp, 14 predicted proteins | sample 1015_SJ02_MP02_2_FD_132471 | JGI IMG/M metagenome (GOLD analysis project Ga0187783, IMG submission 132471) | Tropical peat soil microbial communities from peatlands in Department of Meta, Colombia - 1015_SJ02_MP02_20_MG | ecosystem: Environmental > Terrestrial > Soil > Wetlands > Peat | place... | reverse complement strand
CGACAGCGGCGGCAACTGCGCCCGATACGGTAAGCCGGCCAAGACATAGCCGAGCGTTCCGACAAGCGAGACGAGGACGCCGACACCGGCGGAGATGCCGACCGATGCGCGGATCGAGACGCCATATAAGGTCAGGAACAGGTTGGATACCGCCCCGCCGCCAACCCCGATGAGAGCGGCATAGAGCCCGATCACAAAGCCGCTCCCGACCATCAGGGCCGGCCCGGGCAGGTGGTCGCCAAGCAGCCAAGTCTCTGGGGCAAAAAGCATCTTCGCGGCGATCAAGCCGGTAATCAGCACGAAGGCCAGCTTGAAGACCGAGCCTGGGGCTAACCCCGCGATCACACCTCCGAGTACCACCCCCAAGACGATGGGCGCTGCCCAAATCCGCAGGACCTCGAGCGGCAGACCGCCCTTGGCACGGTGTGCAAGAAAGGAACGGATTGACGTCGGCGCAATGATCGCAAGCGATGTTCCCACGCAAAGCTGCATGCGAACAGCCTCCGGCACGCCGAGTACTCGGAAAATTTCATAGAGCACCGGAACGATGATGGCGCCGCCACCAACACCGAAGATGCCGGCGAGCAGCCCGGTCGCAGCCCCACCGAGTACGATCGCACCAATCAGCCATAATAGCTCGGTTAGCGGAACGCCCAGCACGCCATGCTCCCCATGCAAAAACTCAATCACCCGCCCCGAAAACCGATCGCCCCCGGAAACAGAATGCCAACAGGTCGCAGATGCTGGATGCAGGACGAGACGATCGCGGATACCGATTTGACTTACCGCACATCTCACGCGGCTGCGCTGTGCGTCAATTCGGACGGACAGTTCGGCAGGAGCGCGAGCGCCTCGGACAACACCATGACATCGGCACCAGGCTTGACACCATGGACCGCCAGATGACGTCGAAAGGCTCGCGCCCCCGGCATCGCATGAAACAAGCCAAGCACATGTCGCGTCATTGCGTGGAGCCGAGTTCCCCGTGCGAGTTCGCGTTCGACGTAGGGTAGGAAGGCCACGATTGCCGCCCTTGGGGAATTCACTGGGGCGGGCTCGCCAAACAGTCGTGGATCGACGCCGAGCAGACGCCACGGCTCGCGATAGGCCGTGCGACCCATCATGACGCCATCCACGAAACCTAGATGCTCAAATGTTTGATCAAGGCCGGCAATTCCCCCATTGAGAATGACCGTCAGTCCCGGGTGGGCGCGTTTGAGCCGATAGACCCGTTGGTAATCCAACGGTGGCACTTCGCGGTTCTCCCTGGGCGACAGACCCTTTAGCCACGCTTTGCGCGCGTGCACGATCAACGCATCGACACCCGCTCCCTCCACCTCTCGGGTCAACTTCCCGAGCGCCTCCTCGGGATCCTGCTCATCGATGCCGAGGCGGCATTTGACCGTAACGGGCACACGAACCGCAGCCTTCATGGCTGCAACGCATTCGCCGACCAAAACGGGCTCGGCCATCAGGCAAGCCCCGAAGCGACCACCCTGCACTCGATCCGACGGGCAGCCGACATTGAGATTGACTTCAGCAAAGCCAAGATCAGCGCAGATCCGCGCGGCTCGCGCGAGAGCGTTTGGATCAGCTCCGCCCAGTTGTACTGCAACGGGCTGCTCGGACGGATCGAACGCCAACAGTCGCACGCGATCACCGAATAGCACCGCGCCGGTGGTAATCATCTCCGTGTAAAGTCGCGCGCGGCGGGTGAGGAGACGATGGAAGTAGCGGCAGTGCCGATCAGTCCACTCCATCATCGGCGCGACGGTAAATCTATGTGATTGATTCAACTTCATTTTTAATGTGCATTCAAATCGTTAGGTCACGCCGGGTGCGCTCCATCCTACGCTGTAATACGACGTTTTTTCCGGCTTTTCGACCGCTCACGCACACGGAGCGCACTCGCTTGGCAACTATCACTCGACCAACATCGGGCTCTTGGCGAGTCCAAGTCCGACGAAAGGGGAAATATATCAACAAAACATTTCTCCGCCGAAAGGACGCGGGGCAATGAGAGCAGCCCTTGGATGTGTCAGGAAGCCGGGGATTGCTAGGTTCTGGCGCCGATATAGTAGCACGCGTATCCATCGCAAGCGCGGCCTCGAAAAGCCGGCGTCGTCTGGGCCATCGCCAACGCAGCCGAGGTCAGCGAAAAGATCGCTGAAGATGCGCAACGCATTTTGGAAGAACGCCACGCCGATTTCGATTCCGCCGCCATGGGCGAAGAATGCGAATTTGATAGCGATTCTTACTACGAAGAGAAAAGAGCCAACGAAGCCGACCTTCAGCATTCGTGGGCGAATTTCGAAAACAGCCTCAAGACCCAAAGCCGCTTGTTTAACAACCACTCTGACGAGCCGGCTTCAGCTTGATCGAACAGACTGCACAGCTCGTACGAAACCTTGTCGGGATGCCGGTGGCTCTGACCGAATTTGTCGGGGTGCAACTGGCAGCGGGTCGGGCTTGGGTTAGCAGCCCAAAGTTCGGCCAGGTTTGGCTCCGCTTCACCGACCTCGATCGTGAAAGGAAGAGGCGAGCGCATTTGCTTCACGAGCTCAAGGGTCCGCTCCCCCGAGGCGCTTGATGACTTCGGGGTGATCGTCGCAGTAGAGCGGGAGGAGTTGCCCCTCCTTCGCGCGGATCGCCGCATCGTCCGTCTTGTAGGCCGTCTCAATCGCCTGCCGCACGATTGTGTAGATCTTGTCGCGCTGGGCGCAGCCAGGCCGGATCGCGCACATCGATGGTCGAACAGCAGAGCGCAGACCCGTTCATGACGTATCCCGACAGCCCATTTGCAGAGGTACTTTGTTGTCGCACCTTACAGCCGCAGAGCAATCGTGGCACCCGTCAAGCGTGCATGCGCTTGCTTCAAAGCGCCGTCCCGGCCATCCAGCAACCCATTGCAATCACTTGACTTTGCCCGCTTCATTGAATCTTCCCTTTTTGGGTACTATACTTCCCAATATGGGAAACACGGCTAAGACCTTCGGCATGTCGGACGCGCTGTTCTCGAAAGTGCAGCAACGCGTCATGGCGCTTCTTTTTGGCCAGCCGGAGCGCAGTTTTTACACCTCGGAGATCCTGCGTCATGTCGATTCCGGCGTGGGAGCGGTGGCTCGAGAGCTGAGCCGCTTGCGTCGCTCTGGACTTGTGACCGTCGAACGCATCGGCAATCAAAAACATTACCGCGCGAACAAGGATGCGCCGGTCTTCGAAGAGCTACGGGCCTTGCTCGAAAAGACCGTCAATGTGACCGAGCCTCTCAAGAAATCTTTCGAACGCTATGCGAGCGGAATCCGTTCGGCCTTTGTATTCGGCTCCGTGGCCAAAGGCTCCGACACGGCTGACAGCGACGTCGATATCCTGGTCATTGGAGACGACCTCAATTACTCCGACCTCTACACGGCCGCGCAAGAAGCCGAACTGAGGTTAAAGCGCCCTGTCCATCCTCTCTTCATGTCACCACAAGATTGGCAGCGTCACGCCTCCGACGACGGATCGGTTCTCAACAAGATCAGCCAATCACCCAAGCTGTTCTTTATCGGTTCCGAAGACGAGCTCCACCATGGCTAAGCCTGAACTCGAAAATGTTGTCGAAAAAACCAAGCAGCTGAAACGCGAGCCGCCCTCGCGTAAAGAGTACGACGGCATGCTGAAGTCTGCGCAGCGTGCGCTTACCGACGCGCAAAACGAAAGCATCGAGACGGATAGCCAGTTCGATCTAGCCGTTGAAGCCGCGCACAAATTCGCCCTCGCAATACTACGGCGCGAAGGCTATCGCTCGGAGAATCGGATCACGGTCTTCCAGACGCTGGTGCACGCCATCAGTCTGAATAACGCCGACCTGCAGATTTTTCTGAAAGCTCACAACGAACGCAACCTAGCCGCCTACCGAGGCCGCGTTGATATCGACGAGAAACTCCTCACCGATCTGATTGCCGCAACCAAGCGGCTGAGCGCAGCCGTCGCCAAGCTTTCCCCGCCGGCTGCCTGATATGAACTTCGGCGCAAACCGCTAGCTCGTTTTGGCGCGTTCAACTTGAGCAGCGGAGGCCTGGAACGCGCGTCTCCCTCCGCTGACCGGATCAGTAGGCGTGCACATGGTTCAGCAACAGGCGCTCCACGATGCCACTTTAGATGTTCGGCGAGGAAGGCTTCGGTTCGCCCGTTTGCCGATGCAGCAGCCTGCGCGTCGCCGTCGTAGAGGATCGTCACCATCGCAGAAGCCGGGTGCGGATGAGACGACCCTACGGCCGGCTGGCCGCCTCAAAGTGACAACCGGCAGACTGGCAAGTGGCTGATCTTTTGGGTATTTGCAGAGGCCCGCCCCGACTTTGGCCGTCAGGCGGGCCAACGCTCTTCTTCAGATTCGGAGCAGACCAGCCGGTGGCGAGGACTGGCGCAGGTAACGCCGGCAGCAATTGCGCCGGCCGTTCAGAGGAAAGCCACGAGTGCCCTGGCGAGGGCCTCCGGCTGTTCTTCGGGTACGAAGTGGCCGGAATTGGCGATCACCGCCGAGGTCACGCTCTCGAAATAGGGCTGCAGCGCGTCGCCCATGTTTGGGATGGCATGGTCGCCTCCGACGGCCAAGAGCCGGATCGGCAGTTTCCGTTTGAACTGCTGTTTGTTGAATTCCATGTCTTCGAGGATATTCCGGCAGTAGTCGAAGGCAGCATCCATCCGTCCCTCACGGGCGTAAGCGCGGACATAGGCGCTAACATCCTCGGGTGGAATGGCTCCAGGTTTGTAGACCTTGTTCTTGAACCACCACCCTACGTAGATATCTTCCTTCCCTTTGATGATTTCGGCCGGAAGGTCGGGCAGCATCTGGAAGATGAAGTTCCACTTGCGTTTGTAGTCGGAGAGCTCGATGTCGTTCGTCAGAGTGACGCCCGGGATGCCCGCGTCGATAAGCGTGAGTGACTTGAAATCTTGCTCGAACAGAAGCGCCCAGCTGTAGGCGACCCAGGCGCCGAAGTCGTGGGCCACCACGTGCAGCGGCGCGCCTTGACCAGCGACAAACTCATGGAACACCCGTCCGGCGTTCTCTGTGGTCGCCGGACCCGGCAGAATGCCGGAATCGCCGAAACTCGGCAGGTCAGCCGGTATCAGTTGATATTTTTGCGACAACAGCGGGATCAACTTGTTCCAGGACTGCCGGGTCTGAGGAAAGCCAGAGATCAGCAGGACCTTCTCGCCCTGCCCAATTTTGTCGAAGGCGATCTTCTGGGCTTCAGCCTTGAAATCAATCGGCCCGGCACCCTGAGCGGGAGACGGGGCGGCGGTCGCTTCTGCGGCGCCGATCCCTCCAGTCGCGGCTAAAGCGCCTGCGAGCGCCATGGCTCGTCCTAGGATTGTCCGCCGGTCCGGCCAGCCGGCGCTGGCGGCACGGTTGAGGTTGCTGGCTGTAGCGGTGTTCGTGCACCAAACCATAGTTTCACTCCTCGGGGCTGCGGCCTCCGTCATTGCCGCTATGCCGGCCGCACACGCCGTCGACCAGTAGATTTCGCTCGCGGATGCGAACAGGACTTCGTAGCAGCTGGATCGCGTTCAATGATTCGGGCGAGATTGAACGACTCCTCGGCGGAACTAACCATGTCCTCAATAGAAGCGCAGTTTCGTAAGCGAAGACGCTTGCTATCGGACGCGCTGACGGTACGCCCCGGCCCGCGGGAGTTTTAGGGGACAGAGCCAGAAATCACCGTTCCACAAATGAGATGCGCAACGCCGGTCCCACCTGCCGAGCGCGATTATTCCTGCCACCTTCGATTTCTTCCGATAACAACGGTCCACCGTCGACCTTCAAGAGTCCCTTATCAAGTGGTCGCCGAGTACCAGATCCTCCGTTCGCCTTTGGGTCCTTGGCCATATCTGCGCAACGCCGGGCAGCTTTTTGGTTGAATAGCTCCCGTTCACCGCAACGTCATTTGCGGACCAATCAACTCGGCTGGCGGGCTGATTTTCAACGTGACCTAATCGAGCGCTCGCTTGCTGCCATCCAGGCATGTGACCGATTTCGCCGGGCGAATGGTCCGCGTTTGATTGGTTGATATTTGGCTGATCCAGCCCTAGGCTTGTCGCCCCGCCACGCAGGGAGAAGTGAGCGAGGCACAATGTCGTACGCAGGACGTTCGGGGCGACAGACTCGGTTTCCTGATCGCATCCAGGCCACAGCCTTCCTGGGTCCACCACACTCAAACTGATTTCGAAGGTCGCGCATAACGTCCTGACGGTGCCAATGAAAGCTTCAGTCGACCGTCGGCGATGTTGAAGTGACTCGCTTGCTTGGCATCGTTGTCGCCTGTCGCGAAAATGTGGCCGTCAACCGTGTCGGAGTGCCGCTGATGGAGCGCGATTCCCAGGCCCTACCTGATCGATTTACTGATGCCGATGAATTGGACGAATTTCTTGCCCATCCCAGCGATGCCCTGATCCATGACCTGGCGACAGTCGACGGCGACATCATTGTGCTCGGCGCGGGCGGCAAGATGGGCCCGACGCTGGCACGGCTCGCGAGAAACGCCGCCCCCGACAAGCGAATCCTCGCGGTTGCTCGTTTCACCGAACCGGCTATCCGCAAGCAACTTGAAAATTGCGGCATCGAAACGACGGCCTGCGACCTTTTGGATCGCCTGGCCGTCCAACGGCTTCCACGCTTTGCTAATGTGGTCTTCATGGCCGGACGCAAATTCGGGGCGACTGCCGACCAGCCGTTGACGTGGGCAATCAACACATACTTGCCGGCGATCGTCGCCGAGACTTTTCGCAGTTCACGGCTGGTTGTGTTTTCCACCGGCAATGTCTATCCGCTGACCGAGATCAGACAGCAAGGCCCGACCGAGGACACGCCGCTCAATCCGGTCGGCGAATACGCGCAATCCTGTTTGGCGCGCGAGCGCATTTTCGAGCATTTCTCAAACGTTCATGGCACAGCGGGGCGGTTATTTCGCCTGAACTACGCGATCGAGATGCGTTACGGCGTGCTTTGCGACATAGCATCTCGCGTCATGGCCGACGAACCTCTCGACGTCACCATGGGATACGTCAACGTGATCTGGCAAGGTGACGCCAATGCTCAGGCCTTGCGCTGCCTCAAGCATTGCATATCGCCGATCACGCCCCTCAATGTAAGCGGCCCTGAGACGCTGTCGATTCGTTGGCTTGCTCAGGAGTTTGGCCGGCGTCTCGGGCGCGCCCCGGTCATTACTGGAAACGAGGCTCCAACCGCCTTATTGACCAACAGCACGCAGGCTACGCGCCTGTTCGGCTATCCTCGGATTCCACTCGGCGTCATGCTTGATTGGGTTGCAGATTGGACGGCACGAACGATGCCGATCTTTGGCAAGCCGACTAAATTCGAGGTTCGCGATGGGATATTCTGATGGAGCTGGAGCCGTTTGAACTTTCGCATGACCACGTGCCGGCGGCCCTTAGGCTATCGCGCGAAGCGGGTTGGAACCAGACGACCGACGATTGGAATATCTTCATTCGCAACGGTACGGTGTTCGGTCTCAAAGAGGCCGATGGCACACTGGTCGCAACCTCGGCCATCCTTCCTTACGAGCAGTTCGGTTTTGTTGCCATGGTGCTCGTGACAGCGGACCGGCGAGGGCGCGGATTCGCAACGCGGCTCCTCGAAACCGCCCTCGCGGCTTTATGCGACGACGGCCTCGTTGCGGTACTCGATGCGACGGCGGCCGGCGCAGCCGTCTATCGCCGCCTCGGCTTTTGTCCCCTGTTTGATCTGTGCCGCTGGGAACGCCTTATGCCGGTCCGCGGGCCGGCGGGCCCGGCCGTCATCCCCGTGACAAGGCTCACGGACACGGCTGACGTCGACGCCTTTGTCCGGCTTGATGCCGCAGCCTTCGGCAGTGAGCGTCGTTTCCTGCACGAGGCGCTTCTGCGCCGAACCGAGACGCGAGCATTCATGAGCGACGGCGATACTTTTCTGGTCGCGCGGCGCGGTCAACGGGCCACACAGCTGGGCCCCCTGGTCGCCGACACCGAGATCCGAGCCGTGCGGCTGCTGGAGGCATCAATCGCCGTTCTGGACGGTCCGATATTCTTGGATGTGGCGGACCACTGTTCCGGCATCATCCGTTGGTTAGAGGCCCATGGCTTCCGCCGACAGCGACCGTTTCATAGAATGGCGTTCGGCCGGGCCACCGCCTTCGGCGATCCCCTTCGTTTGATGGCGTCGGCCGGACCGGAATTCGGCTGAGCGGAGTGACTGATGGGTCTCCATCGATCGAAACTGCCGGTCCCGATTGTTGATACGCTTGGCCAGGGTACCGTTATTCCGGCTCACCCACTGGCACTCGGCCCGGGACGTCGCCTGGACGAGCGACGCCAGCGCGCCCTGACGCGCTACTATATCGATGCCGGAGCGGGCGGTCTTGCAGTTGGCGTCCACGCCACTCAATTTGCAATCCGTGAGGTGGGACTCTACGAGGAGGTCCTGCGAATCGGGGCCGAAACGGCCACCTCTTGGACCGCCGCGCGGCCACTGGTCATGATTGCCGGCCTTTGCGGCAGGACTTCGCAGGCGATCCACGAAGCGCAAGCCGCGCGTCGATTTGGCTATCACGCCGGCCTGTTGAGCCTCGCGGCCATGCGGCAAGCCGACGAGGACGCGCTCATCGAACATTGCACCGCCGTTGCCGCCGAAATTCCCCTGGTCGGCTTCTATTTGCAGCCAGCGGTCGGCGGCCTTCATCTCGGTGCGGGGTTCTGGACGCGCTTCGCCGCAATCGACAATGTCATCGCTATCAAAGTTGCTCCGTTCAACCGATACAGGACGCTCGACGTCATGCGGGGTGTCGCCGAGGCCGGCACGGAAAAACGCATCACGCTCTACACCGGCAACGACGACAACATCGTCCTAGATCTAATCACACCATTCACCGTACGATGCCAAGGTCGTTCTATCGAATTGCGTTTCAAGGGTGGGTTGCTGGGACACTGGTCGGTCTGGACTCGCAGTGCCGTGCATCTGCTAGAGCGAATCCGCGGCGCAGTCGCCTCCGGTATGGTCGACGTCGACTTGCTCGCGCTGCACGCGCGGGTCACTGATTGCAACAGCGCGTTCTTCGATGCTGCTAATGACTTTCGCGGCTGCATCGCCGGCTGTCACGAGGTGCTTCGCCGTCAGGGTCTCCTGGCCGGAACCTGGTGCCTCGACCCTGACGAAAGACTGAGCATGGGCCAATACGAGGAGATTGATCGGGTGTATGCCGTCCACGCCGATCTGAGCGACGATAATTTCGTTCGCGCTAATCTCGACCGCTGGCTGGTGTAGAGCGGACGTCTGGTCGGATTCGCCGCTGATCACGCCGACGCAAAGTACAAGAGGCTGCCCGGCGATGTCAGCGGGTGCGACCTGTTGCAAGCATAGTTGTGAATGGACTCGCCAGGGGCTTTGTGACGACCGACGAGACTGCCCTGTCGGACGACGCGCTGCCCGCATTTCCCACGAGGCCTGTCCGCCATGCTTCACCATCGCCCGGACCCGCATTCTGGGTAGCCGGGAGCCCCCGGCCCTACGACACCGGCGCCCTGACGTTCATCCCGCTGGCATTTCAATTCTGAAACCTATGAAACTAGATCCAAGCCGCTTTAGAATGGATTATGTGTTATGAATTGGAAGCAGCCGAGTATCGGACCTTGGGATGATGAAACCCCGTGCATCTTGCCGTCGAGAGCGCCGCCGCTAAGAGAAAAACGTCACGGGGTGCCGGTCGGCAATACGCCAATGGCGACGGGAATATATTATGTGTCGGAACATCAAGACCCTGTACAATTTTCAGCCACCCGCGACCGACGAAGAGATTCGCGCGTCTGCCCTCCAATTCGTTCGAAAACTCTCGGGCTTCACTCGGCCATCAAAAGCCAACCAGGCAGCTTTCGATCACGCCGTGGAGCAGGTCGCCCAGGTGGCCCGAGACCTGGTTTGTGGACTTGTGACCAACGCTCCGCCCCGCAATCGTGAGGACGAGGCTCTCAAGGCTCGAGCCAGGACAACGGCCCGCGTCCGGTCCGCCGGAGCCTGACCCGCTTTGCGCGGCCAGTGGTGTGCGCATCCCTCCCACTGGTCGGCTGTCGAGCACCGCGCCCCCCGAAACGTCTCGAAAATTGTCGCGAAGACTAGCCCATCTCGCATGCTCCGCGTCCCCGACATCAAATAATCGGATGGCAGGGCCAATCCGTGAAAGAGACAACAGACGATGGGTCACTCGATTAAAGTGCTGGGACTTTCCGGAAGCTTACGCCGAGGGTCCTACAATACCGCGACGCTGCGCGCGGCGCAGCAGCTTGCGCCCGACGGAATGGCTATCGAGATCTGCGATCTGTCTCAAATCCCGCTTTACAATGAAGACCTACGGGCCGCCGGCTTTCCAGACTCCGTCCAACGGTTGCGCGAACAGGTGACGTCCGCCGATGCCTTGCTTTTCGCCACACCGGAGTACAACTTCTCGCTGCCGGCGGTCCTGAAAAATGCGATCGACTGGGGATCGCGACCACCGGATCAGCCCTTCAACGGCAAACCCGGCGCGATCATGGGCGCGACGATCGGCCTGCGCGGCACCAGCCGGGCCCAGATCCATTTGCGACTTGTTTGCGTCGCTGTCAACGTTTTGCTCATTAATAAACCGGAGGTTATGATCGCCTCTGCCAAGACAAAATTCGACGAACACGGAGCGCTGGTCGACGCGCCAACCCGTGAATTCATCAAAGAGGCGCTTATCAGTCTGCAACAGTGGGTGGCGCGACTCGACCGATACAGTCCGCGCGCATAGTCCGTTACAAAAAAAGAAGCGTATTACTCAGCGCACTATTTCTTCGATCGGAATACAATCGCACAGACAAATGGCTACCGGTAGCGCTCGCACGACCTCGGACGAAGCCGATTGAAAAATATCGACCGAGTTTGTGATTGTCCGTCGCCAAGAGCGCCACAACAGCTCGATCAGCGCCGCATCAGATCAATCGACCATCCGCCGACTAGCGAGCGACGGAGCTGATAACGGCGGTACACCCAATCCAAGCGGGCCAAATTCTAGCCCACGGCGGTTTGTCGGATAGAACTTGGTTTGACGCAGGCGTCATGCCGGCGGTCTGTCGATGATCGTGCCCGACGGCCGGACACGGCACAGGTCGCGTGGCGCGAGAGTCCCCGAGCGCGACAGGCCGGATCCCTTCCGCTAGCCTTTGGCGCGTCGATGTGAGACTGTTGCGGTAGCGCTGCGGCTCCGATGACCTTTGAACGAGGCCCCTGAAACGGGTTGCCATTACAAGCCGGGGACGTTTCGCGCGCTCAAGCGCGCCGCAGTCTCCCCAACGCGACGTTCATTAGTCAAGAGGCGCCTTGGCGCGCAGCAAAGTGGCTCGCAGCTTGCGGAGGATCTATGAACTGGAAATACAAGAGTTTGACGGGAAGCGCCTTCGCGGTTGTGATGCTTTTGGAGCCAGCTTGGGCCAATGACCCACCAACTCGGACGATACCGATCGCGGTAGCTGGTTTTGACTATATTGATACATCCGGCGAAGCGAGAAATCAGGAAGCGGAGCATCAAGCGCGTCTCCAGACCTTCATGCGCACCATCCGCGCTGACCTCGCCGACAGCGGAAAGTTCCGGATCGTCGATCTCGCGTGCCCAAAGGAGTCATGTAGCGCAGCGCAAGCGAATGCCGAACAGCTGATCGAGGATGCGCGCCGCGCCGGCGCCCGACTTCTGCTCTATGGCGGCATTAGAAAAATGAGCACTCTCATTCAAAATGCCAAGGCTCAGGTAATAGACGTAGAAGCTAACCAGCTGGTGTTCGATCGACTTCTGTCATTCCGAGGGGACAGCGACGAGGCTTGGCAGCATGCCGAGCAGTTTCTGGTGAGGGATTTGGTGTCGAAGGATTTCTCACATTAATCTCACCGACGCGCCCACCTGCGACGCCGCATTGATGAAGTCTTCCGCGTCGATTTCCTGGATTAAATTGAAACCAGT
>Ga0187783_10003242_pt1 | contig 12007 bp, 3 predicted proteins | sample 1015_SJ02_MP02_2_FD_132471 | JGI IMG/M metagenome (GOLD analysis project Ga0187783, IMG submission 132471) | Tropical peat soil microbial communities from peatlands in Department of Meta, Colombia - 1015_SJ02_MP02_20_MG | ecosystem: Environmental > Terrestrial > Soil > Wetlands > Peat | place... | reverse complement strand
CTGCTCGAGAAGCTCGCCCGCAAGCGCGTCGGCTACGACGTCTCGCGGTGGGGCCTCCCCGAGCCGTATCCGCCGGAGTCGGTGCGCGGACCGATGGTCGGCCTGACGAATCAGTTCGCCGGGTCCGACGGCGACATCTTCAGCCATTGCTTCAAGCTCTACGGGCTCGGTCCGCTCGTCGGCAAACGGACGTGGGGCGGCGTCATCGGCATTTATCCGCGCCACCCGCTCGTCGACGGCACGCTCACCACGCAGCCGGAGTTCTCGTTCTGGTTCGTCGACGTCGGCTGGCGCGTCGAGAACTACGGCACGGATCCGGACTACGACGTCGACATCGCGCCGCAAGATGCGCTCGCCGGCCGCGATCCGCAGATGGACAAAGGCATCGAGCTGGTGCTCGCGGCGTTGACGAAAACGCGGGAGCGCGAGCCGCACTTCTCTCCGCGTCCGGACCTCGCGATCCCGACCACACTCCCGCCGCGTAAGAACTCAGGCTAGCCGGAGGCGCCGAGCCGCTCGATGACCACGCGCAACGCTTCGGGCGGCGCGGGCTTGCTGATGAGGTAGCCCTGCAGCAGGTCGCAACCCTCGGACGAAAGGAACGCCGCCTGCGCTTCGGTTTCGACGCCTTCGGCGACGACGCGCATATGGAGCGCGTGGCCGAGGCCGATGATGCCACGCGCGATGGCGGCGTCCTCTTCGCTTTCCGGCAGATTTCTCACGAACGACCGGTCGAGCTTGAGCGTGTTGAATGCGAACGTGCGCAGGTAGCTCAAGCTGCTGTACCCGGTGCCGAAGTCGTCGATCGCGACGGTGACGCCGGTTGCGCCGATCATCCTCAGGGTCGCCGCGCCGGCGCGCATGTCTCGTACGACGGTTCCCTCGGTGACCTCAAGCTCGAGATCTTCCGGCGGTAACGAGGTCTCTTGCAGCGCCTGTGCGATCGAGTCCGGCAGCGTGGCGTCGGTGAATTGGCGCGCCGACAGGTTCACCGACATCTGCACTCGCCTGCCCAGCGCCTCGCTCCACTCGCGCGCCTGCGCGCACGCGCGCCGAAGCACCCACGCGCCGATCGGGATGATCAGACCCGTCTGCTCCGTCACGCCGATGAAGCTGTCGGGCGGCACGAGACCGAGCGTCGCGTGCTGCCACCGGATGAGCGCTTCGAAGCCCTCGAGCCGCCGTGAGATCGCCCCGACGATCGGCTGATAGAACACGCGGAATTCCTCGCGTTCGATCGCTCGGTGCAGGTGATTGCGCAACGCGAGGCGCTCGCCGGCACCCGCGTGCATGCCGGCGTCGAACGGCACGATCTGACCGCCGCCCAGCTCCTTCGATTTCATCAGCGCAGTGTCGGCCGCCCGGATGAGCACTTCCGGCTCTTGGCCGTCGCGCGGGTAGCTGCTCAGGCCGCAGCTCGCGTTCACGAACATCTCGTGGCCGAGCACGTCGAAAGGAGCCTCGAATGCGGATTTGATCTTCGCGAACAACAACGGTGCGTCCGAGAGCGAGGCCACGTCGACGAAGACGATCAAGAACTCGTCCGAGCCGAGCCGGCCCACGATGTCGCCGCGCCGTACGCTCGTTTGCAGCCGGTCGCTGACCGCGCGGAGCAAGTCGTCGCCGGCGCGGTGCCCGAGCGTGTGATTGATGGACTTGAAGCCGTCGATGTCGATGCAGCATACCACGACGACGCGCTGGTGCTCGGACGCGTGGCCGTTCGCCTGCGCGATCCGCACCGACACTTGGGCTCGGTTCGGCAAGCCCGTCAGCGCGTCGAAGTTGGCGAGGCGAGCCAGCTCTTGTTCGGCGAGCTTGCGTTCGGTGATATCGAGGATGCTGCCGAAGCCGCTGACGATCTTGCCGGTGGTGCCGCGCATGTATCGGCCGACGTTTTGCACGTAGCGCTCTTGGCCGTCGGCGTCGTAGACGCGATGGTCGACGTTCCACGGCTGGTCCTTGGCGATGGCTTCGATCGCCGCGCGTCGTAAACGCTTGGCGTCCTCGACCGGCGCGATGCCCAGCAGATCGGAGAAGTCCTGCGGCATCTTCTCCTGAGACCGGCCGAAGATGCGCAGCAGCTCTTCCGAATAGAGCCCCTTGCCGGTCTTGCGGTCGAACGTCCACGTGCCGAAGTGCGCCAGCGTCTGTGCGTCGTCAAGTCGCTGCTCGGCGGTCACGCGTTCCGTGACGTCGATGCTGAGGCCCGCCACGCCGATGACCTTGCCCTGTCCGTCGCGCAAAGGCTCGACGCGGCTTTGAAACGTCCTCCCTCGAAAGTTGGTCTGGTAGCCTGACGCTTCTCCCACGAGCGCCTTCTCGTGCGCGACGATCGACGGACTCTGCGGGTCGGGGTACAATTCGCGGAAGTTCGTACCGACAAGTTCGTCGTCCGCGAACTGTAGCGCACGCAAGCCCCCGCCCACCGCCGTGACGATCGTCAGCGACGTGTCGGTCATCCAGGTGACCGCGGGCAAGCGCTCGAGCAACCCGCGGATCCGCCGGTCTTGCTCGAAGCGTGCGTCCTCGGCGGCGCGACGCTCGGTGATGTCGAGGTAGTAGACGGCGATGCCTTCGCGCGTCGGGCGCACTCGCGTCTCGTACCAACGGCCGTTGAGCTTGGATTGGAACTCGAACTGTCCGGGCTCGCCGTGGTGCATCGCCGCTTCGTACAGAAGCCGGTATTCGGGCTGCCGGAAGCTTGGCGCGAAGCGCTCGATCTCTTCCCCGACCACGCTGTCGGGCGACGCATTCCAGAGCCCGGCCATCGACTCGTTCACCGAGATGATCCGCCACGAACGGTCGATGTGCAGGTAGTGCTCGACGATCGCCTCGAGCAGCTCGCTCGTCTGCTTGTCGGCGACCGTCGCTTGCGCTCTCGAGCGCTCTCGGTCCGACGCGATCGCGATGAGGTCGGCGACGGTCTGCAAATAGCGGATCTCGTCAAGCTCGAATCGTCGCTGACGACGAGAATAGCCGACGATCGAGCCGAAAGCGTGGGTCTCCCATTTGATTGGGATGCCGATCCCGGCCTTCACGCCGAACGCCTCGTAGAACCAGGCCGATTCGTGCGGCGCGCTCTTCAGGTCGAGGTTGTCGACCGACACGGGAACTTTCGCCCGATGCGAGCGCGCGGCGATGGTATCGCCGGTCGGGTCGAAGCGAACGCTTTCCGGCTCTCCGTCCCAGCCGGCCGCGGCCCTGCAGACGAGTTCTCCCCGTGGTCCTTCGAGCTCGAACGCGAGGCAGAAATCGATCGCCAGCGTATGCTTGAGCATCTGCGCCGCAGCGGCGAGCAGTTCGCGCGCGGTCTGCCCGGTCAACGCCGAGCGGGCGAATTCGGTGAGCGCCTCTTGGCGCCTGATCTGCAGCTTCAGTTTTTCCGATCGATCGGCGCGCCGCGCCGATGTCGGTGCGGCGGTCGGCCGGCGCGAATTCGTGTCGGTCGTCTCGCTGACCAACACGAGCACCGCGCGCTTGTGATCAAAAGAGATCGGCGAGGCGGCCCCGGCGACGATCACCGTCGAGCCGTCAGCCTTGCGCGCGCGGAGGCGGACCGGCGTCGTGCGGTTGCGCGACGAACGAGAAGCGATGCGGCGGATCAGATCCGAGGTCTTGGCAGAACGGCTGTCCGAAAAGCGAAGCGACGACAACCCCCGTCGAGTGCACCCGAGCAGATCGAGTGCCCGGTCGTTGGCCTCGAGGACTTGCAGGCCTTGTGCGGCGCAAACGAGCGCCGGTTGATCGGAGTCTCCGAACAATTCGTGGAATACCTGAGGATCGCAACGTTGCGGTGCGTGCGTCAACCGATGTCCGCCCTGACCGATTTGTTAGGGCGCTCCCTGAATGTAATATCGGCGCGAGCTCGGCGGCCCAAATGTGGACCGGATGGTCCAGAGGCTGCCAAGCAAGCGCGCAAAGCCCCATGATATATGGTTAAGCCGGGGTAACCCCGGACCGCTGAAACAATGCCCGGCCATTTGCGGTACACCCGCCATGTGGCTGACGAGATTCGCCCTCAAGCAACCCACGATTGTCACGCTTTTCTTCATCGCGATCGCGCTGTTCGGCACGATCGGCTTCTTTTCGATGGGCCGCAATATCGATCCGAGCGTCACTTTTCCGGCTGTGACGGTCGTCGCGGACTACTCCGGCGCCAGCCCCGAGGAGATGGAGCGCCTGATCGTGCGCCCGATCGAAGACCAGCTGCAAGGCGTCTCACACATCGAGCAGGTCTTTTCGCGTTCCACCGAGGGCGAAGCGACGATCGAGGTCCAGTTCAAGCTCGGCACCGACATCAATAGCGCTTCGAACGACGTGCAACAGGCGCTCGATCAAGCTCGCTCGTTCCAGCCCGCCGATCTCAATCCGCCACTGCTCTTCAAGGAGGACACAACCAGTTCGCCGATCCTGCAAGAGGCGGTGACCTCCACGTCGCTGTCGCCGACGCAGCTCTCGGCGCTCGTCGAGAGCGAAATCATCCCCGCGTTGCGCGCCGTCAAAGGCGTCGGCGCGGTCAACCCGAGCGGTGAGTTCACGCGCGAGATCCACATCAACCCCGATCCCGCACGCCTCGCGGGGGTGGGCGCGACGCTGCTCGACGTGAGCAACGCGGTCGGCGCCGGCAACGTGAGCATGCCGGGCGGACGTCTCGACCTCGGGGCGACCGAAGCCACGATGGGCATCCGGGCCGATATCACCGACCCGTCGCAGATCGCGCAGATCCCGCTGCAGATCCCGAACGGTTCGAACCAGCTGCGCGTCGGTGACGTCGCGACCGTCAGCGATACGCACGCCGATCAACGGCTGACCGCCAAGGTGGACGGCATCCCTGCGATCGTCCTGGCCGTCGGCCACGACAACGACGCCGATACCGCTAAGACGACGCAAGGCATCCGTGCGGCGTTCGCCGATCTCGCCGCCCGCTATCCGCAAGCGCACTTCGTGGAGATCGAAGCCGACAACGACTTCCTGCATGAAGCGGTGAGCGGCGTGATGCAGAACCTCTTCGAAGGCATCCTGCTGACCGCCGTCGTTTTGCTGCTGTTCCTGCACGTCTGGCGCAGCGCGCTCGTCGTGATGATCGCCATCCCGTCGTCGCTGCTCGCCACGTTCTTCGTCATGTGGTCGCTCGGGTTTTCGATCGACCTGTTGTCGCTGATGGGGCTCTCGCTCACGATCGGCATCCTCGTCGACGATTCCATCGTGGTGATCGAGAACATCACCCGGCATCGAGAGATGGGGAAGCGTCCGGACGATGCCGCCATCACGGGCCGGACCGAGATCGGCGGCGCCGCAATCGCCATCACGTTGGTCGACGTGGTCGTCTTCGCCCCGATCGCCTTCATGTCGGGCATCGTCGGCGAGTTCTTGCGGGAATACGGGCTCGTCATCGTCTGCTCGACGCTGTTCTCGCTCTTGGTTTCCTTCACGCTGACGCCGTTGCTCGCGGCGCGCTGGGCCGTGCTTAGGAAGCCGCGCGCGCCGCGCGCTCGCTTCATCCGGGCTTTCACGGAGCGCTTCGAGACGATCCGCGACGCCTATCACCAGCGCGTATTGCCTGCCGCCTTGCGCCGGCCGTGGCTGATCGGCGTCGGGTCCCTCGCCCTCGTCATCGTCTCCATCGTGGTCGGGCTGATCATCGTGCCGACCGAGTTCCAGCCGAACACCGAATACGGCTCGGCGATCGCCACGTTGACGTATCCGATCGGCACGTCGATCGCGACGACGCAGGCCGGAGCCGACCGGCTCGCCGCCGCCTTCCAACACGCGCCGGGCGTGAAGGATACGGTCGTGACGGTCGGCGGAGACGGGTCCTACACGGCGCAGGTCGAGGTCGATCTCGACCCGGCGCACCGCCACGACGAACACGTCATCGTCGACAAGATGAACCAGATGAGCGACCTCGTCCCCGGTGCGCTGCTCGTCGCCGGCGGCGCGATGAACGGCGGCGGGGCGGATCTCACCTACACGCTCTCCGGCCCAACCGACGAGATCGACGGCGCCGCGAAGAAGCTCGCCGACTACATCAAGACGCTACCGAACACCACCGGCGTGAACAGCACGGCGCAGATGACCGGGCCGCGACTTGAGGTGCGCATCGATCGCGTGAAGGCAGCATTGCTCGGCGTGTCCCCGCAGGACGCGGCTACGGTAGCGCGTGCGGCCGTCGGCGGCGTCATCGCCACCAAGGTGCGCACCGATGACGGGCTCATCGATGCGCTCGTGCAGCTGCCCCCGGCGACGCGCAACGACGTCGAGAGCTTGAAGACGGTGGAGGTGCGGTCCAACAACGGCACCTTGATCCCGCTTGCCGACGTCGCGAGCTTCAACTGGGTGTCCGAACCGCCTGTGCTGCGCCGCATCGACCGCGAGCGAATCGTGCGCGTATTCGCGAACATGAAGGGCGGCGCGCCGATCGGCCCGGTCGACAACAAGGTCAAGGCGATCCTCGCCATGCCGAATTTCTTGCCCTCGGGCGTCCATGTGAAGAGCGAAGGCAGCGCCGACTTGCTCCAAGATTCGATGAACAAGATCGGCATCGCGCTGCTCACCTCGTTCGTGCTCATCTACATGCTGCTCGTGGTGCTCTACCGCAACTATCTCTCGCCGCTGGTCATCATGGTCAGCATTCCGGTGGCGTTGGTCGGAGCGCTCGGCGCGTTGACCATCTCGAACCTGCTGCACGGCGCGTTTCCCGACGTCCGTTATTTCGGCGGCCAGACGCTCAACATATTTTCCATGCTCGGCATCGTCATGCTGATGGGCTTGGTCGCGAAGAACGGCATCCTGCTCGTCGACTACGCCAACACGCTGCACGCCAAAGGCCTTGCGCTCAAAGACGCGATCGTCGAGTCGGCCAGCGTGCGCTTCCGTCCGATCGTCATGACGACGGCGGCGATGATCTTCGGCATGTTGCCGCTCTCGCTCGGCTTCACCGAAGGCGCGGAGTTCCGCAAGTCGATGGGCACGGTCATCATCGGCGGCCTCACGAGCTCGCTCTTCCTCACGTTGTTCCTGGTCCCGGTGGTGTACGTCGCTCTTGTCGGCTTCGTGGAGCGCCGCCGCCAGCGTGCAGAGGCGAAGCGCCTCTCGTCGCCGGACCTCGACGAAGAACTCGCCCCCGCGCTTTAATCCCGGATTGGTTTTGTAGCGGTCGACCATAAAGGTCGACCGCCGCGCTAGAGAAAACGCTCGGGCACGGAGGGTACTTGTCCATGTCGAGATCGCTATTGTGCGCGCTCGCCGTCGCCGTTTTGGGCGCGGTGCTTTTGGTCGCGCTGCCGAGCGGCCCGGTAGCGGCCGGAACCACCGGCAGCATCTCCGGCCATGTGGTAGACGACAAAGGCAATCCGGTTGCGGCAGTGCATGTCGTGGCGACGTCCGCTTCGCAGAGCGCGTCGGCGCTCACCGACTCGCACGGCTTCTACTCGATCTTGAACCTCTCGCCCGACACGTACTCGCTCACCGGCAGCAAAGACGGATACGATTCGGTGACGCTTTCGGGCGTGACGGTACAGGCCGACCAGAACACGGGCGTCGATCTGACGATCCGCCCTTCGGTGAAGGTGCTCGCGCACGTCACCACTTCGGCGAATGCGTCGGTGGTGAGCCGTACGGTGACCGGCGACCTCTATGCGGTGAACGCGCAGGCGATCAACAGCTACCAAGGCAGTGCGGGCGGCGCAGAGACGCTCTACAGCCAGAACAGCGTCGTCGGTTCGCTGCCGGGCGTCATCCGCTCGGTCGGATCCGGCGGCGGCTACGCCGGCAACGGCACGCTCTCGATGCGCGGCGGCACGAGCGATCAGATCGGTTTCGAACTCGAAGGGATTCCGCTCAACCGGAGCTTCGACGCGGCGAACGGCACGTCGTTCGTCACCAACGGCCTCGCCGCGTTGGAGGTGTACACCGGCGGCGAACCCGCCGACGCGGGTCGATCGATGTCAGGCTACATCAACGAGCAGATCCGCCGCGGCTCGTATCCGGGCGGAGCCGATCTCACGGGCGTGTTCGGCGGCCCGGATTTCAACCATACGCTGCAATCAGATATGTACGGCGGTACGCCGAACGGACGCTTCACGTGGTACGTCTCCACCTTGGCCTCGAACGCGGCCTACAATTTCTCCGATAGCCACAACCTCGACGGTCACGTCATCAACATCGCGGCCAACGATCCCACGTGTGCGGCGTTCAACGATTTCTACAGCGTGGCAGAGCCCTGCGGTCAGTCGTTCTCGCTGCCGGTGCCGATCTCGCAGGCCGCGTTCTGGGGATTGGTCAATCCATCGGCGGCGATCCGCGACACGGTGGCGAACCTGCACTTCGCAATCGACCACAACGGACTGGCCGACGACGTACAGGCGCTCTATAACGTCGGGACCACGTACAACCCGTTCCTGTATTCCGGCTGGAATCTCAATCCGGTGCTCGCGGATGCGACGAACGCCGCCGGTCAAGTCGTGTGGCCTTCAGGCACTCCCTACATCGGCGCGCTGAACCAGCAATACAACCCGAACGCTTTCGGCTTGCTCACGTGGCCATCTGCCAACGATTCGACCGGTCCGATCCCCGTTGGTCGCCAAGACGATCAGCAGACGCAGTCGTCCATCGAGAAGTTGAGCTACACGCGAGAGCTCACGTCATCGTCGTTCTTGCGATTCTACACCTATTCGCTGTACTCGCTCTGGAATTTCGATCAGCCGACCAATCCATACGTCGGTGATTCGTTCTACGATCTGCACGACAACGAGACCGGCTACACGCTCAACTATCAGAACCAGTTGAGCGAGCAGCACTTGCTCCGCATCGACGTCGACTATCTGAAAGACATCACGCTGCGCTACAACTACGCGCCGGATTTTTTCAGCTTCGACGACGCACCTGATCAGCTCGGCGCCACGAACATCGCCTCGGGGAACGTGCTGTGCGGCGATCTTGCTACCGCGACGCTCAACCAGTGCGGCACCACCGGAGCCGGTCCGGTCGCATTCATCGGCGAGCCTTATGCCTACTGGAACAAGCTGCCGGAGATCGATAGCGACGTCGCACTCGCCGACTCGTGGCACGCCTCCGACCGATTGCTGGTCGACCTCGGCGCCCGGATGGACCGCTTCGACATCCAGTTGACGCCGCTGCAGGTCACCGGCCCGGACGGCATCGCGGAGCAGGCGCAGAACGAGTTCGGCACGTGTCTGGACGGTTACGCCTATGCGACCACCGATCCGTGCTACGGCTATCTCACGGACGTCCAGTCGTTGAATACGCCCGGCTCGCCGAGCGTGGCGCCGGGCGCAGCGAATTGGCAAAACGTGTCGGGTTCGCTGGTCTTCTCCGAATTCAGCCCGCGCGTCGGGCTTACGTACACGCTGCCGGATCGCGATGTGCTGCGATTCTCGGTCGGCCGTTACGTTGAGCCGGCGAACACGTACGGGGAGGAATACATCTCGGCGCCCTATTTCGGCGCCGGCGACACCGTCTCGGTGCTCAACAACTTCTACGACGGCTTGGGCTTCTTGGCGGTGCACGACGTGAAGCCGCAGGACAGCACCAACTACGACGCGTCGTACGAGCGGGACTTCGGCGGCGGCTGGTCGGCCAAGCTCACGCCGTTCTACCGGAACACGCGGAACCAGATCTTGAGCATCCCCGTGACGCCGAACAATCCGACGTTCGTCACGGGCTACAATTTCGGCGCGGCACGCATCGACGGCAGCGAATTCCTGGTGCGCCGCAATCGCTCCGGCGCGAATGGGCTTTCGACGACGCTGACCGCGACCTACACGGATTCGAAGATCCGCTTCGAGCGCACGCTCGGTGCGACGAACTTCATCGACACGATCAACGAGCAGATCACGAACTACAACCAGGCTTACGGCACGAATTACCCGTTATTCGATTCCAACGCGTTCTATTCGCCGTCCGAGACGCAATCGTTCGGCTCGTTCACGCCGTCGTTCGACGTGCGCTGGGTGGCGAATCTCATCTTCGACGAGCGCGTCAACGGATTCGACATCGCTCCGACGTTCAACTATCAGTCGGGCAATCCGTACGGCGATCCGCTCGACTTCCCGGATTTCGGTCCGCAAAGCTGCTTGTACATCGCCGCGCCGTGCGTCAAGTACGGGCCCGATCCGTATACGCACCAGTTCGACGGGTTGGGTTCGCTCGTCGGTCCGTCGTGGGTGACGATGAATCTAGCCATCTCGCACAACATCGCGCCGAAGGTCGTCGCGTCGTTTTTGGTCACGAACGTGTTCACGGCGGTGCACAACCACGGGTATCCGTGGGAATACCCGACCGGCGATCAAGTGCTGGCCTACGGGGACAATCAGAACTACTACAATGGCCTGCCCTTCCCGGTGCCGTACCAGAACGACGGCTACTATCCATACGCGCCGTCGTCGCTGAACCCGGTCCGCGAGTACGTGTTCAGCCTCTCGACGAAGCTCTAGTTTTGGTGGAGCGGTCGACCTTCACGGACGACCGCCGCGGCCAGTCGAATTGGATCACTATCGGTCGATCTAAAGATCGACCGCTCCACGGTAAAAAGGGTAAGGGTGTTGTAGCGGTCGACCTTTATGGTCGACCGTTTGTCGGCAGCGCGTGGTACGCGGCAAGCGCAGGGCTCAAAGCAGCCGCGATGCGCGCCGCTTCGGCCTCTTGCGCGGGCGTCGGCGGGGCTTGCGACAAGCCGATGTCGAGCAGCAGTGATTGGATCCACTCGCGGATGCGGTCGGGTCGATAAAGATCGTCTTCGGAGTTGCGCGGATTCGACGTCAACGAGTCGAATAGCGAGCGCTCTTGCGACGTGAGCGGCCGCCGATGCGCGCGCGCGTCGAGATCGTTGAGCGCGACGTCGACCATGCCGAGCTCGTGATCGAGCTTGCTCTCGAAGTCGTGACGCGCCTGGACCTGCTCTTGCGTCCATGGCGAACGCGGGTCCTCGGTCACCGATAACCTTGTGAGGGGCATCGGCGGGCCACCGGCAGCGGCCCGTATCATAACGGTGTAATCGCCCGGTACCACCGCGGGACCGTCCGATTGGCCGCGGTTCCACGGTCGCGCGGAGAGCCACTCCACCGGCGGTGCTTCCGTGAGATCCCAAGAGACGCGATTGACACCGGCCACATTCGTGCCGGCGATCGACCGCACGTACATCCCATTGGAATCGGCGATCACGATCTCGGGTGCGCGGCGCATTGGATGCGAGAGGTAATACGTGAGCAACGCGCCCGGCGGCGGATTCTCGCCGGCGAAGCGATCGCTGGGCGCCGAGCCTTCACCCGCGCCCACGCCGTAACTGTTCCGCCACCACCGCCAATAGGCGATCGCGGTGCGCGGCTGAAAGAAAAAGGGAATGTGAGAGGCGCGCGCCGCGACCAGATCCTCGAGCGGCCGCAGGTCGTCGAGGATGTAGAAGCTTCTGCCGTGCGTGGCCGCGATCAGGTCATCGCTCTCCGGCTGGATGCGCAAATCGACGACCGACGCCGGCGGCATGTCCAGCTGCAAGGACGACCAGCTCGCGCCGTCATCGAGACTCACCCACGCGCCTTGCTCCAACCCGGCATAGAGCACATGCGGATTGCGCGGATCTTGGCGCACCACGTGCGCGTATTGATCGGCGGGAAGCCCATCGGCGATTTCGGTCCATGTGGCGCCGAAGTCGTGCGTCGCGAAGATATATGGATGGCGGTCGCCCATGAAATGGCGGTCGACCACCGCGAACGCGTCGCTCGCGCTGATGCGCGACGGTTCGATCGTCTCGACCCGGCCGTACGGGCCGATCCCCCTCATCGTCACGTCGTGCCACGTCTCACCGCCGTCGCGCGTGAGCTGCACGAGTCCGTCGTCGGTCCCCACCCAGATCTCGTCTGCGTCAAGCGGCGACGGCGCGATGTCGAGGATGGTGTCATAGAACTCGGCGCCCGAGACGTCGAGGTTGATCGAGCCGCCTGCGACTTGCTGGTGACGGCGATCGTCGAGCGTCAGATCGGGGCTGATCGAG
>Ga0187783_10003241_pt1 | contig 12012 bp, 11 predicted proteins | sample 1015_SJ02_MP02_2_FD_132471 | JGI IMG/M metagenome (GOLD analysis project Ga0187783, IMG submission 132471) | Tropical peat soil microbial communities from peatlands in Department of Meta, Colombia - 1015_SJ02_MP02_20_MG | ecosystem: Environmental > Terrestrial > Soil > Wetlands > Peat | place... | reverse complement strand
CCGCGAACAGCAGGACTCCGCCCTGATGCGCGTCCTTGCCGATGGCCGGGTTGCCCGGCGTGATGCAGATCGCCTTCAGGCCATAACCGACGCCGGGCGAGTACGAGGGCATCAGCCCCATGAAGCCCGCCGCCTCCCGCGGCCGGACGATCGTGCGCAGTGGCTGCTGGATCTGGCCGCGGGCCAGCTCGGACAGGGCCTGGCGCATCACGTCCGCGCATTCGGAGTATCCCAGCAGCTCGCGGACGTGGTCACCGGCCAGCACGAGTATCTTCACGGGGCTCTCCTGCCTGGCTGGGCGGAACCTCCGGCGGCCACGCACCGGCGGCATCGTGGTCGCAAGGACCGTTCGGTATAAGTTTTAGAAGTGACCTACACCGGAGACGTACGTGTCGGCGGTCCGCCGGACACTCGGGAGATCGACGGCCTGGTCGTGACCAAGATAGCCGTGGGCCCCATGGACAACAACGCGTACCTGCTGCGCTGCGCGAGCACCGGCCAGGGCATCCTGGTCGACGCGGCCAACGAGGCGGGCCGGCTGATCGAGATGATCGGCGACACGCCGGTCGGCGCGATCGTGACCACGCACCGCCACGCCGATCACTGGCAGGCGCTGCCCGACCTGCACAAGCACACCGGAGCGGACGTGGTCGCGCACTCGGCTGACGCGGACTACCTGCCCGTCCCCGTCAGCCACCGGGCCGAGCACGGCGAGGTGCTGAGGTTCGGCGACGCGGCGGTATCCCTGATCCACCTGCGCGGGCATACGCCGGGCAGCATCGCGATCCTTTACGACGCGGGCGGCCGGCTGGCCGACGGTCCGCATGTGTTCACCGGAGACTCACTGTTCCCGGGCGGGGTGGGCAAGACCAACTCGCCCGCGGACTTCACCTCGCTGCTCACCGACGTGATCGAGCGCCTGTTCACCCCGCTCCCCGACGCGACGTGGGTGTACCCCGGGCACGGCAAGGACACCACGCTCGGGGTGGAGCGCCCCCATCTCGGCGAGTGGCGCGACCGGGGCTGGTAACGGCACGGGATCGCGCAGGGCGCGCCGGTACCGTATCTCGGTGATGCCGCCGAGGTCCTGGAGCAGGTGGCTGGCGCCGTCCGGCGCGAAACCGGCCCGCTCGTAGAACCGGCGCGCGCGGGCGTTGTCCTCGAGCACCCACAGCGTGATGCACCGGTATCCGGCGATGGATGCCTTGGCCAGGACCTGATCCATGAGCGCCCGCCCGGTGCCGGTCGACCACCAGGCCGGGCGAACGTACAGCGCGTACAGCTCGGCCACCCGGCCCTCGGCACCGGCCGCGCTCCGCGGGTGCGGCCACGACGTGCCCAGCACGTCCCGTTCCGGCCCGAAGGACGCGTAGCCGACGATGCCCGGCGCGGCCTCGGCGCATGCGGCAGGCCGCGGGTGGCGGGCCACCGCGGCGATCATGCGCTGCCACGGCCGGGTGCGGAACGACTGCCGGACGCGGGCGCCGCCGTCGGGCGCCGTGACCCGGTCGATGACCTGGTGCGCGATGATGCCGGCGTAGGCGGCGAACCAGCTGTCCCGCATCACGGCCGCGATCTGCGGCGCGTCCGCCGTCGAGGCGGACCGGATCATCACCATCTGGACAAGCTAGCGAATGCGCAGCGCCAGGAAGAAGTCCACCTGGTCATCCAGGCGGGACAGATCGCGCCCGGTGAGCTCCTCGATCCGCCGGATCCGGTACCTGACCGTGTTGACGTGAACGTACATGGACGCCGCGCACGCGTTCCACGAGCCCGAGCAGGCCAGGAACTGGCGCAGGGTAGGCAGCAGCTCGGCGTGGTGCCGCTCGTCGTAAGCCAGCAGCGGCCCGAGCAGGCGCTCCCTGAAGGAGCGCAGCACGCTTGGGGGCACGCTGGCCAGCAGCAGCTCGTGCGAGGCCACCTCGTCACTGGTCACCACCGAGACGGTCGCCGGGGCATGCCCCGGGAAGGATCCGGTCCCGGCGCGCATCGCGGCCAGCCGGCGCGCGCTCTCGGCCTCGTGCAGCGCGCTGACCAGGGCGGCCACCCCGGCGGCGGGCGCGCTGACGCCGATGGTGAGCCTGATGCGGGACCGGTCTGACTCCAGCACCGCCTGTGCATCCCGCAGCCGGGCGGCGAACAGGTGCGCGGCCGAGCCCGCCGCGACCGGCGCGGCCGCGGCGGGCAGGGCGGCGTCCGCGTCCTGGCCTGGCGTGGCGCCCGGCTCAGGCTCGGCACCTCCGGCCAGCGGGACCAGGACCACGATCTGCTCGCCGAGCGGGGCGATCACCGCGCCGTCCCCGTACGGCATGGCCAGCTCCTCGGCCAGGTCGCTGCGCCACCGGTCGGCGTTGGGGCCCGTCATCCGGTCGGCCTCCGCGCTCATCGCGGCGACCAGGTGGCTCGCGTCGGGCGACATCCCGGCCGCGCGCATCAGCGAGGCGATCTCCGATGTGGCGGTCCCTTCAGCTGCCTCGGAAGCGATCTTGGCCACGATCGCCTCGGCCAGCCTGCGCTCCCCGGCGCGGCCCGCGTCCAGCCTGGCGCGCTCGAGGGCCGCGTCCGCAGCCAGTTCGGCAACGGATTCGCGCAGCTCGTGCGGCCAGTCCTGCTCCTGACCTGCACAGGCGAGGAACCAGCTGGTGATTCGGGGCTCGCCGCCGACCGTGAACAGCGAATACTTCCCATCCCCCGTCACCGGGACGCGCGGCCCGCTGACCCTGGCGATGACCGGCAGCCGGTCCGCCTTGAGGTACTCTCCGGCCAGCCGCAGCGCCAGCGGGCGGGGCAGCGACGGCGCGGTCCCGCCCACCACCCGGCCCGTCGCGGTGAGCAGCCAGCATTCGGCACCGACCTCGCGGCCCATCAGCCGGAACATCGCCTCCAGGCCCGCGCCTTCGGCCACCGCGGACAGCAGCAGCCGGCGCCGCCCGAGCACCCTGGTCATGGCGGTGGCCCGGTCGCCGTTCAGCCGGCGCCCCACCTCTTCGGTGATGGTGGCGAATGAGGTCTCGGCCGGCACCGCGAGCAGGGTGACGCCCTGCCGCCCGCAGGCCTGGATCACCTCGGGCGGCACCTCGCCGAGCGCTTCCCCGGCCCCGAGCACTCCGGCTCCCGCCTTGACCAGAGCCCTGACGAACCGGTCGGCATCGCCGGGTTCCCGGCACCAGATCATGCCGGTCAGCACGAGGTCCCCCGGCGTCAGGTAACGGCTGGGATCGGGCAGGTCCGTGGTGTACACGTGCCGGATAACCCGGTCCACGCCGGACACATCGGTGAGCAGCCTGAGCCCGAGACCAGGCACGTCGAGCAAATCCCGTACTCGCAAGGGATCACCTCCTGGCGACGAACCCTGCACGCGCACCATGGCCGTCTTGCGTTTAGCGAAAGCTACAAAACGGCTGGAGCCAGGTTACCGGTGATTGATTCGATAGGCGCCTACCACGTGCGCGGTACCGCTGATTGGATGTTTCGCATGGTGAGCCCGGGCCTCCAGGAATCCACTCTGGCGGCCTTCAACGCTGCGCTGCCGGAGACCGCCGAGCGGGAGCTCCTCACCTGCTGCGCCTCGGGATCGTTCGCGACAGCGGTCGCCGGCGGCCGCCCCTACCCGGAACCGGCCGCCCTTCAAGCCGCGGTGGACGCCGCCGTCAGGGGGTTGAGCTGGGACGATATCGTCGAGAGCCTTAACGCGCATCCGCGGATCGGAGATCGCGTCCCGGCCGGGGGGCAGTCAGCGGCCGAGCAGTCCGGTGCCGCCTCCGCCAGCGACCAGGTACGACAGGCGCTGGCGGAAGGCAACCTCGCCTACGAGCGGCGCTTCGGCCACGTGTTCCTGATCTGCGCCAGCGGCCTGTCCGGCCAGGACATGCTCGACCAGCTGCGGGCCAGGCTCGGCCATGACACCGATACCGAACGGGCCGTGGTGCGCGAGGAACTACTGAAGATCACCCGGCTGCGGCTGACGAAGTTGCTGAGCCTGTGACATCCGGGCACGTGACACTGTCGACACACGTCCTCGACGCCACCACCGGGCGGCCCGCGGCCGGCCTGCACGTGCGGCTCGAGCACCACGGCCACGACGGGTGGTCCCCGGCCGGCGAGGGGCTGACCGGCGCCGACGGGCGGCTGAGGCTGCCCGGCTACCCGCCGGATTCGGGGTTCGAGCCCGGCGTGTACCGGATCACCTTCAGCAGCGGCCCGTACTTCCTGGCGCGCGGATTCGCGTCGTTCTACCCAGAAGTCACGGTGACCTTCGAGATGACCAGCCACGGCGAGCACTATCACGTGCCGCTGCTGCTCAGCCCGTTCGCCTATTCCACCTACCGGGGGAGCTGAGCCATGGCCATCGTGCTGGGCGCCAACCAGTACGGGAAGGCGGAAATACGCCTCCTGCACGTCAGCCGCGACGGCGGCACGCACATGATCAGGGACCTGAGCGTCTCGGTCGCGCTGTCCGGGGACCTGGCCGCCACCCACCTGACCGGCGACAACACGGCGGTGCTGACCACCGACGCGCAGAAGAACACGGTCTTCGCGTTCGCCAAGGAATACGGCGTCGACCAGATCGAGGATTTCGCACTGCTGCTGGCCAGGCACTTCGTCGATTCGCAGGCGGCTATCTCCTTCGCGCGGATCACCGTCGAGCAGTACCCGTGGGAGCGGCTCGGTGGCCATTCGTTCTGCCGTTCTGGCCGGGAAATCCGGACCGCCATGGTCAGCTACGACGGCCACGACTCGTGGATCGTCTCCGGGCTGCGCGATCTGACCCTGCTGAACTCAGCCGGGTCCGAGTTCTGGGGTTTCGCCAGGGACCGCTACACCACGCTGGCCGAGACGACCGACCGGATCCTTGCCACCGCCGTGAACGCGCGGTGGCGGCACGCCAGCCCGCTGACCCCGGAGGAGGGGTCCGGGGGGTCCATGGGGTCAGGGGGGTCCGGGGGGTCCGGGGCCGGCTGGGCGGATTCCTACGGTGCGGCCAGGGACCTGCTGCTCGCGGCGTTCGCGGACACGCACAGCTACTCGCTGCAGCAGACGCTGTTCGCCATGGGCCAGCGCGTGCTGGACGGGCGGCCGGAGATCGCCGAGATCCGGCTGTCACTGCCGAACAAGCACCACTTCGAAGTCGACATGTCGCCGTTCGGGCTGGAGAACGCGGGTGAGGTGTTCTACGCCGCCGACCGTCCCTACGGGCTCATCGAGGGCACGGTCACCAGGAATGAAGCGCCGCCGCCGGGGAAGGCCTGGTAGCCGAGCATGGACTTCCTGCAGCCCAGGTCGCTCGCTGACGCGATCGCGGCCAAGGCCGAGTTTCCCGGCGCGTTGCCGATCGCGGGCGGGACCGATGTCATGGTCGAGATCAACTTCGACACCCGGCGGCCGGACGCGCTCCTTGACCTGAACCGGGTACCCGAGCTCACCTCGTGGCAGCTGCACGACGGACTGGTCCGCCTCGGGGCCGGGGTCAGCTACACCCGGCTCATCACCGAGCTGGGCGCCCTGCTGCCGGGCCTGGCCATGGCCGCGCGGACGGTCGGATCGCCGCAGATCCGCAACCGCGGCACGGTCGGCGGCAACCTGGGCGCTGCCTCGCCGGCCGGGGACTGCCATCCCGTGCTGCTGGCCGCCGGGGCGTCGGTGGAGGTCACGTCGGTCCGCGGCTCGCGGCTGATCCCGGCCGCCGAGTTCTTCACCGGCCCCAAGCGCAACGTGCTGGCGGCCGACGAGCTGATCACGTCGGTTCTCGTCCCCGTCGCGGCGGGGCCTCAGCAGTTCGCCAAGATCGGGACGAGGAACGCCATGGTGATCGCCGTGTGCGCGTTCGCCCTGGAGCTGCGCCCGCCCGCGGTGGGCACCGGAATCGGGTCGGCAGGCCCGACGCCGCTGCGCGCCCCGGCCGCCGAGGAGTTCCTGGCCCGGGCCCTGGCCGAGTCGGGACTGTGGGAGTCGGCGGCCCGTCTCCCGGACCGGGTCGGCCGGCGCTTCGGCGAGCTGGTCGCGGCGGCGGCACGGCCCATCGACGACGTGCGCGGCACCGCCGCCTACCGTCGGCATGCCCTGTCCGTGCTGGCCCGGCGCACCCTGGGCTGGGCCTGGGATTCGTATCGAGCGGGAGATGGAGTGCCGCGATGCGGGTGACGATGACGGTCAACGGCCAGCCGGCGACGGCCGATGATGTGTGGGAGGGCGAGAGCCTGCTGTTCGTGCTTCGCGAGCGGCTGGCGCTTCCCGGCTCGAAGAACGCCTGCGAACAGGGCGAATGCGGATCATGCACGGTGTTCCTCGACGACGTGCCGGTCTGCGCGTGCCTGGTCGCGGCCGGCCAGGCGGCTGACCGCGAGGTGGTCACGGTCGAGGGCCTGGCCGGGCAGCCGCCGCCCGCAGCGCGGGGCGGGCCCGAAGGGCTGCACCCGGTGCAGCAGGCCTTCATCGACGCGGGCGCCGTGCAGTGCGGCTTCTGCACACCCGGGCTGATCATGCAGGCCCACGACCTGTTGCGGCGCACTCCGGGGATACCCGCCGACCCGGATATCCGCGAGGCTCTGGCCGGCAACCTGTGCCGGTGCACAGGGTACGAGAAGATCCTCGACGCGGTCCGGCTCGCCGCCGCCCGAATGGCCGGGGAGGCCGGATGACAACACCGGAGGCGGCCGGCCCGGTCGTGATCGAGAACTGCGCGATCGCGACGATGGACGGCCGGCGGCACGATGACAGCGGCCCCGAGTACGGCCGCGGCCACATCGTGGTGAGCGGCGGGCGGATCACCGCGGTAGGCCAGGGCCGGGCACCCGACGACGCGACGGACGGAGCACGCCGAGTCGACGGAACCGGCTGCCTGGCCACGCCGGGCCTGATCAATACCCATCACCACCTGTACCAGTGGCTGACCCAGGGCCTGGCCCAGCAGTCGGTGCTCTTCGACTGGCTCACCGAGCTGTATCCGGTCTGGGCCCGGATCGACGCCGGACAGGTCAACGCGGCGGCCACCGCGGGACTGGCCTGGCTGGCCCTGTCCGGCTGCACGACCAGCACCGACCACCACTACATCTTCCCGCCCGGCGCCAGGCCGGGCGCGGACGGCCGAGGCGCCGGGCGGGCGGGGAGCCCGGCGCCCAGGGCCACTGCGGGCATGGCGGCCGCGAGCGACGCGCTCGAGGCAGAGATCGCCGCCGCGGCAACCGTCGGCCTTCGCTTCCACCCGTGCCGGGGCTCGATGGATCTCGGCCGGTCAGCCGGGGGGCTGCCGCCGGATGAGATCGTCGAGGACCCGGACGCCGCACTGGCCGCGACCTCCGACGCGATCCACCGGTTCCACGACCCCTCCCCCGGCGCCATGGTGCGGGTGGCGGTCGCGCCCTGCTCGCCGTTCTCGGTCAGCTCCAGGCTGATGCGCGAGATGGCCGAGCTGGCCCGCGGGCTGGGCGTGCGGATGCATACCCATCTCGCCGAGACCCGGGAGGAAGACGCGTACTGCCGGCAGGCGCTGGGCCGCACGCCGGCCGAGTACGCCGAGGAGCTTGGCTGGCTCGGCCAGGACGTGTGGCTGGCGCACTGCGTCCACCTGGACGAGTCTGCGGTCAGGCGGTTCGCGGAAACCGGCACGTCGGTCGCCCACTGCCCGACCTCGAACGCGCGGCTGGGCGCGGGCATCGCACCGGTCCGCCAGTTGCTGCGGGCCGGCGCCGCGGTCGGCCTCGGAGTGGACGGCGCCGCCTCCAGCGAGGGCACGTCGCTGGCCGGCGAGCTGCACCAGGCGCTGCTCGCCGCCCGGCTCAGGGATGCCAGCGGCCCGGCCGCGCTGACCGCCCGGCAGGCGCTGTGGATGGGGACCCGCGGCGGAGCGAGCTGCCTGGGCCGAGATGACGAGATCGGCGCGTTGCGGCCGGGCATGCTCGCCGATATCGCGCTGTGGCGGGTCGACACGCTCGGGCATGACGCGATGGCGCACGCAGCCGACGGGCAGGTGGCGGGCGACCCGGTGACCGCGCTGGTCTTCGGGCCGCCCGCGCCCCTCGAGCTGCTCCTGGTCGGCGGCGCGCCCGTGGTAGAACGCGGCGACCTGCGCACCGCCGACGTGACCGCGGCGATGCGCGAAGTCCGGGCCGCCCGGCTCCGCCTGGGGGCAGGCCGATGACCGATACCGCAAGCCAGTCCATCGCCACCCGTACCGGGCCGGGCCTGGGCGGCGGAGTGGGCGACAGCCCGGCACGCCCCGACGGCAGGCAGAAGGTAACCGGCGAGTTCGCGTACTCCTCCGACCTGTGGCTGGACGGCATGCTCTGGGGCGCCACCCTGCGCAGCCCGCATCCCCGTGCCCTGATGACCGGGCTCGACATCGCCGGGGCGCTGGCCCTGCCCGGGGTCGCCGCCATCCTGACCCATGACGACGTCCCAGGTCGCAAGACCTACGGGCTCGAGCACTCCGACCAGCCGGTACTGGCCTCCGGCCAGGTCAGGTACCAGGGAGAGCCGGTGGCCGTGGTGGCGGCTGACCACCCGGAAACGGCACGCCGGGCGCTGGCCAGGATCGCTGCCAGCTACCAGGTGCTGCCGCCGCTGACCGACGCGCGCGCGGCCCTGGCGCCGGACGCGCCTGCCCTGCACGAGGGCGGTAACCTCGTCCGCCACGTCCGGATCCGCAAGGGCCATCCCGATACCCGCGCGGAGGTGGTGGTGCGCGGCGAGTACCAGGTGGGCATGCAGGATCAGGCCTTCCTCGGCCCCGAGTCAGGCCTGGCCGTTCCGGCCGAGGACGGCGGCGTCGACCTGTTCGTGGCGACCCAGTGGCTGCATGTCGATCGCGATCAGGTCGCGGCGAGCCTCGGCCTGCCGCCGGAGAAGGTGCGCGTGACCCTGTCCGGCGTCGGCGGGGCGTTCGGCGCCAGGGAAGACCTGTCCATGCAGATCCACGCTTGCCTGCTCGCGCTGCACACGCGCAAGCCGGTCAAGATGGTGTACTCGCGAGAAGAGTCGTTCTTCGGTCACGTGCACCGGCACCCGGCCTGGCTCCGCTACGAGCACGGCAGCACGGCCGACGGCAGGCTGGTCTACGTCAAGGCCGACATCGTCCTGGACGGCGGCGCATACGCGTCAAGCTCCCCGGCCGTGGCGGCCAACGCGGCCACGCTGGGCATCGGGCCCTACGAGGTGCCTCACGTCCAGATGGACTGCTCCGCCGTGTACACCAACAATCCCCCGTGCGGCGCGATGCGCGGGTTCGGCGCGGTCCAGGCTTGCTTCGCCTACGAAGCCCAGATGGACAAGCTCGCCGCCGCCCTGCACCTGGATCCGGTCGAGCTCCGGATCAGCAACGCGATGCGGGAGGGCTCGGTGATGCCCACCGGCCAGGTGGTCGACTCGGCGGCCCCGGTGGCTGAGATCCTGAACCTGGTCAGGTCCAGGCCGCTGCCGCCCGCCGCCCCGGCCGCGCGGTCCGAGGATCGCGACTTGCGCGGCTTGCCCGGAGGGGTGTCCAACACCACTCACGGCGAGGGCGTGGTGCGCGGCGTCGGGTGGGCCGTCGGGATCAAGAACGTCGGCTTCTCCGAGGGCTTCGATGACTGCTCCACCGCCAGAGTGCGGCTCGAGCTGGTCGCGGGCGAGCCGACCGCGCAGGTCCACACCGCGGCCGTGGAGGTCGGACAGGGCCTGGTGACCGTGCTGGCCCAGATCGCCAGGACCGAGCTCGGCATCGAGCGGGTGGTGGTCCTGCCCGCCGACACCTCGATCGGCAGCGCGGGCTCCTCGTCGGCGTCCCGGCAGACGTACGTGACCGGCGGCGCGGTGCGGGCCGCGTGCCAGGCCGTGCGAGAGCAGCTGCTTCTCCGGGCGAGCGAGCGTTTCCCCGGCAGGACGCCTGGCCTGGCCGAACTGCTCGACGATCCGGCCGATGAGACGGTGACCTGGCGTCACCGGGCCACGCACCCGCTGGATCCGCAGACCGGCCAGGGCCAGGCGCACGTACAGTATGCGTTCGCCGCCCATCGCGCGGTGGTGGACGTGGACACCGAACTCGGCCTGGTCAAGGTGGTGGAGATCGCCACCGCCCAGGATGTCGGCAGGGCGATGAACCCGCAAGCGGTCGAGGGCCAGATCCACGGGGGTATCGCCCAGGGCCTCGGCCTGGCCGTCATGGAGGAGATCCAGGTCACGGACGGCGTGGTCAGGAATCCCTCGTTCACCGACTACCTGATTCCCACCATCTTGGACATGCCGCCGGTCCGGCTCGACGTCCTCGAGCTCGCCGACCCGCACGCCCCGTACGGCCTGCGCGGGGTGGGTGAGCCGCCCACCATCTCTGCCACGCCCGCGGTGGTCGCCGCCATCCGCGCCGCCACCGGCCTGGAGCTGACCCGCGTCCCGGTCCGTCCCGAGCACATCACCCGGACGTGACGACATGCCGTACATGTTCCTCAACGGCGGCGGGATGCGGGGCGGCTCGCTGCACCACCTGCTGCGGGGCGCTCCGCTGATCGCCGAGATCCGGACCGCTCCGCTGTACCGGCTCTACTCCGTCGGGGACCGGTATCCGGCTCTCCAGCTCGCGGCCGAGGGCCCGGAGCCCGGCGCGGCCGGGAACGCCATCGCGGGCGAGGTGTACGACCTGCCGCTCGACCTGCTGCGCGATGACCTGCTGCCCGCCGAGCCGCCCGAGCTCGAGCTGGGCGTGATACAGCTCGCCGACGGTACCGCCGCGCTGGGCATGATCCTGCGCCGCCCGTGCCCCCCGATGAACGACCTGATCGACATCACCCGGTTCGGCGGCTGGCGCAGTTATCTGAGCCGTCACCGATGACCCAGGCCGCGCGCGCGGCGGTACGACCGGGCACTAGAACGCGGCGAAGATCATTCCCTGGGGCTCGAGGCCGGCGCCGCGGATCGGCGCCCGGGTGATGGACCCGGTGAACATGTTCAGCGTGCCCAGGTAGCTGGCCGGGAAGCCGGGGGCCGGGCAGGTGGCGGGCGCGTGGTTCGCGTCGCACGGGGTCACGGCCACGAACGCCGTGCCGGGGAAGAAGGAGCCCAGGATCACGCTGACGGTATCGGCGTCAAGGTCGGTGACGAAGAGCACGCCGGCAGAAGCCGTGACCCAGGCGGTGTCGTCAACCGACTGCGACAGGTCCAGGGCCCACAGGTGATGATGCCGGGTGCCCGCGCCGTGCACGTAGATCTGCTCCTTGTCACCCTGACTGGTCAGCATGAAGTCGCCGGGGAACCTGGGGGCGACAGCGGGCACGACCTCGTTGGAGCCCGGGTCGGTGAGGCCCAGCTTGACCGGGTGGCCGGCGTGCCTGCCGTTGGCCGCGGTGGCGTGCGATTCGTCGAAGAAGAGCGCCCGGATGTAGGCCACCCGGTTGGCCCGGTCCAGGGTGACGACGTACACCGCCGGGTAGGTGGGCTTCGGGGCGGGCGCCCCGGTGGTGCCCGGTGCCGACGCGCTGATCAGCATGAGGCCGTTGTGGAAGGAGATGGCGTCCGTGCCGCCGAAGTGCGGTAGCGGCTTGTTGTAGGAGTAGTGCACGACCTGGCGGGTGAACGGGTTGATCGTGTACAGGCTGGAGTGCGCGTCCTGGTTGACCGTGGCGATGACCAGCCCGGTCGCCGGGCTGGCGGTCAGGCCGTCGCACTTGCCCCGGATGTCCCACTGGTGCAGGACCGTGCCGAGCCCGGTGAACTCGACGATCGTGCTGTCACGGTTCCCGTCCGTGCTGGCCTGCCCCCGAGGGCCGACGCCGTTCTGGAATCCGGTGAACAGGACACTGCCGATCCGGGTGATGTCGTCGGGCTGGGTCAGCGGCTCACGGTGCCACACGGAGGATCCGGCCCGGGTGTACCAGTGGTGCAGGCTCCTGCCGGACAAGATCGTGGTGACAAGGTAGCTGGGTGCGTAGCTGTCCGCACGGGCAGGGAAGGCGTACGCCGTCATGCCGAGAAGGATGGCCGTCGCCGCGCCGATGGCCGCGAGCATTCTCGCGGCGGGCCTGGTGATACCGCGTCTACCGAACACGT